>VOFD01002290.1_pt1 | contig 52572 bp, 80 predicted proteins | sample 5384101 | NCBI WGS metagenome assembly VOFD01 (sample SAMN12384723, study PRJNA508395) | human gut metagenome | isolation source: healthy gut C | host: Homo sapiens
CAACTGTCACAGGCCTCTCTACAATTTTCTGGATAAGATCCTTGATAGGTAACGCTGTCATTCTTTGCAGTAACAAATGGCGAGGAAAGATACCCTCCTGAACAACATTGCGGAAAAGGCTCGTCAAATCACAGTCAGAATCACGGGCAGCGGAGCTGCACCTGCTACTTTGTTCCGCTCACAAACTCACGCAGGAACTCCTGAAGAACTAACTTCTGCTTTTCCGTCATGTCCGGCAGCCGGATCATGGAGGTATGATCCAAGCCAACCAGATAATCCAAAGAGGTATGCAGGATCAACGCAAGCTGTTTTGCCCGGTCCAGAGATGGATCCTGTATGTTATTTTCATAGCGATAGATGGTTTCCTTACTGACGCCTAATTTCTTAGCCAACTCTGCACGCGACAACTTCATGCCTTCCCGCAACTGGCGGAGGCGATAACCGAAATCGTAGATCATTTCATTGTCCATATCAACACCTCACGTATATTGTAGGGTTGACGTATAGACTTAATACGATGACAATTATGCGAATATGTGGATGTAATACGTTGACATTTGGCGACTCTTTGTGTTAGGATTCTCACATGAGAGAGTGCCCGAAACTACGGGCACTTCACTTCCGCTTATCATTGAGCCGCTCGATCATCATCAGGATGCTTTCCAAATCCTTGCTGTCCATATCATGGATGCCCTCGATAATTGCGTGGGCAAGCTGAGGTTCCCGAAATTCGGTTCCCTTCATCAAAAAAATATTTCGGCTTGACGCCCAATTCTTCGATCAAGGCAAGGAGTTCCTTTACGGACGGCTGCGAATAGCCAGTGACGATATTATGGATATAGTTCTTGCTGTGTCCAAGGTCGTAGCTTAATTGATATTCAGAAATGCCCCGTTTCAGCCTGAGTTCTGTGATCCGGCGTCTGATAAATTCCATATCCATATATGCTTCCTCCACCAGCCGTTTTATCAATCGTACACTTTTATAGTGTGACAATGGGTCGTTGCTGGTGGGTATATTTTATGGATTATCACACTAATAAAGTCAAACGAGATAGAAAGAGAGAAACTGGATATGCAGCATGAGACGGAACTGGATCCAATGGATCTGCCCTTCGACCTGGAGGCCGACATCGGAATCATCAAAGAGGCATCCCTGGAATGCCCGGGGTTTACTATATTGCGGCGTCCCGTGGGCCGTTCCGAGTCGCTGATGAATATTACGTTGTGGATGATGACACGAGCATCATATCCCAAACTGCCAAGAGATATGGGCGCAGATTGCAGGAGTCTCCGCGGTTCCTGCTCTATGACCGGAATGATAAATCGGGCGGATGCGGTATTATTGAGTATGAGATTGCAAAATACCGATACCGGCATCATATTTCTGACCCGTCTGGCTCCACTTTGCATGACATTGCGATATATAACATGGAGCACAATCCGGAGTACTTTGGAACATATCCGGCACCGGCGTGCACCCCCTTATGGATATACGACGCGCTATCAGGCGCTGATGAATGGGGTCTTTTGGATCGAAACAGATCAGTGTAAAGAGGTTCTGGCGGTTTGCTACCCGATGTGGAATGGGGACTTTTCCGAAGGCGTCATGGAACTTGGCATCACTGTCGAGACAGACGAACGGGCCGGGATGGATACTTCTCTGGGGTATTTGTTTTTTGATAAGACTGCCGGGAGCCTGGCGCTCTTTGAGCAGTGGCAGATCTATGATTCGCTGCGAAATTCCGGATATATCGATTATCCGGCCTTGATGAATTATATCTGGAAGTATGCGCCGGAATATGCCGCCGCCCATAACTTGAGTAATCAGTTTGGCTTGAACGACACTCTTGGATTGCTGCTGAATGCGCTGGGAGAAGAACGGGAACTCCAAAGTTTTCCAGAGAACAACATTTCGATTTCTGCGGGAGCCGGGCTGCGATTTCTGAAAATATGGGAATAGCGTTTCTTGATCCGACTGGTGATTTTATCGGTGTTATGGTTGGGGGCAGAGTCCATGTGTTATACATTCAACGAAAAAAGTGATAAGGCGAGTGAAGGACTTTTGCGCAGCGGGTTGTATGTCAACCTGCAAAGCGATGAAGCCATAGAAATGGATCTGGTGTATTTGACATACCGAGCAGAGCGCGATTTGTATGACTGGCGGCAAGCAGCGGATCCCAACAGCTTTTGGGGTGACCTGAATTGGCGGGATTACATATCCTTTCTGAGACACACGCCGATCCTTCTTGCGACTGCGCGCCAGGTCATGAAAGCGGCTCTTCTGACTGTGCAGCCGGAGCAGTTTGATTTCTCTCCGCATGAGGACGAGACCCTTTACAAAATTCCGGATTTAGCCGATGATGAGACGATAACCCTTGCACAGCTTCTTTCCCGGTGCGGAGTCCTTTCCCGCGGTGCAGTTTCTGATGCTGCAGGCCCAGAGGGGCTATTATCCGCAGCTGAAGAAAATACGCGGCCCGCTTTATGCCTGGGAGACCTATATCACGGAACTTCTCATGGGGAAGGACGAGATCAACGATTATCTATGTGTACGCTGAATGTTCTAAAAATCCGAATCGTCATGCTGATTGCGGCTATTACTATTTAGAGATATTTTTCAGTGCAGATCATTACCCAGACAGGGAATTTGTATGCGGGATACCTTTTGGGCACGCTGATATGTCGAAAGAGGAGATCGAGCATGAAATCTCTGCGCATGTGCGGAGGCAACTTGATGGAACTTTTCTAAGCCTCGTACAGAATTATCTGAAGAAGGAACATCTAATGGAAGAATGGCTTGCGGACCAGTGCCCGCACGAGTCATGAACACATAGCGACAGGTGGGAGGCATCACCGGCGAGTCCGCAATCAAGCCATAGAAAATAGCATCCATTTGCCTACCTGCGTCTGGCATTCTGCAACGCGTGGGAATTAGCAGAGTATCGAAAGAACGAGATCAATCAGAGAGGGGGAACGATCCTCCTTTTTGTTCCACTGGCGGCTACACCATCGCCAAATCGAATATGCCCAACCGCAGAAAAGGCGCAGACAATCAACTGGTTGTCTGCGCCTCATTTTTCCAGGTAGGTTTTCCGAGTATGAAGCACGCCATCTCAGAATTTTTTCTGGGCTGGCAGCCATTTCTTTTCCAATCTCATTGCACCGGATGGAGCCGGTTGCAGGGATCGTCCGGCGCAGCTGTCTGCATTCTTCCTCGAATAATACTAACATAATAATTGCATACTAACATTCGGTGTGTTATAAGCAATGAAAGCGGTGTGCCCGCACCAGCACGAGAATTCGTTCTGCCTCCTGAAAGGGCGGCGTTTCCAGTGTCAGCCGTTCCACCGGCTGTTGGTACTCTCTTTCATAGGCCTCAACCTCTTTTTCCTGCAATTTCACTGGACTTGCCTCCCTCTAATAAAAGAGCTGCCTGTGAACGCCCGGAACGGTGTTACAGGCAGCCTGCTGATTTTCAATACCAGTCGTGTTTTTCGCCCCGATCCAGGGCGTTGATCCGGGCCATTTCCTCATCTGTAAGAGTGAAGTGGTACAACTCGTTGTTCTCCCGGATATGGTCAGGGTTGCTGGAACCTGGGATGACCACCACGCCCTTCTGGAGGTTCCAGCGGAGGATGACCTGGGCGGAGGAAACGCCGTGGTCCTCCGCGATGGCGGAGATCACCGGGTCGCCCAGCAGCTCCGCCGTATGGCCCCGGCCCCCCAGCGGGTACCACCCCTGGGTGACGATCCCCTGGTCCTGAATGAAGGGGATCACATCATTCTCCTGATAGTAGGGGTGGATCTCGTTCTGCACCAGGGCCGGGGTGATGGTCACCTGGGGCAGAAATTCCGTCAGCTCCTCCACATAGAAGTTGGACAGGCCGATGGAGCGAATCTGGCCGGCTTCCACAAACTGTTCCATGGCTTTGTAGGCTTTCACATCGTTGGCATCCGGATGGTGCAGGAGCATCATATCCACATAGCCGATGTCCAGCCGGTCGATGCACGCCTGAATGGATTCCTCCGGGTTGGCCCTCGCTGCCGGGATAGATCTTCGTGATGACGAACACATCCTCCCGCTCAATGACCCCCTCGGCGATGGACTCCCGGATGGCCTGCCCCACCTCCTCCTCATTGCCGTAGGCGGAGGCAGTGTCGATGAGCCGCACGCCTGCCGCCAGAGCGGACTTCACAGAGTTGATACACTCGTCCCCGTGGAGGCTGTAGGTCCCCAGACCGTTGATGGGCATTTCATAGCCGCTGTTCAGGGTGACACGGCGGGTCTCAAAATTGAACACAGGCCGAGTGGAAGCAGGAGTTGTCTCCGGCAGATCAAGGCTGTCGATCCAATCTTCCATTGTCCCGCGGCTGGTCCCGGCTGCGAACCGCCGCCCGGTGAGCCACTCCGCATCGGGGGCCAGAGACTCCAGGGAGCCGACGCTGTACCCGCTGGAGTGGGAGGTGCAGAACGGAACGATGGTCTTTCCGGCGAAGTCATAGCTCTCCAGGAAGGTGCTGATAATCCGGGGCGGCTGGCCATGCCAGATGGGATAGCCCAGGAGGATCACATCGTAATCCTCCATATTGTCCACGGCGCCGGAAATCGCGGGGCGGGCGGAGGGGTCATTCTGCTCACGGTCGGCCCGTCCGTTGGTGTAGTAGGCCAGATCGGCGTTGGTGTAGGGGTCTGCCGCTACGATTTCATAGAGGTCAGCGCCCAGAATGTCCGCGGCGTACTCCGCCAGAGGCCGGGTGGTATTGGTAGCGGAGAAATAGGCTACCAGCGTCCTGCCGCCCGCTGTTTCCGTCTGCCCAGCGGCGGGACCGGTCAGATAGTGATAGAGCATGGAAGCCACTTCCCCTCGCTTGATTTGTGCGTCAGGCTGGAATCTCCCATCGTTGGTCATGCCGGTCAGAATCTCATTGGCCGCTGTCCAACGTACCGCCTCCTGCGCCCATGTGGAGATGGAGCCTGCGTCAGACAATTCCACGATCCCGCCGTTTTCCGGGCTTCCCGCGTAACGCCAGAGGATGGTGATGGCCTGTTCCCGCGTGGTGGGATCGTTGACGCCAAAGACGCTGTTGCCGTAACCGGCCATCACGCCACTTTCAGACGCCCAGGCCACGGCGTTACTGTACCAGATGCCGGCGGCCGCGTCTGTAAAAGCAGGCGCTTCAGACACGGTGGGGCTGCCCTCCATCCGGTAGAGTACGGTGGCCAGCTGCGCTCTTGTCAGGCTGCTCTCCGGGGAGAAGGCAGTGGCGGAGGTGCCGTGCATGATCCCGTTTTCCCGGCACCAGTAGACGGCTTCCCCATACCATGCGTCTGTGGGGACATCGGAAAAGGCAGCCGCTCCTGCGGTTTCTGCGGCAAGCAGTTCTGTTCCCGCGGATTCCTCTGATGGTGATGTTTCCGCCGCGGAGCAGGAGGTCATCGTCATTGCACAGACCATCCAGACTGCCATCAGTAAGGGGATGATTCTTTTTTTCATGGTGATTCCTCCATTTCATGTTTGAGGTCTGATCGTCTGTCCCAAAAGGTGGGTCATACGGATCACGTCGGGTCCGCCATGGAAATCGTCTTGATGAATCTGGCGGGGACTCCTCCCACCACAGTCATGGGCGGCACATCCTTCGCCACCACCGCCCCGGCGGCGACAATAGCCCCGTCCCCGATGGTCACACCAGGGAGGATGGTGGCGTTTGCCCCGATCCAGACATTTTCCCCGATATGGATCGGGGCCGGACAGTTATCGCCCCGGTGCGCCGGGTCAAAGTTATGGTTGATGGTGGCCAGCACCACATTGTGGCCGATCAGCGCACCGTTCCCAATCGTCACGCCGCCTTGATCCTGGAAATGACAGCCGGAGTTAATAAACACCCGTTTACCCACATGGATGTTCCGGCCAAAGTCCGTATAGAACGGTGGGAACAGGCCAAAGCTCTCGTCCACCTCCTCGCCGGTGATCCGGGAGAAGATCTCCCGGACCTCCTCCGGCGTGTGGTAGGCGCCGTTCAGCTGTGCCGTCAGCATCATGGCTTCATTGGAGATACGGATCATTTCCCGGTGGGCTTGGGAGCCGGCCGCGACGACCTTGCCGGCATTCAGCATGGCCAGCAGTTCTTTTGTGTCCATAGAGATGCACCTCAACGATTAAAATTGGTCCAGTGGGCCGTCTCCGCCTGGGGCGGTGTGATCCCCTGCTGGGCGCCTGCGTGGATGCACTTCAGGAGCCACGCCATGTTTTTCCCCAGGTTCCGCATGGTCTGAAGGCCCTCCTGGTCCTGCTCCACCAGCTCCGGGGCGGGGCCGAACACCATGTTCCAGTAGGTGGAGGACACCACCGGCATCTCCGCGTCGGTGAAGTGCTTCTGGATGGCGTCCAGGGAGGCGGTGGTCCCAGCCCGGCGGGCGGTGACCACCGCGGCGGCGGGCTTGTGGGTGAAGGCGCCACCCCCGGCATAGAACAGCCGGTCCATCACAGACAGCAGGTGGCCGCTGGGGTGGGCAAAGTACACCGGGGAGCCGAACACAAAGGCATCCGCCTCTTTCGCTTTTTCGATCCAGCTGTTGACCACATCATCTTCAAAGACACAGTGCCCTTCTCCAGCGCCCTGACAGTGGTTGCAGCCGATGCAGTCCCAGACCGGCTCCGCCCCCAGCTGGACGATCTCCGTTTCCACATCCTCATCGTGGAGGGCTTTGGCCACTTCGGAGAGGGCCAGATAGGTGCAGCCGTTCTTCCGGGGGCTGCCATTCAGCAATAAGACCTTCATACTCACATCTCCTTTTCCCATTCCCGCAGGGTGTTGACCCCGGCAGCATCGCCAAGTGTCTCCAGCCGGGCCACTTCGTCCTCCGTCAGCACGATCCGCGCCGCTTTTGCGGCGTCCTCCACCTGCTCTACCTTCGTCACACCGATGATGGGCAGCGTACCCTTGGCAATGGCCCAGGCAGTGGCGATTTGGGCCGGAGAGGCGCCGTATTTCCCGCCGATCTCCCACAGAGCGGAAAGAAGTTCCTCCAGCTTGGACATAACGGGACCATAGCACCTTGCCCGGTCGCTGCTTGCCGGGAAGGGATGCTGTGTGTCATACTTGCCGGACAGGGCGCCCTGTTCCAGCACCATATAGGCGTAGAAGGTGATTCCGTTCTCTTTGCAGTAGTCCAGGATGCCCGCCTGCTCCGAGGAGCGGTGGAGCAGGGAGAAGTGGTTCTGGACGGCGGAGACCTTCAGCCCGGCCGCGCCCAAGATCTCATTGACCCGCTTGATCTGGGCCAGGTCATGGTTGGACACGCCGATGGTCCTGATCTGTCCGCTTTTCGCCAGGGGGATCAGATCCGGCGTCCACCGCTCCACATCCATGGGGTTATGGATCCAGTACACATCGATTACATCGGTGTGTAGACGCGCCTTGCTGCCGTCCAGCATCTTCTGCATGGCGTCCGGGGAATCGCCGGCGATCTGGGGAGTGAACTTGGTGGAGAGAACCACCTTGTCGCGGGGCACATCCTTGACAAAATTGCCCAGGATACGCTCGGAAGTACCCTCACCGTAGACGGCGGCGGTGTCCCACAGGGTCAGTCCCAACTCCATGGCCCGGTCAAAGACCGGGCGCAGCTCGGTCTCAAAGAGATGGTTTCCAAATACCTGGTCGCCGCCAGCGGCTCCCGCGCCCCAGGACCAGGCACCCAGGGCAATTTTGAATTCATGGTCGTTCATTGTATGTTCCTCCTATTTTTCATTAAAGGCAGAGCTTATAAATGGCTTCCACATCAGCCGGATGCAGTTCTTTGGGACCGGTGATGGACCCGCCGGCGCAGGCGTGTTCCGCCATAGCCTTGAAGTGCTGCCCGTCAATGCTCAAATCGGAAAGCGCGGGCTTCAGGCCCAGGGTCTTGAAGCAGAAGTCGGACAGCGCCTGGATGGCGGCTCTGGCTCCTGCCATCGCATCCGCCTGTTCCGCCACGCCAAATACATTTACGCCCAGGCGGGCAATGGCGGGGGCGGTGTTCTCATCCAGAATATAGGTCAGCCAGCGGGGCGTGACAATGGCCAGCCCGTGGCCGTGGGTAATGTCGTAGTAGGCGGACAGCTCATGCTCCATGGCATGACAGGCGCAGCCGTGGACCGTCCCGCCGTCCAGGATGGTGTTCAGCGCCATAGAGGAGGCCCACATCAGGTTGGCGCGGGCCTCGTAGTTCTCCGGCTCCGCCATGGCAACCGGCGCCCATTTGACTACCGTGCGCATGACCGCCTCCTGCATCTCCAAGACCAGGTCGAAGGTGGCATCCCCGGCCAGATAGTAGTTATCCAGCACATGGTTGAAAATGTCGAACGCGCCGCAGGCGCTCTGGTAGGTGGGCAGGGAGTAACTGTACTCCGGGTTTTCAAAGGCCGCATGGGGGATCAGGGCGCTGCCGCCCAGGCCGATCTTCTCATTGGTCTCCATATTGGAAATGACGGCCCACCCGTCCATCTCGGAGCCGGTGGCCGCATTGGTGAGGATCGCCACCACAGGCAGGGCTTCCGTGACCCATACGCCGCCGGAGACCAGCGGCCACACATCGCCGCTTTCCGTCACGGCGGCAGCGGCGATCCCTTTGGCGCAATCGATGGTGGAGCCGCCGCCGGCAGCCAGCACCACATCGATCTTCTCCTGTTTGCAGAGGGCCGCGCCCCTGTTGACCGTGGTATGACGGGGTTGGGTTCCACGCCGGAGAGTTCAAACATCTGGATTTCATTCTCCTGTGCCAGCTTCCGGATGGCGTCATACAGGCCATTGCGCTTAATGGAGCCCCCGCCGTACACCAGCAGGACTTTTTTCCCATGCTTCAGCAGCTCCTCCGGCAAATGCTGAAACTGGTTCTTTCCGAAATATACTTTATCCGGGTTGTGAAAGATGAAATCGTTCATGTTGTTCCCTCCGTGTTTTCTTTTTTTTTTAACTGATAGAGCAAAAAATCAAGGCGGTCGATCTTCTTCCCGTCTGCGCGGTAGCACTCCAGCAGGTACCGGCGGTGCTTCTCCAGCAGCGGCAATACCTCTTTTCGCCTGTTTTCCTTCCACAGCGCCATGCATTGCTGGATCAATTCATCGCTGCATCCGGCATCGGTCAGATTGATCAGAAGCGACTGCTCCCACTGTGCTGCGTCTGGCATTTCTCTGACCCCCTTTCCGGTCTTTATTATAAATCCAGACAAGTCAAATATCAAATACACATAAAGAATGAGGTTGCATACTTGAAAGGTATGCAACCTCGTGATATAGTAATATCAATTCAAAAATGAAGGGGGCCTTTTTGTGGATATTCGCGTCTTACAGTATTTTTCTTGCGGTGGCCCGGGAGGAGAGCATTACCCGGGCGGCGGAATCGCTGAATATGACCCAGCCGCCCCTCTCCCGGCAACTGATGGAACTGGAGGCGGAGGTTGGAAAGCCGCTGCTCATCCGTGGGGGCAAAAGGTTACCCTGACCGAGGACGGAATGCTGCTCCGAAAGCGGGCGGAGGAGCTGGTGGAATTGATGGAAAAGACGAAGGCGGAGCTGGCAGGCTCGGACGAGACCATCAGCGGGGATGTCTATATCGGCGGCGGGGAGACAGACGCCGTTCTTCTGCTGGCCGAGGCGGCCGGGGAATTACAGGAGAAATATCCGCTGATCCACTACCATATTTACAGCGGCGACGCGGAGATCGTGATGGAAAAACTGGATAAGGGATTGATCGACTTCGGCCTTCTGGTTGGCCCGGTGGATGTGAGCCGGTACGAATATATGCGCCTGCCGGTCAGCGACACCTGGGGCGTTCTCATGCGGAAGGACAGCCCTCTGGCGCAAAAAGGAGGTCATCCGCGCCGAGGATCTGTGGGACAAGCCGCTGATCGTTTCCCATCAGACCTCCATCAACAGCGATATGATGGCCTGGCTGAAGCAGGACGCGGGGAAACTCAATATCGTCATGACCTACGATTTGATTTTCAATGCGTCCCTCTTTGTCCGTCAGGGCATGGGCTATGCCATCGCTCTTGACAAGCTCATCAATACCACCGGAGACAGCGAGCTGTGCTTCCGGCCCCTGTCTCCCACCATGGAGGCCGGCCTCTGCATCGCCTGGAAGCGGTATCAGGTGTTTTCAAAGGCATCTCAGGAATTTTTGAGTTTGTTGAAAAGTCGCTGGGATATGCCCTCAAATAAAAAACAACAGTTAGGTATTTTTGAATAAACGGATAATATCGTTAACGCAAAAAAGCCAGCGTGCTCTAAAAAGAGCACACTGGCTTTTTCTATGAATAACAGCGGTTTCTGCCTATCATCGACCGCAGCAGCGCTTATACTTCTTCCCGCTCCCACAGGGGCAGGGATCATTCCGTCCGATCTTCGCTACCTTGCTCGGCAGCTTTCTGAGGTGCTGGCGCTCGTACCGCTCAAACAATTCATTCGGCGTAAAGCCGTTGTTTGACCAGAGCCGTGTGCCGTTGGCGATCCCGGATAGGATGTCGAGCACGATCTGCATATGGTCCCCGGGCAGGGGCACCTCGTAATCCCGCAGGATATTCAGGAGCTGATGGGGTTTAGCCTCTAAAACAATGGCAAAGTGAAGTTCCAACAGCACTTAATCGACCAGGTCGGGCTCCAATTCTGCGTCCCGCAAGAGGTAGTACCGCATGAGAGCAGCCTCTGACGTCTGCTCATAGTAGTCAGGATCAGCATATTTGAGGAACTCTGCCTTTTCCGGGACATAGCGCGGCTTATCCCTAATTCGGTTCAGCAGATCCGGGACATCTCGAAACTCATTGTCCTCAAAGGCGTCATTGACCAAAAATTCCTCCCAAAGCACATAGCCGCAGTCCAGCATGATGTGCCGGATTAGAACCGGAAACATCTCATCCTCTGTCAGTTTCTTTCCGTTCTGGTTGTTGAAAATGCGGATCAAGTCCTCCTGCCGTATCACACCGTAGAGGTTGACCGCCGCCATGGCGTAGGCGTGGATCAGATCCGCCCGCTCTTTACATGCACAGAAACCTTCAGCGGCAAGTGCTTGATAGGCCGCGCGCACTTCCGCTGGAACGATGTACGCCTCTTTGCCAGTTTCTTGGAACGGGCAGAGGTAGCCCAGCGTCTGCAAAGCCAGTCCGCCCCCGACATCAGATTTCTTCGGGCGGTAGATCCCTGTCTCCACAGCACGTCGAAAGATCCCCCAGTCCGCTGGCTCCAAGGCCAAAAGCACTTCCCACATCCGGTCCCGCTCCAACAGAGCGGAGGCAACAGCGTCGATCAGCGGCTCTTTCCGCAGCTTGGAGATTCTTCACGGAATATGCCGAGGCAAGCGACCGCAATTCCGTTACGGTCCATTGTCCCAGGGCCTCTTTGAGCGAAATATTCTCCCCGGCATTGACCGCGATGGCCCCTCGCCGGCTGTCAGTCCCCTTATACTGCTCCGCAGTCAATGGACGCACCCCCTACGTTTTCTCTCATCATAACACGGCTGTGCATTTCCATCAATCATAAATCGACAGCCAGACCTATCAGGAACGGGGAAGACGGCAGATTACCGCCTTCCCCGCTCCTAGTTTCTGTTCTTTACTGAACCGCATCCTTCAGGGACTTGCCGACCTTGAATACCGGTGCTTTGGAAGCCGGGATCTTGACCTCCGCTCCGGTCTGGGGATTGCGCCCCATCCGCTCTGCCCGCTCCTTGACCTCAAAACTTCCGAACCCTGTCAGCTGCACCTTGTCGCCGGCTTTCAGAGCCTTCTCTACCTGACCCAGGAAGGCATTCAGCGCTTTTTCCGTATCCGCCTTGGACAGGCCGCTGTCGGCCGCCATAGCTGCGATCAGTTCACTTTTGTTCATATCGTGTGCCCCAGTATACTAGCATACACCAATGTCTTTCCAATTCCCTTCCATCTGTTCTTTTTGCAAGCCCCTTCCGGGGAAGCAGATAACGGCTTTATCTGAAGCTGCCTGCCCTGCACCACGAGTGAGTTTGGAGGATCACGCCGGAAAGGACAGTGCCCGCCCCGATGACACAGTTGTCTCCAACAACAGTGCCGCGCAGGATGATTACATTTCCACCAAACCAGCAATTATCCCCAATTTGGACGTCCCCACAACGGTACTGTCCTCGGATCTGACCATTTTCTGAAAAACGATGGTCGTGGTCAAAGATACAGAGATTCGGTCCAAAAGAACAATGCGCACCAATCTCTATTTTTTTGGTGGCAGGTTATGGTACAGTTTTTGTTAATGTAAACTGAATTTCCCATGAAAAGCTTTGCTCCTCGCCGAACTGCGATCGTACCATAAGCCTCAACATGGATGCGGGACAGCTTACACATAGCGTTGCTTTCAATCTCTAGCGACACATGTTTACCTATAATACTCCGAATATTTGCCGAAATCCGATTTCTATATAGCGCCTTCCATAAAAGGATCTTCGGGATTGAGCACATGTGTTTCAGATTGCGCTTCATCATTTGTTTTCTCCTTATTCTACAAGTGAAGCAGGAAGAATATAAAATTGCACGGTACAGCCCCAGTACATTAAGCTAAAAAAGAAAATGCTGACTCCATAGGAAAGGGCCAAAACAGCGATTCCCGCAGCGCACACACCAAGGCCAACGGCTGGAATTGCAACCTTCATTCGCAGCCGCAGCATTGCCGCCACCAGAGCCCCCTGTCCACGCCCCTGTTCCAGGTAACGGTATCGCAACCAGGATAAAAAGGCCAAGGACTTCATACTTATAGAAGAGCTCTGCGCCTTTTGCAGCTTTCACTTCCATACGATGTACGATATTTGCGGCAAAACCGCCTCTTCGCTTCATCCACCGAAATATCTCCCGAATACACAGCAGAATAAACGGCACCGGCACCATATTCCCGATCACGCTTACAAGCCAGACCAACCAAGGCGAAAGCCCCATGGCAATGCCTACGGGGATGGCTCCACGCAGTTCCGCCAATGGTGTCATGGAGATCAAAAAAACCATTCCATATTCTCTCAGTAGTTCCACTATGCTTCGGTATCCTTTCTTGCCGATTTTTTTATAACCCTGGCGCTTACGCAGCAAGCTGCTCATCAGCCAGAATATCCCTATACCTATCGTTGCACCCAGTTCATCTAAGCAGACATCATAAATACTGGGTGAACGGCCATCTGAGAAATACTGATGGCCTTCATTTGCAGCTGCAATCACAGCGCCAAGAATCAGGACTGTCCGCACAGGATACCTTACTTTCATTTTAGAAAGCACTCCTGACAGTCCCAGGCCAAGCAATAAAAACAGCGTAAAATGTGCGGCCTTTCTCAACAGAAGGTTAATCCGATCCAGTTGGTTCCTTCGCACTCAATGCCAAGCAGGTCTATGAGCTCTTGCGCCAGAGATCTGCTGACATCATTGGATTGGTTCATGGTCTGCCCCGAAAAATAAAAAAGCAAAAAAATCACGATTACTGACAGGAGTATAGACCAAAAGAATGCGCGGCCATATTTCACATTTCAATCCTCCAAAAGTTGATTGTCCCTCTGACTGAACGAAACAAGCATTCACTCCATTACTCCACTTTTGTCTCCGTGTAAAAAGAGAAACAACCATCTCTTGTAACGCAGTTTCGTCAGGATAGAACTCGATAAATTCCTCACCAAGCACTGCTTCACCGGGTATCTCAAGCAATTCTTCAGAATACTGCGTGTGATTCATGACTTCTGCCAAATCCAAAAGTTGATTCACAGTACAGTCAGAAACCATATAGGGGGGATACCGCGGCGACTACTTTTTGCTCCGAATTCAGGGTCATCCATACTACAGGCATCCACTTGCTGCCGTAATGCAGCAAAGATACTGCTGCTGCCGTTTCATCCGATGGAGATTCGTGCTGTCCTCCAGGCCCTTCCTGGTCCGAACATAGTGAAGGGCCTGCTCCCCCCCCTTCAGCGTAACTGTCTCTCCCTTCCGCAGGGCGGGATCGAGAAAGGTCAGATCATCCAGTACCTCCACCTGCACGCCGCCCACCAGGTCGTTGACCAGGGCCACCGCATCCATGGTAAAGGACAGATAGTGATTGATCTCAATGCCAAACAGGAGATTGGAAACGGCCTTCACCGAGTTTTCGCAGCTGTCTTCTCTCCCGCTCCCATAGGTGTGAGCAAGCGCAAGCTGCCCCTGAAAGCTTCCAGCTGGCTCTCCGTTTACGCCAAGCATGGCGATCTCTGTCATGGTATCACGGTTCAACTGGAGCGCAACTGCGTGTTGTGCAGCGGAATCCAGTATCAACAGGATAAGGAAATCTGCCTGCTGACTGTTATTATACGAAGCGGAGTCATCTGAGGACGCAAATTTGTCTACACCAAGAATCAGTATCGTTTCGATATCATCCCGTTTTGCGTACCAATTTCCATTATAATAAGTCAATTCCCGGGTGTCGTCCGCATAAAGGGAGGACGTATCGCTTAATACAGGCTCGGTCTCTCTATTGACCTCCCATTTATGTATCAGAATAAGGATGAGAGATACCGCAAGAATGATTCCAACTATATATACCGCAGCTTTGAAATGTTTTTATTTACCCGTAGCTTCATGCGGCTTCCTCCATTCGGAAAAAGACCTGGACGGGAAACTCCGTCCAGGTCCCGTCTATTTCCCGGTTATATCTGATTTTTTTTTCTATTGTCTACCCCAATGATTGCAACAGCTACTACGGCCAATACCGCCGATGCTACAAGAGCCGGCAAAGTAATGTCGGCTTCTCCGGTTTGGGGGGAACTAGGGGCATTGGGATCGACAACGATTTTTGCGCTATCAACAACAAAAGCAACGGGCGAAAGGCTATAAAACGTAACGCTCACCGAGCCGTCTTCGCCGCGCTGAATTCGGTTTTCAGGCACAGTTTCCCATTCGACCCCCTGGATATTGTGCAGCACCATCAGAAGTGAATCCGGATCAATCCCCAGGTCAAAGGTGACCGTGATGGAATTCCCATCTATATCCAAAGCCTCCTTATAGGTCCCGCGGACGGTCACATCAAACAGGTCACGGACCACCAGGTCCTCCACGCCCACTTCATCGGACAACCTTGTCAAAGCGTGTACCAACTCATCGTTCAGCTCATCCAGTGTTTCTACGTTGAGGATTTGATCATATGCGTCAATCAACCTGGTCTTGATGTCCTCGTCAGCCTCGTGGGCCTCGGAAACAGGGGTGACGATCAGCTCACCAAAGGGGACACCCATCACTTCACTTCCCTGGGCATCTCGGATGATTGCCGCCGCCTGCTCACCAGACTGTGTAGTCTCCGCAGAAACTGCGGGTGCCTGTTTACCGGTAACACTTGCAGTGAAATTTGCAGCAAGAGCGGTGCTGGTTATGGCGGCCAGCAGGCACACCATCAGGAATGCTGATACAACTTTCTTTAACATGGGTCGATTCCTCCTTCTAATAATTGGGCTTCAAACTTCCCTAATTTACCTGTGCTGCACATACCAAAAAAAAACGCTTGTCCCGATTTCCCTTTAAACAGGTGGACAGAATGAGCAGCTGATCTTCGTGAGAAACTTCAATATCATTGTCGATAACAGCGCCGATTGCGCGTGTGGAGAGAATCTGGTCTATGAACACCTGAAATACCCGTCTTTTGCTGAAATCATAATTGTAGAGAATATGCGTCTTTTCAAAAGGTACCGCCGCAAAGACAGAGAAGCGGAGCGCCCGGTCCGGCCGGTAGACGACGATTTCCTTGCAATCTAAAAAGTAGGTTCGGCAGAATAGAGGGCCTGAACGTTACCAAACATACTCCCGTTATTCATCCGGTGCCCATAGATAATGGTGACGGGGTCTGTGAAGTCCGCATTATTATAGGCGCTCTCCACAAACAGCGCTCCGCCGGCATAGTAAGCTCCATCGCTACCATGGTCCAGATAATACGTGTCATCGCCTTCTCTTCTGAGGATGGGGTATTCGATCTCAGCCCCAGGGATACTCAGCCACGCGTAGATATCCGGATTGATTGTCTGAAGTTCCTCAAAATTGATTGGGCTTTCATAAGCCGGCTCTGTCTCAGCAGGTGAGGGCTCCGGAGCAGGGACCGGAACGGGTTTCGGCACAGATATGTTGATTTCCTGCTGCGCCGGGCGGGGGAGCACATGCGGAGATAACGCAAATATCAGGCACAGGATGCTGGCCGCACCGCAGACCAGCGCACCAACCAAGTGTCGTTTCCTCATAGAATACCAGCCCCCTCTCCGCTGCAAAGGTCCTCCGCTCTCGTCTGAAGCTCATCAAGGACCTGCTGACCCAGTTTCAGCCGGATCTGCTCCAACGCCTGCGCCATATTTGGGCGGCGGCTGCCCATATTGTGGCAGTCAGAGCCCAACAGATGTATTTCCCTCGCTTCCAGCATCCGCATAGCTCGCTTTTTGGTTTTCCAATTCAAAAAAAAATTCCGCATTGCTTTTTGCACCATGACCTGATTCGCATAGAGCTCATCCAGCGCGTTAGGGGACGTAAAACGGACATACCGTTCAATATGGGCGAGAAGCACAACCATTTCCGGCCGGCTGTTCAGCTCCAGAACATCCCTGACCATGCGTGTGCTCCATGGCGCAAAGGGCATCTCCAACAGGAGAAGCTTTGTGCCCTGTATGCGCAGGTCCAGGATGTCCGGAGATGTAGCTATTCCTTCAAAATAGTGGACTTCCGCGCCCAGGAGAACCCTTGGTATACCAGGTTCCATATGCTTCTTGAGGCGTTCCCAGGACTCCTGCCTCCGCGTAAGAAATTGGCTGATCGACTGTTCCCCGGCATAAAAATGCGGTGTGGCCGCTATGACTCCAATCCCCTGGCGGGCGCTTTCGCGGAGCATGGCCAGACTCTCCTCCGAATCTCTGCTCCCGTCATCTATGCTGCTGAGCACATGAGAGTGAAAGTCGAAATATTTACTTTTCTTCGCCATTCTTTGGCTGTTTTGTTGATCTCTTTCTGGAATATCCATATTGATACCCATAATTGTGCTTCTGGTACTTTTTGTATCTCTTATTTTCAGTCTCAGCCCGACACATGACCAGGCCCAGAATTTTGACATTCGACAGGGCCAATTGCTGCATGGTATGCGACAAATCCTGTCTGCCGCAAAAATCCCGCCTTACCACTACAATCATCCCATCCACCAGCCGGGACATTACCTGGGCGTCCGAAACGACGCCAACCGGGGGCAAATCTACGATGATATACTGGTATCCCTCAGACAGCGCCCTGATCGTAGCCGCCATCTGGTCAGAGCCCAGAAGTTCGCTCGGATTCGGCGGGATATTGCCCGCTGTGATCACATGGAAGGAATCGCACAGCTCCGTTTGCTGCACCACTTCCGCGCCGCTGGCCGCTCCCACGAGCAGGTTGGATAAGCCCGGCGCAGCCTGCACCCCAAGGGCCTTTGCCATCGTGGGAAGGCGGAGGTCTCCCTCCAGCAGCAGCACCTTTTTTCCAGTTTGCGCAATGGCATACGCCAGATTCATACTTGTTGTAGTCTTGCCCTCTCTCGCAGGGGAACTGGTGATGCCAATCACCCGGCACTTTTTCTGGTTGGAAAAGGAAAACGCAAGGTTGGTCCTGAGCAGGCGGTATGCCTCTGCGGCGGCAAAGTTCAGATTGTCTCCGATCATAGCTTTGGGGCTTACTGCGGGCGCTCCTGTTTTCTGGGCTGTCTTCTTAGTTCGCAGCATCGGACTCCCCTCCTTTATCTATCCTTTGATAATATCCACCGTGCCGGTAATACGAATCTCCCGAAGTCTCCAGCAGATCCGGTATCACCGCCAGTACCGGCACATCATAGGTCTGAGCCAAATACTCCTCACTGTGGATCAGGTCATCAAAAACAGCAAGAAGAATCACCGCAAAGCAGCTTATCGCCAAACCCAGCATAATCCCAATGGCCGTATACATGGTGATATTTGGAGACGCCTTGCCTGCAGGTACGACAGCGTAGTCCACGACACGAACAGAGCTCCCCTCTACTACATCGGAAATCTTTCCGGGGAGGACTTCTGCGATCGTGTTGGCTATAAGCTCTGCTTCCTGCGGGTCCTCACTGGTGACCGTGACCTCAAATATCTCTGTGGCGTTCACTGCGCTGGCATTGACCATGCCGGACAGCTCCTCGTATGTATAGGAAACGCCTGCTTTTTGGATCACATCTTCCAGAGTGGTTCGTGTGTTCAGGATAACAATGTAGGTTCCCACCAAACTCTGTGCAGCAGTCAGTTCCGAGGAGCTGATGCTGAAGGAGGTGCTCCCCAGGGAAAAAGGAACTGTTGTTGACGTACATCAGGGCACTGGCCTGATACCTTGGTGTTATAAATACCGTGGCATAGGTAAATGCCGCCCCTCCAAACAGTACCGTTGCCAGAAGAATTGCCCAGACCCGCCGCCGCAGAGCTTTTAATAGCTGCAGCAGGTCAATTTCTATGTAATTCGTGCGGTCTCCCGTCATTTTGAATCTTCCTCCGTCGTCTTCCCCGGCAGTGTCGCCAGATATTTTCCGTAGGCCGAAACTGACATGGACTCTCCTGAAGCCAGGCACATCTCCGGTGTGATAAAGCCCTGGTTCAGAGAGATCTCCTCCAGGCAAGCCACATACCGATTTGTTTTCTGCTGAATATCCCGGACTACTCTGGCAGCATCTAAAAGGCCGTCTGCTGTGCCGGCATCCATCCAGATAGAGTCCCGATCCATCAAGGTAATGCGCAGCTTGCCATCCTGCATATAAGAGCGGTTTAAGTCTGTGATTTCCAATTCCCCGCGTGCAGAAGGTTTCAGGGTCCTAGCCCGCTGCACAGCTTCGCCGTCGTAGAAGTAGAGCCCGGGGACAATATAATTTGATCTTGGCTTGCTCGGTTTTTCCTCCAAGCTGAGCACATTTCCTTCCCCGTCAAATTCCACCACGCCAAATGCGCGGGGGTCGTCTACATATCGTCCAAAGATCGTTGCCCCATCCTCCTGCTCCATGGCCTGCATCAGGTCCTTCTGGATATGTTCGCCATGAATGATGTTGTCCCCCAGCACCAGACATAGCCTGTCGCCGGCGATGAAATCCGCTCCAATCAGCAAAGCGTTTGCAATACCCGCGCCACATGCTGGACCTCATAAGAAATATGGACCCCAAACTGCGAACCATCTTCCAGCAGCCGCTCAAAAGCGGTTCGGTCCTCTCCCGGGGAGTAATAATCATAATATCCCGTATCCCGGCCTGGATTAAGATGGCAAGGGGATAATAAATCATTGGCTTATCATAGATGGGGAGCAAAGGCTTACATACTGGCCGTGTTATCGGATACAGCCGCGTCCCTTTTCCCGCCGCCAGGATAATGCCTTTCATAGCTACTTTCCTACCTTCAAATTTGTTTTACATCTCGTCGTTTGTCCGCAGCAGCTGTATCGCTTACCGGGGACAAATGATAACAACAATTTCAAGCGTCAGCCGTTTCCATCAATCTCTTCGATACAAATCGCGAGTATAAATTTTGTTTTCTACATCTTGAAGATCCTCATGATAGCGATTTGCAACAATAAGATCCGATTTTGCCTTGAATTCGTCCAGGCTCTTAACAACGGGGCTGTTGCAGAATATTTCGTCCTTTAAGGTCGGCTCATAGATTATCACTTCTACTCCCCGTGACTTGAGCCTCCTCATTACGCCTTGAATGCTGCTCTGTCGGAAGTTATCACTGCCGCTTTTCATGGTCAGGCGGTAAATTCCGACGACCTTTGGCCCGGGCGCAATAATCTGTTCTGCAATATAGTCCTTCCGTGTACTGTTCGCATCCACGATCGCACCGATCAAATTCTGCGGCACATCAGCATAATTCGCCCGTAGCTGCTTGGTATCCTTGGGTAAACAGTAGCCTCCATACCCAAAGGAGGGGTTATTATAGTGGTCGCCAATCCGAGAATCCAGACAAACTCCGTCGATGATAGATTTTGTATTCAGGCCCCGCGCCTCCGCGTATGTATCAAGCTCGTTGAAAAAGCGATCCGCAAAGCCAGGTATGTATTTGCAAACAGCTTCACAGCCTCTGCTTCCGTCGAATCCATATAGAGGACGTCCGTATCTTTTTCTCGGCCCCTGAACAAGAAGCTCTGCAAATATCTTTGCCTCCTCCATGAGGGGGGAACACGCCCGGGAAGTCCGACTATAATTCGGCTGGGATACAGGTTGTCATACAGTGCACGGCCCTCTCGCAGAAACTCAGGACAGAACAGCAATTTACTCTCGGGATACCTTTCGGCCATCTTCTCTGTGAACCCCACCGGAACAGTCGATTTAATCACGATGACCGCCGATGGATTGACACGCTGCACCTGCTGGATCACAGACTCAACAGAGGAAGTATCAAAATGGTTTTGTTCACTGTCATAATTCGTCGGAGTGGCTACAATTACAAAGGCCGCTTCACGATACGCCTGGTCTCCATCCAGTGTGGCCTGTGGGGAAATCGACGGCCGGCTGAGGTACTCACTGAGCATTTGATCCACGATTGGCGAAATCTTTTGGTTGATTTTATTCACCTTTTCAGGCAGGGGGTCTACTATGCTGACAGGATTGTTTTGTGCCAGCAGCACCCCCATCGCCATGCCAACATATCCAGCCCCCGCAACTGCTATTTTTTTTCTCTTCCACAATTTAACTCCTCCCATTTTCAATCACTAAGGCAGCCAGAGCATCATTCGTGATGCGTTCTCACGGAAATTGTCTGTATCTCTGGACATAATCCGATAGCAGAATAGGCCGCACGATGTCCGTAAGTCCCAGGTCCCCCCCACAGTAAACCGACCGTTTTTTCCTGCCAGTTTTCCGTAAATCCGGTATAAAGCGTATCTCCAAACGAGGTTGATACAGAACCACCGGCGGCGTCAGGCAGCATAACCAAACGATTCTCCCGATCATAGCCAAAGCTCACAATGTTCATTTGGCCATAGTCTACTTCGTCCGTTTGCCCGGGCGACATTTGCTGCAGTCCCAAGTCATAACTCAGTACAGAACTGCGCCCGTTTGGATATGTGATTTGGATCGTTCTATCCTTTACCTCGACACCGGAGACAGGGATAAACCCATTTCCCCATAAATTTTCTATGTGCCGGTAACGAAACGATGTCAGCCCGTCACGAGATCCATTTGACCCGCTGTGGTATGCCAGATAGTCAGTTTTCCCATTTTCATTCGATATATGAGCAATCTGTGTTTCGCCTGCAATGATATTCAGCGGCTCTCCGTTAAACGCAATGATGAGACGCCCATCCGTTTGCTCAATGTCTGAAACCAATCTTGAATAATAATTGTCGTATTTCCTGCTGCCAAAAAAACTGTTCATAGGTCGCAATGCACACTGCGTCGCCTTCTTTAAATCTCCGATTCAGGCCGGAATCTTCAATCACGATCTCATTCGACGATGCCGCATCGTTCAGGGCATACTGCTGCGGTGCGCCCAAGGACAGGTACGCCTTATTGACCTCCCCAGCCAGAATACCTGTGAATTTCGGACTCCCGCCTCAATCATAAACAGCCGCTGCAGGGTCATAACGGCAAAGAAATCTATCTCTGAATATCTCCCTGCCCGGTTTGCAGACAACGCATCCATTTCCGCTTCAAGCTCAGTCAGAGAATAGTTTGTGATTGGGATGGTACCGCTGACACTTGCCGCCTGCTGTGATGGAATCGACGTCAGGTACGCCGCCACATAGATCTTATCCACCTCTCCATTTGCCCGGCTGAAGCTTGGATCGAGGACAAAGCCCTCCCGCGGGGTGGCACTGATTGCAGCATATTCGACCCCGTCCTTGACCTCTCTCCTGACATAGTGTTTTGGAATTTCCACAAAGACGTCTCCGGCCGATCCATCCAAAGCAAATCCTGGATCATCTTCATAGGTAGTGGTCCCGGCTGCATCAATCGCGCACAGCCTCATTTCACTCCACGGATATATATGGTCAAAATCGTTTGGATAGGGGCCGGCGAACTGTTCGCCGGAAAGATAGTTGAAGGATAGGCCCTCCGCATCGTCTGTCCGTTCAAGCAAGATGCTGCTGTCATCATTCGACCAGGTAACACCGTATACGCCATCCGTATTGAGCGGGGCCTCCTCCATATTGACCGTTACAACAGCCGGCAACTGGGCGGCCGCAGTGATCGTATCGCCCTTCCGAAGCTCAAACTCCCCCAGATCTAAGGCAGTCCTCTCGCCATCGCATAGAAACCACCACATGCCGTCTTGCCACGTCACAGAGCTCCCTTCTACCATGTCAGGGATCTCTATTGTTGTTTCTCTGTACGTCTCATAGTCAGAGGGAAACATGCCATATTCAATTTGGACACGCTCGTCCAGCGTATCTGATTCCTCGTCCGGTTCAAATGCGTAAGCAATCCGGCATCTCACCGCATTCTGTGGGATCTCCGTTGTTGCTGTGGCCAGGTTCTTCACCAGGTTTGAATTGGTTACCCGATATGTTTTGCTTTCATCGCCGGATAGAATGCAGGTGCCATCCAGCAGCTCAAATTGCCAAACTGCGCGGTTGAAGCCGCCGGATATCGTAAGGTAGCGGCCATTTTCATCCACATAAAACCACTCACTGCTGCGCCATCCGTCAGCCTCAGCTCCTAAATACTCGTTCTTCTCATAATGCCCTGAATAGAGATTTTTTCCCGTTATGGTCAGCACCACTTCTTCAGATTTTACGGCCAGAGAGAGACACATAGTTCAGCATCTGAAACATGTGGCACGATCAGCTTACTATCAATTTCACCGCGCAGAACAAGCTCGGCCTCAGGGATGGTATCATTACCTTCACCCAATAGCTTGATATATTTTTCGGCATAGGCCGTCTTATCCATTTCCGTATACCAGGCTATGATCGTCCGCATGGCGTCTGTGTCGGTTCTGTTATCCTTTAGGTATAAGGCCATTTGATACGTTGCAGCATCCAAATCGCCTTCTGAATAGAGAGCCATGGCATTTGCCCGCAGTTCTTCAGGGCTGCCGCTTGTTATCACATGATTGTTGGCAAAGCATCCCGTTAACAGTGATATCAGAATCATCAATGTTAACGAAAGCTGTGCAAATCTCACTCGGGACATACAGTTTCCTCCGGTATATGATCCACTAGCGCTAGGCAATTTCGGATCTGCTTCATATTGAGCAACAACATAGCGAGGCAATACGTGCCAGATACCGCAAATAACACAATGATCTGATGTGCTCTCCCCTCCAGCAAAAGCAACTTCAGGGCCAGTGCAGCTGCGGCGGATATGCCGGCCTTCACCGTATATCCAATTAGGAACGTGATATCTATGAGCTTACTGAAGGAGGTCTTAAGAATTCTGGCACTGAGAATAAACAAGGTGATTACAGTCAGCCCCGTTATGATAAGGGTCCCGATTGCCGGACCTGCAAATCCAAACCATTGATATAGGAGAACGCTGACGATAAGATTGCCCGCCATTGTTATGGCAGAAATGGCCATCAACATCTTTGTCTTTCCCACCGCAGATATTACGATCGTGACATTGGCAAACTTCATCATTTCAACAAAGTTGTAGAGCAAAAAAGACGCTTTTACCAGGAAGGTAATCCTTTGAGTACAAGAAGCAGATCGCCTGCTCAGGGCACAGCATGAGCGCAGCGGCGAAGGTTGCCGTACTCAGCATACCGATTTTAAAATAGTTCGTGAAAATTGCTCTTGCGCCCTCTATTCTGTTATTTGTTAAGCATCTTGTGATTTTTGGGGAGCAGCACAGTAAAAAAAGGCCGCAGAAATCACATCAACAGGAAGTATTTTGGCGCAATTACTATAAATCGCCTGCATTTCTGTACTCTCATTCCAGCCGATAATCAGCTTGTCCGTGTCCCGCAGCAGCGAGTTCATTGCGATGTAGGCAGCCATGGGCAGGCAGTACCGGAGAATCGTGCAGATTACGTCGCGCCCAGGCCAACGTGGTTTGATGGAATACCCCAGTTTCCCAAAGGAATAGAGCATAAATCCGTCCGTTAACATCTCGGCCAGCAGATATAGGGCCAATATCATCCTGACATCCTTTGTTGTATATGCGGTAAAAAAAATGACAATGGCTAGATGAATGAATGAAATCACTGCATTTCGAAGAATAACAGACTTTGCGTGGTCGGTCGCTATATAGAGCACATTCAGAACATTGATGAGACTGGACAGCATCGGGCGCAGCGCAACGAGGAGCAATAAGTTCTCCAGCATCGGAGTGGAAAAATATCTGCTGATCTGGCTTCTGAATAGAACGATTATTACAGTCAGTATGAGGCCGCTCACATATACTAAGAACAGGATTGCATTGATATACTCCTGTTGTTCTTGCCTATTTTTTGCCTTTGCGAAGAAATAATTACTTCCCTCCATCAAGCCCAGAGAGATGATAGCCAGTCCCAGGGAAATGACCGTTAAGCACTGGCCATAGGCGCCATTTGAAGCCAGGTCTAAGGTTTTCGCCAAAATCATTGTAATCATCAAAGAAGATGCCGTGGAAAACAGCCTGGCCCCAGCTAGCAATATGGAATTGTATGAAGTTCTCTCTTTCAAGTCAGCACCCTACTTTCCGTGAGACTTGGCGAGTGTCTAATCCTATGCGTTCTTCTGGCGGCGTCGCCGGAAGATGCAAATGGAATTTGAATGTCTCGCATCGCCAGCATACTATTTGCTCTGGTAGACTCTATGCTTACCTGCTACCCGTGTTTGCACTGTCTGATCCCTTCAAAGCTCGTCCAACCTCCGGATTCAAAACGAGAGCGCCAAAGCGAACTGAAGATAGAACTGATATTCGAAGTTACCGTGTGAGCCGATTCCCATAAACAAGACCACGAAAACCGGAATTGCGAGCATGAGAGATCTTCCCCGTGAAAAATGTGTATACAGGCGCCGGATCAGCCACACGAAAATGAGGATCGCGGCACACCATCCAAACACTGCGATGGTCTCTAAATACAAATTGTGTACAAAGCCCACGTAGCTGCTTGTTGACGGGTTCCAGATCGGGGCAGATAGCATTTCGCTTGTCAGCGGGACAAACAGGTAGCGGAGTTTTGATGAAAAAGAATTTCCAGATACACGCCCCATATTGAGAATCTTCCCGTACTCAAGTCGTCACGGGTAAACCGATCAATATAGCCGAGAATAAGAGATGAGCTGCCGCGATAGTTCATTAGGAACAAAGTACAGTTTGCCAGTAAAAATTAAGCCAACGCCTGTAATCAATACGATACATAAGACCTGCTTTTTGTTACCGCATGGGTCTTTGCCCACATCACCAAAAAGGTCATGCACACAAGCACTAAGCAAGTCAGGGTCATTTTGGAGAAGGATAAAAAGGGCGGCCAATGCAAGTATGATGGAAGATAGCACATAAAATTTTTTGCGCTCCTTGGAGTAAAAGCAAAATACCAAATTGATGCCTATAACCAGAGCACAGGTTTGCCCGAACGAAACGGAGTCCCCGTCAATCCCGCAAAGCGAACGGTCCTCTCTCCGGAAAATATAGATACGCCGTAGTATAAATCGTCTTCTGCGTGACCATCATGATATATCCAACCAGGCAGGAGAGAAGCATTCCCGTATTCATCCAGAAAACAACATCTTTGATATTGTCCCCCCAAATTTTGCTGTCCAGGGTCAGGATCAATGGCATGATGAGCAAACTCCAGCTGACCAGCAACACAAAGTCTGCCGCAAAAATACGAATGATGAAAAGCGCGAGAAAGATCAGCAGCTTTTGGACCGGCACTTTTTGATAGTATAGAAACTTCAAGATGAACAATCCTACGATTAGATAGTGCATCGTATATGTACCCACGCGGTAGTTAATAATGTTATAGAGGGGCAGCGTAGCGTACATGATGACAAACAGGTCATTGAGTGGAACAAGGCAGGCAAGGCCCACAAGCAGGGCTGTAAATCCGAGATTGACCGGTGTAATTCCAAAATACTGTCCAAGGCAGAGAGAACAAAGGAGCAAAAAAGCAATCATACGATTTGCTTGCCCGCTATATTTAGGAATCCTTATCATTGCCATTTCTCCTATGATGGTCATTTCATCCCCCTGCGGAAACCTTCGGCGCTATGGACCGGACCACTCGGGCCGGATTCCCCGACAGCAATCGAATACGGAGGGATGTCCTTTGTTACAACCGTGTGCGAGCCGATGATAGACCCTCTGCCAATCGTGACTCCCTTCAGGATCGCTGAAAACTCTCCAATCCAGACGTTGTCCTCAATGGTTATGGCGGCCATATCCGAAAGAGAACAGTCCCACAAAGGCGAGCGAGATCCGTCCTCCTGCTCTGCTCCTGCCACTGACATATCCCACCTCTTTTCTGGATCTGTGGGGTGAGAGTTGTTATCCATAATGCGGACATAATTGGAAAGGATCACGCAGTCGCCTATGGCGATGGACTGTGCGGCATGAATATATGTGAACCCTCCGCAATAGAAATGTTTCCCAATTTGTATCCTTCCGTTGCGGTAGCAGTAAATGCCACCCTTGATTTCGCAGTGTTCCCCAATGACGATGCGGTCACGTCCTCCTTGGCTCATACAATGCGCCGTATGCTGAATATTCGCCCGCTCCCCAAGAATTGCGTTCCTACAAAACTCTTTTTTGCAGCTCGCTTTCTATATGCACGGTATAACTTTACCAAAAACATAGTTCATCCCTCATTTAAGTGGTTCCTCAGCTCAAATACATCTCAAGATACTTCTCCGCCATACGCTCCAGGCTATACTGATTTGAAAGAACTGCGCTCTCTTTTGAAAAGGAATCACATCGCGCTGGGCAGCTACATAGCTTTCAATGGCCTCAACAAGCGCATCCTCATCATTACAATCGACCAGATAACCGTTTTTCCCCTCTTCCACTACATCCACAATTCCCCCCGCCTTTGTCGAAACAATGGGAAGGCCGGCTGCCATTGCTTCCAGCACCGTAAGTGGAAGTCCCTCATAGTCTGAGGTCATGAAAAACAGGTCTGCGTCCCAGAGATACTCTTGGACATTTTCTACATTTCCAAGCAGATGCACGTAATCCTGTGCTTGTTCTTCCTCTATTTGCTTTTCGATGCTATTGCGCAAATCCCCCTCACCCAAAATGAAAAATTGCAACTTGGGCCATCTCAAATGCGCCTTTTGCGCTGCCCGAAGCAGGAGCGGGTAGTTCTTTTGCTTAGATAGCCTGCCAACCGAAAGAACCTTAAATATATCCCGTCTGCCTGCGGTGTACCCGTCCGGCTTTCTGAATTTATTCAGGTCAATTCCATTGTAAATGCAGGGGATATCAGCTATTTGTAATCCATAAGTCTCTACAAGAGATTTGCAGCACAGGTCGGAAATTGCGATTGGGATAACATGAAACCGATGAAAGGAAAGGGATAGAAGCTTTCGTAGCCATTTGTTTCTCGTGTCCTGCTCGGCCAGATTGTGAACGGTATATAATCTCTTTCTGGCGCCGCTTAATAGTGTCGGCAGCAGAAAATAGTGCATTCTGGACTTGTGCATATGGACCACGTCTGGACGGAAGGCCCGCATCGCCCTTATGACGCTGGGAATAACCCCGGGCGAGAATCCGCTGCCCTTCCCTAGATAAACGACGTCAATCCCCTCCTGCCGGCACCGCTCCTCAAGGTAGGAGCCGTGGGGGCATCCAGGACTAAAATTTGAAAGCAGAGCTCCGGCGTTTCTTTTTCCGAATTTCCCGGATCAAATCCAGCGTCAGAATCTGCGCCCCTCCCACATCCAACTCGGGAAGGGCCATCATTACCCTCGTCATAGCGCCCCGATCCTCTCAAAAAAAGCTATCCACCGACGCAAGCTCCCGGCGGATCCCCTGTTCAATCCGCTGGACGGGCCTGTCGCGGAGCAGTGCATCCATCCGGTCCATAAATTCCGTCCAGTCAATATCCGATGACGCTCCGGAATAGTACCAGTCGGCTATCCCCAGGCGCCCAAAGGCGTCCTCGACCTTGTTCGGCAAGTTGTTGATGGACGTCTCGGCGCCCACAGCTAACACCGGCCGGCGGTTGAGCAGAGAAAACATAGAGCCATGAAAATACTTGGAAACCGTCAGGTCAAAAAGGCCAAACACGACGCTCCACTCCTGGGGTGTCAGATCGGAGACGTATGGAATATCCGCGTATTTGTTGTACGAATACAGAGAGACTGTCTGATACTTCCCGCCGTAGGCCACCCGGATGCGCTCGGTCAGCCTGCGGCTCAGGTCGCCGTTTAAATTTGAAAGCATCAGTCAATGGCCGGCTTGCCGGGGTCAAAGCGGTACCTTTTCGCCAGCTTTACCACCAGCTTCGACCTGTCCCAGCCGCTCAGGTCATAGAACATGAGGGAGGGGTCACAGTTATGGTGGACCTCTGCCAGCGGACATACGGACCGCACCAGCTCCTCTGTCTGCCGATCCCGCACCCCCAGGTAGTCAAAAACGCAAAAAGGCCTCACGGAGGAAATCGGCGGCCCCTGCGTCAATGTCCGAAAAGCGCTTTATCCCCAGTCCGTTGCAGCTCGCGGCAAAGGAAAACCTCCGGATCCCCTCGGGCAGGCCATGCAAAAAGTACGGATTCGGGAGACCGCGCTTACCGTAATTCCAGACTGCGTCGCTCCCAGAGACGACGACGTCGTATTTGTCGCCGAGCCAGCGGAAAAAACGGTTGCAATCGTCGCTGATCAGCTTGCCGTCAGAGAGGGGAGCTTCCTTCGGCCCCGTTGAAAGGCGCGATACATCTCAATGCGTGAGAGAATATGAGTGGCAGAGCTCTTGCCGCGGTACAGCGTGAAGAGCTTGTAGTAAATGTCCATGCGCCTGGAGCAGTAGTCGATAATATCCACCTGCGCGTCAGGCAGCCTTCTCGAAATCTCCGCCGCCAGTGCAGCCGCCTGCATGACCGCTCCATAGTTCACACTTCGGTGATACGTTAAAATTCCTATCCGCATTCGGCGCCTCCTACTGCACAAAAAAGAATCTGATGGCCGCGTGAGCTTCTGGGCCAGCTTCACCGCAACGGCCCGCAGCCGACGTACCCGGGAGCGGCGGTAGCGCTCAAAGCGCTCTGCATAGGCGAACATCACTTTGCTGCCGGAGAGGTCCGCCAGAGCCTTCAATAGTGCGATGTGTACGCTATGGTATGCGGGGCTTGCAATCGTCCCCAGCAGATCGTAGTCGGACCAATACGCCCGGTCGTACTGTGACAGATGCGACTCAAGCGTTCTGCACGACTGCTCCCAGAGCCGGCGGTACTGCACTGCAGAGCCAGTCGCGAGCAGATAATCATACAGGCCAAAAAGGGCAAAGATCCAGCCGTTGAGCACGGAGCTGGCCCGGCCACCCTGGGGTGGATACTTTTCAAGGGTGATGTCCTCCCCGGTGTATACCGCAGTCCCCCCCTGGTCGCAGGGCAGCAGCATAAAGGCGACCGCCCGTTCAGCGGCCTGAAGGTAGCGGAGGTCTCCGGTCAGCCCATGCGCTCTGAGCATGATTGAGCACCCCTGTCCCTGAGCCATGCAGGAGCTGTTGTCCTGGCTGCTGCCAATTGAGGCGCGAGCATCCCACTTTCCACCATCCTCTTGATTCCTGAGGATAAAGTCTGACAGTCTCAAGAAAGTGTCTTTATACTTCGCGTCATCTTCCATCAAATAGAGGTCAAAGCAGCCCAGAGCATACTGCATAATGGTCACAAGAGAGTAGACGCGTGCGCCCGACGAGGTTATGTTGACCGGGATCCCTTCATCGTCCAGCAGGGTTGCCGGTGAGACCTTTCCGGTGAGATCGTTGTAGTAGCCCCGAATGCGGTCTCTGGAATAGCATTTCCCTACACCCTGCTCAACGGCGACTGCGCTCTTGCCAAGGGCAATGTTCATCCATCTCCTGATGAGCTGTATTTTTGCGTGCATATGGACATTCCCTTTCGCTTGCATTAAGAAAAGATCTCTTTGGCAAACTTCAAATTATTGACGGCAGAATTAAAGCTCTTTTCCCAAATCGCTCTGGCTCTCTTCCGGAACGCGGAGTAATTATCCTCTGCCACATTTCTCATGCGGCAAATGGCCTCCGCTAATTCCTGATCTGCAAAGTCCTCCGGGATCACATAGCCGTTTACCGTTGATCACAATTTCAGTTGTGCCTCCCACATCCGTTGCAATGATGGGGATACCAAAGCTCGTTGCTTCCATAATTACAGCGGGCAGGCCTTCTGATTCACTGGGGTTGATCAACACATCCACACGATTGTCTTTGTAAGACTGGAAGACCTGGTCATGGGCCAGCGCACCTGTATACTCGACCTCAATGTTGGGCTTAGATGACAGCTTGGAGCAAATATACTCCTGGACATGGTGATAGTATTTGTCCCCCTCGATCCCTCCGCCGATCACAGTCCATTTCACAGGGAAGTCAACCAGAGCAAGGGCGTCCGCTAATCGTTCCAGACGTTTCATAGGTACGATACGGCAGCACGAGACGATGTTGAACCTATCTCGCGGCTCCTCCTTTCCCAGGCCGCAATCGATCGTGCCAATATATCCAACCTCGATTTTTTCTTGGTATGCGGGATGCCGAGTGCGTAGATAACCCGCACCATCTTGAGAGCAAACATAAACCTTATCAACTTTGCTCAAAATGTACTCTCGCATCGGGAGATAGTTCAACTTGTTCCGCTCTTCATATAGATCGTAGCGGTGCGCCCTGGAAACGATCCTTACATTCCTGATTCCCTTCGTTTTTAAGTATTCAGAAATGCCAATCGCCACACGTACATTTGCAAAAAGCCAATAGCTATAAAAAGTACGACTTCTTCATAAACTGAAAAATCATAATTCTCCAGCACAGATACAGCTTCCGCAATCAGACGCTGGCAGCGCTCTTCGAACGTCCACAGGAATACCCGGCGCACAAAATTGCCTTTGATGCGCAGCCGATCGCTGTCAATTGCCTCGTTGTGCTTGACAGACCACCGTGCACATTTCAACTTATCCCGTAGTCTCCCCCATACGGCGAGATGAAGTCGCTGTGTTATAGAATTCGACACCTTCTGGAGGATTTCTTGTGATAGAATCATTTTTGTTGACGTCTTGTGCCAGAACGATAACCTTCTCAAAACAGGATAGCTGGTATGGGGCCTCATCCTGAAATGATGGTTCTCCATAGGAGTATGGATATTTACGTGTAAAAACGATGAGACACTTTCCCATAACACTTCTCCTAGTTTTACCTATTTCCGTCCTCCAAAATACCGCCTTGCTTCCTTTGCACAGTCTAACGGTGAAATGAAAAGCGCCTTGGCTGCAAAGGGGATTGCCTTACCTAGCTGTTTGCCGCGAAGGCAGGCAAGGGCGCATACTGCGTTGAATCGGAAGTCGACATACCGGCATTCCTGTCTGGACAGAATCGGTTTATAGGTACACATTAGCTCGTATATGCCGCGCTGCGCTTCCACAAATTTTGCTCCTACCGAGATCCGCTCTCCGTCGTGCAAATACTGCACCACGTGACAGCCCGGCATATAGCCGATCTTCAGTCCGGCCTCAATGCAGCGGAGCATCAGGATGAAATCCTGGCCTCGGGGCACTTCGCCAAACCCCTCAGTCCGGGACAGGGCATCCCTACGGATCATATAGATCGAAGTTGGCGCAATCGAGGTCATGATGTGGGCGCGCAGCAGGCCCTCTCTGGTAAACTCCTTAACCCGGTCCATCTTTCGAAACTCCACAAGGCGCTCCTGCTGGTCGTACCACTGGACGTCCTGATAGCTCATCTCAGGCCCCGCTCCTGCATAAAGCGCAGTTGCGTCTCGATCTTGTCCGGAAGGAAACGGTCGTCGTCGTCCAGAAAGGCAACATATTCTCCCCTGCAAAATTGGAGCCCGTAGTTGCGGGCCGCCCCGCCGCCGGTGGCTCCCTGCGTTTTGATATAGTGAAAATTGTCCCGCCCCAGGTAGGGCTTCAGGGCAGCCTGCGTCTGCTTATGAAAGTCAGAGTCCGGAATATTGTCATCGACAACGATAACTTCGAGATTGGAGTAAGTCTGGGCGTAGATAGAATCCAGTGCCCGGGCAATGTAGTGGCTTCGCTTATATGTGGGAACCAGAACGCTTACCAAAGGGATCCATGGTCAACCTCCATGTTTCACGCACATGTCCAGTACGCGCAGCAGCATGTGGTCGAACATCATGTGCAGGTCCTCCGCAATCTGCATATCATGGATTGCAACGTGCATGGGATAGTCAGCCAGCTCTCTCAGCTTTCCGCCGGAGTAGCCGGTCATCCCAATCACGGGGACCCCCATCTCCTTTGCATAGCGCACGGCGCGCAGTACGTTTTCCGAGTTACCGCTTCCCGAGATGCCAATTACCAGGTCCTCCGCCTGGAGTTTGTCCTGAAGCTGGAACAAAAACACATCCTCATAGCAAATATCGTTGGCGATGGCCATGACGATGGGCGTGTTGTCGCACAGGCACTCAAAGCGGAACTTTTCCCCTTCAGGCATTCGGTCGCACCCTTGGCAAAGTCGCAGACCATATGGCTGGCAGTGGCGGCACTTCCGCCGTTTCCAAAGGTGTATATCGTTCCGCCCCGATTCCGAGCGTCCAAAATGGCATTAGCTGCCGCGTTGAGCTGCGTTAAATCCAGGGCCTGTATGGTCTGGATCTCTGTGGCCAGATAATCGGCCATTGCTTTTGTAAAGTCCACCATCTCAATATCTCCTATGCTTTTCCCAATTCCACGCGTCCAGCAGAATCTCTTTAATCCCGCTGTGTACGGGGTTCCAGTTCAATACTCGTCTTGCTTTCTCATTGGATGCCAGCAGTGAAGCGGGGTCGCCTGCCCGCCGTCCGGCCAGCTGATAGGGGACCTCCCCACCCGTAACCTCCTCCAGGGCCTTAATCATCTCCAGAACGGTAAAGCCCGTGTTACTGCCCAGGTTGAAGCAGTCGGAGCAGTCGTGCTCCATAATATACTTCAGCCCCAGATAGTGGGCCTCCGCCAGATCCAGTACATGGATGAAGTCCCGGATACAACTGCCGTCCCGGGTGTTGTAATCGGTTCCAAAGACCTGGAAGGGGTGCCCGTTCAGGGCCGCCCTCACCATCACAGGGATAAGATGGGTCTCAGGGTTATGCGCCTCTCCGATCTGTCCATCCTTTGCATCCCCGGCAGCGCAGAAATAGCGGAACGCGCAGTAGCGCAGCCCATACGCCCGTTCGTAATCGGCCAGCATCCGCTCTCCGATCAGCTTTGTCATGCCATATGCATTGATCGGCATCTGGGGGTGGTTCTCGTCCATGGGCACATATTGCGGCTCGCCGAAGGTAGAAGCCGCGGAGGAAAAGACAAAATACTTGATTCCATGTTCTACACAGGCGTCCAGCAAGGTCTGCATATTGGTCACATTGTTCTGATAATAGCGGGCGGGACGCGCCACAGAATCAGGCACAGAGGCAAAGGCGGCAAAATGGATGACGGCGTCAAGTGATGACGCTCCATCAGGGTGTCCAGAAGGGCACGGTCCCCAAAGCTGCCGACAATCAATTCGCCGGCAAGCACAGCCTCCTGGTGTCCGTCACTGAGGTCGTCCAGCACGACGGTGTCCACACCCTGTTCCGCGAAAAACCTGTTGGTGTGGGAGCCGATATAGCCGGCTCCTCCTGTTACGAGAACTTTCATAGTATCTCTCCTTCATTTCTAACATGCACATTATTCTCTCGCTGAGGGCTTCGTAATTTACAGGACCGGGGGCTGGCCTCCAGAATGGTCCGAACGGCAGCTGGCAGGTCGGTAGTCTGAATCGCCCTGACGCCGTACCGCGCTCCGGCGGCGGCGTCGCTCCCGCTGTCCCCCACCATCCAGGAGTCGGCCTTGTCGATGGCAAAGTCCCGCTCCGCCTGAAGGAAGAGCCCGATGTCCGGCTTCCTACAGGAGCATCGGCCTGCCTCGTGGGGACAACATAGATACCGTCGATTCGCGCTCCGATCTCCTCCAGCGCCTGGCACATCCGGCGGTGGATCTCATCCACCGCAGCCAGAGACATCAGCCCGCGGGCGACGCCCCGCTGGTTGGTTACCACCAGGACTAGGTACCCCGCTTCATTCAGCGCTCGTATGGCCGCCGGGACCCCGGGCAAAAATGCAAATTCCGCCCACGATTTGATGTAATCGTGCTCTGCCGCAGGGACGTTGATGACGCCATCCCGGTCCAGAAACACCGTCTTACGCAAAGTAGACCACCCTGCTTCCGTACAGGTCTGGGCCGAAGTCCACCTGTTGCAGGCCCAGGGCGGTTCGGACGCCCTCCTGTTTCTCCTCGTCACAGTAAAACAGCAGGAACCCGCCGCCGCCGGCGCCCAGGAGCTTGCCGCCGGCCGCCCCCGCCGCCATCGCCCGGTCATAGAGCTGGGAAATCTCTGGGCTGCTGATCCCACCGGCTAGAGTCTGCTTCCGAAGCCAGCCCCGGTGGAGGGCATCTCCGAAGTTTGGGTGAAACCATTAGTCATCAGATCATGGTACATGCTCCCGGCCTGCTGCTTCATCTCATTGAGCACTTCAATCTTGCTTTGCGTATTCTTCTTCTGCTCGGTCAGCACGCTGTCCGCGCTGCGCGTGATCCCCGTATAAAACAGCATGAGCTTGCGGCTCATCGCCCTCCAATCCGCCCCCCTCAGCTCAAGGCGGTTGACGCTCACGGTCTCGTCGGGATGAAAGCGGAAGTAGTTCAAGCCGCCGTAGGCCGCCGCATACTGGTCCTGCTTTCCAATGGGGTGCCCCAGTATGTCGATCTCCACCCGGCAGGCCAGTTCTGCCAACTCCTTGCTGGACAGGCGGTGCCCAGTGTAGGTAAAAAGCGCATTGAGCACCCCGACCGTAAAGCTGCTGGAGGAGCCCAGCCCTGTACCGGAGGGGATGTCTGCGATGGACGTGATCTCGATCCCGCCGCTGATGTCTGCCAGGCGCATAGCCTCCCGCACCAAATCGTGGTGAAGGTCGCTGACCTCCTGCACAATCTCTGTGCTGGAGTAGCTCACCCGAATGGCATTGTCAAACTTCTTGTTCACTGTGATATAGATGTACTTGTTGACCGCCATGCTGACCACAGCGCCGCCGTTAATCTTGTAGTAGCTGGCCAGATCAGTTCCTCCCCCTGTGAAGCTGATTCTAAGGGGCGTCCTGGTAATAATCATTTCTCCACTCCCTGTTCGCTCTTTCGAAATTTTCTTTTTGTACCGATGTCGATCAAATACCCCTGCGTCTGCCAGCCGTACATGCGCCCGACCAGTTGGGGCAAAACATCTTTTCCAAAGTCCAGCTCCGGTTTCTCGGGCAGCAGGCGGAAGATTTCCTGTCTGGCAATATACATCCCCTCATTTGCCAAATTACTTTTGGGATGGGCCGGCTTTTCCTGGAATTCCACGACCCGCCCCTCACGGTCCAGGGCGGCAATGCCACACTGCTGAGGCAGATTGGTGTGAAACAGTGCCATAGACAGCACCCCGTCATGACCCATGTGAAAACGCTGAAAGGCGGAGAGATCTGCGTCCGTCAGGTTGTCAGCATAACAGATCAAAAAGCTCTCCTCTCCCGCGACAAAGCTGCGGTTTGCCAGAATCGTGCCTCCACTGCCAAGCAGAGACGGCTCGTAAAACTCGTGGGCGGTCAGCCCCCTGTTCTCCCGGTTCCAGTGCTGGAGATACCCCGCACCGGCTCGGGCAGATAATGGGTGTTGACCAGTACCTCTGACACGCCATGGCTGCGTAGAAGCTCAAACCACCATTCCAGTAGAGGCCGGCCTTGATGGGAACCATGCACTTCGGGACCGTGTTCGTAAGCGGCCGAAGCCGCGTCCCATATCCTGCCGCAAGCAGAAATGCTTTCATGCAACACTCTCCTCGGTACATCTGAATCTTTGACCTTTTATGAAACAAATGCCGGCAGTGCGATGCTCACACCGGCGGCTAATACGCACCTCTTCCGCAGACAACCACTGTCACGGTCTTGAAGAGGATCTTTATATCCATCAGCAACGAGCAGTTCCCTAACATAGTACAGTTCCAATTCCTGCCGCTTTCCGCTCTCATAGGTACTGTCGCTGCGGCCGTTTACCTGCCAGTACCCCGTCAGGCCCCGGGGGTGTCGACAAGACCAAGCCGGCATATTCGCCAAAATGAATCAGCTCATCCCGAGTCAGGGGCCTGGGACCGACGAGGGACATATCTCCTTTCAAAATATTTATCAGCTGCGGAAGCTCGTCGATGCTGCTCTTACGCAGGAATTTGCCAATCCGTGTAATACGTGGATCGTCATCCAGCTTTGTCTCTTTTTATACTGGATGATCTGTTCCGGGGTGAGGTATTTCTCCAGCTGGTCGGCGTCAGGCACCATTGTGCGAAATTTATACATCCGATAGGTACGCTGGCCCCTTCCGACACACTGTCGGCGGTGAATGACTGGCCCCCGTCTTCTGATTTGATGGCCACAGCCACAATCAGGAGAACAGGGGAAAGCACCAGCAACGCCATACCGGCGCAGATGAAGTCAAACGCCCTTTTAATGGTGCGGTAAAAAAGAACGTAGGCTTCTCCTTTCTCGTTGTGCGAAGATGCCTGCCCGTTCCTCTCATTGCGCTCCTTCAGCAGATCTGACACAGAAACCCTCCTTTGTTTTTGGGACGTCCGCAAGTAGGCGAAATCCTGTCCATTGGTGCCGGAGATCACACAGACAAATCAAGGATTATAACCCGTTCCAGAGCATGACGCCCCTCAAGGCACCTCAACTGCTCCTTCCAGATACAGTGGACGGCCCATCACCTAATCAGACTTTGGTGATGGGCCGGGGAGTACCATATTCTATACAGGACCTTGCGCCAGGTTTTTATTACAAAAAAAGCGCAGGAAAAGAAGCCGGAGAAGGCACTTGGTAATTTCTCCGGCTACTTTTCCTGTCTGAATTTAGGGTTTGTTAAAAATTGTTGTTTTATCTGCTTGCATTTAGTCGAAAGGATTGCTAAAATAGACACGGTTTATGAAGAGGGCAATGACCAAAGTCTGATTTGGTCACCAGTCTGGACGTGCCCTACAAAACCAGATGTAGTCTAGATATCATTCTCACATGTTCGACACCGGATTCCATTATGTAGATCCTGGTCGTCTCAATGTTGGCGTGGCCCAGTACGTCAGCAAGCTTTGCGATGTCCTTCTCCATCTGGTAGAACAGCCGCGCAAACAGATGCCGCAGGTTATGGGGAAAGACCTTCTGCGGCTCCACCCTGGCATCCTTGCACAGCTTCTTCATATCCGCCCAGATGTTCGAGCGGTTCAGGGGTTTTCCGTATTTTGATAAAAATATGGGTCCCGCCTCAATTCCGTGCTTTTGGCAGTACGCCCTTAGTTTGACACACAGCTCTCCAGAGATCAGGATGGTGCGGCTTTTGCCCTTGCACCGGACGACAGCGCACTCGTTGTCCACAGCTTGCCTTGTAATGTATTGCAGCTCCGATACGCGGATCCCAGTCGAACAGATCGTCTCCATGACCAGCATCAAACGATGCTGCTTTTTTGTTTTGCGGTCTTTAACAGTCTTACATACTCTCCCCCGGGACAGTTCGCTCGCCCGATCCCGGAAGATCCGCCTATGCTGCTTGAGCGGATTAACACAACACTCCTCCCATCCCAGAAAGCGACACAAGCCGTTTACCGCAGCCAACATAGAGTTAATCGTTGCAACAGCATAGTTTTTTATCTGAAGTATATCCTTCCACTTGATAAGTGTCTCTTTTTACGATCCCCTTATCACTGCCTAATTGATGATAAAAAACCGTGACATCATGTATGTACTTATCAATTGTTCGCTCGCTGCGTTCGTTCTGAAATAAGTACTCTTGATAATCAGCAATCATCTCTGTGGTAAGGTAATGAGTTTCCATGTTATTTGTCCTTTCTTAAACTTTACCTTGGTGGCCTTCAAAATATGACCATATTTATTATGGCGGTCATTGTATCATTGTAACACCCCACACGTTTCCTTTATTATATCTCACGATTGGAGATTCTTCTTTATGGGATTGATCGGTCTTATCTTTTTTGGTATTGCGATGCTGTGCACCTTTATTTGTATCTGTTGCCTCCGAATCTCCTCGCGTGATATGCCTAAAAACGAGGACTATCACGAAAAGGAAGAAAAATGACAAAAGGGCAGCCCACACAACGAAGTGTGGGCTGCCCTTGCTATCTTAGCATTCCAAATTATACACAGTCTCCAGTTCTCCTTCATCCGTCGCAACGATAGTGGAGAAGATTTCTTCAGACAGCTCTCGGTACGATATTACCGTAGGCTCCCTTTCCATGTTCTTTTCAGAGGTGTGGTTTGGAGCTGCATTCTGATGCTTCATCAAATCCGTAATTCTGATAATAGTTCCCAGAAGTCAATCAGATTTAAATCCGGATCTTTAGCCGGAAAACCGGCGGTCTCCTCCGGAGGTGGGATCAGTTCCTGGTCACTCTGTTTTGTATCTTCCATCGCCCGTATGCCTGCCTTTTTCCATAAAGTCGTCCCTATTGTAGCATGGCGGGAAGAGAAAGACAATCGTAATCTCAACGAGACTTCTGGCTCAAAGGAAGAATCGCTCCGGCGGCATGAGAGGCAGGGGTGTCCAGGCCAAACCGGAGTCCCCGCCCTGTGCCGTGTGTCCGGGCTGCGCTGGGGCGTTTACTTGGGAGATTCCTTTGAGTTTGGATGCGAAATTCCGTTTTGATGGCCTTCCTACGCACACAGTAGGTGCAGACGATTTCAACTCCTCCTCCGGTTCCCGCTGTACCGGTCCGGCGGATATTTCGCTGTCCAGGCGGCAGAGAAGGCAATCTCCCACATGCTCGCATTCCCAAAACGCGAACTCCCTGAAAAACCGCGTCAAAGGCATACTGACGAAGAGTTCCGACGCATTCGTCCGGATCGATCCGCTGTCCGGTGATGGCCTCATACCGCACCACAGAAATGGCTTGGGGTCGGCCATAGCCGTCCGCGGTCACCAGGACGCCGCGCTGTTTGGCCCTGCAGGGATGAATGCAGACGCCGCAGGGAACGTAGAGCGTATTCCTCCAGTTACCGCCGCAGCTTTTCAGAAAATCAAATATCGAGTATGAATTTGTACGCATAAAAACCTCCATTCATTTTTTCTACTCGATGTGTACCGGCACCCAAAGGATGCGTGCATGGATTTGATGAGTGTGTTCGTAGACCGCCAGCCATTGGGAGTGGGTCAAACCACCAGCCTTGCGGTGATCCACCCACCGGATTCGAGAATTGGCAAATTACGGGCAGAGGTTACATGGTGCAGATATGTCTGAACGGACGCATTGACAATGCACATACAATGTGATATGATTCCCACAGGAAAGGATGGTGATCTGTATGCCGGGTGATGCCAACTGGACAACTCGCGTAGATTCCACATTGAAGGCCCAGGCAGAGGACGTCTTAAATGAGCTGGGCATGACGATGTCAGGCGTCTTCACGATGCTGCTCAAGCAGATCGTAAGAGAACAGTCGGTCCCGCTTTCTCTCACGCTGGATTCCAGCAACGCGCTCTATATGTGGATCTGCTGGAAGCGCAGACCGCCCGTATCAACGGATATGAAGGCCGCAAGGCCCGTGATGTATTGAAGGATATGCGCGCGGCAATCAAAGAGGTCGAGGCCGGCGAGTAGATATTCTGTCATTGTATCCCAGCGGGCGGACGAAATGCTGATCGCCCATGCGCGATTCCTGGCACAGGTCAGTGTTTCCGCCGCAAAGCGCATGACGGATGAATTTGAAAAGATCCTGGACACGCTGGAGAAAAATCCATATCAGTTTCCTGCTGAGACTGACTATGCGATCCCGTCCGGCTATCGCAAGGCCCTGTTCAGCAAATGGTATAAAGCGGTTTTCTCCGTGGATGAAAGGAAAAAAGAGGTCTATCTGGATGCTGTTTTGGATTGCAGACAAGACCGGCCATAGGCGTTCATCAGCAGATACCTGCGGAGTGGATGGAATTTTCCATGTACGCTGCAGGTATCTCTTTTTCTTTTTTTGATGCGTTTCATGGAACCGCCCGCTGCCGCTCCCACATACGTCCCGCTCTCTCGGAGCACCCGCAGAAAACCACTGCGGACGCCGCCTTTCAGGGGCCTGCTTCCTCAGCGGGAGGCCGCGTATGCGTCATTCCGTTATAGCCGGGCCATTCGTCAAAGAACTCGACTCTATCAAACCGGACGCTCAGGGGCCGCACCTCGCCGTCTCCGGTGAGAGCAAGCTGGCGCACGGGATAGAACCGCGTCCCCTCCCCATTGTCGATGGCGACAGAGACCCCCTCGCAGGGTACCGCGCCCACGATAAAGTCCCGGCCCTCTATGGCTTTCAGGACACGTTCACAGGCATAGTCCGTCTTGATCACATTGCCGTTGTCAAGGTAGATGCTCAGGACATAGTTCTTGTGCTTACGAACTCTGACAATGTGGTCCACATTGATCAGGTTCGCCTCAACTTCTATAAATCTGCTCATTACGTACTCCTTTTCAAAAATTTTTAGTTCCGGGCGGGCGGCGCATCAGCTCCGGCGGCCCGGGATCTGGGAAATTCCTTCCGGATGGGGCGAGATGGTTCATCCAGGAGGACACGCTGGAAAATCGCTCACCTTGGCGAGGATCAATGAGGGCGTCCGCCCTGTTGTTCTGGTCAAACATCTCCATAAAGCCGGCCGGGGAAGTGCTGCAAAATGCGCTTCCCCGGCCGCTTTCCTCTTGTGGAATTTGAATTGAAACAGGCCAACCTAGCCGCTGCGGCCTGTTTCGTAGTATGATCACATATCGATGTCTCCCCGCCGAAAAGGCTCATGTAACATAAAAATGAAATTCTTCCGCCGGCTGTCCAGGCCGGGGAGGAATAAGATCCCCATACGTTCCGACCCCGTCATCCCAGGGACCGCAGAGCGTACAGTCTTCCGTGTGCCCATCCAGCCGCCACAGCTGCATGGACCAAAAATCCGGCTCGGTCACCTTGCCGCTCGCGGCAGGTTCCGCACCTCCTCTCTTGTCAGCGGCTGTGTCTTCAGATAGTGCCGGAACAGGTCGTCGGGAAGATCCAGGGCCTGCTGGTAAGTCAGCGTAAAGGCGCCGGTGGACCAAAGGGCATTCCGTGCGGAAAACGTCTGCTGACTGGGCGCAGGGAACTGAAAGTCCAGGCACCGGCGGAAGAGATCAACAGACGCGGAATTTGCCGGCGGCAGGAGCGAACGCTCCAGGACCTTGCCGTCACGGAAGAAAAACCCAAGTTTCTCCCCGAACTGGTCTTCCAGAACCATAGCGTTGGGCCGGGCCGGGTAGATGAGGCACAGAGAGGTGTCAAAGGTCTCGCGCAGATACTCCATGATCCGATACTGCGCCGCGGTGCAGGGCTTATAGGTCATCTTTCGGTTCCTCCTTATCTTCTATGGCGAAGTCCGTGCGGTATTCTCCAAGATCCTCCAGCGCGAGGATCGAATCACCCGCAGGCAGGTTTTGAAGATCTGGCGCTCCATAAGGCGGGGCACGGTTCAAACGGAAGAAGATCCGGTATTGACGCCCGACCCGCAGAGCCGTCCGCTTATCCAATGTTACAGTAGTTTCCCTGCCATCCCGCAAAAGCAGACGGACTTTTCTCTGCCGCCCGATGCCGGCGCGGCCAATGGCAACGCAGGTGGCTTCTATCGCCTGATAGCGCCGGCATCGGACGGTGCGGTAATACTCCGCGCAGTGCAGGAGTGTGCAGAGGGTCAGCATCCCGCTGAGTATCAGCAGCACGTGATCCTCAAGCGAGAAAAACACAGCCAGCCCTACAAGCAGAAACCCAAAGCCTGCGGCGCCGGTGAGAATCCACCGGCGCCGCAGCACAGCGGGCCATTCCTGAAACGCAAGCCTATCCATGCCCTACACCCGCTCGAAGATGATCTGCTTGTGCAGGCACAGGTTGGCGACGGACAGCGTGACCGGCCCCCGGCTTTGGGAGGAGCGCATCAAGTCCCCCATGTTGTCACTGGTAACGTCGGCGTCGCAGTAGAGGGCGTCCATCACCTTGTCATCACTGGAGACGTCGGTGACACCCAAATCCACGCAGCGGATCAGCTCCGCTGTGGAGAGCAGCGCCTGCCTTGCCAGGGCCATCACCTGAGCTTCACCCTCAGACAGCCGTGCCTTGCGAAAGATCTGCTTCGCCCGGGCGAAAGGCACGCCGTCCAGCAGAAGCATTTTGAGAAAGGTGGCGGTACGCAGGGGCAGGCTCTCCGAAATGGGCACCACATACAGGCTGTTGAGCAGGTCGTACAGAGCCTCGAAATCGGTCTCGCCATGCCCGGCGGCCACCAGGCCCCTGGTCACCAGACGCCCAAGGCAGTTTTCCAGTGTACGGCATTCCTCCAGCCGCAGCGCCCGGAACATGGGCTCATAGTGCTCCTCCACGCCTTGGGCATCCAGGAGCCGCCAGTTCAGGATGCTCCAAACCGTCATCTCCTGGGGGTCCATCTGGTATTCCTGACGGTTTACCAGCACCACAGGATAGGCGCCATCCCTGGTCGTGATGTTCCTGAAATGCCCTACCGCCGTGTAAAGGGTTTGTCTCCGCGTTTTCATCGTGGTCATCCTCCTATGTATCTGTTTTTTATCGTTATTTTTGCCTCAGAAACCAGCCGCTTGGGGCTGCGCCTCACGGTCCAGCAGTGCGGAGAAGGCTTCATCCCCCCGCAGTTTCTCCGCCGCCCGGGAGATCCACGCTCCCACATGGTTGGGTTTGGTGTGATACATCCTGGCGATGTCGGCTCCGGTATAGCCCTTGACCTTCAGCGCCAGCGCCTCGACACCCAGCCTGGCCACGCCGGTGCAGGTGCGTCTGCCGTGTTCCAGGAGCTGATCCACAAGGATTTGAGCATCCCACGCCTCCTGGACGTTCATCTCCTGGAGCCAAGCCTCCGGGGGAGGGATATCCTCGCTGACCGGGACATCCAGCGCCACGGTGGGCAGATGCTCCCGCTGGCTCAGCACGCGCCGGCAGTGGTCCAGCAGGTGGTTGCGGATCACGGGCCGGGCGTAGGCGGAAAACGGCGTTCCCCGCCCCGCCTGGTCATAGGTCACAGCGGCACGGCAGAGTGCCCAGCAGCCCTCCTGGTACAGGTCGTCCGCGCCCATGCCGCAGATCTCCTCGTTGTATCGGATATGGCGGGTGATGGTACCAGTGACAGATTATCCTCCACCAACGCCCTCTGTTCCTCGTTCATCTGTATCCAGTTTTTCATTACGGTTTTCACCTCTCTCAACTGGGATCGTGGTCAGGCCGCCCGCACCGGGAGAGCGCGCGGCACAGGTCGATCACTTTCTGGCACCGCAGCTCAGAGAATTTGGCGATATGCGCCTCGGATTCCGGCAGGCCCAGTTGGACCTGGAGCCAGCAGTACGCCTGCTTCCGCGTCATGAGGCCGCTGGCGATCAGACGGTTCAGTGCGGAGTGCGCCTCCATGCGCTTTCTGCGCAGGTTCTTGTCCGCCAGTGTGCCCATGGGCAGCAGGGTGGCCCTGTGGGCCGCCACAGGCGTCGCAGGCGGGATACCGGGCACATACATAGAGTCTGGCCTCCGCGTCGTCCGCATGATCACCGTAGACCACGGAGGAGGGCCGCAGGTATGCCCGGGAGCCGCAGTAGGGGCATTTGATATTGATCCGTTTCATGCTTTCATCTCCTTCATGTAGCGTTGTTGACCAGCCAGGGCGCGACGGATACTTTACAGTCCCAATAGCGCAGGAGACGAGCCGCCGATTGGTGCGGGGACGGCCGCAGGTCTCACTGAGAATGAAACCGGCATTCCACCTGTTTTCCCAGTTGACCTCCAGACGTTTGAAGATGCTGTATGAACTTTTCCCTTGACTGGAACTTTCCTGTTTATTCCGTCGCTTTAATACGCACCGCTCAAAGGAAAAAGTGCTCAACATTTCTGTGAACTTTTTGTAAATTCAAAGTTGCAGCCGGGGAGCAGACGGGGAAAGCAGCCAAGCATGGTTGACAACAGCCGTCCAATGGGCCACAATGAAGTTAAAAAAACGCCGCCTGACAGGCGGCGGCGAGAGGGAGCGGATATGAAAAGACAGGGGCACTATTGCAAGGTCTGCGGCGAATACAAGGGCAACGAGAAATTCTCCGGAAAGGGCCATGCGGCTCATATCTGCAAAGCCTGTGCCCAACTGCCGCCGGAGGAACAGGCGGAGCGGATGACCTTGAACCGGCTCTGCAACCTGCCGTGGCAGCTTTCCACCGCGCAAAAAAGCTGGCTGCGGAACCGGCTGAAGGATAGGCGCCCGGAGGTGCGGGAACTGGCACGGGAACAGTATGAAGCGCGTTTTGGTGGCGGAAATCGTTTCTGATGAAAGGAACGATATGGGATAAAATATCGTTCGATACCATTGATAAAATCGAACAACTTGTATATAATGATAGTGATGAGACATAGACTGAGAGGAGGCACATCAAATGTCTATTACAGCTACAGAATTAAAAATGAACCTGAGCAAATATCTCATGCTGGCGGAGAAGGAAGACATCTATATCACCCGCAACGGGAAGGTGGTGGCGAAGTTGTCCAATCCCTATCAGGATCGTGTGGATATGGCAAAGTCCCTGTTCGGCGTGCTTCCACAGGATATGACGCTGGAGCAGGCCAATGAGGAGCGGCTGGATCGGATATGAGAGTATTACTGGATACCTGCGTCATCATAGACGCGCTGCAAAGCAGAGAGCCATTTTACGAGGAAGCTCAGGAAATCTTTCTTGCCGCCGCAAACAGGCGTTTTGATGGTTTTCTAACAGCAAAAGCCGCCACGGACATCTACTATCTGACCCACCGCATTACCCACAGTGACAAGGAAACGAGGCAGATCCTCTGCACGTTGCTGAATCTGTTTGACCTGATTGATACAGCCGGAATGGATTGCCGCCGGGCCATCTCCTCGGAGATGAGCGATTTTGAGGATGCCGTCATGGCAGAATCGGCCCTCCGATCCGGTATGGACTACATCATGACACGCAACAGCAGGGACTACCGACGTTCCCCGGTTCCCATTTGCACGCCCGGTGAACTGCTGGAAAAAATCAGACCTGAAGAGGAGTCAACTGAAGATAACAATTCAACTTGAAATAACGATACGCGGCGCGGTCCCGACCCATCAACGGGACCGCGCCGCTTTGCCTTTTGCCGCCATGGGCTAAAGGGGGACGGCGGGCCGGGCCTGGCGCCCGGTCCCGTTGCCCGTCCACATTTATCCTAGAGATCCCCCTTCGGAGTATCCTTCTCAAGTGACTCGAACACGATGCTTCCGGAGGGCGTCACCATCCACCGGCTGTTGTCCTAGCGTTCCTTCAAGAAATCCAAAACTCGCTTAGATTACTGAAGGAACAACTGTAGTTGTCCGCATAGATGTTTCTTTTCTGTCATTGGTTTTACCGCCTTTCAAAATTATTTCTCAAACCCGCCGGAGCGGAAGTTGGACAAAAAGAGCACTCTGATTTGTTTCATCACAAATCAAAGCGCAAATAGTTGGTGACCCATCGTCTTCGAGTCACCTATTCAGTCCATGAGCATATCCGCTCACGCCTCACTGCTTACTCAGATCCTCTACGGGAGAAGATTGTCTAATAAGTACACGGCAATCTTAGCATGAGTGAAATAAAGCCGCAAGCATACCGAAAAGTACTGCAATACTCTTTATTTCGATTTCCCCTCTTGACATTACGTCCAACTGGGCGTAAACTGTGCATATCACGTCCAACTGGACGTAAGGAGGTTTTCAATGAATCATTTCTATCCCGCTGAATATGGCTTCCTGTTCGAGGAAGAGATCGATTATGTCCCCGGTATAGGAGATATGATTACTGTTCTTGGCCCAGGTGAGGAACTTGCGAAACAGCGTGAAGCGTTAGGGCTCACGCAGCAGCAGGTAGCTGATAAGGCAGGAATCCTCATCCGGCAATACCAACGTCTGGAGAGTGGTGAGCGAAGCCTGGACAGCACCTCCTTCCGAATTGGGCTGAACGTCTGCTATGCGCTCCAAATCGATCCCAGATTTTACTGCGAAGCTCGTATCAAAGAGGCAGGGCAGCGGGCACACAAGCAGAGACTGCTGAATGTCGAAGATGAAACCGAGGTCTCTCATGCGGCACCGGTAGAGGAACCTCATAGTGAAACGTCCAGCCGGCAGTTCAAGTATGTCATCTATCGTGAGACCGAAGATGGCGATCCAGGCGAAATTATAGGCGTTGAATTTGGGACAGGGATCAATACGGTTTACGGCCAGATCTCCCAGTCGATCAGGGATGACCTCTCTGTAAATCCTGACTACGAAGGCTGTGATATTGGTATTTACAACTGCGAGCGGCTTGCAGATCATCGCTACTCTGTCCAGGCTGTAGTAGACCGGCCCTATGCACCGAAGAACGATTTGTATGAGTATCTGGTAGTAGAAAGCGCGCAGAAATGAAGAAGATACAGGCCGCCTTCTACACATTTGAGGAGATGGAGCAGCTGCTGGAAAGATGCTGCTTTACAAATGGAGAAGATTTTGATATCGAAGTCATTGACCACTATTACTGGAGGATCAACTACTACCCGGACGATGGGCCAGATGATCAGTGTTTTACACTATCTGACTTTGACGCACTGCCGGTGCTTTCCAAAGTAGTCGGTTTCCGACTCGCCAATACCCACGTCAGCCGTGACGGTATTTGGCTGGAGGGCGAGGAAATGTTGCCCAAAAGAAGAAAATAGACATGGTGCAAAGCAGCGAATTTTTATGAGCGAGGCACAGAAAAAACTTTCTTGCCGGTGCCAACATGCGTTTTGACGAGTTCCTGTCAGCAAGAGCCGCGGCAGGCATTTGCTGAACAGGAAAATACGCGGCGCGGTCCCGACCCATCAACGGGACCGCGCCGCTTTGCCTTTTGCCTCCATGGGCAAAGGGGGACGGCGGGCCGGGCCTGGCGCCCGGTCCCGTTGCCCGTCCACATCTATCCTACACCTGCCAGCCGCCCAAAGGCAGAAACAGACGCCGCGGTGGCCGGCCGCGCGGGCCCGTGATCCGGTATGCGTGAAAATTACTGACAAAAGTCGCATATGGTACGGGCCGGGCGTTTCTGCGTGCCAACGGAGCCCACCGCAGGGATCAGCAAGGGCGTCAGCCCTGGCGGTGGTGGAAGTGTGCCCCGCGGCGGCTGGGAGGGTATCCGCTTGTTCAAAGTCCGAAGAATCAATCGGGAGCGTATCAACTGATGCCGCTTATTATATAAAACAATTTATCATAATTTTGTTTATGATATTTCCTGCAAAAGTCATGGACATACCGAGGACTGCGTGGGCGGCTGCGAATCCTATCGGAACATGATCGCAGACAAGTCAGGCAGACGATCTCCCGTTGACAACTGCGCAGGTACAGATTATAATGTAATTAAATTAAAATAATTGCATATCATAACCGTGAGGGGGGGAGCATATGGCCGAGATAGACTACCGGGCAATCTGCCTGGAACTGTTTGGAACAGACGATGTGGAGAAACTAAAAATGATTGCGAAGCAGATCAGGCAAAAAAAAATACACGCAACGCAGGGCGCAAGCGCAAGTTCAATGAAGCGGAAACCGAGGAGATGAAGCGGCTCCAGAGATCTGGCATGACTGTCAATGACATCGCCAGACGGTTTGGTACCTCGCGCCAGATCATCGGGAAATATCTCAATGCGCCGCGGCCGGAAGGCTATACCATGCGTATGACTTATATGTTCCGGCGTCAGCCCTGTACCACGATTGATGTAGATTTCCTGCGGCGCAAGATCCGTATTCAAAACAAGACCGATGACATCCTGCACAGAGCCTTTGGTTCCAATACGCAGCCCACATGGGATGACTTTGAATGTTTCCTTCAGGAGCGGTGTTTTCCGAAAACACGGGGGCACCTGAAGGATGAACTGCGGGCCCTGGGACTGGATTCCTACGATCCTCTGCAAATCGTTGAGAAAACAAACGGCCGGACAGCGGAAGACGACCTGTGGCTGAAGATCCAATACAGCCAGACGTGAGGTGTGAAATGAACAGGATCAATTTGGACGCAGCCGCTTTGGAGCCAAAAACCGGCCACACGTCAAAGGGCGATCAACCCAAGTGGCAGGTGCGTGGGAATTGGTACAAAGCGGATCATATGGGGTACGAGGCCCTGGTGGAGGTTCTGATCTCCGGCCTTTTGAGAAAATCCAATGTTTCTGACTTTGTAGACTACCAGTTGGTTCAGATCCATTGTCACGGAAAAGAACTGATCGGATGTGCCAGCAAGAACTTCCGCGGAAGGGATGAAATGCTGATCCCCTTTCAGCGGCTGCACCGCGCCTATCAGGGAGGCCACGGCCTTTCGGAAACGATTGCAGCCATGCCGGATGCAGCTGCCAGGATCCGGTACACGGTTGATTTTATCGAGCAGACAACCGGCTTGACGGGTGTTGGACCGTACCTCACAACGCTATTGGAGATAGACGCCTTTTTCTTAAATGAGGATCGCCACACCAACAATCTGGCGGTGATCCGGGATGAGCGGAGCGGGAACTTCCGCCTCTGTCCTATTTTTGATAATGGACTGGCACTGTTGTCAGACCTGAACGACTATTCATTGGATGCCGATATTTACAGCTGCATCGGCCGGGTGCGGGCGAAGCCGTTCTCTTTGGATTTTGATGAACAGGTTGAAGCCGCAAACGAGCTGTATGGATCGTTCTTGAAATTCACGTTTACAAGGCAGGATGTAAGATCGATCTTGGAATCTGCAGAGGCTTTCTATCCGGAAGCGATTCTCCGCCGCGTACAATCCATCGTTTTCGAGCAGATGCGCAAATACAGCATTTTCTTCTGAGTGCTGACATAGGAGAAGTCAAATTGCCTGGAGGGACTGCTATGAAGGCAGTCCCTCCAAACTGCTTCCTATCACTTAGTACTGCGCATAAATCGGGTTATGAGAAGTTTCTTATGCCCCAATGATCCAGAAAGGGCCCGCCGGCCGCAGCGCTCCTGCTGGCCTCATTCAAAATGATGGACAGGTCCCACGCCTTTTGGCTGCGGGAGGTGCTGGCGGGGTCAGCCACCAGGATCTTCTCATTCTCCACGCCCCGCAGGACGATGAAGTGGCCGGAACTGGTGAAATGCCCCTTGGTCATGAGCGCCACCACCAGCTTGCCCTCGCCGAGCGCGTCCACGATCCGCTGAGGCTCCGACGCTGTGCATCCCTCCACCGAAAGGCCCCATGCCTTGGCGGCGGCAGGGATCAGCGCGTGGTAGGAACCGCTCTTGCTGCACCAGTATCCGTTATTATAGGACCACTCGGCCATCTCGATGGGGTCCACGATGTCGCCGGTCAGGGAGGACACCACAATGGACATGGAGGTGGGGCCGCAGCCATAGCCGCCGATGTTGTCGGTACCATAGGGCTCGTTGGCATACCGTTCATCGTATTGGTTGAAATAAACGACCTCCACGGCGCCGTCTGTAAAGCGGACGCTGCCCAGGGAGGGGATCACGGTTCCGGAGGCGGACTGGAACATCCCATCCCCGAGGAACAGGCTGAGGTTCTGAGCATAGTCCTCGGCCAGTTCCTTTTGTTCATCCGTGAGATGGAAGATCTCATCGGCAAAGTGTTCCTCCCCCTGGTAGACGATGGTGTAAATGTACCAGGTCTCCGTCCCACTCTCGTCCGCCTCTGTCTCCGGATCATCCGGAATGGTACGTGTCTCACTGGTGCGGGAGAAGGTATAGAGGTCACCCACCTCCGCCCGCAGGGTCTGCTCCAGGTCGGCCAGGGAGATGTTCTCCCAGTCCTCGTCCTTGGCCGCGCAGTACTGGCCGATGAAGGCGTTGGTGTTGCTCACCATGTCGTCGGCATAGGGATTGACGATTTCGTAGTTGTCCCCGCCGGTCTGTGCGAAATCGCTGGCGATCCGCTGCTCCACATCGTCAATCCCTTCTCCAAGAATCTGGTTGATGGCAAAGGCAATCTCATTCGTATTTTCAATGATGGCCGCATTGTTGTTCATAATAGGTTCGGCGCTCGGATCCGCAGAGCCGCCGAACAGGCTGCCAAAGATTATAGAAGGGAGCATGAGGATGAACAGCACCGGCAGCAGCAGGATCACGATGACCACAATGGCAATCGTTCCGATGTGTTTCCTGGCGCCCCAGACCGCCCCGGCCACCGCGCCATAGGGCCCGCCGGTGGCAGCGCCCTTCGCGGCGCTGGCGATGGCCTTGCCTGTCTTGATGGCCCCGTGAATGGTATGGGCCGTGCTGGCGGCCTGTTCAAGTGCGCCGCGTTCCCTGTCCCGCTCAGCCAACTTTGCGCGCCTCCCCATAGCAGGCGGCAAAGAATCCCTCCGGGAGTGCCTGGAGACAGGTGATCATCTCCGGAGAAAAGGCGCCGCAAGCGCCGCCGCAGAGCATTGATACGGCCTCGCTGTGAGAGAGGGGGGGCTTATAGGGCCTCGCGGTTCGCAGAGCGTCATAGGCGTCAGCCAGGGCAACCACATGGACGTAGGGGGTGATATGCCAGCCTGTCAGTCCGTCCGGGTAACCGCCGCCGTCCCACCGTTCGTGGTGATGCAGGCAGATGTCACAGAGAACATCGTAGTAGGGGTACTGCCGCAGGGCGGGGATGGAGCGAAACAGCCGGACACCCAGCGCGGGGTGCTGCTGCAGGATCCTGCGCTCCTCCAGCGTCAGCTTTCCGCTCTTTTGGAGGATTGACCTGGGAAGGCTCTGTTTCCCGATGTCGTGGAAACGGGACAGGTAGACGACCCGCCGGACTTCCTCCACTGTCATGGCGGGGATGACCTGCTCCTCGCAGAAAGACGTCAGAAGCCGGTGGAGCAGAGGCTGGAAGCGGGTGCTGTGGGAATTGGATAGAGTATCTTGGGCCACCGGCTCCAAAAGCTGGAGAGACGGGTGGTATGTGTGATCCATGGTATGTGGACCTCCTTTAGATATGGCTGGGGCGGCCCTTTTCAGAGCCGCCTCAACCGTTTATAGTAGGATTTAGTACCCGGTCTTAGGTAGAGTCGGGGTCGAGGTGTACTTGCGGATGATGGTCACCCAGGATGCCTGGGCAGTTTGCCAGGTCCCCTGATACTGGCCGCCGGCATCCGCCCGGTTGACCAGCTGGTAGCCATTGACGGTGCTACCGTTGACGACGACGCTCAGCGTCGGCCCACTCACACTCTGGAAACCGACAGGCACTTTGCCAAAGTCGAAATACACATCGGTCACGACCTCGCCCGCCTGCATGGGAATGGCGTTGAGGCTGAAGGAGTAGTTGTTGCTGGTGAGCAGATTGGAGGCCAGCACCTGGTAGTCCGCCGTGTAGTTGGTCTTATACAAGATCCGGTAGTTCAGGCGGGCACTGTAGGTGCCGGTGGTCAGGACAGTGGCCCGGGTCACATCCGTGGGGATGCGGTCATGCCAGAAGAAGTTCTCCAGATCCCCGTTGCTGATGTTGGCTACCGTGATGTCATACCGCATGGTCTGACCGGCCAGCAGCTCGGCGTTGCCCCGCTTGGTGATGGTCACGCCCAGGTTGGAGGGCTTATCGTAAGCGGAGAGCTTGATGATTTGACCCGCGTATTCCAATGTGATATCATGAACCGTCGGATCTACCTGCCAATAGGCCGGAGCGGTCACCTCCTGGATTTTGTATCGTCCCAGGGGAGCGGGCGGGAGGCGGCGACGCCCCGGGCGTCGGTAGTGATGTAGTCCACCACCTTGCCGCTGCGCTCCTGGACGATCTCAAAGACGGCGCCCCTCCAGCGGGGTTCCGGCGGGGTGCCGGTCACAGGGTTGTACTCCTCAGCGTATTTATAAATCTGAATCTGGCCGGTGATGGGGACGTTCTCCCACTCGATCTCAATGGTGTGACCGGGCTGGACGTAGACGGTCTTTACTCCTCGTCCAGCTCATAGCCCCCTGCGGCCTCAGCTCCCGGATGTAGAAGGCCCTTGCCCTCGGCCAGCGCCTCATCAATATAGATGTAGCCATTCTGGTCGGTGGTGTACTCCCCGATGGGGTTCTTGTTGGCGTCATACAGAAGGAACTTTACATCATAAATTCCCTCGCCGGTAACGGAATCAATCTTGTGGATGATGATGCCGCTGAAGGCCTTATTCTCCACCTTGAGAACCGTGGTCTTGCCATTCTCCACCTCAAAATAGTGGGGGGTATCGTCCAGCTGGAACCCCTCTCCGGCCTCGATCTCCACGGCGTAGTAGGCGCCATCCTCCAGGGCAAGGAACGCACGGCCGTTCTGATCCGTGGTGATGGTGTCGATCAGCTCGTCGTCGATCTTCCGGATCTCGAAAGTAGTATCGGGGATCCGCTCTTTGGTATCATCGGCGTTGACTTTGATGATCTCCACGCCGCCGATGGGGTCGTTGTAGAACGTCAAGGTCTGTGTATCC
>VOFD01002041.1_pt1 | contig 52512 bp, 63 predicted proteins | sample 5384101 | NCBI WGS metagenome assembly VOFD01 (sample SAMN12384723, study PRJNA508395) | human gut metagenome | isolation source: healthy gut C | host: Homo sapiens
TTGTCCCGATTTTGAGAATCTTTGTTTCACAGCGCAATCCATCAAGAAAAAGTTTACGCATGATGGTATTTATGTTGTTGTAGTCCAGATTTACTTTATAACCGATTTCGGCAACACAATGATGGTATTCTTTTTCCGTGCTTATGTGTGTTCAAAGACTCATGGATAGAAATATCATTTAATTCAGCGATATTCTCTTTTGATAAAGTACTCACCGAACCAGACTTAGTATAATCGATAATATCCTCTGAAAATGAATAACCATGAGCCTCTAATAGGGCTTTGTTTTTAGAAGTATCTTTTGTGATATGGTATTGTTTTTCAAAGTATTTATAAATCACCTTCAGTGACAATTTGGCATCACGGGGATATGGCACATCGGTTTTATATTCACTGATGATCTCGAAAGAACGATATTCAGGTTTAAGGAACACTTTGTAAGCGTCAAGAGCTCCTTTGCCTAAGCTTAGTTTTTTACACTTTCTGTGAATTTCTCATCCAATGTGTACAGATAACAGCTATCAAGCAGGTCGCTTCCATAATGCTTTGCTTCGGGCATACGGCGGATTCGCCCAATGGTTTGAATTTCAAAGACCTCGCTCATGTTATCGCGCAGTTTAACAAGAATCTGTGCTCGAGGACAATCCCAACCGGTAGCCACAGCCTGTTTGATTATAACTGCAATTGGTGTAGCATTAGGCTCTTCGATACCTTCAAGATTCTGTTTTTTTTTCTGATAGCCATACCGCAAGCAGATTATTTTCGTAGGTGATTCCCTTACTTTCAAAATATTCCTCGACTCTGTCAAGAAGGGCATCTGACTTGTTCGGAATTTGCACAATTATAAGGGGATTGATTTCAGCATTTCGATTTAAATACTCTGAGTGCAATTCCCTCTGCTTGGCGATCGCTTTATCAAGCAAATATGTAATTTGATCATCAACGCTGATATGTTGCTCAAAGTTTTCGTTGATGATGAGCAGCTTCTTTATTAGACCTTCCGCAATAACATCTTCTTCGGGAATATCGATTAAAATGGCATTCTTATAATTTTTAGGCGTAGCAGAACAGCGGATTATTTTATCTGAATGAAACAGCTCAATAATATCATCCGCTTTGATTGTATCGTTTTGATGGGACTCATCAACAATAATTTTAAAGCACAGCCCGTTATCAAGAGCATTGCGTATGTGTTCGATAAAGTTTGTGCGTTCGCTGTCTTTTAATGCGTTATTGCCTTTCTTGGTCAGCTTTTCCCAGTTAATAAAGCAAGCGTCGTTTTCTTCAAAACCAGCAGTCATAATATCTGGAAGCAATTTTGTTTGACTTCCGTGTATATATCGATCCATTTTCTCTTTACTTTGTTCCTCAAGGTTGCCTTTGCCGGGAGTAAGCCAAATAAACACCGTTTTATGATTACTTTTTAAATACTCATCCATAAAATGAGTGAGTATAATGGTCTTTCCGCTTCCCGTACAGCTTTTGAGAATAATATCTCTATTCGACTGTTCCATCGCTTCAGTTAAATCGGCGATAGCTTTTATCTGAAAATTCGCAAGGGTAATATCCATTTTTTAGCCCTCCAATTCTTTGTAATAGTAGTCAGGAATGATATTTACTGTTATCTTCCTATCTTTTATAGCTTGTGCTTGCTGGGCATCCATCAAAATATCGTGCCCTAAGTATAATTTCTGGCATTTTGTATTGTTTTCAAGTTGAGAAATAAAATCGTCAAGTTCTTCTTCGGTCAGCACGATAGCAATTTCTGCATTACCCGTGAAATTCACGCCGTTTTCAAGCTCAACAAGTTCACGGATATGCTTTAACAATTCGTCCGCATATTCGTAATACAGACGCTCGGAAATGGGAGCGTACTCCACCTTGTAATATTTCAGGCTGGCGGCGTATCCCTCCTTGTCAATCACACGCTTGATGCGCTCATATGTAACATCACGGCAAATATTATTTTCGTTATTGGTACAGAATAAATTTGCGGTTGCTGTCTTTGTTGTTAGCATTGAAATTCATAACAGCATGTCCTGTTGAGCCGCTACCAGCAAAAAGTCAAGAACGATACCCTTGTTGTTTGAACCTATCTGAATGATACGCTCAAGCAAACGAATAGGTTTAGGTGTGTCAAAAGGAATGATACCCTCAAATATTGCTTTTAATTCTTTTTTGCTTCATCGGTATGACCGACTTCGTCATACATCCAATAATTTGTAGCTATCCTTCCACCAACAGAGTCTGCATATACTTTTCTACGAATACCACCTTTACCAGCGCTTGTAAAATAAAAGCGTGGCCAAGGACCGCTATCATACACAGCTTTGGCTATTGGATATGATTCCTCGAAAGATTTCGCCAATACTATGGCCTTAACATTTTTTTTAACATCTGAAGTAGCTACACCGCAAATTTCAGCTCGCTTTTCATCATCGTGCAAATCTTCAAGTTTATATTCGCACCAACCGTTCATGTATTCCAACATCTGCTCTTGGCTATAACGCCAATGTGCAGTATTGTTAGGATAAAGAAGTTTGCCAGTCAGGGGATGTTGAATAGCGTAAACCATACCTTGGTGAGTTTTTGCATCGGAGGCAATAGGAGAGCCACTCATCCACTTACAACGGTCACCATCAGGATTTTTATAAGAAGCATCCATTTTTTCTGTGCGTGGTAGTTTACTTGGTTGCCATGTCTTTTTTTTTGCTATATACTAAAATGTGTTCTACTTCTAATGGAATTCCTTTTTGAGTCATTACGGATGGAATATGTTCTTTGCCAAGAAATGTTAGCAATAAAGCAATTTTCACCAAAAATGGTGTCACATAAGAGCTTAAGTGCAGCCTCTTCATTATCATCTACGGAAATAAAAATCGCACCATTATCACTCAAAAGTTTTCGTGCTATATAAAGCCTTTGGTTTATGAAAGAAGTCCATTTAGAATGAGAAAATGTATCGTTTTTATCTACAAAAGCGTCATCGTAAATGAAATCTTTATTTCCCGTATTATATGGTGGATCTATGTAAATAAGGTCAATTTTCCCTTTGTGCGTCTTTTCAAGCAATTTAAGAGAAGCAAGATTGTCTCCCTCAATGAGAAAATTCATCTGTCCACCATTATCAATGAACAAGTCTTTATCTTCCGTCAGTACCGGCGTATGGGTATCCAGTACTTCGTCGATTTCCTCACGATGCTCCTCAAACACAAGACCATATTTCTTACCATTCACATCTTTTTCAAGGTCGGAAAGATAGGAAAGCAGATTACCTGTATTCTCATCCTGCGGTGCAGCAGAAATAAAGGTTCGGATTTCTTTTATTTTATTCAGCAAGTCCTCACGCTTTTGTTTTGATATATTTGTACTCATTTTATTCTCCTAAAACTCATCAGGTATTGTTTTATTAAAGGAAAGACGGTAACGCTTTTCAATAGCGCCAATTTCATTTTTAAATGATTTTCTAAACCGTTTCATTGCATTATCAAAGTTTAAATCTGACCACATTCCTTTAGATTCTTGACTTTTATATATAATGAAAGGAAGGTCCATTTTTGAAACTGCATCCAAATATTGATTACAAGCTTCGATCATATTGCGAATAATAGCAAGATCATCTTTCTTAAAATCGGCCTTTTCAGTAATCGCAACAAGCTGCTTTTTTATTTCTAAAACCGACTCCATACACCATTCTTTCTTTTCCATCTCAATGGGATTTATCAGTATTCTTTTTTGATTCGAGATAAATCAGTAAAAAGGAAAATATATCTTTTTAGATTTGGTTTTATTCCAAGAAATGCCGCCGAAGGGCAAACTGATACCATTTAGTTCGTATTTCATTTATATTCCTCCGATTGTTTTCCCATCAGCTTTGTCTGCGAAATATTTCTCTGCATAATTAACTCATAATAATATTCACTCTATCATATCCACTCGCCATCAGCGGCAGACCATTTTTCAGTAAACTCGTTACTTTTGACCGCCGTAAACGGTTCTGTCAAAAACACCTTAATTGTTCTAAGCACTGTGCCGAAATCATCAGTTTTCGTATCAATCTTCCGACAGAATGCTTTCCACTTTTTCTGCATAGCTGAATCGTCTGCAAAGCTCATAACCTGTTCAAACTGTTCAATCGTAAAAGCGTGTCCACGATTTTCAAAAGTTTCCTTCAGTGCCTCAGTGAGCACCTTACCGTCAAAATCAAACTTATTGGCAAGATAATAAATATCATAGTAATCTTTCATACGGCTTGAAAATTCCATCAGGCTCAAAATAGCGTCGAGTTTTTCCGCAACGGTGGTTTCAACTGAGTAGGTATTTACCGTTGGTGATTCAAACTCCGGAAGCTGCGTTGGTATCTGGCGCTTTTCCTGTTTCGGAACAATGACATCTCCAACACCGAAGTCAATGCTAAATGGCGTTCTTGTGTTTTTGATACGGGCAACGATAGGCGCCAATTCCCGCATACTTTTTAGCGACGGCAATAGGTGCAACATCCTTAATCTCAAGGTTACAAAATCATTGCCGGTAGGGACTGTTATGATTTCTTCCAGAAGAGACTTTAATTGCTCCGGCGTGTTTGGTATCTGCCGAAGTAAAAAGTCCACATCCACCGTTACTCGACTGTCAAAGTCAGTCAAGGAATAAAGAAACAGCCCGCCTTTCAACACAAGATTTTCCACATATTTGGATTTCTCCAAACGGCGGAGAAATTCTTCCTGACAAAAAAGCTGCAAGCAGAGCTGATAACTCCTGCCGCTTTCAGCAGCTTTTTTTTTCAGCCGTGCAAGCACGGAAGCAGCAATATCAGCCATTAAGCAGCACCTCCATCACATCCATCAATTTTTTGTAAACCCGCATTTTCTTTGCGTAACTGGAAAGATTGCTCAGGTTCTTCTTTTTATCGGCAGCATAGGCATTGAGCGCCTTATTAAACATTTCGTTGTCCAGCTTTGTGCGGTATTTGAAACAGTCGCAAATGGTGCGTTCCCGATCATAAACAGCAAGCTGCACTCCATTAAAATCCCCACTTATTTTTCCAATTTCAAACAAGGTGGGCTGTACAAAATACACCTTTGTCGCCAAAGAATCGATATGCAGCCTTGTCCGTGAGAAGGTGCGGGGGACGGCAATTGACCATTGCCGGGGCGAAAAGTCGCTGTAACCATAATAAAACAGCGCCGATTCCACACATACGACGCTTTCGGGAAGGAGAGAGGCAAGTACCTGTTCTTCCTTTATATCTTCCTGCTCAGCGAGCTGGTAATAGCCATGTCTGACACGCTCGATATATCCCTCTTTGCATAGGTTGGCTACATCATAGTTGGAAAGCCCTTCGGAGACAAAATCAGCGGTTTTTGCAATGCCGTCGTTGTTATTTATTATGTTTTTAATGGTTTCCTTTTTGTCCACTTGTTCACCAACTTTCAAGCCACAGCTTATTGATACTGTGTTCTAAAAATATTATACCATAGAAGCGCTCCGATATCGACAATTTTTAAAACAAGATATAAGAGATTGTGGAATTAAAATTTGAAATTTTATTGCAATATAACTTGAAATCTGCTACAATATTTTTGGACGAGATGATATTGCTCCGTGCTAAGGAAGGCAAGTGTTATCAATCCTGATAACAAACTGATAACATTAGCCCATATAGGCAGGATAATATGGATACATCAAATAATCAAGAGCACCACGAATATGACAGAGAATAATCTCTAAACAAAATTGATTAGGCTTTGTCGAGTGGGAATAATCACAAAGATCCCGAAAACCTTGATACAAAAGGTCCCCGGGATTTTATATTTGAAAAGCGTAACAAAAACGTAGCATCTCAATACCCCCATAGTTGAGCACAAGAAATTGTAGCTCATGCAATAGTCCACCGATCACATGGGCGGGTAGAGCTGCCGGGTTCTGCCTATCTTTCTGTTTTGATGTAACACGTAATCGCCAAAAAAAACGAAAATTTAGTTGCCATCATTTTAAGATACCAACCGCATGTATCTTGACAGGAAGAGCTACGTCTGATACAATACATACCAAAAGTATGTTAAAAAGGGGAGCGAGTGATGGCACGAAACAAATATCCGGAGGTAACGGTCGAACGGATCTTAGATGTATCGCAGCGCCTTTTCTTAGAAAAGGGGTATGACAATACAACGATTCAGGATATTGTTGATGAATTGGGCGGCTTATCAAAAGGCGCGATTTATCATCACTTCAAGTCCAAAGAGGAAATTATGGACGCAGTAGGTGACAGAATGTTTTTTGCGAACAATCCCTTTGAAGCTGTTCGCAAGCGTTCCGATCTGAATGGCCTGCAAAAAGCTACGGAGGTAGTTAGGCTGAATCAGTCAGACGAATCCCGCACCGACATGACTGTCCAATCGATTCCGATTACAAGAAATCCCCGGATTTTGGTGGAAATGATTGATTCCAACCGTCGCATTTTAACGCCATATTTTTTGGAACTGATAGAAGAAGGCAATCAAGATGGTTCCATACATACGGAATATGCTCATGAGATTGCGGAATTGCTTCCGTTGCTTACCAGCTTATGGCTGCTGCCATCAGTGTTTCCGGCTACAAAAAAGCAGATGAGGCGTAAGTTTTATTTTCTCGGCGATATGCTGGAGAAGATGGGCGTCCCTCTGATGGACGATTCTCTTTATATTTTAGTGGATCAATTTTTTGATCAGATTCCTGAGTAAACATAGAATTGCCGAGAGGCAATTTTATTTTAACAATATACATTCATTCGGGCGGTATTATAAAAAAATACCGTTTTTAGCCTAATTTACATACCGACGGATGGTATTATAAGCGATTTTCTTTCTAAAATATTGGAGGTAATATTTATGACTGAAAAAGAATTTGATCAAAAAGTGGAAGATATGGATGCACGGTTTGAACGTGGGATAGAAGCCCTCAGCGGCTAAACTCGAGAAAGGAGTAACCCACAAATACGGCGAGAGCCGCCTGTTCCGATTTACCATAAGAGGAATTTTCATAGCTGCCGAAATTGGACTGCTGATCGGTGGAAAAAGCCTTGTGGAAAAAGGACATAGAACTGCCGCAATCTGGTGTGTGGCCTTGGGCGCTGTGGGTTTTGCGGCGGAGCTGCTGCGAATCCTTGCATGCAGGAGGGAAAAATGAAACAAAAATTTTTAACCCGTAATTTTATCCTTTTGATTTTTTTGGGCAGGTTAGTTCGCTGATCGGGAATTTCACACTGAAATTCTCCCTTTCCATGTATGTGTTGGAGCAGACAGGCTCCGCGTCTGTTTTCGCGGGGCTTCTGGCTATGGCTCTGCTTCCTACCATTTTGCTCTCACCCTTTGGCGGTATCCTTGCAGACCGGGCAAACCGCCGCAACATTATGGTGGCACTGGATACCCTTTCCGGCCTATCCGTATTGGTTGCCTGCATTGTCATGCCTTTCGGCCACGATATTCTTATAATCGGGATTCTGTTGGTAATTCTCTCGATACTGGGAGCTTTTGAATCTCCTACGGTGCAGGCATGCATCCCGCAAATGCTGTCCGGGGATCATATTGTAAAGGGCAATGCGGTTATCAATCAGGTGGCGGCAATTGCTCGCTGATTACTCCCTTCTTGGGAAGTGTATTTTACACGACATTTGGGATACAACCGGTATTTTATGCGGCAATGCTTTGCTTCTTTGTGACGGCGCTTTTTGAATGTTTTATCCGGCTGGATGATAAAGAGCCGAAACACAAGATGAAGATTAGGGCGATGGTAAAGGAAGATTTCTCGCTCAGTATGCGCTTTTTGTGCCGAGAACAGCCTGGTATTCTGAAGCTGCTTCTGCTGGCTGCACTGGTGAGCCTGTTTGTAGCGGGTACGGCTGTGGTAGGCTTTCCCTATTTGGTGCGAACAGTTTTGGGGCTTTCCGCCGAGCATTATGGTGTGGCTGAAAGCGCAATGGGGATTGCCGCAATTCTCGGAGGCCTGTTTGTGGCGGTGCTGGCAGGGAAGCTACGGCTGCGCCATCTTGCTGGCGTTTTTTGTCCTTTGGAATCTGCCTGATTCTTTGCGGGATTGCCTTCTGGCTGCCGGTGGACGCTTTTACACAGTATATCATTTTGCTTTTGATGTTCTGTGCCTGCCAGTTTGATGCAGTATTTTCTCCACCTATGCAATTTCCACGATTCAGGGGAGGACGCCGGAGCGCCTGATGGGCAAGGTAATGTCCTATGTGTTCACCCTTTCCATGTGCGCACAGCCGATCGGGCAGATGGTTTACGGGGCATTATTCGACCTGTTTTTTGACCGTGTCTACTGGGTGCTGGTTCCAAGTGGAATTTTTGTTTGCGTGATAGGATTCGCTTCGGCTGGTTTTTTTCGGAATTTTGAAAAGCAGGAAGCTTCTGCCCACACCAATCGTTAGAAGATAGAGAGAATATCGGATGAAATTATATTAGAACGAAAGGATCGGGAGCCCCTCGCCTTTGATGATATACTGTTGAAAGTAAGGCGCTGCTTACAGAAAAAGTCTTGTAGTCAGCGCTTTTTAAGCTTCGCTTTCTGCTGTTTCCAAATTGCTTTGCAGCGTGTTTAAAAACAGCTCTGATGCTTTTGTGAGCACCTGGTATTTCTTCCAAACCACGCACAGTCCAGCCTGTAGGGTAGGGATTAAGGGGCGAAAGCAGAGGTTGCCACCCTGTGTGTTGATAATTTTATCCAGCGTAATGGCGTAACCAAGCCCCTCATCCACCAAGATTGATCCGTTATAAAGCAAACTATAGGTTGCCACGATATTCAGATCGGCTTCCTCCCGCTTCAGCCACAGAGACAGGGCGCTTCCCGCTCGGTGCTGGCGAGAGAGAATCAGCGGCTTATCCCATAAATCCTTTGGGCCTATGGCCTCTTTCTTGGCCAATGGCGCATCTCGGCGCATTAACACCCCCCAAGTGTCTTTTTGAGGAATACGCAGGTATTGATATTTGGATAAATCCTTTGGATCAAAAAAAGCAGGCCAAAGTCGATCAATCCCTTGTCCAGCTCCTCCGTAACATTCGCGGAATCCCCACTGGAGATATGAATACGGATTTGTGGGTGCTCCTGCTGTATTTGGCCGGCTGCCCTTGCAAGGTGGCGAATGGCATCTGTTTCTCCCGCGCCGATATGGATATCTCCGGCGATTGCCTCGTCGTTCAGGGTGATTTCCCGTTCTGCTTTCTGCACTAGATTAACGATTTCTTCGGCCCGCTTGCGCAAAATCATGCCCTCCTCCGTGAGGGTGATTTTGCGGTTCCCGCGGAGGAAAAGCTGCTTTCCCAATTCTTCCTCCAGGTCTTTCAGCTGGCGGGAGAGAGTGGGCTGTGATAGGTGCAGGTATTCGGCCGCTCCGGATACGCTCTGTTCCCTTGCCACAGCGAGAAAGTATTGCAGCACACGTAATTCCATCATTCATCTATCCTTTCGCAGGGGCTGGACTTCGTCTGGTTTTGACAAAGCCAATGTTCAGTGTGAAAAAGTATGACTTTTGTGTAAATCGAGCTCTTGTTGTGTGTAGTATAGCACATATTGATATAGATAAAAAGCATAGTTTGATATCTAATATAAGTATTTGCTATTTCATAACGCCCTGTATTATACTGGATATCGGAAAAAATACAGCGTTTTGCGGGGTGAATGAGATCAAAAAGACGGTAGCGTTTTTTTGTGGATAGCAGGTTTGCTCTTTTTTGATGTGTGGCTGCGGTAGCCGCCAGGCACCGCAGCCGGGGGGCGTCTATTGCCGCGATTGGAAACAGCGAACAATCGGCTTTGCAGGAAACCATCAGCGGACCGGAGAAAGTGCCTAAAACAGAGGAGAATAAGCCAATGAAAATTCAGGTGCAGGCAGGCGAGCACGTTATTGTGTATGCATTAAACAACAGCCGCGCCGCCAAAGCATTGTATGCACAGCTGCCTTTGCGGACAACTGTAGAAAATTTTAGCACCAATGAAAAGGTGTTTTATCCGCCGCAAAAACTTTCCATCGCCGGCGCGCCGTTCGTAGATGCGCAAAAAGGGAACGCTGGCGTATTATGCTCCGTGGGGCGATGTGGTGATGTTCTATGACAAGGGAAGCGGCTTGTATGAACTGGGGAGAGCGATTTCCGGCATTGATGAAATTGAAAAGCTTGCAGGCGCGATCACTGTGACGGCGGTTGATTGATTTCGGCAAGAAAGGCTCTGTATTGATAAGCTTATAATCAGGGCCTAATCGGCTTGCAAGAGGCACATTATCAGAAGGCTGGCTCAAAATTTTTCTGCGCCAAAACCATCTAAGTGAAGGGGTGGCCATAACAATGAAATTCATAGAAAACCAAACCTTTGATAGGGAGCGTGCGCTTTATGGGGAGCGGAATCTCCATTTGAAGCGGTGCACCTTTGACGGCCCGGCAGATGGCGAAAGCGCCTTAAAAGAGTGCTGCGGCATTCAGGTAGAGGACTGCTTGTGTAATCTGCGCTATCCTTTTTGGCATGACCATGGCCTGAAGATCAGCGGCACTGAGCTGACGCCCCATTGCCGCGCCGCGCTGTGGTATTCGGATCATGTGGAGATCACTGGAAGTAGGCTCCACGGAATCAAGGCATTGCGAGAATGCAGCGAGGTCACCATGGAGGACTGCCGCATCGTTTCGGCTGAATTTGGCTGGTGTGTGCGGAAACTAAAGATGCTCCGCTGCTCCGCCGAGAGCGAATATTTTATGATGCGCTCGGAGGACCTGCAATTTTTTGATGTGCGGCTCAAGGGAAAATACTCCTTTCAATACACAAAAAACATGACCTTGGAAAACTGTGTGCTGGATACGAAGGACGCTTTCTGGCATGCCGAACAGGTAACGGTAAAAAAACAGCATCATCAAGGGCGAATACCTAGCCTGGTATTCCAGTGGGGTAACGTTTATCCACTGCACCATCATTGGTGCACAGCCCTTCTGCTATTGCAAAAATTTAAAACTGGTGGATTGCAAAATGGTGGATACTGACCTCTGCTTTGAAAAGTCGGAGGTCAACGCAACCATCACCACGCCGGTGATCAGCATAAAAATCCACTTTCCGGCACAATCTGTGCCCCCTCTGTGGAGAAGATCATAATGGACGACCCAAATGCAGCAGGGGAAATTGTGCTTGAGGAGCAAGAAAACGGCAAAATGGAAAGCAAGCCCTGCGCTTGAGCAAGGGGCGACGAGCAATTTTCATGTTCCATCTTAGCCGTCCACAGGACAAAAGTGATAAAAGGTATCTTATAGAAAGAGGGATTTTAAATGAGCAAGAATGTTTTGGTGATATCAACCAGCCCCCGCAGGAATGGTAATTCCAAGCTGTTGGCAGATGCATTTGCCAACGGCACAAGGCAGGCTGGCAACAGCGTTGAAAATATTTCACTCCATGATAAAACCATCTGCTTTTGCAAGGGCTGCCTTTCCTGCCAAAAATCACAACGGTGCGTGATTCATGATGACGCAGATACTATTGCACAAAAAATGCGCGCCGCTGATGTGCTCGTGTTTGCTACCCCAATTTATTATTATGGGATGAGCGGACAGATGAAAACGATGTTGGATCGTGGCAATCCCCTATATGCTTCTGACTATGCTTTTCGGGAGGTTTATCTGCTGGCCGCCGCGGCGGAGGAAGAAGAGCATACAATGGATGGCGCGGTCAACGGCCTGAGAGGCTGGCTCGCCTGTTTCCCCAAGGCACGCCTGGCAGGAACGGTGTTTGGAGGCATGGCGTGGATGTGGCGGGCGCCATCAAAGAACACCCCGCTTTACAAAAAGCTTATGAAATGGGCATGGCGGTTTCGAATGGCTGAACGATTAGATCCGTGGGGTAGCTTCTACCAAAACCTGATTGACGCCGGGTGTAGCCAAGCGACGGCACAGCAATGTGTGGCTTTGGCGAGAGGCGAAAAAAGGCCGATCTACTGCGGCTTCTTTCCCATCATCGAGCGGCTCTGCTGGATGCTGTGCATGCAAACAAGAAAAGGATTGATTGCTTCTCGATTATTTGCTTTATCGAATCGGCAAAGAGGGCGCGGATAGAAGATAAATGCTTCTGCTCCAAAAAGCCTTTTACATTCCCGATCGCTACCCCGGTGCACACCGAGGGTGGCAATAAGAGATTGCTTGAAAGCGCGCGCTGCAACTTGATTTTCCGCGTTATATCGGTTATAATGAAAAAAATTAAAGTAGAAATAGATGATGCTGAAAATCGGATGATCCATCCTGCATGGATGGTTCAGATTGTGCAAATACCACGAGCAAAACGCCTATGAAAGCGCACGGTTTGCAGGAGTGGGTGCGAATCATCTTTTCAGAATGACCCCGGAGCACCGCAAAGGTGCGGCGCCCGGGGGTTTTTCCGTGGTTGTGGAAGAAATGGTGGGGAAAGGCGAACGTTTTTCCTTGCAGAGAAAAGGTTGGTCATATGAATGAGCATGCAGCAGATCGGTTTTGACAACGACAAATACCTCAAAATGCAGTCCGAGCATATTCAGCACCGGATCGCACAGTTTGACAACAAACTATATTTGGAGCTGGGTGGTAAGCTGTTTGATGACTATCACGCCTCGCGCGTGCTGCCTGGATTCAAGCCGGACAGCAAGATTAATATGCTCCTTAAGCTCAAAGAGCAGGCTGAAATCGTGATCGTGATCAACGCCGCCGATATCGAAAAGAGTAAGGTGCGCGGCGATCTCGGCATTACCTATGACGCGGATGTGCTCCGCCTCATTGACGCTTTCCGCGGCGTGGGGCTCTTTGTGGGCAGCGTTGTCATCGCCCAATATGCCGCGCAGCCGATGGCGGATAAATTTCGCAATATGCTGGACAAGCTCGGCGTGCCGGTCTACCTGCATTATCCGATCGAGGGTTATCCAAACAATATCCCCCTCATCGTCAGCGAAGAGGGGTTTGGCAAGAATGAGTATGTTGAAACCAGCCGCCCGCTGGTGATCGTCACGGCGCCCGGCCCCGGCAGCGGGAAAATGGCGACCTGCCTTTCCCAGCTCTATCACGAGCACAAGCGAGGGATTAACGCCGGTTATGCCAAATTTGAAACCTTCCCGGTGTGGAACCTCCCGCTGCGCCATCCGGTCAATTTGGCGTATGAGGCTGCAACGGCCGACTTAAACGACGTTAATATGATCGACCCCTACCATTTGGAAGCCTATGGCGAAACCACTGTCAATTATAACCGCGATATTGAGGTTTTTCCCGTGCTGAATGCCATTTTTGAGCGCATCGCGGGGAGAGCCCCTATAAATCGCCCACGGATATGGGCGTCAATATGGCTGGCAACTGTATCATAGAGGACGATGTTTGCCGCCGTGCCTCCGAGCAGGAGATCATCCGCCGCTATTACCACGCTCTGTGCGATCAAAAGCAGGGCCGGGTGGATGAAGCGGCTGTTTATAAAGTGGAGCTTTTGATGAATCAGGCAGGCGTTTCAACGCATGATCGCGCCGTTGCCTCCTCCGCGCTCGCCCGCGCGGAGGAGACAGGACTGCCTGCCTCCGCGATCGAGCTGCCGGACGGACGCATCATCACCGGCAAAACTTCCCCGCTGCTCGGCGCATCCGCCGCTGTGCTGCTCAACGCGCTGAAAGCGCTCGGCGGCATCCAACACGACATTTTGCTGATTTCCCCTATTATTATAGAGCCGATTCAAAATTTGAAAACCAAGCATTTGGGAAATCATAACCCCAGGCTGCACTCCGACGAGGTGCTCATCGCTCTGTGCATCAGCGCGGCGACGAACCCAACTGCCGAACTCGCCATGAAGCAGCTAGCAAAGCTCAAGGGGTGTGAAGCGCATTCCTCGGTGATTCTCTCGCAGGTGGATGATTCCGTTTTTCGCAAGCTGGGGATGAACCTGACATGTGAGGCGCGATATCAAAGCCAAAAAACTCTACCACAAATGACCCAATGAAGGCCCGGCTTGTCTGGCTGCTCTTCATTGCTGATAGAATCAGTCAGGCGGCCGCCAAGCGTTCAGCTTTGCGGCCGCCTCTTTTTCATAAATATATTGCCACCAAATATAGCCATAGGAGGAAACAGATATGGATACAAAATTTATCTTTGTCACAGGCGGCGTCGTTTCAGGGCTCGGCAAAGGGATTACGGCCGCTTCTCTCGGCCGTCTTTTAAAAGCTCGTGGCCTAAAGGTCACTGTTATGAAGCTGGATCCTTACCTAAACGTTGACCCCGGCACGATGAATCCGATGCAGCACGGCGAGGTTTTTGTTACGGACGATGGGGCGGAAACAGATCTCGATCTGGGGCATTATGAGCGCTTTATTGACGAGAGCCTATCGCAAAACAGCAATCTAACCTCCGGGCGTGTCTTTTTTCAGGTTATCAGCGATGAGCGTAAAGGAATTTACGGCGGGCAGACCATCCAGGTGATTCCACACATCACCAATGAGATCAAGCGGCGCATTGCTCTGAATACGGAGGCTGATGTGGTATTCGTAGAGATCGGCGGCACGGTGGGCGATATTGAGGGCCAGCCCTTCCTTGAGGCAATCCGCCAGTTTGCACAGGAGCATGGGCGGGAAAACTGCATGTTTATCCATGTGACATTGATTCCCTACCTGAGCGCCTCCATGGAGCTGAAAACTAAGCCCACACAGCACAGCGTAAAGGAGCTTTTGGGCCTCGGCATCCGGCCGGATGTGATCGTATGCCGGTGCGAGCACCCAATTGACAGCCATATCCGTGAGAAAATCGCGCTGTTTTGCAATGTGCCGAAGAAACATGTGATTGAAAACCGTGATATGCCCACGCTCTATGAGATTCCACTTGCTCTGGAAAAAGAGGGCCTGGCGGAGATTGCAATCAGGCAGTTGCACTTGAAATGCGGCGCGCCGGATCTTACAGACTGGGTAGCGATGGTGGAGCGCAACCGCCATCTGGGCCGGGCAGTGGACATTGCGCTGGTGGGCAAGTATGTGGAGCTGCACGATTCCTACCTCTCTGTTGCTGAGGCGCTCAAGCATGGAGGCATTGAAAATGATGCGCAGGTGCGCATCCATTGGTTGGACAGCGAGCGGATCACGCCGGAAAACGTGGAGGAGACCTTTCAAGGCATCGATGGAATTCTGGTGCCCGGCGGCTTTGGCACACGTGGGGTGGATGGAAAAATCCAGGCGGCAAAATTTGCGCGGGAGCAGAAAGTTCCGTATTTTGGAATTTGTCTTGGCCTGCAAATTGCGATCATCGAGTTTGCGCGCAACGTGCTGCGTATGGAAGGGGCAAGCAGTACGGAATTCAACCCGGACACGCCCTATCCGGTGATCGATTTAATGCTGGATCAAAGGACGTATCCGACTTGGGCGGAACGATGCGCCTGGGGCAATATCCATGCGTATTGCAGGAGGATAGCAAGGCCTATGCCGCCTATGGGCGGCAGCTTATCTTTGAGCGCCATCGCCATCGCTATGAGGTAAACAACGACTACCGCGATCGATTGGAAAAAGGGCGGCATGCGGCTGTGCGGCGTTTCGCCTGATAAGCATATTGTCGAGATGATTGAGCTTGTGGATCATCCGTGGTTCCTCGCATCTCAAGCGCATCCGGAGTTCAAGTCCCGGCCCAATAAGCCGCATCCGCTTTTTCCGGCTTTATCGGTGCGGCGCTAGGGCATAGGAATATGGAAAAATAAGCAATCTGCATAAATTTGTTTTATTGCAATATGATGATAGAGGGCGATGCTATAATGAAACAACCAAAACAGCCCATGGAAATGAGGAAGGCCCTATGAACGCTACGCGAAAACTGATTGCACCGATTATCATTACGATCGTGTGTATTTTAGCGCTGATCGCATATATGGGCATTGTGTTTGCAGCCTCCATCCCAATTTGGCTGAAAGCGGCGGGCGCGGTTGCGCTGCTAGTGCTGGTTGGCGTGGCGGTTTATGTATTGTTTGAACGAATTCAAGAAGTCAGGAGCGGTGAAGAGGATGATCTTGGTAAATACTGATTATATCAGCGGCAAGGAGCTGGATATGCTGGGCCTGGTAAAAAGGAAGCACGATCCAGACGAAAAATATCGGGCGCGATATTACCCAGAGCTTTAAAACGCTTGTGGGCGGCGAACTGAAGGCATATAACGAAATGATGAGCGAAGCGCGTGCGCTTGCGACAAAACGCATGGTCGAGGAGGCCGAGGCGCTGGGCGCTGATGCAATTGTTAACATCCGCTATGCTTCCTCTGCGATTATGCAGGGAGCCGCAGAAGTCATTGCATATGGCACGGCGGTGCGTTTTCGGTAAACCAAATAAGGAAGATACGAACGGTATCTAAAAACTGCTGCGAAATCGATTGTGTTTCGCGGCGGTTTTTTTTGGCATTGTTTCTTTCGAAAATATGTGATATTATATCAATAATTTACATGGAATTGAAAAATAAACATACTATTTGAATAAATGGCGGTGAATGATGGTAGAAGATTTTAAAAATTTTACGCAGTATAAGCGTGAAACGGCGCCGGTCAATATTTGGATGGTGGGGGAGACTTATTGCGACGAAGGCTTCCGAATTGAACGCAGTGAATCTGACCTGATGGCGCTTGAATTCATTATCAGCGGGGAAGGCACGCTGGAGATTGATGGACAGACGCTTCATCCCCTTGAGAACGACGTGTTTTTTTTTGCGCAAGGGAGCAGACATCGGTATTACGCGGATCGTGAAAACCCATGGCATAAATATTGGGTGGTGTTCGATGGCCCCGTAATGCAGGCCTGTGCGGAAAACTATCTGCCAAAGGATACTTACCTGTTTCACGATTGCAATAATTTGCAGTATTTTCAGAGATTTTTCGCCTGTCAAGGGATATTGTTGTCTATGAGCAGATGGCGTCTGAGATCACTGTGCAGCTGATGAAAATATTTGTCAGTTTGCATAACCGCTCTTTTGGAGAATCCCAGTCGCTCGCAGAGCAACTTCGGCACAGACTTGATGCGAGCATAGAAAAAACGTTTTCTCTGGATCTTTTATGCGAGGAGTTTAATTATTCCAAAAACTATCTGATCCAGGTTTTTAGAGCGCAATACGGTGTTACACCCTATCAGTATTATCTCAATGGGAGGGTGGAAGCAGCGAAAATGCTCCTGCAAAATACAGGGATGCCGATAGGAGAGATTGCGGCCCGTTTAGCATTTGAGGATCAGCAATATTTTGCAACGCGCTTCAAGCGGGCTACGGGTTATGCACCTATGAAGTTTCGTAAAATGTTCCAGAAATGAGCGGCCGCTCAGTGTGACTTTTTAAATATATAATGTGATATTTTCTATTATTTGCACTGCTTATTCGTGATATTTTAATTATATAAACAAAAACGAGGGGAGAAATCAAATTGGAACAGCCTTTTCGATTCTTCGTTGTAACGGATACGCATTATTTTGAAAACGATCTGGGTGCGAGCGGGGAGGCATATGAAAAAAGGAGCGCGACCGATCAAAAATGCATTGCAGAAACGGGCGCAATTATTGATGCGGGGTTTTCCCAATTGCTAGAAGATCATGATACGCAAACGGTGCTGATTCCAGGCGATTTGATTTTTAATGGGGAGAAGGAGAGCCACCGTGGCTTTCTAAAAAAGCTGCAAAGACTGCAAGCGAATGGGAAAAAAATCTATTTGATCACCGCGAAGCACGATTTTAACGATGCCCCCGTAGGTTATGTGGGCGATCATGAGGTGCCGGTTGAGGGCACGGCGCGGGAGGAACTGTATGCGCTTTATTATGAGTTCGGCTTTTCCACTGCGATCAGCGAGCATCGCAGGACACTATCTTATGTGGCGCAGCTTGCAGACGGCGTCCGGCTTCTAGCGCTCAACTGCGATGGGGATGGCGAGGGCTTTACCGGCTTTGACGCGGAGCAGATGGAGTGGATTCTCCGCCAAATTGCGGATGCCAAGGAGAGTGGGAATTTTATTTTTGCAATGACGCATTACCCTGTGCTGCCTGGTTCGCCCGTGATGGAGCTGATCGGAGATGCGAAAATAGATCATTGGCAAAAAACGGCGGATACGCTGGCCGATGCCGGTCTCAATCTGATTTTTACAGGCCATATGCACATGCAGAGCATCACCAAGCGCGTTTCACAGCAGGGGAATCCCTCTATGATATTTGCACGGGCTCCTTCGTAGGGTGCCCATGCGCCTACCGAAAGGTAACGTTCCTGCCGGACGGCAACGTTCAAATCCAATCGGAAACCATCCGGGATTTTGATTGGGAGAAGGGCGGCCGCACGGCGCAGGAATATTTTAAGTGGCGCTTTGATCGGATGATTACGGATATTCTCGATGCGATGGCGGATGATTTTGAGTTTTTATGAGCCCGCCTCGGCGGGGCTAAGCCGAACCAGAAGCTGCGGCTTCCGGTAAAGCTTGCCGGGAAGCTGCTTCAAAGGCTAACGCTCGGCGGAGTAGGCAGGCTCTTTTTTGTGCATGTTGATCCCTCTCTACGCCATGTGCTGCTTAGGGATCAGGCAGTGGAGCTGGTGCGGAATATCTTTGTGGGGAACGAGCCCTATGTGCAAGGCACGCCGCTCTATGAGGGCGATGGATCGGTTGCTTTGCCGCCTTTCCCCCATCCTGCATGTGGTGGAGAGAAAGGTAGGCGCGGGGAATCCGACGCTTTCTGATCTGCACGCATTTGTTTTGTCGCTGATCGGGGATGAAAACCAGATAGATGATGAGGCGGTTTTACCGATCGGCTGGATCAAAGAATAAAAAGGGAGAGATTCGATGGAAAACACCATTCAAAGCGCTCCGGCGCAGCAGAAAAAGCATGTATCCAATCAAGAGTTCGTCCTTTTCCTAATCAGCGTATTTTTCTACACAAACATGACCGGTATGGTCAACGGTTACCGTCAGGCATATCTTGTCAATGTGCTGCGGCTGGATAGCGGCAGCGTTTCGCTGATTAACGCGATCTGCGGTATCCTGGGTTTTGCGCTGAGCTTCTTTTACGCAATTATTATGGATAACCGAAAAAGAGCAAGCTCGGCAAATTCCGTCCACTTGGCCTTGCGTCGGCGGTGCCGATGGGCATTTTAACCGTGATGATGTTTGTCACGCCCCAAATGCCGCTTCCTATCATGATCGCCTATCTCTGCACGGTGCAGCTGCTTCAGGGCGCGGCATCCTATTTTGGAAACAGCGTGAATATGGTTGGCGTTGTGATGACGCCTAACACGCAGGAGCGTGATAAGATTCTGTCCTTCCGAGGGATTTCCAGCGCAATTGGGAACTCGGCCCCGCTTGTGATTGTGCTTGTGATCGGCCTGCTGCGCAAGCCCGGCATTATCCAGACAGAGGCGATGATGTATATTGTTTCCGCCGCGCTGTGCGGCCTGGTCGGCACACTCTCTATGCTGGCGGGTATGAAAGCGGTGCGCGAGCGTATCGTTTATAGCGAGAAGCGGGAAAACCCGCTTTTAGGCTTCCGTGATGTGATCGGCAACAAATATGCAATTCTGGTGCTGATTAGCGAATTCTTAAAGAATTTCCGCCAGATTGCAAATTACATGGGCATTTTCCTGGCTGTGGCGCTGTTGGGCGACCCGAGCAAGTTTATTCTGTTTGGCCTGCCGACCGGCATCGGCACCTTCGTCGGCATGCTGATTGTTAATGCGCTGCTCAAAAGGTTTACCAGCAAGCAGATTTATATTGCATCCGGCGTTTATTCCGTGCTGGCGAACGGTGCCGCGTTTGCCACGGGGATTCTTTTGCTTCAACCACCCCGAGCAATCCTCTTTGACCGTTCTGTTTGTGGTTTGCCTTTTCCTCATTGGCTTGCAGTTTGGCGCGTCCAATTTGCTGCCGAGCATGTTCCAGGCAGATATTCTGGAGGATATTGAGCTCAAAACAGGCAAGCGGCTGGATGCGAGCCCGGCTTTATCATCAGCGCAGGTTCCTCGCTCAGCGGCTTGATCGCACAGTCCCTCTCGCCTCGTATTCTGTATGGCGATCACTCGATCATCCAATATATCCAGCCGGTAGATCAGATGGTTGATGGCGTAATGCAGACGGTTTATCAAACACAAGCCTATGATACAAAGGTGAAGCTCTTGTTCTTCTACACACTGTTCCACGGCATGATGATGCTGCTGGCGGGGCTCCCCTTCTTCCTTTACAAGCTGACGGGTAAGGAGCGCGACCGCGTGCATGAGGAAGTTTTGTGCAGGCGTGAGGCGCTGGGCGGCGTGGAGGCGGGAGAAGAAGAAGCCCGCTGAAGCTTCGCCATCTACCGTGTAGCGGCCGAACGGACGCATTGCAAAATTGTCTGCGATGCGTCCGTTTGCTTTGGAAGGAATTACGGCTCCTTGCCGGTTGCAATTGGGGCGGCGCCATGATAAGATGAAGAAAAACTTGCGCGAACGGATTTAGCCGTGGTAAGAGCGACCGGCAAGAAAAAACGATTTTGCACAAAGGGAGTTTTGCGAATGCAGCAAATCAATTTAAATAAGAATTGGGAGTTCCGGCGTGAAGCACAATCCCCTTGGGAGGCCGTCAGCCTGCCGCACACGCCCAGGCTGGAGGCGCTGGAGGTGAGCCGTCCGTTTCAGGGCGTTGTGTCCTACCGCAAGCGGTTTCAGGCACGTCAGGCGTGGGCAAATTGCCGCGTAGCGCTCCGATTTGAGGGCGCAATGCAATCGGCTCGCGTTTTGATCAATGGGCGGCAGGCGGCGGAGCACGCGGGCGGCTATCTGCCCTTTGTGGTGGAGATCGACCCGTTTTTATCGTTTGGCGCGGAGAATCTCATCGAGGTTACGCTCGATAATCGCGACGATAAGACCATTCCGCCCGGCAAGCCGACGGATGGCCTGGATTTTTTATATTATGGCGGGTTATACCGAGATGTTGCGCTGATCATTACGCCGAAGGTGTATTTGACCGATGCGGTGCAGGCGGACCTGCCGCACGCGGGCGGGCTGCTCGCGGAGACCCGGTGCGCGGATGAGCGGGTGGCTGCCGTGTTTGTGCAGGCAACGGTCGGCAACCGGACGGCACAAGCCAGAAGCGTGCCGGTTGCGCTCATGCTTTTGGATGAAAAAAGGGGCGACCGTGGGCATGGAGCGGGGCGAAGCCCGGGTGCCGGCCGGCGGAAGCGCCAGCTTCTCTTCTGTTTTCCACATCGAGAACCCCCGCCTGTGGAGCCCGGATCACCCGGCTTTGTATACCTTGGCCTGCCGTATAACCAATGAAAACGGCGAGGAAGATACCTATGAGGAAACGACGGGCATCCGTTTCGCCCAAATCACGGAGCAGGGATTTTCTCTCAACGGAAAGCCGCTCAAGCTCTGGGGCGTCAACCGCCACCAGCAATATCCATATATCGGGCTGGCCGCCTCCAATGAGGCGCAGCGCAGGGAGCAAGACGCCTGCTCAAAAGCATGGGGATCAATGCGGTGCGGCTCTCGCACTACCCGCAATCCCCCGCGTTCCTCGACGAGTGCGACCGGCAGGGCCTGATCCTGATTGAGCCGGTGCCAGGCTGGCAGTTCTGCACGGGCGGCGTTTTCCGCAAACGGCTCCTGCAAAATATCCGCGATATGATCCGGCGGGATCGCAACCATCCCAGCGTGATGGTATTCGAGGTTTCCCCCAACGAAACGCCGACTTTTTTGCGCGGCGCGTCCGACCGCTTTTTCCGCCGCCTGAACCATGCGGCGAAGGAGGAACTGCCCTCTTGCATCACCAGCGGCGATACGGCCGGCCGGAACGATGTGGAGAAGGTGGGATACGACCTGCCCTATACCGGAGACGATGCGAAGAGCAAGCGCCGCGTGCCTTTTGGCGGGAAACGGCCGACGCTCACCCGCGAATATGGGGACTGGGCCTTTGGCGGCAATCATTCCTCCTCCCGCGTTGCGCGCGGGGACGGGGAATGGGCCATGCAGGTGCAGGCATGGAATTTCCAATGGGATCACAACAACAATGGACGGAACCACCATCTGGCCGGCGATCTGGTCTGGGAGGGCATCGACCATAACCGTGGCTATTTCCCGGAAGACCCGGTTTCAAAAAGCGGCGTGCTGGATATTTTTCGCCTGCCAAAATTTAGTTTTTATTTTTACCAGAGCCAGCGGGAGGGGGAGCCGGTTCTGTTCCCCGCCGTGTGGAGCTTTTGGGATAAAACGAAAATCCCGGTTTATTCAAACTGCGACGAGGTGGCTCTGCTGGCGGACGGAACGGAGCTTGCGCGCCGGAGGTGCGATTGCGGGCCGACCGTCCCCTTTGACGAGAAGCGTTTCAAAAAAACGAACGATAACTATTGGATGACGGATGAAGATCATGTCGCCGTCAGCAAAGAGGTGTCTGATCTGGGCAGGCACGCGATTTCCTGCCTGTATGACGGCGGCAACTGCGAGCGGGTGACGCACCCTCCCTTCACCTTCAGCGGCCTGGAACTGGGGGGCGTGCGGGGAATTGACCTTGATCGGGTATCGAAACGAAAAGGAGGCTGCGCGCCAAACGCTGCGCAGGCCGGGCCCGGCGGCCAAACTGCGGGTCGAACCGGCGGATTGGGGAATTCCGCTGCAAAATGACGGCGTGGATTTTCTGTTTCTCTACGTCCATTTAGAGGATGCAGCGGGCGCGTCCATCTATGAGGGCAGGGCAGACGTTTGCCTAACCGTGAAGGGCGGGCATGTGATCGGGCACAGCCGCTTTTCGACTGAGGCGGGCGTTGCCCCCTTCCTCGTATCAGCGGATCAAGGCGCTTCCTCCCTGACCATTCAGGCGGAGAGTGAAGGGCTGGCAAGCGATGCCCTGACCATCTCATTTTGAAGTTGACATTTCATGCAAAGAGGGGGAGGACCAATGAACCTTGTTGAGAAAATCGCGGGGAAGACGTGGGAGAACACCGCCAAATCGGATGCGAAACGCATCGCGTTGCAGAAGCCCACGCCGGGGCTCACGCAGGTGACGGACATCGCCTACCTGCCGGATGGGCATCGCGGCCATCTGCTGGACGTTTACTATCCGGAGGGCACGGCCGAACCGCTGCCGGTGGTGATCGATATCCACGGCGGCGGGCTGATGTACGGCTATAAAGAGCTCAATAAATACTATAACCTTGCCATCGCCTCGCGGGGATTCACCGTGATTAGCCTGAGCTACCGGTTGGCGCCGGAGGTGCTGTTCCCGGAGCAGGTGCGCGATATCCTAGCCGCCTTTCGCTGGATTGCGGCGCATGGCGCGGAATACCCTTGCCAAATGGAAAATCTCTTCCTGACGGGGGATTCGGCGGGTGGCCTGCTCGCAGCGTATACAGCATTGGTGAATGAAAGCGTGGACCTTCAACGGATTTATGGCACGCAGGGCTCGGGGCTGCGTTTCAATGCCTTGGGCCTTACCTCCGGCATGTTTTTGACGACGCGTGGGGCGATGAAGATTTTGCGCTCCACCATCTTCGGGGCGGATTACCACAAGCAGGCCTTTTTATGCCTGCATGGATTTTGCAAATCTGACGGAAACGGCAAAGCTTCCACCCTGCTATCTTGTTACAAGCCGGCAGGATTTCATCCGATCGCATACGCTCGATTTTGAACGGCGGCTCACGGCAAAAGGTGTGCCGCATCAACTGCATGACTGGCCAAAAGGGATAAAAGAGCGCCCGCTTCAGCATGTGTTCAGCGTGGCGTATCCGGAGTGGCCGGAGAGCAGGCAGACGATTGATGAAATGACGGCATTTTTTATGCGATATGCAAAGATACCGGTGGTTGTAGGCTCACAAGATTAAAACGAATGAGATGGTGCGTGTGGGGGATGCTGCTTTTGACTCAGAGTTCTGCCGGGTGGAGTACCGGATGGCGGACAGCGTGGTGTTTTTGGCATGGAAAAATTTTGCCGCTTGGAGGATTATCGCAGGCCCGCGCACTTTGAACTGGAACTCCTCCAAGAGCACCCGGGCTGCTTTCTTGTGATCGCCGCGCGCAACGGCTTTGAGGACGATCCGGCGGATGTGGAATGGGGCTTCTCTTTTTGCTTCCGGAGATGGCTGAGGCAAGCTGCCAAGGCGTGGCATTCCTTATGGCGGAAGTGAGCGCGATCGAAGAATAAAAAGAAGAAATGGATTTTTGGATGCGGGAATGTTCACGCTATTTCCCTGTGAAGAAGGCGAGCAGCTATGTAGAGGCTGTTAGGCAATTGAAAGCATAACAACAGGGTATAAATGGCGTTGCTTTGATGGCCGTTTTGCAGTGGAAATTGGCGTGGGGCGCTGCTGTTTATTGTAGAATAAAAATAATAATCAAATAGGTATTTATAATAAAAACAGCCATGCGCCCGTTTGGGCATGCATGGCTGCTTTGTTGCATTAAGGAAGCATGGTGAAATGAGGATGAACTGCGGCGCAGGCAGCGCGGCGCCCTAATCCTTTTCGTATCGTGATAAGAATGCCTTTGTCCTGTCGTTTTTCGGGTGGTTGATCACCTCGTCCGGCGTGCCCTCTTCCGCGATAACACCGCCATCCATGAAAACGATGTAATCCGCCACATCACGCGCAAAGGCCATCTCGTGCGTGACGATTACCATCGTCATATGCTCTGCCGCAAGCGAGCGGATCACCTTGAGAATTTCGCCTGTTAGCTCCGGGTCGAGCGCGCTGGTGGGCTCATCGAAGAAAAGCACCTGCGGGTTGAGCGCCAGGGCGCGCGCGATGGAAACACGCTGCTGCTGGCCGCCGGAGAGCTGGCAGGGATAGGCCTTTTCTTTATCCGCCAAACCCATTTTGCCGAGCAGCTCACGGGCTTTTTTCCTGCGCCTGCTTTTTATCTATCCCAGCGATCACCTGCGCCGTAATGTTTTTCAGCACAGAGAAATGCGGGAACAGGTTAAAATTTTGAAAAACAAGGCCGAATTTTGAACGGATTTTTTGAGAGTCGTTTTATCGGCATATACCGTTTTTCCATGCTCATCCGTATGCACCAGCACGTCTGCCCCATAGCAAATTGTGCCTTCGTCGACCGTTTCAAGCATCGTCGCACAGCGCAGCAGTGTTGATTTGCCGGAGCCGGAAGGCCCGATAATGGCGACGACCTGCCCCTTCTCCACATGCAGGGAGATATCTTTCAGGACCTCCAGGCCGCCGAACCCCTTACGCAGGTTGTTGATGGTGAGCAGCTCTTCCATAGAAATGTTCCTTCCTTTCTGACAGCCGGGGAATTGCACCGGTTCCGGGGAAGCTGGGGCTTCCGCCTTTGGCGGGCAGGCACAACGCTCGTTTGAAAGAAGTGTGAAAGCTTTTTTTCAAACGGCTCCCTCTTTATTTATAGTAGTTAAGCGATTTTTCGACGCGCTCCATGATAAAAAGCAACCACATAGTTTGCGATGTAGTAAAACACGCCGGCAACAAAGAATGGGATAACAGAGGATTGCGAAGTGGCAAGCATCTTTGCGGCCGTAAACATCTCCACAACGGAAATGGAGAAGGCAAGAGAGGTATCCTTCACCAGCGTAATGATTTCATTGGTAACAGAAGGCAGGATGTTTTTTGCCACCTGCGGCAGAATGATGCGCAGGAAAGTCTGGCTTCTAGTGAAGCCCAGCACCTGGGCCGCCTCATATTGACCAACGGGCATCGATTCAATGCCGCCGCGGTAGATCTCCGCAAAATAGGCCGCGTAGTTGAGAACGAAGCCGACGATTGTGGCGATAAAGCGGTAATTATCCGGCAACGTAACCTCCCAATTCAATTTAACAATCAGGAACCCTGGCGCAAAATATACCACCATGAGTTGCAGCATCAGTGGCGTCCCGCGCATAACACTGATAAAAAATCGTGTCAGCCAGCTCAAAGGCTTTATTTTTGACATGCGCCCAAAAGCGACCAAAAGGCCCAACGGCATGCTCAGCACCAGCGTCAGGAAAAAGATGGCGCCCGTCGTCAAAAAGCCCTCCCCAAGTTGGGTGAAGATCGCCTGCATATTGACCTCGGCCGACAGTAAAACTGGAATCGGCATGGAATAACATCCTTCCTTTAATGCGATAAGACTGCTACGAAAAGTGATAATACTACTGTAGTAGCGTGATAATACGGTATAGTATAGCAAAAAAAAACGGCGGGAAGCAACCGTTCCCGCCGTTTTTCATTTGGATCTGTTAGGAATTGGAGACCGTAACATCCTTGCCGAACCGCTCTTTTGAAATTTTGGAGAGCGTTCCGTCCTTCGCCATGGCGTCGATCTGAGCCTGCACCTTATCACGCAGCTCGGTGTTCCCCTTGAGGAAGCCAACGGCATATTCCTCTTCTGCGAGGGCTTCTTCCAGCACCTTGTAGTTACCACCCTGTTTTGTGATGTTGTATTGGGCAACAATTTCGTCCATCAATACGGCGTCCACAGAGCCCATCTTCAACTCGTTAAGCGCATCGAGGTTGGTGCTGGTCGTCAGCACTTTGCCGAGAGAGGCTTTAAAATCCGCCTTTGCGTTCAGCGCCTTTTCCGCGCTGGAATCTAGCTGAAGCGCCAGCTTTTTGCCCTTGAGGTCGTCAAGCTTGGTGATCTTGGGTTGTTGAGCACAACGATCACCTGCTGGTTTTTTTCATGTAGGGCTTGCTCCAGGTATAGTCATTTTCACGGCCGGTCATTGTGAATCCATTCCAAATCAGGTCGATATTCCCGTTTTTTAGCTCGGCGTCCTTGGAGTTCCAATCGATCGCCTGAAGTTTAATATCCATATTCAGGCGCTTGGCAACCTCTTTTGCAAGGTCAAGATCAAATCCCACATAGTTACCATTGTCATCTTTAAAGCCCATCGGGGGGAATTCTGCGTCGAAGCCGACGGTTAGAGTGCCGTTTTTGGCGGCGTTCGTGCCGCCTTCCCCTGCGGGGTCTGTGTTATCCCCTCCAGTGCAGGATGCAAGGCCCAGCGTTAACACAACCATCACGGCTGCCAGTGCGAGGGCGATGATTTTTTTCTTCATGTTGTCTCCTCCATTTTTTATGTTACGTTTTCCACAGCTGGGATGAGCCAAACCGTGGCTTTTTACAGCGGTATTGTAGCATATTACCATGCTAAAGTAAAGCCTTTTTTCTGAGATTTTCATAGCGCTTTCCAACCAGCAAAAACCATTTGCATGTACCCCTGAAATGATGTATACTAAAGTATCATTATCCTGCGGCCAATTGTCTTTTTTACATGATGAAAACAGTGCGCCGCTTTGCGCTGCGCCGGGCCGCAAAAAAGGGAGGAACCCTTACGCTGGCTTATCTTGATAACAGCGCCACCACCCGCGTTTGCGAGGAGGCGGCACAGGAGATTTTATATACCCTTACAGAGGGCTATGGAAACCCATCCTCCCTCCATGCCAAGGGCTTTGAGGCTGAGCGGCTGCTCAGGCAGGCTCGTGACCGCGTGGCAGGGCGCATTGGTTGTGCGCCGGAGGAAGTGCTTTTCACCTCCGGCGGGACGGAAGCGAACAACCTGGCCGTTTTTGGCGCGGCACAGGCGCTTGCACGCCGGGGCCACAGGATTGTGACGACGGCGATCGAGCATCCAAGTGTGGAAAAACCGATGCGGGAGCTGGAGCGGCAGGGGTTTGAGGTGATTTTCCTCCCCGCTGGAGAAGATGGTAAGGTGCGCAGGGAAGATCTTTTTGAGGCGGTCAATAGCGATACTATTTTGGTCAGCATGATGGCGGTCAACAATGAGGTCGGCTCCCTCCAACCATTGGATGCTGTGCGTGGGGCCATTAAGCGGGCGGGAGCGCCCGCACTGTTCCACTGCGATTGCGTGCAGGGGTTCGGCAAGCTGGAAGTAAAGCCTGCTGCGCTTGGCATTGATTTGATGACGGTCAGCTCCCACAAGATCCACGGCCCTAAGGGGGCTGGCGCCCTTTATATCCGCCGCGGCGTGCGGGTGAAACCGCGTGTTTTCGGCGGCGGGCAGGAGAAAGACCTGCGCCCCGGCACGGAGGCAATGCCTGCGCTTGTCGGCTTTGGGGCGGCCTGTGCGGCGCTGCCGGAGGTGAAGGCGGGCCTTGCGCATGCCACGGAGCTTCGGGGATATTTGCTGGAGCAGATCGGCGGTCTGCGCGGTATCACGCTGAATTCCCCACCGGATGCGCTGCCCTATATCGTTAACCTGTCGATCCCCGGCCTGCGTTCCGAGCCGGTGCTCAACCTCCTCTCGGAGATGGGGGTATATGTATCAAGCGGCTCCGCATGTGCGAAAGGGCACAAAAGCCCGGTGCTCACGGCGCTCGGCTTGCCGGATACGCGCATCGACAGCGCGCTGCGCATCAGCTTTTCCCGCTTTACAACCCCACAGGAAATTGACGCACTGGTAGCGGGGATCAAACGAGTGCAGCAGGTGCTCAGAAGAATTTGAGTATTCAGATCGATACATGGCGCTGCAAATCGGGTGACACATCCCGTGGGCGCGAAAGGACGAAGTTATTTACATGAAAGAAATTATTCTAGTCAAGGATGGGGAGCTTGCCCTGAAAGGGCTCAACCGTTCTACATTTGAGGATATTCTGGTAAAAAACATGCGGCGGCGGCTTTCGCCCCTTGGTAAATTTGCCTTTACCAAAAGCCAGTCTACCGTGATGATTGAGCCGTTGGAAGAGGGGATCGATCTCGACGAGGCGGCAGGCAGGCTGACCCGTGTGTTCGGCATCGCCGGCTTCAGCCGCGCCGCGCAGGCGCCCAAGGAAATGGGCGAAATTTTGCGCATAGCAGGCGAATACCTTGCACCGCAGTTGATGGAGGCCGCTTCCTTTAAGGTGGAGGCAAAACGGTCAGATAAGAAATTTCCGCTCAAATCCCCGCAGATCAGCGCGGAGCTGGGCGGCTATCTGGGCGAAAAATTTCCGCATCTGCACGTTGACGTACATCATCCAGATGTGATCGTTACGGTTGAGGTGCGCGATCAATGGGCCTATATCCGGGGCAACCAGCAAAAGGGCGCGGGCGGTATGCCCGTGGGCTCCGGCGGCAGGGTGGCGCTGCTTGTTTCAGGTGGGATCGACAGCCCGGTTGCGGGTTGGATGATGGCAAAGCGCGGCTTGCAGCTGACGGCTGTCCATTTTGCTTCCCCGCCCTATACAAGCCCTCGGGCGGAGGAAAAGGTGCACGCCCTGCTCCGGAGAGTAGCGCGCTATGCCGGGCATATTTCCCTATTCGTCGTGCCGTTCACGGAGATTCAGGAGCAGATTAAGGATCATTGCCCCGAGGACCTATTTACGCTGATCATGCGCCGCGCGATGATGCTGCTCGCAGAGCGGATCGCCCGCAAGGAGGAATGCGGCGCACTGGTCACAGGGGAAAGCATCGGCCAAGTGGCGAGCCAGACACTACAGGCAATTGCCTGCACGGATGCGGTGGCGGAGATGCCGGTATTCCGGCCGCTGATTGCAATGGATAAGGATGAGATCGTTGCGCTTTCCCGCAGGATCGACACCTTTGAGATATCGATTCAACCCTATGAAGATTGCTGCACGGTATTTACGCCGAAGCATCCCAAAACCCGGCCGCAGCTCGACGCGGTGGAGAAGGCACAGGCGCTGATCCCCCTGGAAGAGCTCATGGAGCGAGCGCTGGCGGGTGTAAAAATTGTGCCGATCGATGCGTGAGTCCATTCCCTATCGTGTTCTTTAAAGGAAGTTTTATGTAATGAAAGCTGAAATATTATCAGTTGGAACAGAGCTTTTGCTCGGCGATATTGTCAACACAGACGCCCAATTCCTTGCTAGGGAGCTAGCGCGGCTGGGGTTCACCGTGCTTTATCACAGCACGGTGGGTGATAATGAAGAGCGGCTTTCCGATTTGCTGCAAACGGCGCTCTCCCGCAGTGATCTCGTGTTGACCACTGGTGGGCTCGGCCCCACCGCGGATGACCTGACCAAAGAAGTGTGCGCGAAAGTGCTCGGCATTCCCTTGGTGGAGGATGCAGAGAGCATGCGGCGTATGGAGGCTTTTTTTTTCCAGGCCCGCGGGCAGGAGATGCCGGAGACGAACCGCAAGCAGGCGTTTCTGCCTCAGGGCTGTGTTGTGTTTCGCAACGATCACGGCACCGCGCCCGGCTGCGCAGTGGAGAAGGGCGGGAAGATCGTGATCAACCTGCCCGGCCCGCCGCGTGAGCTCAAGCCCATGTTCCTGGAGCAAGCGCTTTCCTTATCTTTCGCGTTTTGCCGGCGGGGTGATCGTATCGCACACGGTGCGCACCTTTGGCATCGGCGAAAGCGCAATGGCAGAGCGGGCTGCGCAGTTTTTAGCGCAGGAGAATCCGACCGTCGCACCCTATGCGAAGGATGGGGAGGCGCTGTTGCGGGTGACGGCAAAGGCAAATTCCCAAGCGGAGGCAGACGCCTTGTGCAAGCCCACTGTGGAGGCGCTGTGTGCGCTTTATGGCAAGCTTGTTTACGGCGTGGATGTGGGCAGCCTACAGCAGGCCGTTGTGCAAATGCTGCGCGGGAGAGGCCTCAAAATCGGCCTGGCGGAATCCTGCACGGCTGGGCTGATTGCCAAGCGGATTACGGAGATCCCCGGCTCCTCCGAGGTGCTTGAGTGTGGGATCGTCTCCTACTCCAACCGGATCAAGGAGGAAGTGCTCGGCGTATCCCCGGCTACTATTGAAACATACGGCGTGATCAGCGCCGAAACCGCCGCCGAAATGGCGGCCGGCGCGCTTCGCATCAGCGGCGCGGAGATCGGCCTAGGCGTGACGGGGCTGGCAGGGCCGGATGGAGACGATCACGGCAACCCGGCGGGGCTCGCCTTTATCGCGCTGACAGATGGGGCGCACACGCTTCAACGCACGGTTCATACCGGCCGAGGGGGAGATAATCGGGAATATAACCGGTTTGTAATTTCTTCCCATGCGCTGGATCTGATCCGGCTGTATCTATTGGAATACCAATAGCAGAAAGGGCTTTTGCCTCATAAAAGCCCGGAGATTACCCTCTGCTTGATCATACTCTACCGAAAGGCGGAATTATCAATGGCTCAAAATCATTCTGGAAACCGGTTGTTGCATGCTGTTTTCCCCTTCCCTGGAGATGCGGCGCTTACATGGGTGCGTAAGATCATAGCGATTTTATCTGTATGCGCGATCCTTGCGAGCAGCGGGGTGCTGATTTACCGCGTTGCACAGCCACAGGCGCAGCAGGGGGAAAAGCCCGCGCAGGCGCAGGCAGACCCCATCCTCTCCGCGCTGAAAACGAAATATCCCGGCTCCACGCCGCCAGAGGGGATGCAGGAGAAATTTAAACACCTTTATGCGGTGAATAACGACGTGGTTGGCTGGCTGACCATTCCAAACACCCGAACGGATACCCCAATCCTGCACGCAACAAAGGCGCAGGGCGGTAATGACTACTATCTGCGCTATAACTACTATCATAAATATACGGAGTTTGGCGATCCATTCATGGATTACCGCAACAATGAGAAGGAGCTATCCCGCAACACGATTCTCTATGGGCACAACCTACAGGGCGATTCGCTTGATAATGGCATGTGCTTTACTGGCGTGATGGGCTACCATACGCTGGAGGGCTACCGGAATGCGCCTGTAATCACCTTTAATACGCTTTATAAAGACTACAAATGGAAGGTGATCGGCGCTTTTGTTGCCACAACGAAGGCAAAGGATGATAACGGCTATGTGTTCAATTATATTTACCCGGATATGAATGATGAGAAATTTATGCAGTATATCGACGAGGTGCGTCAGCGCAGTCTCTTTACGACGGATGTCGATGTGCAGAAGGATGATAAGGTGCTCACACTTTCCACCTGCACCTATGAGCTTGGCACGAGCATTGACACGCGTTTCGTCGTGGTTGCTCGTATGGTACGCGATGGTGAGAGCGAAGCGGTGGATGTTTCAAAGCAAAATTAAATCCCAACCCACATTATCCGCAGGCTTGGTATGACCGCCACGGCAAAACGAACCCTTATAAAAATGCGGAGCGCTGGTATCCCTTTTTAAATTTAGGGTGCACTTGGGAAACCAATATCCCTTCTATAGGAGGGTTTGCAGATGAAACACAGTGAAAATAAGGCGGCAGGCGCGCATCAGCAGGCGAAAGGCCTGCTGGACGAGCTGGAAGAGGTCCGCAGGAAATATGGCCTGGCAGAGGAGATTGCACCAAGGGCAGGCGATTCCCGTCAGAGCGGCGTGCAGAGCAAGGAAACCGGCGCCGCCTCCAAGAAGGAAGGAGTTATCATGACTGATCAGGAAAATCAAAAGCAAAAAACGCCGCGGGGCCGGACACTGCGGGGGATCAGCCAGTTTATTATGATGCAAACGGCAACCCAGTAACGCCAGTCGTTTATTATGACGCGGAGGGAAGGCCTGTCATTCCCGTTTTTGCAGCCCAGCCGGTTCACCCCCGCAGGAGGAGCAGTATGAAACGCTGCCGGATGGAACGCGGGTGCGCATCGTCTATCAAGAGCCGGAAAGAAAGCGGACAAGCGCTGCCAAGCCCCGGTTGCGCCAAAGCCTCAGGTGATCCCAGCTGAAAAAAGGGGAAGCCTATGCCGGATGCGGGGCAAAGCAATTCCATGCATGTCATATACGAATCACCGGATGCAAATCATGAAACGGTTGCGCCTGATGCCCCAGTTGCCCCGCCGCCCGTGGAGGCGCCGGATAAAACGCCGGAGGCTACCTCTAGCGGACTAGCCGACCTGTTTGCCCAGGCGGAGGATCCGTCTTCCAGTAAAAGGAAGAAAAAGAAAAAAGGCCGGTTTGGCGATAGCTGGCTCCCCTGGAGAGGGGATACGGCTGCGGAGAAGGTGCGCAGGACGGTTTTTTTTGATCGCTCTGGCCACCCTGCTCGTCTGCCTTCCGTTTTGGGATATCGCCTGTATGAAGGCTGGTATAACGACTATTTTACCAAACAGTTGGCCGGGCAGGTGCAAACCGGTCTGGATGAAAGCGCTTGGGCGGATATCCGTGCCAAATACCCGAACGTCAACTTCCCGGAGGGAATGAATCCTGCCTATGCAGCGCTTTATGCGGCCAATCAGGAGATGGTGGGCTGGCTGAAAATCCCCAACATGAAATATATCGATTTTCCCATCGTCCAAGGGAAGGATAACGACAAATATCTGAAGCTCGATTATTACGGACGGACAACGAGTTACGGAAATCCATTTCTGGATTTCCGCAACAATATCAAAGAGCTTGACCGCAACACGATCATATTTGGGCACCATATGCGCTCCGGCGATCAGGTGTTTTCCGAGTTGACGGATTATTTGACCATTGACGGCTTCAAGCGCAATCCGGTGATTGAATACAACACGCTCTATGCCGATTATCAGTGGAAGGTCTATGCGGTATTTTTGACAAATTCTAAGGCAGAGCATGATAACGGCTATATTTTTTAACTATATCTTTACCAATTTGTCGAGTGATGATAAATTCAAGGAGTATATCTCCGAGATTGATCAGAGGAAGCTTTATTCTACGGGCGTTGATATCAGGCCGGATGATAAAATTCTGACGCTTTCCACCTGCAATTATGATTGGGATGAACAGCGCCTCGTGGTGGTCGCCCGCCTGGTCCGGGAGGGTGAGGATGCGTCTGTTGACACCAGCTTGGCAAAGAAAAATGAAAACCCGCGTTACCCGCAGATTTATTATGATAAAAAGGGAATCGCCAACCCATACCGGGATGCGGAAAAGTGGAAACCCTGATGATGGAGAAGCAGCCGGTTTGAGCGGGGAGTAGATAGCTGACTAAGAAACGAAAGGCCCAGCTTTTTGCGCATGGGCAGGAAGCGGAAGCTGGTAACAACCCCCCGGTATGTGTGGAAGGATGTGTGATTGGCATGAGCTTGCAGATATTATCCCTCAATTCCAACCAAGTGCCCGCCTGTGCCGCCGCCCAGGAAAAATCCTGGCGCTTTTGTCCAGCGGTGAAGGCGCTATGGAGCCAAAGCAGTTTGGCACGGCAAAGGAATTGTTTTATGCCCTTGCGGAGGCATTGAAAACCGCCCAGACCATTTTGTTGTTGGTGGAGCCGGATCGGTATCTCCGCACGAAGGAGCAATTGCTGCGGGCGATGGGGCTGTCTACAGTGCCGAATCCGGAGCTGATGGAAGCGTTGCAAAAAAGCCCTGTACAGCTCCCGGAAGAAGATTTTTCGCGCCATGCCGCCATCCCGGTGGGCGCAGCTGCGTTCCCGACGCAGGATGGCCTGTTTGCGGGCTTTATGCTGACTGCGGGGCGGCAGACGATTTTGTTTTTTGCCTTTGGATAACCGAAGGATTGACAGCATTTTAAAGGCGGAGGCGGGCGCGTTTTTATCCGGCTCACAGCTCGGCCGGCAAACGCGGGAGACACAGCCCAAGCTGAGCAAAAGCCGAAACAGGCAAATGGTGCCCCTGCGCAAGGCGAATCAGAAAACAGAAACGAGCCGGAAGAACTGGCTGCACAAGATGCCGCTCCTGGACAATATGCACAGCGGGCGATGGAGGCGTTGGAGGCTAAAGATTTACGCATCGCCTTCGCCAAAACGCCCACGGTGGAATTCCTCAAGGAAGCGGCGGGAGAAAATGAGCTGGCCGCACGGCGGCTGATCTATAGCAATGCGTTTTGCGAACCGGACGAGGGTTCCGCCAAGCAGTATGCGGCGGAGCTTGCCCGCCGGGCCATGCAGGAGGAAGGCACCCCGCTTGGCGCTGCCATTACAAACGTATATACCGTAAAAAAAGAAGGCAGAGTGGAAACCTTTTTGCTCATTGCTGTTGCAGAGGAAAGCGGTGCGCAGGTGCGCCAGCTTTATGCGCAGCCAGATGAGCATCCTGGCCTTTTGATTGGAGACGGCGTTCAAGCCCTGTATGAATTGGTGGAACAGGTAGTAAAAAAAGGGTCGGACAAGCTGGAAGCACGCCCGGCGCACTGGAAGGCGTTTGCGGCTGTGTTGAGTGTGTTGCTCTCCCTGTCCATTTTGCTCTGCATCGGAACGGGCGTTTTGCTGCGCTTTCAGGAGAACCGCTCCTCCCAGCAGGTTTCTCTTTCATCGGCTCATGCACCGGCAGGCCAACAGGCGACACAGCCATCCGATCCGGAGAATGCGCAGGCTTCTTTCGATATCGGCCAGCAAACAACCGATGCGGAAACGCAGGCGGATTCTTCCACGGCCGTGCGGTTGCCGACCGCATCTGCTCTTAAAAAGCCCGCTGTACCCGCTAAGGATCAGGCAATCCTGGATGAGGTAGCGCAGGCAATGGAGGATGAGCTGAATTCCGGCGGAAAAAAAGAGGAAGAATCATCGAAACAGCCGGACACCACAGCAAAGCCGGAGACTACCACCGGAAAAGGCAATGCGGATTCCTCCCAAACAACGCCGCCGAGCTCGGTTCCGTCGGATGAAATTTCTACGGCGCATCCTTCATCCCAGCGGAAAAGCGGTAAATTCCAATTTACAGTTTATGGCTATGGGCACGGCGTTGGCATGAGTCAGTTTGGGGCAAACGAATTCGCCAAGAGCGGGTGGAATTATCGGGAGATCCTGCTGCATTATTTCCCTGGGGTGCAGATGCAGAAGATGGATGGCTGCTATCCGGAAACGCTGGAGGTAAATGGTCAGCAGGTGGATACGAAGGTTGTGCTTGCCCGCATTCTGGAGAAAGAGATGGGCGGCTCCTATCATCTGGAGGCACTTAAGGCGCAGGCTGTTGCCGCATATACCTATATTTTGCGCCAAAACCGTGTGACAGGGGTTGCGATAGGCAGCACCTATTCCGCGCGTGCCATGCAGGCGGTGGAAGAAGTGCTCGGCGAATATATGACCTATAACGGAGAGCCGATTCTCGCTACCTTCTTTGCCTACTCGGCGGGAAAAACAGCGGATGTGCGCACCGTTTGGGGCGGTAGCGGCTACCCCTATCTCCAGGGCGGCTGTACGAGCCCTGGGGATAAAAAACCATAAGAATTATAAAACGACCTATACCATCACAAGTGAAGCGCTTCGCAGCCGTGTAAAGAGCGCGCTTGGCATTGAACTTGCCGGCGATCCGGCCCAATGGCTAAAGATTAAATCACACGATGCGGCGGTCAGCGGATCAGTTGGCTATGTATCTGCGATCCAGGTTGGTTCCAAAACGATGAGCGGCCAGGATTTTCGGGCGAAAGTGATGGATTATGATATCCGATCGCATTGTTTTACCATCACTTATGTGCCGGATTCGTAAGATAAATGAACGATCTGGCGCCGGGCTCTAGTAAGTCGGGCCGGCTTGGCACGGTTGGCGACCAGTAACCCCCATAGCAGCTTTCGGGCTTGCTATGGGGTTTTTATATTCGTTCAGCCGAACGAAATACAGGCAGAATTTTTCGTGGGGGTACCGAAACCCCCTTTATAGGAAGTTCATAGATAGAGCAATTAAAAAGTTCAATTTGAACTCATTTAAAAAAAACGAGTTTAAATTGAACTAATCAGTCAAAAATTTAAATAATTAAATGATTTTTTTATATAACATTTTTATTAATTTCTTATTCGAAAATTTTATATTTTAAAAACTGTATATAATAATGCCGCAAAGATTATCTTTGAGGAAAAAAAAAGGAGGAACATTTCTATGACGTGGAAAAAGCGGATTGCGGGAGTGGTCAGCATGATTTTAGTGCTGTCTATTTTGATGGTGCCAATGGCGTCCATAGCCGGAAACGATCGAATTACCATCTCGCAAAACGGGTATTACATGCAAAAGCTTTCCAACCCTACCGCGGGGGAAGGCGAGGCGGACGGCCTTGTAACGCCGGGCGATCGCTTCAACAGCTATGCATGGGCGACCGGCGAGCTGGGGGATTATATTTATGTTGGCTCCAACCGAAATTTGGTGGGCAGTACGATCGAATTATACATTCATGCGTATGGTGATAAAATTCCGATGGATACCGTGCGGCAGTTCGTCGATACGTTTACCAATGGAGAATTGGCCCTGACGCCGAAGGACGAGCAGGGAAAGGGCGGTGTGATCGTACGGTATAGCAAGACAACTGGCAAGATGGAAACCGTATTTGAGCCAAATGCGGACATGCCTGCTCCATTCAACGATATTACCGGCTACCGTATGTGCGTGGAATTCAAGGGGAACCTCTATTTTGGCACAACAGGCACAGCGAACACAATGCTGCTGCGTATTGGGCCGGATTTTCAGCCGGGTGATTTGCCGGAAATCCTTGTACATATGACCAAGCCCGCAGAGACCGGCATGGGCAATATTCGGGCCTATGACGTGACGGATGATGGAGAGCGGCTTTACATCGGCGGCACGGATGCATCTCAGCTCTCGCATGAGGAGATTGCGCAAGGCGTTACCTCCGCAGTCCGAATTCAGACGACGACAGACGGAACGCATTTTGATACTATTGCCGGGCCGGATGATTTTTACCCATATACGTTAGAGAAATATATCAGCAATTCAGGCGACGTGTGGGATTTGGTGGTGTATCAGGATACGGTTTACCTCTCTCTGATGACAACGATCGGCGCGGTGGTGTATCAGGGCGTTGAGGTTGGCAAGGGGCAGCCCGGCGCAAATGAATATGGATGGAAGTGGACGGAGTTCATCGGGGATGGCCTTGGCAAGCAGGGTGACCCGATCTATCCAGCAGGCTTTGGCAATCCGCTCAACTACGTTATGTCCCCGATTGTGTATCAGGGTGATCTTTATTACTACACGCTTTCCAATGCATTTGATGCAATGGTCAAGGCGATCTTCTCATTGGTTAAATTGGTGCGCACACAGGATATCAACGCCTATTTTGAAGGCCTGAAAACGATGGAAAACAGCATGAAAAATCAGGCCTCGATTTACCGCCTCACTTCAGATGGCAAAATGCAAATGGTAATGGGCTCACCAGATCAATATTTTAATCGGGAGAAGGGGAATTACCTTTCCGAAACGCTGCATGCCTTCTCCAACAGCACGGAGCTCGGCTGCATGCAGTATATCTGGCGTGCAACGGAATATAACGGCAAGCTGCTCTTCGGCACGTTTGACGCATCCACCCTGAATCATTACTTCACCTTCCTGACCAACGGCGATTTGATTGGAATGGATGCCGATGATTGCGAGCATCAAATCCGTTCTGCTGTGGATCTGATCAACCTCCTGAAGAAAGAGACGGTGATTGATTCTAAGACGACAGATATGCTTGTTCAGGTGCTGGGCACGCTCAATAGCATGGTGAACAAGAAGGCAACAGAAGCCTCCGTGAAGCAGCTGCTGGAGATATCTCTTCAATTCAAAAAGGCGTTTGATAAGATCCGCCCCATCTTAGATAAGATTGTGAATTCCGACTTAGCCCAATCCCTTGGCGATCAGCTCCAAGGCCTCAATGCGCTGCGTTCTATCTATAATACATTGGCCAATATTGATACCGAAGGGCTGGAGCGGTACATCCGCATCTCCAATGCGATTATGGAGGCCGACGGTGGGTTTGACCTGTATCAGACAGAGGACGGCGTTCATTATCAAGAAATTCTGAACGACGGCTTCCATGATAAATATAATTACGGTTGCCGCTCCTTTATCGCGGGCTCAGACGGCTTGTATCTCGGCACGGCAAACCCTTATTATGGCGGGCAGCTGTGGAAGCTGAACGAAATCACGGCAGAGCTGAAAACGCTCTCCTCACCGCAGCTCAACCTCTCTTTTGAGCGGAATGTAAAGGCGTATCAGGCCACTGTAGACCAGAATGTAACGGAGCTTTCTCTAACGGCTCTTGGCGCTGATCCCGGCACGCAGGTGCTTGTAAATGGACGGGAAAGCGATGGAGCGGCAGTAACTATTGCGCTGAAAAACGGAGAGAACATCATCCGAATTGAAACGACCTCCATTGACGGCAGTGTGACGGATGTTTACGTGCTGACAGTGACGCGTGGAGCGGCGGCATCTGAGCCGACGGAGCCGGATACGGCAGAGCCCGGTGAGCAGAGCCCCTCTAACCCAGACGCCTCAGGCACGGAAGGAGAAGCCCCAACTGCTTTCACCCAGAAGGATGCAACACAAGCCCCCACCGGCCCCGACAACGTGGATATTCCGGGCACTGGCAGCGGCGCGTCGGTTGCGATGCTTGCGGTGCTGGTGATCGGCGCGGCTGGAACGATGACGTTCAGCCGCAAAAAGCGCGGATAAAAAAATAGCCGTGAACCGCCCGCTCCCATGAGCGATGCGTATCCCTGTGATCCGTGTGGTCATAGCAAGCCTTGCTTTGTTACTCGGTTCGCATCGTGATAAAAATAGACGATCGATTCGATGCCCGGCAGCTATATGATAGAGGTTGCCGGGCATTTTTTGTGCCACACAGCCTCATGGTGAACGCTATGTTTGATACAGAGCGGGGCATGTGGGTTTGTTTGATGGGATCAGGCGGTTTAAAGATGAAATGGGCAGCTGCAAAAGGCTTTGCAGCTGCCCATTTTTGGGGTTAGGCGTCGTGTTCCTCCTGCCGCAGCTCCTCTAAATCCACATAAAACGCTTCGGTGGAAAGATCCGGTAGATCCTCCTCTTGTGGAAAGGTGGGAATTTCTGCGATGACCTCGGCTTTTTGGCCGCGCATCCATATGGATGGCGTAATACGCACCGTATAACCACAACCGCTTGGGGTACGCCATTCAGGCATAGGCAATTCGGGGATCCCAAAGGCGGCGAGGATCGTCATAATAACGCCGCCATGCGTGACGATTGCGGCATTGGTCACATTGGTTTTCATCATACCTTCGGCAATTTGAGAAAACAGCTGCATACCCGCGTGGAAAACTCCGCGTTGCTCTCTCCGAAAGGCGGGGCGGCATCCGGCCCACCAGCAAGCCAAGAGGCAAAGCCTTCGTCATCGGCGAGCTGCTCCGGCGTTTTACCTTCATATTCACCGAAATCATATTCAATGAGTTCGCGCATAACAATGGCTTCACGCTCTGGATAGATCGCGTGTGCCGTTTGCGTGCAGCGCTTGAGCGGGCTTGTAAAAACGGCCTCCACATAGGGATAATCCGCTTGTTCCTTGAGCCGGTGGAGTTCAGCAACACCCTCCGGGCTCAAAATGGCGTCGGTATGGCCAATGTAACGGCCGGAGGTGCTGTCGTCCGTGCGGCCGTTGCGGATCAGATGGATTTGATATGTCTTCATTTTTTTCCTCCAAATTATTTTATCGTTTTTTGTCAGTAATCACTATGTACAAATTAGGGGTAGTCCCTTATAATTATTTTACAATATACGATGCGTATTATTTATGGGGGTTCAAGAGGATGAACAAATGCTTTCCGACGCGGATGGTGCTATTGCGGAAGGAACGTGGCCTGAGCCAAAGAGGAGGCGGCCGCCCGCCTTGGCGTATAGGCGCTCTTATCGCATTATGAGAAGGGAATACGGGAGTGCGGGCTGGATTTCGTGACACGTGCGGCAAAGCTCTATCACGTAACCTGTGATTATCTGCTGGGATATAGCGAAAGCCGAACGGGGTTGACAGGCTTTTTTATTTCGGATGAGCTGGAACAGGATCGTGAAATGAGCATCAGCACGATTTACCGTGCGGCCTCACGGTTGTTGGAGGCAGTCAATCTTGAATGGGATACTGTTTTGGGCGACCGTATGCAGTGGTTGTTTGCACTGTCTGTTTATAACGGAATGGTCACTTCTTCACAGGCTGGGTTTCTCTCAAAGGATGCGATCCACTTTGATCCGCAGGCAGCAGAACTGCTCACTAGCGGGATGATGGAGGCAATTGCGCGCTCTATTATAAACTCAGGATCCGAAGTGGCGGTGGCGGCGCATGAGGATAAGCTGCCGCAGTGCATGCAAACGCTGATCTTGGAAGCGGAAAATTACATAAGGCGCAATGTTGACCAGTATTTATCCGGCGGAGAGTTGCGGTAACGTGGGGCCTGCTGGCGCCTTCTTGTGCCAAAATTTCAAGCAATGTTTCTGCCCCAAAGCAAAAAACACAGTTTGGGTGGATGAAAGCTTCAATGGACCCTGATAAGTGGATAGAGGGGATCATTACGCTATTATAGCATAATAAGCGCACAGCAAGATGCAAATGCAGCATTTTGCTGTGCGCTCGCTTATGATACGCATTTAGCCTTCCAACATGGATTTATAGAGCCGGATATATGCATTGGCCGAGCGGCCCCAACTACAGTCGCACTCCAATGCACGCTTGACAAGCATCGCCCAACCCTCTTGATTTTGATAGCCTTCCAAGGCGCGGCGGAGCGTGTGTAGCATTTCATGCGCGTTATAATTGGCAAAGGTAAATCCTTTACCTTCCCCATCGCCGCTATCCTTTATGCTGTCGCGCAGACCGCCTGTTTCCCGCACAATCGGAATGGAGCCATAGCGCAGCGCAACCATCTGGGAGAGCCCGCAGGGCTCGCTTTTAGAGGGCATCAGGAATAGGTCGCTCCCCGCATAAATTTTGCGCGCCAGATCCGGCACAAAACCGATGCGGATGGCAAGCTTACCAGGGTGGCGCGCGGCCGCCTCACGGAAGAAATTTTCATACTCCCAATCTCCTGAGCCAAGCACGACGACCTGTATATCCGTGGTTTCCAGCAGCTCGTCGAGCACAGCCTTGACCAGATCAAGCCCCTTATGAGAAACTAAGCGCGATACCATACCCATTAAAGGAACATCCTCCCGTACAGGAAGGCCCATATATTCTTGCAGACCGAGCTTGTTGCTCATCTTTCCGGCCGGATCCTCCGCAGAATAATTGGTAAAGAGCGATTGATCTGTGGCAGGATCATAGCTGATGGTATCGATGCCATTGAGAATCCCACTGAGCTTCCAGGAGCGCTGGTTGAGAATGGTGTCGAGGCCGTGGCTGTACCATGGATCAAGGATTTCCTGCGCATAGGAGGGGCTGACAGTGGAAACCCGGTTGGCGCATTCGATCGCGCCTTTCATAAAGTTAACGTCACCGTCATATTCCAAAAGCGCCTCATCTCGCTGGGCAATGCCGAGCACATCCTCAAGATCTCTTTGCCGTATACGCCTTGATACTGAATATTATGGATGGTGAAAAGCGTTTTGATATTTTGATATCCCTCGCGGTGCGCATACATCAGCGAGTAATAAACCGGTGTTAGAGCGCTTTGCCAATCATTGCAGTGGATGATATCGGGATGAAAATCAATGTAAGGCAGCATTTCAAGCACCCGCGCGGGAGAAAAAGGCGAAACGCTCGGCATCGTCGTAATGGCCATAGATCGTATCCCGCTTGAAATAATACTGGTTATCGAGCAGGTAATAGGTAACGCCATTGGCTTTGGCTTCAAATATGCCGCAGTATTGCCTGCGCCACGCTACGGGCACAGACAGGCTTGCAATAAAATGCATACTGTCACGCATCTCCTGCGGGATCGTGGCATATAAAGGCATGACAACGCGGCAGCCGATCAGCCGCTTACGCAGCGCCTGGGGAAGACTCCCTGCAACATCGCCCAAACCGCCGCTGGCGATAAAGGGGAGCGCCTCGCTCGCAACAAATAAAACCTTCAAAATGAATCCTCCTTTTCAGACGCATCATGGGATCAACGCAAATTCTAGCCTTAGATCACGATGCCTTTGCCAATATAAACAGGGTAAGTGCTGGTGCCTGTTACCGTTTTGTGCGGGCGAACGACTACGCTCTTATCGGCAATGACGCAGTCGAGATGAACGCCCTCGCTGATGTAAGTGCCCTGCATGATGATAGAATTACGCACCACAGCGCCCTTGCCAATTTGAACGCCACGGAATAGGATGCAGTTTTCCACTTCGCCGTCGATGCTGCACCCATCTGCCACCAGTGAGTTTTTGACTGTAGAGCCAAGGCCGTAAATTGCCGGCATATCGTCGCGCACCTTGGTGTAAACCGGGCGTTCGCGTGTGAAGAGCTCCTGGCAATTGGCTGGATCCAGCAGGCTCATGCTGATATCATAATAACTCTGCAAAGAGTCAAACACGCTTGTAAAACCGGATATCTCATAGCCGTAGATGTTTAGGCGCTTGAGATTGTGCTGAATGACATCCCGCACGAAGCTGTCCTGATTGAGGCTCACAGCGTTGTTAATCAGGCGGGTCAGCAACGCTTTGCTGATTAGGATGATATTCATTGCGTAATCGACTGGCTTGCTCGTTTTAGGGTCAAGCGCAATTTTGGCAACCTTCTGATTTTCCTCAAAGGTGAAGGTCATCAAATCATCCAGCCGCGGCGCGCGGCCGTGGTGGTAGGCAATGGTGATATCGGCCCCGCTCTCCGTATGAGCGCGGCACATATCGTTGAGATCAAAATTGCAAACCACGTTGGTATCCATCAGGACGATATATTCCTCTTTTGATTGCTCTAAAAAGCGCATAATGCCCCTGAGCGCCTGGATTCGGTCGCGGTACATACCAGTGTGGCTATTGTTAAAGGGCGGGAGGAGGAACATGCCTCCGCGCTTGCGGGAGAGATCCCAAGGTTTGCCTGTGCCGATGTGATCCATCAGGGACTGATAATTGCTTTTTGTAATAATGCCAACTTTGTTGATGCCGCAGTTAACGAGATTTGAGAGCGCGAAATCAATCAGGCGGTAGCGCCCGCCAAAGGGGACGCTGCCCATGGTACGCGCATTGGTCAGCTCGCTCAATACAGAATCATAGGCGTTGGAATAGATAATTCCTAACACATTATTCGCTCTCATAGTTATAACCATTCCTTTCGCTCCAACCGTGGTGTTTTAAGCGGTTTTGCGAAGCAAGATTTTGAGATTCCCTTGATGCAAAAAGGGCGAAACTCCCGTTTGAAAAACACGTTTTTCAAACTGTCACCTCCGGCAGGTCCTCATCGACCATTGCCTTCGGCGCGACGCGTGTGCCTGCGCCAATGCAGACGTTTGCGCCGACTACAGCCACACCCCAATCAGAAAGGTTTTCCATATCCTCCGGGCGTTCGCCGACGACGGCGTTTTCTTCAATCACGGCATTTTCCGCGACGATTGCATATTGCACCACGGCGCCTTTTTTTCACCACCGTGCCGGGCATCAGGATGGAATCACGCACGACTGCGCCCTTTTCGATCGATACGTTGGCAAATAAAACGGAGAAATCCACACTGCCCTCAATCAGCCCGCCTTCTGAAATCAAGGAATTCTGAACGGTGGCGTCCGGAGAAACGTAGTGCGGCGGAGCGACCGGGTTGCGGGAGTAAATTTTCCAATCGGGGTCGCTTAGGTCAAGATCAACATTGGGGTTGAGCAGGTCAAGATTGGCTTCCCACAGGCTGTCAATCGTGCCAACGTCTTTCCAATAGCCATCGAAGGGGAAAGCGAAAAGCCGCTCGTGCGCCTCATGCATGGCTGGAATCAGATCGTGCCCGAAATCGTTGCCAGAGGCTTCGTTGGCCTCATCATCCAGCAAATACTGGCGCAGCTTCTCCCAAGTAAACATGTAAACCCCCATGGAGGCCTTATTGCTGCGGGGGTGCTTTGGCTTTTCCTCAAATTCTGTGATGGCGCCATCTTCATTCACCATCATCAGGCCAAAGCGGGGGCGCTTCCTCCCACGGGACTTCGAGCATGGCGATGGTACAGGCCGCTTCCTTTTCCTTATGATAGGCGAGCATTTTGGAATAATCCATCTTATAGATATGGTCGCCCGAGAGGATCACAACATATTCAGGGTCATAGCGATCGATAAAATTGATATTCTGATAGATCGCGTTAGCGGTATTTTTATACCACTCTGTCCCACGAATTTTTTGATAAGGGGAGAGGATATGTACCCCTCCGTTCACACGGTCCAGATCCCATGGCTCTCCATTGCCAATATAATCATTGAGCTCCAGCGGCTGATACTGGGTGAGAACACCGACGGTATCGATGCCGGAATTCACGCAATTGGAGAGCGGAAAGTCAATGATACGGTATTTTCCACCATAGGGCACGGCAGGCTTGGCGATATTTTTTGTCAGGATACCGAGCCGGCTTCCCTGCCCGCCTGCGAGGAGCATTGCAATGCATTCCTTTTTCGGGCCATATATGTTGCCTCCTTTATTTTATAAAAATTGATTTTATGAAATCCGTGGAAATAAATTCAGAGGATTTGATCAGGTTGATTTAGCTTCCGGTGAGACGGGCTTTGCCTTTTTGCGGGATGGAGCCGCCTGTGCAGCGGAAGCGGGCGTTTTCTTCTGCCTTTTTTACGCTCCTTTGCAAGCTCCAAATATAACACGGAAAAACCAGGAAGATCCAGCACCATGCTCTGCTCGCAGCTATGCATGGGGAGATCCTCCGTTTTGATGATGCCGGAGGAGCCGTTGCCCTCGCCGCCGAACGCAATATCGTCGGAATTGAGCAGCACGCGGTAATCCCGCTTCGGCGCGCCGATGCGGTAATCCGGGCGCTCTACCTTTGTAAAATTGCAAACGGCGATGATCTCATTGCCCTGGTCATCCATCCTGCGAAAGGCGATCACGGAGTTTGCACTGTCATCACTGGAAATCCAGGAGAAGCCCTCCCAGCTGAAATCAATTTGCCACAGCGGGGAATGCTTGAGGTAGAAATGGTTGAGCGCCTTCACATAGTCCCGCAGCTGTGCATGTTTTTCATAATCGAGCAGAAGCCAGTCCAGCTCGGCGGCAAAATCCCACTCCTTAAACTGCCCGAATTCCTGCCCCATGAAAAGCAGCTTCTTGCCTGGATGCGCCATCATATACCCATAAAACACACGCAACCCGGCAAATTTTTCTTCATAGCTGCCCGGCATTTTGCCGATTAAGGAGCATTTTCCATGCACCACTTCGTCATGTGAAATCGGCAGAACGTAGTTTTCGGAAAACGCATAGAAGAAAGAAAAGGTGAGGCAATCATTGTATTTGCGGAAATAGCCATCCAGAGAGACATAGCGCAGAATATCGTTCATCCAGCCCATGTTCCATTTAAAATTAAAGCCGAGGCCGCCCACATTTGTCGGCTTCGAGACGAGCGGCCAGGCGGTGCTTTCCTCTGCAATCATCAGCGTGGAAGGATGCTCCTGAAAGATAACTTCGTTTAGCTTTCGCAGGAAGGAAACCGCCTCCAGATTCTCCCGCCCGCCGTGGTCGTTGGGAATCCAATCGCCATCCTCCCTACCGTAGTCAAGATAGAGCATGGATGCCACTGCATCTACACGAAGGCCGTCAATATGGTATTGATCCAGCCAAAACATCGCGCTGGAAATTAGAAAGCTTGCCACCTCGTTGCGCCCGTAGTCAAATACGCGGGTGCCCCACTGGCGGTGCTCGCCCTTGCGCGGGTCGGCATACTCATAGCAGGGGGCTCCGTCGAACTCATAAAGGCCATTGGCATCCTTGGGGAAATGTGCCGGTACCCAATCGAGAATCACGCCGATCCCGGCCTGGTGGCACTGATCGACGAAATACATAAAATCATGCGGCGTACCGTAGCGGGAAGTTACGGCAAAATAACCGGTTACTTGGTAGCCCCAAGAGCCGTCGAAGGGATGCTCCATCACAGGCATGAGCTCTACATGGGTATACCCCATTTCAGTGAGATAGGGAACCAGCTCTTGCGCAAGCTTTCGATAGTCAAAAAAGTTCTCATCGGGATATCGCTTCCACGAGCCGGCGTGCATCTCATAGATATTGACAGGACTGTCATAGATAACAGTATGGCTTTTCGCTTCTTCCCAAGCCTGGTCGCCCCATTCGTAACCGCTCAGATCATAAACCTTGGAGGCATTATTGGGGCGCGTTTCCATATGTACGCCGTAGGGATCGCTTTTCATCAGCTGGCGGCCATCTTCTGTTAGGATACAGAACTTATAATTTTCAAATTGCGCAAGTTCCGGCAGCTCTGCCTCCCAAACGCCGCCGTTGTCCACCAAGGCCATGGGCGCGTTTTCCGCATCCCAGCCGTTGAAGTCGCCCACCACGCTGACGCCTGCGGCATGCGGCGCCCAAGTGCGAAATACCATTTTCCCACCGTCTATTCTATGCGCGCCGAAGTATTCATATGCGCGGGCATTACTACCCTCGTGGAATAAATAGAGCGGCACGTCAGAAGGAGAACTTTTTCGTTTCGCCATGGAGGTACACCTCGTTTACTTTTTAATAGCTTTATTTTAGCAAACCGAAATTCAATTTTCAAGTGTATTTTGAGTATTTTATTCAAAGCGAGTGCAAATTTCACGACCTATTTTTAGCTATTTTGTTACAAGAAACGCTAAGGCTTGATTTGTATCGAAAAGAATAACCCGTTTTTTTTCGTCAAAATGCCGAAAAAAAGCGACCTGGGAATTGTGGAAAAGATCCGTTCGACACCCCAGGGACTACCTGAAAAAATAAATTTAATTCTAGCGTCTCCCGGCATTGCCATTTGGGATTCTCCCTCCTCCTGGGCTTAACCAATCTGTATTCTTGCCGTTATGCTCCGTATCAAATAGAAACAGCGTGTGTTTTCCTGGGAAAAATAGTGGTGGGCCGCCTGCTTCTTATGAGCCATGCCTACTGTTTGATCGGGGTTGATGGGTTCTGTTTTTATTTATAAAAAAACGGAAGGCAGCATGGTAGTCTGCCTTCCGAAAAAAATATAAGAGACTGTATGATTAGGGCATCAGGCGGCGGATCACCATTTCGCAATCCGCCTCATTCATGATCTTCGGCACCGGATAGAGCGGGTTGCCCTCCTTGAGCGCACGCTCGACCAGAGTGGGGATATCCTTCTCCTGAATCTGCTCAATCTTATCGGGGATATTCATATCCTGGTTGAGCCGGCGGATCGCAGCAATAAAAGGCCTCTGCCTTCTGCGCATCCGTCATGCCGGGCTGTGTGATACTTGCCGCCTCGGCAAGCTCTGCCAGGCGCTTATGCGCGCTTTCGCCGTAGTATTCCAGCACATACGGCAGGATGATCGCATTGGCAAGGCCGTGCGCGATGTCATACATGCCGCCGAGGTTGTGCGCGATGGCGTGAACATAGCCGACATAGGCGCGTGTAAAGGCAACGCCCGCATAGTAGGGAGGCGAGCAGCATTTCGCCGCGGGCCTCAATATTCTTGCCATCCCGATAAACCGTTTCGATGTTGTCAAAGATCATTTTGACGGCGCGTTTGGCATTTTCTTCCGTATCGCGCGTATTGCTGTGGCCGATATAGGCTTCTACTGCATGGGTGAGCGCATCCATGCCGGTGGTGGAGGTGATATGCGGTGGCAAGCCGACGGTGAGCTCCGGATCAAGCACCGCATATTTTGGGCGCAGGACTGGATCGTTTATGGCATATTTTTCGTGTGTTTTTGGGTTGGTGACAACGGCCGCGATGGTTGTTTCGGAGCCAGTGCCCGCCGTGGTGGGAACGGCAAAGAAAGGCGGCAGCTTGCGCAGCACCTTCAGCACGCCGCGCATCTTCGGAATCGGTGTATTCGGGCGCACCACTCGCGCCGCGGCAACCTTGGCGCAGTCCATAGAAGAGCCGCCGCCAAATGCGATAATGGCTTCGCAGTTATTCTCCACTTAAAGGCTGCGGGCATCCTCAATATTGTCAAAGGTGGGGTTGGGCTGCGTGCCGTCATAGAGTGTGTACTGAATGCCGGCCTCTGTGAGCTTTTCAAAGAGCGGGTCAAGCAGGTGGAGGCTCATTAGCCCCTTATCCGTAACGATAAGCACCTTTTCCACACCTTTGGACTGGATGAGCGCAGGCAGACGCTTAATGGCGCTGGGGCCCTCGAGCCGCTCTGGTTCAGACCAGTCGAGAAAACAGACGAGCACACGGAAAACCGCCTGATAAGTACGGTACCATGCTTTTTTGATTGGCCACATAAAGATTCATTTCCTTCCTTCTTCAAAAAACCGCCGTCCGGCAGCTTTTCGGTAGTTGATATGCCTATAGTTTACTATTTTTTTGCTTTCCTTTGCAAGGGGATCTGTACAATTCTCCAAAGGACTCAAAAACTGGCGGCAGCGTGCGGAAGCAAGAGAAAAGTTGAGGATTGGAACGCCAACAGCCGCCCGTTTATGTATTTTTCATGCTCTCTTTGATTTGACTTTCTTTCTGTGGTTTTATAATATATAAAGAAAAGCGATTCAAAAGGGGATGATGGAAAGAAAGGGGGATATCGGTGAATAAACAGGAAACCGTGGAATATTCGCTGCATGATGCAGGTGAATCTATCCAATACCGATTAAAGCGAGATATTCTTCATACAGACATCCGTGCGCCGGAGATGGCCGCATTGCGGGGCTGGGAAGAAGAACAACAAATTCATTTATCATATATGCAGGAGGCCGGCTCATGAATCAATGTGAAGAGATCCTGACACAGATCAAAAAAGCGTTCGTTGGCAAAAAAGACGTGGCGCGCAAAATTTTGATGACCATGCTCGCGGGAGGGCACGTGCTTCTGGAGGATATCCCGGGCGTTGGCAAAACAACGCTTGCCGTAGCGTTTTCCAACGCGACGGATTTACAGTATAAACGCATTCAGTTCACCCCCGACGTGCTGCCGTCGGATATTACGGGATTTTCGATCTTTCACCGCGAAACGGGAGCGATGGAATACCAGCCTGGGGCCGCGATTTGCAACCTGCTGTTGGCAGATGAAATCAACCGCGCTTCCTCCCGCACGCAGTCTGCGCTGTTGGAGGCGATGGAAGAAGGAAGCGTCACGGTGGACGGTGTGACGCACCTGATCCCGCAGCCCTTCACCGTGATTGCAACGCAGAACCCTACCGGCTCGGCCGGGACACAGCTGCTGCCAGATTCACAGCTTGACCGTTTTATGATGCGCCTTTCCATCGGTTATCCAGAGCCAGCAGCGGAGCGGGAAATGCTGCGCCGCAAGCATGGCGAAAATCATGGTCAGGCTGTGCGGAAGGTGGATGCAGCGGCCTTGCTTACAATGCGGGATGAGGTTTCCAAAGTGTTCGTCCACGAAGAGCTGTATGACTATATCGTCCGCCTTGCCCGCGCCACACGTGAGCATAAATCGATCCGGCAGGGCGCAAGCCCCCGCTGTTCAGTGGCGGCAATGGCGCTTGCGCAGGCCTGTTCCTGGATGGATGGGCGGGATTATGTGGTGCCGGAGGATGTCCGAGCAATTTACCCGGATTGCACAGCGCACCGCTTGCTATTAACAGCGCAGGCAAAGGCCCAGGGCGAGCAGCCGCGCGAGCTGCTGGATGAAATCCTGCGCAAAACGCCCGCGCCGAAGATCAGGTGACGATATGAGCCGTTATCGTATTCTTTATTTTTGCATGTTATCCATGGCGGTATCCTATTATGTGATGGACACGCGCTATCTCTCTTGGCTGCTGCTTGTAATGATTCTGTTGCTCGTGCCGCTGGAAGTGCTGCTGAGCCTGCCGGGCCTTTTAACGCTGCGTATTAAACTCACAGCGGAGCCTCTTTCGCCTACCCAAGGTGGGGTGCTGACCGCGCGGGCGGAGGTTTCTTCCCGCTTTCCGGTGCATTGTGTGCGTCTGCGTATGCAGTGCAAAAACCTGCTGACCGGCGAAGAGGCGGATAAAAAAGGCTGCTTCCCGGCGCGGGGTGGAAAGATGGCCGAGCTGCCCTGCCTGTGGGAGCACTGTGGCACCGTGTGCTGCCAGGTGACAAACGCGCGTATGGTTGATCTCTTGGGGCTTTTCTCCTTCCGGGTTCGTTTGCCGGCACCGGTGGAGGTGCTGATTTCTCCGACACCGACGCCATTTTACGGGAAGGCTTCCGCCTTTGCGCCGGGCGGCACATTGGAGGCTGCTGCACGCTCGGCCGGCAAGGGCGGCGAAGAACGAAGCTCTGTGCGGGAATTCCGGGATGGGGATCAGTTGCGGGATGTGCATTGGAAGCTTTCCTCCAAGCTGCAAAAACTCATCGTGCGTGAGGCGGAGCAGACGCCGCAGCCAAGCGTTGTGCTTGCCTTTTGCCTGAGCGGGGCGCCTGACCGGGCCGATCAGGTGCTCGCAAGGCTGACGGGCCTTTCAGAAGAGCTGTTCGAAAACCAGTGCGTGCACAGCCTGCAATGGTATGATGCGGCGAGAGGGGATTTGCACACCCGGCAGGTGGAGGATGAGGAATCGTTCCGCAGGGTGCTGCTGGAGGCCTGTTCCAGCCCGCTGTCAGAGCGGGAGTTGCGTGTGGAAGATTGCCGGAAAGAGCTCCGCGCGCCGATGGTTGATCTGCTATTTCTCATTCATGCGGATGGAATTTCTATGTTTGGCGATGCAGAGGAGGGGATGGAATGAAGCTGGCCGGATCCTCCGGAGCGGGTCAGGAGCTCAAATCGCGCTTCGCCATGCCGGTGCTCCGCTTTTGCAGCGGCGCGGTTTTGCTGCTGGCAGGCTTGTATGGGGCGTTGCTTTGCTTTTTTCAAACGTTTGCATTGCCGGAAGCGGAAACGGCGCTGATTTGGTCCCTGCCGACAACGCTGCTGTTTCTCATCATCTATTCCCTGCCGAAGCATCGGGGCTTGCCTATCTGGCCGCGTTTGTTTTGTGGGGAATTGCCGCCTTTTTTGTGATGCGTGAGGTCGTAACGGGCGCAGTATTCGTGGCGGAGCAGTTTTCCACCCAGGCGTCGGCCGTGTTTCCAAAGCTCGGCCATTTCGCACCGCCTCAAGCGCAGGAGGATTTAGCGGCTTGCCGCATGTTTTTCCGGGTGGCTCAATTCCCGCTGACGGCCTATCTTGCCTGGGCGGTGATGAAGGCGCATAGCTTTTTTCTTTCCTTCCTCGTCACCGCGCCTTTTTTGGCGAGCGCGGCTGTGGTAGGGGCTGCTGCCGGGCACGGCGCCGCTTGTGCTGCTGATCGGCTTTTGGGCCGCCATGTTGCTTTCGGGCCGTGCGGGCGGATGGGGAGCGGCACGCGGCCAAGGCTGGGCTGCTGCTAGCGCCCTTTGCCTTTTTGCTGGCAGCGCTGGTGGTGTTGTTTCAGCCGCCGGATGCCTACCAGCCCTCCACTCGCGCGGTGCAAGTGCGCAACGCGGTCATCCAGGTGGTAACGGAGCTGTTTGACTCCAGCCATCAGGATTCCCTATCCTTTACAGGCTATGGCGCGCCGATGACGGGTTCGCCCGGCATGACAGACCTCACAAATGCGGGGAACTGCGTTTTACCGACCAAACCATGCTGCGCGTCCAATCTGCGCCAGCGGATTATTATCTGCGCGGATGGGCCGGATCTGTTTATACGGGCACCTCGTGGCAGGTGATTTCTGAAGAATCGTATCAGGGCATGCGGCTTTCTTTCCAGCCGTTGCTGTATACCGATATTTCCGTGCGGCGGATGGGCGGAGAAAAGCCGCAGGCCTCTGGTATCACAATTGACAATATAGGAGCCAACCGCTCCCTATACGTATACGCCCTATTACCGGATACGGTGACAGGAGGTGATTTTAAGCAGGATGCTTACCTGCTGATGGGGGCGTGAGGATGGAACCTCGGTGAGCAGCCACACGCTCCATTCCTATTTTACCCCGTTGAGTGCAGCGCAGCAGAAGCGGATTCCCAGCCGGATCAGGCAGATGGAGCGGGAATATGAAGCGCTGAT
>VOFD01000915.1_pt1 | contig 52331 bp, 52 predicted proteins | sample 5384101 | NCBI WGS metagenome assembly VOFD01 (sample SAMN12384723, study PRJNA508395) | human gut metagenome | isolation source: healthy gut C | host: Homo sapiens
GAAGAGCAGTTCAAAAAATGTGCAGATACTCTTGAGGCCTTGATAGATAAAATGTCTTCACTCTCTACAGGCCTGCTTGAAGAACAAAAGACTAATATCCAGCAAATGATTGCAGGGACCAATACAGAGTTACAGTTTGTATCTAACAATGTAACAGAACAAATCACATCACTCTGTACTCAAATGACTTCTGCATTGGCTAATTTACGTTCTAGCCAGGATGAAAGATTGACTTCTATCGTTGAAAACTATAATGCTTTGTCAGAGAAATTGGCTAGTCAGAACTCAGATTTCGCTGAAAAGATGAATGCACAATTTAATGCTGAATATAAAAAGATTCAGGAACAAAGTACAAACAGCTTGCAACAGATGGTTGATTTGAAGGACGCTTATGCTGAAGTAAATCAAAAAAAATGCTTCAAAGCAGTACATCTATGAATCGTGAAGTAAGTGCTGAATTACGCAATTCTCTTTCTACATTCGTAACGGACTTACAGAAGACTGTTACTGATGAAGTTAATGCCCTCAGTTCAGCAATTGTCATAAATGTAGAAGCATTAGAAAAGAGTTATGCATACATCAGTGATCATGTTCGAAATATTAAGGGCAACTATGAGAGTGCAGCTCAAGCATATATTGATGCCGTAAATAATGCTCATAGGATGAATGAGAGTCAAGAAAATATGCTTTCGACGATTAATGATAGCATGAAGCATATTGTCCACACAAATGAAAAGGTAGATGAAGTCATTGCTGTAATGGAAGAAAGACAAGAACGTATAGAGAACCTGATTTCTCACATCAATGAAATCAGCACAACAATTGAGACTCTTCAGAAACTTGAAAGTCAACTTAACAGAATTACCAACAAATGAGTAGGTTGAATTTAAAAAACGAAGGTGACGAGCATAATTTCTGGCAGAATTATACAGATTTAATGTCAGGTTTTCTGGTTGTATTTATCATAACCAGTCTTGTTGCATGGTATGGCTACATTAAGGTAACAGGAGCTATTGGTGGTGATGGTGGTAGTATAAAAGTCACCATTGAACAATCAAGAATGATTCGAGAGTTCAACGAAGCACAAAAGTCATTGGTAAGTGAGTATTTCCATTATAATGAGCAATATCAAAGATTTGAGTGTAAATCAGATATAATGTTTGAACCTAATTTGGCAAATATCCCGGCTGATAAAGAAGAAATTTTTATAGAAGCGGGAAAAGAGTGGGTTAACAAAATTTTGTCCAAATTTAAAGAGTCTGTAAACATCTCTTTCAAAATTATAATAGAAGGACGAGCAGCCAGACATTTGAACAAAGGTTCCAAGGAAGCAAATGAAGCAGCGGATAGAGCTGTATGGCACACAATGGAAATTCGTAGCTATGAACGTGCATTGAGCTTATATAATCTTTGGAATCAAAATGGGATAATTAAATCCATTCAAGAAATGAATGGAGAAGTGTTTATTTCTGGTTCGGGTTTTGGTGGTCAAGGTAGATATCCCAATACTCCAGGCCAAGAAGAACTCAACAAAACATTTATCATTCAAATCATCCCTTACATCAAATAAAGTAGAGGAATTATGAAAGTAAGAGACCTCAGACAATATATAAAAACAATTTCAAAAGGTAATGAAACCCTTGAACTAGTAGGTTCGAATAAAGAATACTTTTTGAATATGATGAGTGGGCAGGGACAAAAAGTCGATGCTCTCATAGCAGGTGCAGCCAGTTTTGCAAATAATGCAAAAGAACAGTTGTTCTATGAATTTGTGCAGAATGCTTATGATGCAAGTGCAGATTCTTTATTCTTCTATGCTAATGAAGAGTTCTTGATAGTACTAAATAACGGAGAACCGTTTTTTACAGATCTCAATATTTTTGATCTTCCTGAAGGCGAAGAGCCTAGAGATGGTCAGTTATATAATTTTTTGGCAAAAGGTAAATCCTTGAAGTTAAACGATGATGATAAACTAGGTAAATATGGTCAAGGTTCTAAGTTGCTTTATACACTTTTGGCAGATATAAATCATAACGTCAATACAGAAGAACTTCTTAAAGATGCCATCATTAATAACAAAAAGGACCATACCTTGTTAGTTGGCACAATATGTCCCAGTTGGATGCTTGGCTTATTAACGATGATGAGTGGATTCCTGCTCAAGCAGACGACGTAGAGAACCATATACTGTTTGCGAAAATTCTTATGAGTTATTATCCAATAGCACCAGGTCAAGATTTAGAAAGATTTAGCAATGAAGAAGCGCAAAGAGCAATTAAGGCATTCAATGAATTAGTTGATCCACCAAGAAATAAATCGTTCTTGACTAGGGGAACGGCTTTAATTATACCTTTAGGAAAGGGTAAGTATGATGCGATCATTGAAGAAAACAACCTTGAGAATGTTCGTGCACGTTTAGGCGTTTTTGCTTCTATTACAGCTGATCAAGAGCGTAATGTAGGCAAATCACTTAAACATATATATGTGATGGGTAAGGAAGCAGAGCAGCATCCTGTTAGTTCGTTATTTGTTGATTTTGTAGAAGAAGGGAATAAATTCCATTATCACTTTGCTTTCAATCCAATATTCGCTGAAAAAAATGTGGTTAATTTCTTTAAGGGATTGCCTATTCTACAAACAAAATATCGATTTGGTTTTATTTTGGACAGCCAGATTTTAGAGGTAGATGATAGCCGTCAGCGTATAAGCGATACAGAAAAAACTTGTGATCAATTGCGTCTTGCCTATACACATTTGGTTGATGAATTGAAGTCACTTTTGGTTACAAATAGAGAAAAGTTTGATTATATCTATCAGTCCTTGATATCATCACGCCCAGAAGATAACTCTGAAGATGAACAGAAGATCCGTAAAGCATTCTATGATGTTATTCGTCCATTCTTGAAGGAATATGCTTATACATCTGAGGGTACTTACGTACCTTTTGAACAAGTATGTGAGGAAGAAAAGGAAACGAATGTTTTATTGAAAGATATTGGTATAACTGATTTACATTGATTGACAATGAAAGCAGAAAAAAATATTCTTTCCACTTTGATAAAAAGGTTCGTGTTTTACGTTTTGCTGAGATGCTTCAAATGGCAGACATGGAAAAATTGTCCGCATGGATAAAGTGTATGTCTAAGGAGGATTATAGACTATTCCATACCAATTGTCTTGATTGTATCTCAGATATTGAAACAATACAATTATTCCGTTCAAATGAGAATAATTTATATTCATGGGGGAATTGAAGTCTGATATTAACGTTTACTATATGGCTCAAACGACACAACCAATTTTTGTGGATCAAGAATATATAGTAGAACCTATGTGTGAGGAATATGATAAAGATGATTATTCAAATCTTTTCGGTAAGATAAAAGCAAATCTTGCAGAATTGAGAGAAACTTCTATGGGCAGAGATGCTGTATGTCAAACGCTCTGTATGATTGCCGAAAATGAATCTGATTACGAAGATGAAATTATAAATGGAATCACTGTTCTTCAGAACTGGCGTGGTGATTATTTGCCATTCTCTGAACTATTTGAAGAGCGTTTGGACGGGACTATTTTGTTTGACAATTTCCGCATCAAAGGTAGCATACCTGAATGTATTAAACAGCGAGATTGGCTTATTGACAAACAAGGCGACAATACTGCACTATGGAATTGGATCGTAAATCATTTCGATGATATAAAGCAAGAAGATGGCTGGGGCGACAACACAGATGCATATCTAAGAGATATACAGAATGCTTACAAGGCAGGTGGAACATCTGTTGCAGGTTCATTACTTAGATTATATCTTGACAAGGATGGTAAACCTACAGATGAACCATGTCAGAATGTAGAAAACTTCGATAAGTTATCTGAAGCAGAATATGAAAAACTTCAAGCTTCATATTCTGATTATAATTTTGTGCCATATAAGTACGAAAAGGTGTTAAGTTCTGCACCATTCATGATGAATACCTTATATGTCTACGACGTGATTGACCTAATCAGTTTATAGACTTTGATACATTGGCTATTTTGTCGAAGATATCATCTGATGGATTCTTGCTTAAATACAGGGTTATAGGTAATGATAATAGCTTTATAGTTCAGGCCCTTAATGGTGGGAAAAACTATACTAATGACCTTGACACGGATTTGAGAAGTGCTTTGTTAGAGATTGATTTTACCATATACCTCAAAAGGTACAAACTCTTATTCCATCAGATACAAATGCTTTCAATATAACTCGGGACGACTTTGCAAATTCTGTTGTAGATAAGATTTCAGATAAGAATCTAATATTCCCCTTATCAGAGATTGTAGCTCTGCTGTTGTGGAACATTATATCAATTCGTTGTCTATAATATCTATCAACCATAAGATTACAGATTCTGATATTCGTTGGCAGATTATTAAATTTGCCGTGTCACGTGATACTAAAGAGAATGAATTTAGAAAAACCATATTTAATTGTATCAGACATAATAATGAAGGACTTCCTGAGACAATAAAGGATAGTGTTTTCATTGCTTATGATCATGAGTATAGTCTGTATGCCTTAAATGGTGATTATCAAGAAGAGAATGAACATATCGATTCATTCTGGATTGTCTTCCTTCAGATAATGATGCAGAGTGGTTTAAGGAACAATTTTATGGAGACAAGAAGGAGAACGTTTCTTGCAAAGAAATCTATGACGAGATAAAAAATAAACATCTCACAATAGAACAACTCCGCTTCTGTCTTGACTATTCACTTAATGATGAGCCTGATTATTACAATCTTGAAATAGGTAAAGAAGAGAGTCTTAGCGAGGCTTTGACAATGATTAAGACTAACCAGTATAGAGGGTTTGATGAGTATTTCAAGATTTCTGATTTTGATTCAGAGACCCAAGTATTTGCAGAGCAATCTTTACTTAATGACGAAGAAAAGCTTCCCAACGAAATGCAGAAATGGTTGGAACAGAATGTTGATGCTATCAATTTGTTTGAGAATATCAGAACCGACAGTGAATCATACATTTCTGTAAGAAGACTCATTCGTGATAACGAAGAAGCTATAGCTATTCCTGATTTTGAAGACCCAGATAAAACTGAATCAATAATAAACTGGTTATTGAATGCTGAACTTATATACGTTTATGGTGATAATGCCTATAAGAATATAAAACGTATAATCGATAGACTACCAGAAGGCATTGTTAACATGGTATTCTTAAGGTATACTGGTAATGTCGAATGTCGTAATAAGTCACTTGACTCTATTTGCCCTACATTTACTCTTGAAGAATATGATAAAGAATCATGTTTCTTATCTATTTATTCTTGGACACCAATATTCTTGGATATGTTGATGAATGACAAGAAGGTGCAGAATTTCTTTGTAAATGAAGTTGTGTTTGCTTATGAAGGATTAGAATTACTTTCTAAACATAAACTACATAAATCTCCTAAACTAGAGGTTTCTGTTAAGGCTCATGAAGGAGATTATAATGAAATTGCAACAGAACCATATCAGATTTGGAAGAATATGCCCGAATCTAGAGGTATCTTGATTAAAACATCAAAGAAACCTATTGGTATAAACTTTACAATGCTCAAAAATAGGGAACAGGTTTTCTCAAAAGCAATAGATAACAAGGAATTTGGTTATGACACTAATGGTTTGGTAGTTGTTCAATATCCCAATACAGAAAAAATCTCTGCAATAAAGATGATAGAGAAACATATTGCCGATATGGAGTTCTTCCAGCAACCTTTTATTGTATTGCAAGGACTATATGTAGACCAATTGGAAAAACTTGAGCAAATTGCAGAAGAAAAAAGGAACAGATATCGCTACGATAGTTCAAACTTCAGAAAAATCAATTAGTAATACAGGTGATAATGATGCGAACTTAAAGGTCGATGAAGATAAACTTGACAATATTAAAGAGTTGGCTGAATCATTTGATGCAGATGAATTGATGGAACTTGCTGATAAGAAAGAAATGATATTAGAGATTCTTCATGAAATGCAAGAGGTTGATGATGAAACTCAAGAGTCGCAAGTTCGTCAAACAATTGGATATATTGGTGAACTTATTTATGAGCAATATCTATTGGCCCAAGGTAAGGATTATAAGTATGCTGCAATAGAAGGTATTGGAGATTATGACTTCCATAATATTACAGACAGGATTTATGTCGATGTTAAAACGACATTGTATAGTCTTAAAGATGGTACTGCTCCATTCTATTTACATAAATCTCAAAATACTTTTATGCAAAAGCATCCCAATGAGAAATACCATATAGTTCGAATATCATTAAACGACTTGGATTTGCAGAAATCGTATGAAAGAATAAGAGATATTTATGGTAAAGAAGCAAATCCTATGATTGACGAAAGACTCAAAGAGGATTGTTTGAAAATTGCCAAGAAGTATTGGAGAGGTGCAAAGATTGAACAATTCGATGCATTGTCACCAGAATATTCTATTAAGATAGAAAAGAAGTAAGATGAAAAATAGTATAACTCCTGCTCAACAACTTTATTATGCATGGGATTTATCGCATAAGAAATCGATCAGTGACGATAGTCGATTTACTGGCGTATTGTCTGAAGCTAAAGTTGATATGAATCCTCACCAAGTTGAAGCAGCTTTGTTTGCATTCAAATCTCCACTAAGTAAAGGTGCTATTTTAGCGGACGAGGTTGGTTTGGGTAAAACTATTGAAGCTGGCATTATTCTTTCAGAACTATGGGCAGAACATAAGAGGCGAATTATTATTGTTGTTCCTGCATCTCTGAGAAACCAGTGGAATTTGGAATTGATGGAGAAATTTTACTTACCATCAGTGATTCTCGAAAATGAAAGCTATAAGGAAATTAAGGAGTTGGACACTAATCTCTTTGAAGATGGTAGACATATCATAATCTGCTCATATAATTTCGCAATAAAGCATTCAGAAGAACTTCAGTTGGTTGATTGGGATTTGGTCGTATTTGACGAAGCTCACAAAATGCGTAATGTCTACAAAAAGGTAATATCATTGGTAACACAATGATGAATACTTTTAAGCATTATAAAAAGATTTTGTTAACTGCAACGCCATTACAGAACAACCTAAAGGAACTATATGGCTTAATAAGCATTATAGATCCACATTTCTTTTCTACCGTTGATTCGTTTAATGAGCAATACAATACGATTACTACCAGAGACTCTGCAAAATTTGGAGAACTCAAAGGTAGACTGTCTCATATTGTACATAGAACACTGCGTCAACAGGTCAAAGAATATGTCAACTATACTAAGAGAACTGCATTTGTACAAGAATATGAAGCTTCTCCTGAAGAAGTACAATTGTATGAAAATATAAGTGAATACCTTCAAAGGCCGAGGAACATATGGCATTCCTGAGAAGGTAAGGCCTATGTTGTCATTAATTGTCAGAAAGATAATGTCTTCTTCTGCATATGCGTTAAGTTTTACTTTACAGCGTTTTGTTGAAAGACTAGAACATTACAAAGTTACTGGTGAATTGTTATCGGCCATGTCAACGGTAGAAAACGACTATGAAGTAACACTCGATGAAGAGAAAGACGAAATCAACGAAGGACTGAATCCTGCAATTTCTGATGCGATTGATTTGGAGATAGCTGAATTACGTATGTATCAGGAACAGGCAAAGTCTATTGTAAATGAGACTAAGGCAAAGCAATTACTCGTTGCTCTAGAAAAAGACATTCCATAAAAATGAGATACTTGGAGCACCCAAAAAGGCTTTAATTTTTACTGAAAGTCGTAAAACTCAAGAGTATTTAAAATCTTTCCTTCAGAATAACGGATACCAAGGAAAAGTCGTTTGCTTTAATGGCTCAAACAATGATGATGATTCTAAATCCATCTATCGAAAATGGCTATCTCTATATGCAGGTTCTAAACGTATATCAGGAAGAACAATTATAGATAGAAAACAAGCATTGGTTGACCATTTTAGGACAGATGCCGAAATCATGATTGCAACAGAATCAGGTGCTGAAGGTATCAACCTGCAATTCTGCTCACTTCTTGTCAACTACGACATGCCGTGGAATCCTCAAAGAATAGAACAGCGAATAGGACGTTGCCACAGATATGGACAAAAATTCGATGTGGTTGTAGTGAATTTTGTAAATCAGTTGAATTACGCAGACTGTAGAGTCTATGAATTGCTAAATGAGAAGTTTAATCTTTTTGAAGGCGTATTTGGTAGTAGTGACGAAGTCTTAGGCTCATTGGAGTCTGGAGTTGATTTTGAGAAGAAGCTTAATCATATTTACCAAACTTGTCGTACAGAAAGAGAAATTGAGGCTGCATTTAATCAACTTCAGTCTGAATTGGAAGAGATTATACAACAACGAATTAAAGACACCAAAAAGTCTTTACTTGAAAATTTTGATGAAGAGGTTGTTGATAAGCTGAAGATTCGACAAAGCGAAGATCGTGATAGAATAAATTCTTATAATCGTCATTTCTGGCGACTAGCCAAGAGTGTTTTGAAAGATTCAATTACTGACATTGATAATGAAAATCTTACTTTTGTTTTACCTGTATCACTAAAAAGCAATATACCTTTCGGTACTTACATATTAAACAAAGATCATGGAGATTTTCATCAGTTAAGAGTAACGCATCCTCTTGGCGAATATATTATAAGCAGAGCTTTAGAGACCCCTGTTTCTGATGCTAGTATTGAATTTGAAGTAGACAATTTATCCTCTAGACAAGTTTTGCTGGAAAAGTATAAGGGAAAATCCGGCGTAGCTGTCGTATATAAAGTAAAGGTTTACAATGAATTAGATTCACATGAACACATCTTCTTTTCTGTAGCAAAACTGATGATGGAGAGAATCTTTCACCAGATTTTCTTAAAAAATTGTTTGAAGCAAACGCTATTAACGAATCGAAATGGTCTGGAGAAAATATTGAAGAGCAGCTGACCGAATCATATGAGCAACAATTGTATGACTTGAAACATGATGTTTATAGCAGATCTGAAGAATACGTTAGTTTTGAGATTGATAAGTACCAAGCTTGGGCAGAAGATCAAGTTTACTCACTAGAGAATGAAGTTATTGTTCTTCGCAAGGAAGATGAAGCCTTGAAAAGACAAATTCGTAAAGAAAGAAATGCAAAATTGAAACTTGAGCTTCAGGAGAACGAAGCTAAAATAGCAAAGCAATTACGTCAGAAACAACGCCAACTGTTCGATATGGAAGATGAATGTGCGGATAAAGTTGATGCTATGACTGTAAAACTTCGAGTTGCCATGACAAACCATTATGACACATCCACTTTTATGCGTTTTAGATGGCATATTAAATAACTAAAGGCTTCCCAAACAGAGAAGTTGATAGTATCGGCGAAACGGTACCATCATAGCGCATTAATCGGTACCGCTATCGCGGAGGAATCGGTACCACCTCAGCGCTCCAATCGGTACCAACGTAGCGCATGAATCGGTACCAGCAAAAGATTCACAATTCAGTTCTGTAGTTTAGTATAAACTTCATATCTTAAAGGTCCGATCAATCAATACCCTTTAAGATATGGCAAACAGAACGTTGAATATGGTAAAATTAAAAAGAGCATTTCAAATGCTGTCGGCTTCCACTCCTCAACGGGAAATATGTGCACAACTGCACATAGGCCGTGGAGTCTTAAACCGCTACAAGAAGTTGGCTGATGAAGCCAAAGTTGATTACGGCACAATAGGCCGGATGAGTGAAGGGCAAATCCATAGTCTGCTGCAGTCTCCACCAACCCCAAAACCTTCTGAACAGAAAAACGAGTTGAAAGAGCTGTTGCCAGACTATGCAGAAGATCTTGCCAGACACCGCCACCTGACCATACAGTTGCTACACGAGGAATATCTCAAGGAGCATCCCAACGGCTATGCGTACACGCAGTTCAAGATGCATATCCGTGATTATCAGTATGCTAACAACCTGTCTTACCACAACACTTACATCCCGGGATGTGAGATGCAGATTGATTTTGCTGGTGACAAGCTCTATGTTACAGACCGGAAAAGTCAGGAGCATATACCCGTAGTTGTCCTCTGCTGTATGCTGCCGTTCAGCGGTATGGGCTATGCCAAAGCCATGTATCATGCAAGCATGGAATACTTTTTTCAGTGGCTTGTCGGATGCCATAACCTATTTTGGGGGATGTCCTGAGGTGTGCAAGAGCGACAACATGACCCAATGGGTGAAAAAGTCAGACCGTTACGAGCCTACATTCAACAATGCTGCGCTGGAATGGTCAAGCTACTACAATAGCATGCTCAAGAATATCCTTCAGAACAATCTGGATAAAGCTGAAAACCGACCCAATGTATGCCGTATCCCAACCAATGAATATGTACGGGGTGCAGAAGCGTTTTCCAACATTTAAACTCTTATTTATATGAATACACAAGAAACCATCATACAACTCAAGGAGTTGAAACTGAAGGAATGGCGAATACGCTGGAATCCCTGATGACTCTTCCGGTGCAAAGCCGTCCCTCATTTGATTTTGCCATAGCCAAGATGGTAGAGGCAGAAATACTGGAAAGGAAGGAACGTAAAACAGAAATGTTCCTCAAAACCAGCAAACTCCGCTACAGTGCCATGATTGAGGATGTTGCCTGTGGAGCAGAACGCAACATTACAACTGAACAGCTGGCTGCACTGGCCGACTGTTCCTTCATACGCAGACATGAGAATCTGCTGATACAAGGTAAATGCGGCTGTGGAAAGACCTTCCCGGCATGCGCCATTGGCAGACAAGCCTGCACCTTGGGCTTCAGAACCGTCTATCTTAATATGAACCGGTTCATCGAGAAAATCACACTGTCCAAACTGGACAACACCTTCCTCAAGATGATTACTTCCTTGGAGAAGAATGACCTGATTATATTGGACGACTTCGGTCTGCAGCCGATGGACACCAATACCAAGGTTGGCTCTGCTTCAGATCTGGGAAGAGAGATATGAACGAAAGTCAATGATCATCGCATCACAGCTTCCTATCTCAAAATGGTATGATTACATAGGAGACCCAACCTTGGCGGATGCCATTATGGACCGTCTCGTGGCCAACGCTAATAAAATTGAGTTAAAAGGCGAGTCTATGAGACAGCGAAAAGAAAAAATAATATACATTTGCAAAGAATCTTACAGAACTGAATGCGGTACCGTTTGCAGCGTCATGACGGTACCGATTGCAGCGCTACTACAATGGTACCGATTACAGTGCTACGCATGGTACCGATTCAGCGCTATCGTCAGGGAAGTCAATAAAGATAAAGATTGAAGTAGATACTTGTCCGCCGTTGAACTTCAAGACGGAACAAAAGCTATTGCTTCAGCCACATTCATTTATGACCTGTTGTTTCACACTTCCGGACCTGTTTGCAGGCAAGATGCAATTATCATCCGGTAAATAATCCTGAAAAATTTGAACTTGTGAAATCTGTGGTTGATAGACCTTTGTGTGATACGTAGTGTAAACTGTATAGAATCTTTTCGATACAACAGAATTTATAATCAAGTAGCCCGCCATAAATGAAGACTGTTTATGGCGGGCTACTTTTTAGATAAAGAAACGGTAATCGTATGTTACACCATTATATTGTCTTAACAAGTTTCCCACCTGTGCCAATGTATTAGAAGTGTCAATTGTGGCAGGTAACTTTGTATATAGATTAAACGAGTTCCAATTCATCTTTGTAAATCCTAGAATTTCTTTAGCAATAGTTTCCAAATCTCCAGGTCCATAGTATTTGGTAATTTTTAAAGGAGCAGGAATACAACGTCCTCCTTGGTAGTATCTACGATTTGACTGTATTGAGGGAACTACTCCATGTGTCCATAACAAAGCATTTCTCGATGATAGTTTAATGCAAGTTCCTCTATCAACAGGATATCCATCTTCAAGAAATTGACCATACATAATCTTCTCTGCAATAAACTTTAAATCATATTCTTGAGTGATTGTGATCAAATCAATTTCTGATATTCCTGCTTGCTTTAATGCGTTTGTTATACCTTCAATCTCATCATTCTTAAAAGGGGTTCGTTTATGAATTACAACTCTTTGAGGTAACTTTTCCATAGCGTCTTGAAAAAGAGCCAGTATATCCATTCCAAATTTATAAGCTTCTTCAAAATTTAAATAAGGATTTTTCTTTTTGTCAAATTGAGGATGTTCAACTTTTGACAGTTTATATCTTAATCCCTGTCCTTGTGCATTGTATATATGGCTACAACCTAAAACAACTTCAGCTTTACCGGAATATTGCTTTTTTATGCTATATCCGATTCCTGCATATGCTGTATTTTGATCTAAGTCTGCAAGAGTCCAGGGAGTTCTTAAAGCTTTTTACAAATAAAGCTAAAGAGAGCCACCATGAAATTTCACATACCATCTTGTCATATAAAGTCTTTTTTCTTCTATAAATTGGGTTGTGAATCTATGTTGGGCAGCAAAAGCTTTAATGTAATTATGTAGATCAAATATTTCTCCGTGATAATTGAATTGCCTATAGTTACTCCATGAATTAGGTATAAATATTAATAGCACAATTCCTGGGAACTGTTCTGAGAGTTTTTGCCCTTCTGCACAAATCGTTTTAAATCAATGGCACTTTTAGGATTGTCATTTATTGATACCCATTTTTCAGAATGTATTTCAGGTATATCAAGTCTACAGTTATAAATATTACTAAAACCTGTATAATGATGTACATAGTCGGATAAATTATCTGCAGATACTGTAGAATTTAGCCTTTTTAGAAATTCACTAAATTTTGAAGAATAAGAAGCAGGACAGATAATGCCAATGCATACGTCTTTGGGGAATACATCGAAATAATTCGCATCGAAAGGTCTGTATTTTGATAATCCTCTCATCGGATTGTCATCATATGCTGGTTTATTAACGTATGGATTTATAAATTCAAGCTTGGGTTCGTTAATGTGTATGCCATGATATAATGTTTGATTTATATTATATCCCTTCGGAGAATATATCGTTATGTTACCTTGTCCGCAATGGTGTATTTCAGCGTAACCACGATTATTGGATATTTTAAAGATAAAACCACTTCTTGAATTAACAGGAATCTCAAAACTTAATCTTTTACCATTAAACATTATATTACACCATTCTTGTAATTTCTTCTCATATTGCTGATTTCTCATTTTATCCAAATATTCATGAGAGTATTGTTGTTTGAGCTCCTTTTTAATTTGGTCATTAGAAATAAAATAGACTGTTGGAGTGATTGAAAACAAGACATATTTCTTTTGTGGGACAAATGATAATCCACATTCAATAGCTTCATGTATTGTTACATTATCTTTATTTGCATAAATATCTTTTTTATATAGCATAGAACGCTTATAATCAACACCTAATCCTATAATTTGAGAGATTCCATAAAGTACAGCTTTGAGGAATAATTCTTTAAAATAGCTGTTTTTTTCTATTTCATCAATAGAAACATGAACACGTTCAATTTCACTAATTAAATTTTTCCCAAAAACTTCATTGATAGTAGATACAGTTGAGATGGCATATACTTTGTCTTTATATGGTACAGCAATAAGGGTTTTTCTTTAATCTTTTCTCTAAGATATTTCCATCTGTTTTCATTCTTATCGTATGAAATTTGAAACTGAAATATTTCATCGGGAAAAGTAGCCGGAATTAGATTACTTGTCAGATATTTTTTGTACTACTTCCATCATGTATGGAAAATGGAGTTGTTGTATTGTCTATACTTATTACTTTAAGTATTTCATTGATTTCCTCTTGTTTATTAGAATCTTCGTTAAAACAGAATTTTACAAGAGATAACATGACGTTATCAAATCCGTTTGTGTCAATATAAAACGCTTGTCTACCAGCAGATCGAATAGTTTGAATCAAATCTGCTATTTCTGGTGTAATATCCTTGCCGTAGCCACACCAATACAATCTTCCTGCTCCCTTATCCGTAAAAGCTTCTTTCAAAGCAGACATAAGGGATTTATCTCTTCCACTATATCCTATGATAATTAAATTTTTGTCAACAAAATAACGTCGCAAAGCTGAAACAAATTCACTATTCTGTGAATCTAGTTCTTCTCTGTATTTTTGAGTGTTCTAAATTTACAATCTCCATGTAATGCTATATAAAGTAATTCACTTGAACTTTCTGTCCTATATATACGATCAACGCAATCAAGATTTATAGCTATAGGTGTTATATTAGCTTGTTGTGCAGCTCTTTCCACGAGTCCATCGAAATTTGTACTCCAAACAGATTTTACAATTCCATATTTATTCAACAGACATAGCAATTTATATCCTACATATGGACTTTTTCCATTGCAAAGGCTTTCAAAATATTTAGTTCTGTCCGCATCTATTGGATATGAAGCTTCGGCATAAAAAGAATATTCTTCTGGACTCCCCAATTGTGGATATTTCCCTTGCACATCTAACCATTTCTGAATGATGTCTTTACTTAAATCAGATTTTTTGGGATCTACTAATTTTTTTGATTACCTGATAATGATTGATATATTAAAAATTTCCAATCCCATATACAATCATTTGCCGATTGAATACCAGATGATATGGATGCACCGGCACCTAATAGGACACCAAATGACCCATCTAAATTTTGTTTGATTGATCGTAAAAAAGCATCAAATTCTAAATATAAATTTTCGGGCATATTCATATTTATATTATAAGTCGTTGGTTATCGTGATTTTATTATTTCTCGTATATCTGACTCACAGTCTCGGCTGTTTCTTTCATCATTTGTCGTAATGACTCAGGGGCAATAACCTCTATTTGTGCACCAAACGAACGGAGCAAAGAACGTAACTCATAATTATTTTGGACTTTTAAGGTTATTTTCCAATATCCATCTTCAAGAGGTGTTGTCACAGCTGATTGAGATTCATGAAGTGGCTTAGTCACAATATATCCAATGGCTTTATCACTAACCTTTAAAATGACTTCTTCTACAGGAGCATTTGAACGCGAAACGCCGACGATATCGCTAAAGTATTCTTTAAAATCTATTCCTTCAGGTTGTATTATGTATTGTTTAGATGTTTCCTTTACTCCTTCGATTCTATCAATTGCAAAGTTTGATAGATAATCCGAGTCTTTATGTTTGCCGATCAGAAACCAGCGATTATTATATTGTTTAAGATGATAAGGAGTAACAATTACAGTTCTAGCGTCCTTCCCAAATGGATGATATATAATTTCAATTACCCTTTTGTTAACAATTGCATTAAAAATGGGTTTATAGTATAAATCCATTCCTTTGAGATAGGGATTATGCTGAAAACTTACAACTGAATCCAGACTATCTCCTAATTTACTGGTCGTATATAGCCTTTTTTCAAGGTCGTTTAACCACTCAAATTGTGGTACTCCATCGAAACGTTTAAGAAGTATCAATGCATCATAAATCAAATTGAGCTCTTCTTGATTGATAGGTTGATTTTTAATGGAAGCCCCTTTGGTATGGTATCGGTAATATTTTCTATGCCCATCTCGAATGGCATCTATCTCCATACTATATCCTTCTTCACTTTCAATGAATTTTAGATCTTCTTGCACTTGACGTTTTTTTACTCCGCAACCATCTTTCGTTTCTCCATTGTACAGATAGAGCGCTTCATTGCAGGCATCTACTAAATCCTCAATATAGTAACGCCTAGACCAATTGCTCAGGCATTTATCTATAATCTGGTATCTTAACTGCGCATTCTTATTCGTTGGCATAGGCAATACTATTTATCAAATAATACAAAGCTAGTTATGAACAATGCAGTCTTTCTGCATTGTTCATAATCTTTTATATTAAATCTTCTAATTTATCTACTATTGCAGCAATTTCTGTAGAATCAATACTTCCGTTCTCATGGTCAACTGTAGTAAATAAATTTACTCCTTCGATGTAACCGATTGATTTATAAAAATCTCGTTTCTTTTCCCATGATTCCCTATAGGCAGGATTATCTAACATTCCTAAATGTTCCCAAAGGATGGTATCTCCAGATGCATCTTCAAAAGTAAAATCAGGAATACATCTGCGGCCGTTATCTTCTATCATTCTTTCATATTCAAAGTCAATACCTCGTTCATATAGCATATTAGCAATAATTACTTCAGACTTGCTACGTACGATTAAACCTGGCTTTAAGGTTGTGTGAATCAATCCTTCCACATATGGAATGTTTGAAATATCTTCACGAACAGATGTAGAGAAAAGATTTGTATTTCGCTTAGCTAAAACTGACATCTGAGGTTTAGTATACTCGATTAACCACGATATATTATCTTGTATCAACAGAATTAATTTCTTTCTTGCTCGTGTTAAAGCTGTATAGATTAGTTCACGTGAAAGTATACGTCCGCTTTTAGGAAGAACAACCAACACAGTATCAAAATCGCTCCCTTGACTCTTATGGATAGTTATAGCATAAGCCAAGTCTATTGTATTATCAGCCTCATCCGACTTAGAAGAATAATATGAAAATCTCTTGTTGGGTAACCCGTAAAAACAACTGTCGATTTCTTTTCCCACTTATTTGCATAATTAACAAAACCTATTTGACCATTTGAAAGTTGACATTCTTCTTTACTCGTAGATTTCTTGCGTTCATTCTTTAATTGAATGACCTTATCTAGAGCAGATATGGTAATAGGAGCTATTTCTATTGAAAATTTTTTATTTATACCAACCCACTCTTGGAAATACGAATTAATCTGGAATGTTCCCCATACCGGATTTTTTACCGGGGACAAAACCTGAAATCTTTCAACCTTTGACGGATCATTTAAGGCTTTATTTACATCGTCAAGTCCTATAGATTTACGAATCTTATCGGATAAAGATTTACCTTCCTCTTCTGGCAACTCTTTTTCAATGGCCTCTTTCAAGCAGTCTTTAAGGTCGTTTTCATCATTCCAAGTATAAACAACCAAGTCATTATTAAGGTTTCCTTTGGCAACTTGCTCAAAAATGAGATCGGAATTCTTTGCAGGTTTTTCTCCAGAGAACCATGATGCTAAAGTCAATATGTCAGAGTCTCCTGTATTAATAGTTCTTACAACATATCGCAATTTTGTTATTGCCGATCTTAAATATTCGTCTTTATTATCCTTTAGGTAGTTAAATAAGTCTGCAAATGGTCTGCCAGGGCCAATAGGAGGTAATTGAAATGGATCTCCAATTAAAATTATTCGATTAATGTTCTTTAAATCCAATGCTTTCATTAAGACATAAAAAGTCCTTACATGTAAGCATGGAACACTCGTCAATAATGACATTTTTTGCTCCACAATATTTACGTTTTTCTGCATCTTCAGGAACATAAGGTGTCATTGCAGCCCAGTCAAAGAAACCCTGACGCGTCAGAAATTGCGCAATAGTTAGGGCTTGAATACCTGCTGACATGTTGCCTAAGCGAACTCGTGCTTTCCCTGTAGGAGCCAAAAGGAGCGTACCTTCTGCTTTTATTTGTGGCGATTTTAAGAAAGCTTTGACAACTGTAGTTTTGCCTGTTCCAGCTGGACCTGCCAGCACAGAAAGGCGCTTACTGCAGAACATTTCCAATGCCTTTACCTGGTCGGCCACAGCATTACGGCATCGCTCATTTGCTTCATTGTAATCATCAATAGATGCTTTAACGATCGTATTCCAGTCTTCTTTTACTGGTGATTTGACGTCCTTTGAAGCACGACCTTTGAATATCTTACGCAAATAATCATCAATTTCTTTATATTCCTTCAACTGCAATGCACACCTGTCATCAGTATTAAGGTATACAGTTTTTTCTTCAATGAACTCTTTGTTTGACATTAAATAATTATATGGCAGTTGATGATTGTCCGCAGCCAAACAATCTTTTATATATAACTCAATCTCGTTTGCAGAAATTAATGTATCACCATCACAGAGACTTGCCACAAGTTTTGAAATGATAAATGAGCGGATCCTTCTATTATCAATTACGGATTCCACTAGTGAAGGAGCTTTTGGAGTCCATTTCCCTTGAATCTTAGGGTCAGCCATTACGCCAAGATCAATCATTTCGGTTGTAACCGGAAGATAATTTTCAATAAGACTCTCCTCGCTGATAATATATGGATTATTTAATAATTCATCGTAGCAGTCAGGACAATCAAACCACCATTTTATTACTTCCGAATTTATTTCAAAACGTGATAGCAATTCCAACACTTGTCTTTGGTTACTTAGAGGATTTTTCCAAAGAATACGATAATGAGTAAGTTCACTTTTATATACGGAATCAGGAAGAGACAATTCACCTTTCATCAATTTATCAAAGGCTTCCCATGGATTATCTTTAACCCCACAATATCCATTATTTCGTAAATCCTGTTCAATTATAAATGCATAATTTACTCCTATTACTGATAGAGCCTCGGCGAAAGCAGGGAACGGACCTATCATATCCTTCACCTTTGCAATTTGGGAATCTATCCACAAAATTTGTTGTTTCCAGTTTCCTCCAACCAGCCCATGTTTAATAACCGATTCCAAGCACTTTCTGGCAACATTAAGAATAATCAGCATACTGTGATTGCTAACATAATCACAACCGTAGGATAATTCATTAAAGATAATCTGGCTATTACCTAACTTCGGGATAGTAATTTTTATTTCATCAATTACTTCTTGTTTCGATTTACCTGTTTGGGCTTTTACATAGTCTTCATCAAGTGACATATATTCATGGTATGGCAAAAGAAATCCTTTTGACTTCTTCAAATCAGTTCTTATGCCATGCTCAAAGATCAAATCCCAAAAAGGATATGTATAATCGGCTGTTGTCTCATATTTTTTTGTACATCCAGAACTTTAGTGATCTCACCTATACCAACAATTAATTTTGCATCTTCATCAACAGGATTGCCTTTTGTACAATAAAAACTCCAAGAGAATTACCTGCCTCAATATTTGATTTGAAATAATTCAAGATTTCAAACTGTCGTTCTCTTCCATATACCCAAGGTGTAGTAAACGGTGCTGTTTCGTCATTGGACATATTAGGATATTTATGATTCAGTTTTTCCTGAAAATCCTTAGATAGATATCTAAAAGGTATTCCATAACAGCTATATGGCTGAAGTTCAACTGTTGTAGGTAATAGTTTTGTATGTGGTGTTTCTCCAAAAGCATAAACATGTTTGAAGATTCTTTTATATGGCTTCTCATTCATAAAGCCACCATTCTCGCCAACACAAGCAGGTAATTGATCTTGCTTTTAGAGAATTCCAATCCTTTCCTGCATACGTTTCTTCTTTGTTCTCATCTTTTCTTTCAGATATATTGTGAAGCATCATGCAGAATGGATTATTTTTCGGACATTGACAAATTGTTCCATTCCATTTATTATCGTGCCAAGGCACACGGATTGATATATGTTTCATGATAATCGTCTTATTTCGTATTAATATTATTTTCTACAATCTTGACAAACGCATCAGCACATTTCTTAATATCTTCATACTCTGCCAATCTTTTTTTCCACTAAGGTTATTGTCTGTCCAATCCTCAATATCTTTTGCATACACATCTTTGATGGAGCTTTGTAGCGATTCGATTTTAAGAGGAACAGGAAGATTACTTATTTGCATATCATCAATGATTCTTTTGAAATAAGCAAAATCACCTTCTATGATAAATCCCTTATCTGCTGCTATACGATAAATCGCAATCCAATGTCTTTGCTTGCTCAAAGGTGACTTTTTAGGCTCATATCCAATAAGCTGGCAAATGCTCTTTTTCAGAGTTGCGGTTCGTTTTTCTTCTGGCCAATCCTTTACGTCCGCTTCAGCGACTAATTGCTGATCATCATTTTCTTCATTATAATATGGATGCAACTGAATTACTTTATGGGCATAAGAATTTTCTTTGTGCACACTTTCTGATTTTTGTATTTCATGTCCATTCATTTCCAAATCTGTAATAGAAGAACCCGTGGAATAGAAATACATGGTCAAGATGATGCTGATTGCGGTATCAACTTCCTGTTCTGAAGCAGTAGGAGAAATATGTGATTCACTGTTTCTCCAGCCTTTAATGAGCATAAGGTATTGATATAGCTGCTGCTTTCCTTCATCCGTGCTGTATTTCAGATTCCATAGACATTTATGGGCATAAATCACGTTTTTCCAAGTTACATCCTCACCGGGATTTTGGGCAGGAACTTCATGGCCTTTCATCAGATAATACAATTTCTTCAGATATGCTTCAAACTTGGTGACTAATAAATTAAATGCCACAAACTTATCTACTATAGTTGCTTTCTTGCCGTACAGATTTGTAAATGCCCGCTGGATAAACATGCCTACATTATCCAAAGAGTCAATTGACGGTGTGTCTATTACATAGAATACGCTGTCTATAATCTCATCGACAGGACGCATTTGTGGAAGCACAGCGGTCAAAGTTGTTTTCAGAATGCTCCGAATATTATCTTTTATGACGGCTATGTCTACATGCTGTACTTCGCCAGTAATAACGTCTTCCTCTTGCGGCACCTGTTCTTCTTCGGATTGATAATTCTCCTCCATATTCAGTACGCTTTCAGAATACGTTCTTTACAACTGCTGTCTAAAATAAACTCTCGAAGTAATTTGTCTGCTTTTGGGAATAACCAGACGAGCCGGAACTTCTGTACCGTCTACTTTGGCAATGAACTCACGGGTTTTGGCCATGTTCAATGTCAGTTTCAAATTGTCAAACTGACTGAACTCATTCAGATTCTGTTCCGTTACATTACGACTCATGATGTGCTCCAGTTGACTGGCGTTTATACCAGTCGCTTCGGCCAGAATCATAACTTGTTTGTGCAATTCGCGGAATTGGTATTCTGCGATATAATCATAGATCGTCTTACCCGGCGACAGATGCAAATCTCCACTTTGCAGGTCATGCAGGATAATCATTGCCGTACGCTGATCCTTTTGTGAAAGAGAAGCAAAGGTTTTGTGTAACTCTTTAAAGGCTTCTTTGGTTAGTTCGCTTCCCGGACCGGACATGTAGAGGTTCTTGATGAACTTCACAAACTTGGAGTTGATATATTCGGCATCGATCGTACCCGTACCTGTTTCTGTGATATAGGTGTCAATAGGATAGTCAAAATCATTTCCTTCCGTACTGCCACCTCCATTACCTTCAAACAGTTCCCTGTATCGTTGCAGCAGAATAAGGTAAGTCTGTTCGTCCAGTTCCATTTTGACGTAGGTATAGGTATCGCCATGCTGGAACTCATATTCATCCTTATCCCATGTGAATCCTTGCAGCTTGGCTGCTTCCAGCAGATGAGTCATCTGGCTGAAATCTTTGGCAAACATATTCCTGTCTTCTCTTGATTCTGGCAATTTGGTAAAGTTTTCGATTTTCTGTGCCTGGAATATATCCCTTATGTGCAAGAACTTCTGGTTTATATTTTCCAGATTGCTTTCCAGTTTATCGACAAAAACACCTAACGGCCTGTCCACATATACATCGAGTGCATCGTTGATATTCTGCTCCATGGTGTAAGGGAAAGAGTAATAGCGGATAATGCCGAAAGGCTTATCCGGACCAAACAGGCGGTTGGTGCGTGAGAACGACTGGATAATGTCCACATATTTCATTACCTTATCCACATACAGAGTATTTACCCATTTGGAATCATAACCTGTCAACATCTGTGAGACCACAATTAGCAGGTCTATCTGCTGTGCATGATCATGTTCTATATTGAGGTAAGGCTTCTTGTGTGCCAGTCTTTTGGCCACATCCTTTTTGTATTTGGCATATGTGGAAAGCTGGAACGTTGTTCCATATTTCCGGTTATAGTCATCCAGCATCTCCAGCAAGGCATCTTCCTTGGCAATTCCGCCATCAGAATTGTCTATGTTGTTGTCGAATACGGCTACCACATTCAGGGAAGGATATTGCTCCTTGAATATCCGATAATAAGCTATTGCCTCAGGTATATTCTTTGTAGCCAGAATTGCGTGGAATTTACCGTTCTTGCTCAGTTTATCCCTTCCGCTTGCGATGTCGGCTGCGACAGCCTGGTGATGAACGCTGCTGATACAAGTCTTTAGGCAGATAATGTTCTATTCCGTGTAAGGTCTCATCTCCTTCCTTATAAGTGTCCGGCATCTTCAGTTCATTCATGAACCTGTTGTAAATAGCCATTTTCTGCACGTCATTTTCAATCTCCTCGATGCTGTTTACCTTCAGTTGGGAGAATGCCACTTTTTCGCGAAGTTCATTGTCATCGTAAGTTCTCACCATATACGGATCGAATCCCAATACGTTGTGGTCGGGGATTCCATTGGCAATGGTATATTTATGAATCATGTCGCCGAATATGGTTTCGGTCATGATTTCATGCTTGGCATTTTCTTTGAACACTGGTGTGCCCGTGAAGCCAAAAAGCAAAGCTCTTTTAAACGTGTTCTTGATACCTATCAGCATATCGCCGAATACACTACGATGACATTCGTCTATGATGAATACCAGTCGTTTGCGGTCTATAAAATCAATATCCTCCTGTGAAATATCTTTCCCTGCTTTGATGTTCGACATTTTCTGAATAGAGGTTACAATAAGCCGGTCGTCGTTATCCGTACTTTTGAGTTTACTCAACAGGATAGCTGTATTCTGCGTATCTTGTATCGCTTCGTCTTCTCCAGCAAATCCACGATATTCGTCCAACGATTGCACACTCAGCTCGATACGGTCCAACAAGAATACTACTTTGTCAGCATCGCCAGAATTGGCTATAAGCTGTGCCGATTTGAAACTGGTCATGGTCTTTCCGGAACCGGTGGTATGCCACACGTATCCGCCACGATGCTGATGAGTATCCCAGTTGGTTTTATGCGTTATGTCACTGATTTTGCTGGCTGCAAAATACTGATAGCTGCGGAGAACTTTCAGTGTCTTATCCTTATCGTCGGCAATGGTATAGTAACCAATTAGCTGATGTGCCATGGGGATGCTGAGCAAATCGGATACGATTCGTCTCCAGTCTCGTATGACGGTGTTGTTAAAGTCTTCCCAATGGAAATAGAATTCCGGCTTGAAATTCTCTTCTTTTCCCGGATTGGCAAAATAGAGTGTCTCTTCCGGAGTCATGGCCACGAAAATCTGTACCATCTTGAAGATACCGTTGCCGAATACACCTTCGTGAGTATAACGCTTTATCTGGAAGGTAGCCTGACTTACATCTACTTTGGAACGCTTCAGTTCGATATGAATCACTGGCATACCATTGATGAGCAACATCACATCGCCCCGTCGGTCACCGCCTAACGGGTGCGAAGCCTTGAAACGAGGTTGGCGAGCAATCTGGTAGCGACTTTGTCCGGCACTGATTTCACGTGCATCGAAAATCTTCAGATAGACTTCCTTACCGTAATTGTTAGTATCGGTAGGGTTGTCGCGTTTGATGCATACCTGTCCGCCATTGATAAACATATTCATGGCGTATGGGCTGTCGCACAGATTCACCTGATCGATGATTTGGCGCATCTCACTTGCGGTAAGCGGATAATTGCCTAATTTGTTTATGTCACGGTTGTTGTCAAAGAGAATCTTGGCCCAGTTCTGAATCAAATCTTCTTCTGTGGGTTGTACAAGGACTTCCTTTTCCCAACCGTGATGGGGGAGAAGATCAACTAAGGCCTGTTCAAACAGACTTTCCTTGACGAAATATTGTATGTTGTCGTTAGTCATATTATGCCTGTTTTATTTATTCTTATATTGTATCTTGTAATCATCAATTATAGATTTTGCAGTTGATACTAATGTATCAACATCATGGATAATATATGAATCGGTATTATTCGTTAGAATATATTCACCATTTTTATCTCCCCAGCGAATCTCGCAAACATTATTGGGAATAGTAATTACGAGTTTATGTGAACCCAATGATTTTGAATCATATAAATCAACTGTGACACCTTCTTTCCATATTCCTTTTTCTTCTAAACAAAAGACATCTTCAGCAAGAGATTTAATATATATCAACATTGGGTCATAACAATGACTATCGGTCGTCTTCTGCTGAGCAAAGATGATATGCCCATTTTCTTCAAATATTCTTTTTACGCCAAGCTTCCCAAATGATATTAGAACGTTGTTTAAAATATTTCACCCAACCATTATTGCTAGTCGTATTAATCACGTGTTGGCAGAATTCTTCAAATGAAGCATCTTCATTCCAATCAATCCATATTTTAATAAATACCTGAATAGATTTTCCATAATCAGGATCTTCGCGCAAATAACGCTTCATACTATTATCTCGGTCTTTATTGAATTCATAGAGACGATTTTTTGATTTCCAACATTCTGGTTTCAAACATAACATGGCATTATAATAAAGTTCTTGCTTTTTCCATTGTTTATCCAGATTTATCCATTTTGTAAGACAGTCGGAATATTTTTTAAACCAAATTAAATTTCCATTGGCCCATTTTATTAAGCAACGAATTTGCCCCCATAAATATGGATTCTTCTCTGCTTCCCGAATAGCAGTCGTCCAACAAATATCAGTATTCCCTTGATCATCAATGAGACGAAGCCTTGCTTTTTCTATTTCCTCTTCTATTGACTTATTGTCAATACCCTTATACCTTTTACCCTATTTTTTAAGAACAGTAAGATTGCTGACTCATTTGAGTATACATCAATATTTAATTCTTTAAAATACTGATACATATCATTACATATATTGTATACACCTTCAAAAGCATCGGCAGCATCGACACGCTTATTAATTCTGTCTGTATTATTGTCAAGTTTAAATACATTACGAGACATACGAACCCATTCATCAAAGTTTGTCAGCCAAGCTTGTGAATTTTCTTGACGAGGATAATATTTGAGAAACCATTGTATCGAGTATAATATGGCAATAACATCATTGCTTATATCATCTGCAACCAAGCGAGAAAAAATATGTACAGTCATCGGTGTCATAATAGGACTCTTTAGGTAGTAATGTGGTTATATCCGTATATTTGCCGTTACCTTTGTCAACAATCCATAGATTCATATTATCAAGCAATTCTTTAAAATCTATTACGGTACAAGAGGTTGGCTTAATTCTATTATCACTACTCCTCCATGTAACTAATTGATTCTGGTATGCAATCAACAAGTTATCTATACTGTTTTCATTCATTTTATATGAAGCTTCGTATAGATTTTCAATGTGAGATAATGATTGCTCATAAAGATGCATTTTGAATTCATCTTGTTCATCAGGCTTATCTTTTGTTGCAGTACTTTTTGCAATAGGTGTTTTTGCAAATAATTGCATCGCTATCATTCTTAATAAGAAGATTTTAAATCTTCTTTCTGTTTCTTTTGCTGCAATCAGTCTTTCCTTTTTATTTTGATCATCAAGAGTTTTTGTCATTACACTACTTGCATATTTTTGCCAAAATAGGTCAATCCATTTTCCATCTACATGCTCACGCCAGTCATGTTCAATAGATGTATCTGCAAGAAGTTCTCCGTTTTCATTCATCTCATTTTGTTGTAATTGAATCTCTTCTTCAAGAGTAGATTTTAACTTATCAAAATCTGAAAGCAGTTTACCTCGTGCATTCATTTTTACAAACAATTCGTCAGACATCCCAATTACTCCTAAATCAAGATGATTAAATGTAATGTTATTTAACCGTTTTTGGCATTCATTTAAATCTAGTGTCCAATCCATCTGACTACATATTGTATCTATCATTACTAGCATTGAATTGATTGTTGGATCAAAACGCCATCCCCATTGAAACCAATCGCGGTTCATGATAATCTCCGACGGTTGGTATTCATGTATTTCCATTTTAGACAGATTGCGTTCTTCCTCTGGCTTGCTCTTTTTTTTTTTGCATTTTTTTTGACTCTGTGGTCTTCGCTGAAGCTTCATCCACAAACTGCTTTGCATTATGGCAAACAAGCTCTTTGCAAAATGCCTCAGACGTATTGCGGGTTTCATAAGTCAATATTGACTCACCATCCTCAGTCAGTAGATTTACTCCTAGTACCCAGTGTAACAGAAACAAGGTTGTCAAACGCTGCTGCCCATCAAGAGGTTCAAAAGCTCCGTTTCTGTCACTACCATAGATAAAGTCAAGTTGTGATTCTGCACTCTTACCTGTTATCACAAGCATAAGTGTTCTTACAAAGTGGTTACGAATTTCTTTAACTTCTTTATGCTGACGTCCTTGCGCATAGTCACGCTGTATTTGGGGTATTCGAATTACCCCTTTTTAATAAGGTCAGCAAAGCACATTTTATCTATATTATTGTTCATTTGAATTAGTCGGATTAGCGTTAACAACATTAAAAATAGTATCAACTGTATTGTGAATCTCTTTCATATAACCATCCATATCTGGTTTGCTCCATCTCATCGCATCAATGAATGAAGATTCTGTGTTGGAGTTTGTATAATACTTCAGGAATACATTTCGTGTACCAATTGGCATAAATCGTTTTCCTGCTTTGTCTTCTCTGATTATGCAGTAACGTTTGTAGGGGAAATGGTGCATCCTGGTACTCTCTATTAGTTTTATAATCAAGTAAGGTAAGATTCCCTATACAATCTTTATTCTTGATAGCAGCATCTCCAGCTGAGAAATAATCAAGTACTTTTTTACTGAAATCTGTGTATGCTTTATCTATGCCTCTTACATTTTTCTCATATTTAGGTATAAGATCTTGACAAATTTCATATAAAGGTTGAGCTGATTTCTTTCGTTCATTCAGCTTTGATTCAATACTAAGGATATAGGCAACATTTTTCAACCAACGCAAGCGGTCTTCATGTTCAACCAAAGAAGCATTATTCTGAGAATCAATATGCTCAATATCCCACCTCTCTTTTTTGAATGAATCAAATGCAAAGCGTACTCCTTTTTGGCGACATGACTCCACATTGAATAGGAGTAAAAGGCGATCTACGTATATTGAACCATACTCCAACCCATCTATACTATATGTGTTTAAATATTTGTCTTTATCCTTGAAGCATTTCTCCATTATCAACTTGTGGAACTCTTTTTGTGTATCGTCATTTGTCCATTCTCGGTCTTTCTTTTGTTGTTTAGCGATAGACAGCCGATTGTATATATCAAGAGGTTGATTACCAACACTTACCAGATAACCAACATAATGATAATACAAGTTATTTTCAAACCATGCGATTAATCTATCATTGGTTCTTATAACATATTCCCACGCAGAACGCATGTTCTTTATTCCAAGTCTTTTCCACAACCCATTGAGTTCTATTGAAGTATCATTACGTTCTTGTGCTCTACAATAGTCATATAAATTTTGGAACAATCGATAAGAATAGTCTCTGTCAGTATTCTCTTCTGGCTTTTCTGTAACAAAGTCAAATAATACATCTATACGTGTTTGCTGATTATCGTTTCCGTTGCTGATAAAATACCAGAACTTATCATTTTGAAACTGACGTTCCATCAAGTTCCAATCAAAGGTAAGTTTGTCAGCTTCTACTCGATCATTATTGGAGATTATATTTCTATCCATGATGAACAAGGCTTTTATCAACTCTGAACTTGTCAGGCTTATTTTTCCTTTATTCAGTCGGTTGAATACTTGTATACTTTCAATAGTTTGCTTTTCATCTGGAACAACATACCAGATGAATTTCACCTGTGCAGGTTTGCTGGGATATATAAGGCAATGTTTGAATGCTGTTTCTACTTCGTCTTGGGCTTTTTCAGTGAACCAGTCAACAATGGCCGATTTTGCTGTAGCTAAATAATAGCTATCTATGTTATCTTGAGGATTAGGTTCAGAAAAATCTAACTGAGGACGATTGGTATATGTAATATCATATATCATGTTATCAGAAAAAGTATTCATTTCTGTACGAGTAAAACTATTTTCGAACAGATACATTAATATTAATCGTAGAGTAGTTAATCGTTGCTGGCCATCTAAAACTTCCCAAGCATCAATTTGAGAGCCGTCTCTCCGTGTCCATTTGCATGGCTTTACAACAAGAGGTTGGAGATAGTAACTATCTTCTTTATTTTGTTTTGCAAACTCATTGATATCATTTAATAAATCTATTACTTGCTTCTCTTCCCAGCGATAACCGCGTTGATAAGAAGGAATAACAAAATGGTGTTTTGTTTTTATGAGTTCTGCCACTGCTTTGCGACAAAAGTTCGGATTATCTGTAAACTGATTGTAATTCATATTATTCATTTCTTGATTACCAGTTTGTGCTAATTTATTTCAAATGAGTCGATATATCTTATACAAACATCTTATCCAGACAAGCTGCCTTGATTTGTTTTAGCTTCTCAAGGCGCTGGGTTTGGAGAGAGATTTGCCGATCTAGATTGCGGAAGTAAGCACCAATCTTTTGTTGTTCAGCATATGTAGGAACTAAAATTGTTTCTTTCAAGAAGTCATCTACTACTAAATCTGTCATCATTGTTGATGACTTTGTACATCTTATAAGTACATTTCTCATTATATTCTCGTTATTGATAGCATATTTCCAATAATTTATATCATGTTCCGCACTTATAGGATGGAAAACGACAAAAACATGAGAAACAATTCCATCACCTATTGTATTTTCAACAAATCTTCCATGTAAGAAGCGTTTGCTTTTATTCCCTTCAAAAGCAATATCGCCCAACTTCATGATGTTGTATGTTTTCAAATATTCTAAATCTGAAACATTTACATTAGTCAAATAATACATATTGGCAACTGAAATAATTTTATCCGTACCAAATGTTAAGTCATTTTTGATTATAGACTTCTTATAAAGAGCACTAAAACTTTTTTTTCTTCCCATTCTCCTTCAAATCCTTTGAATCTTACTTTAGGTACAGTTTCTCCTTCTTGTGGGAACATAGATTGTAGGCTTGCTGCCTTTACTTGTTTCAGCAATTTTATTCTTGTTGTAATGAAAATAATCTCTTTATCTATTATAGAATGGAAGATTCCTATTTTTTCTTGTTCCATTTTATTCTCTGGAAAGTAAAATTCCATCTTTTTTATAGATGTTCCAGAAGTTAATGCTCTAGTAGTCATGGAACTTTTACGAATCATTTCTTTTCGAAAATCATTTGTAAAGAATACATATTTCTTAAATAAATCTGATAAAGGATCCTCATTTATTGCTCTTCCTCTTAATACAAATCCACTAAATACAGTATCATTACTCTCATCTAGCATTACACTTGGATATCCTATTTCTTCTAGCGTTTCTGAGGTTCTTGTAAAGAAGATATCTCCTTTTTTTACTTCAAAACTTGATATTTCTTTTTTTTAGACAGCGAAACTCTACCTTTTAAAATATCTGATGTTAATCCACGATTATTAAATACATCTGTGAAATTTACGATTGAGTACCATAGCCAAAGAATTCTTTACCTTTGTTTAAACCATTCTTAAAGTAATAGAAATCTCCTACAGAACAAAAATCCCATTCCTGTTTAAATCCTTTAAATCTAAGTTCCGGTACATTCATACACTTACTCCTTTCCACCATTAATCAACTCATTAAGTCCTAATATAGTAAACTCATCTCCAGTCAATTCACCAATAAGGCCAGACAATCCTTTTTGGGATTTTTCCAAATCCTCGTTTAATTGCTTATAACTTATGGCATACTTCTTACTTAATGCACGCACTTTGTTTTCAAAAGTAGATAAGACCTCAGCGAGTGTTTCATCAATACCTTTGATAATATGATCAATCCATTTTTTATGCAGGAACAGAGAAATTTCTTCGTCTGAAAGGTTCTCTATCGCTTCTACCGTTTTGTCAATAAGAGCCTGCTTTGCTTCCTTAATTTGTTTATTCTTGTTTTTCTGTTCCTCCCAGAGTTTGACAATCTTTTTCAGTTTTTCTTTTGTCTCCGCTTCCACCTCATCCTTTTTGGCTTTTGCTCCGGCAGTAATGGCTTTCTTATCGAAAGCATTCTCTTTTCGCTATCCAAATAAGTCTCAGATTCCTCTTCTGAGAAGCTTTCACGGATTTCATCCAGTTCATCGGAGATTTCTTCTACCCGCATCTGTAAATCGGCAATTGCTTTCAAATCGTCTGGAATTTCTCTTGTTGTACCAATTCAAAAGGAATAATGCGGCCTTTCAAACCATCCGGCACTTCAATCTCTTCGTCGCCTTTCTTTGCCAGTTTATAAGCAGGTTCTACCACTTTTACCGCTTCAATGCCTTCTTGCTGTATGGTCTCAATGTCGTTGGTAATGCCCTGCCAGTTGTCAGCCAACGATTGATAGGCCGCATATCGGTCAATAAGAGGTGTTTCATGTAAACGGGCAAAAATATCATCAGAAATAGCATCCAGTTCTTTTTGTGGATTTGCAGTCGCTATCTGATCAATCAGCCGATGATGAACACTATCGGCAAAACCTTCGAAAGCCCGTGCAAACCTCTTCTGGAAGGCTTTTTACGTCTGAATTCTGCTCTATAACTGATTGAGTATCTTCGGTCTTAAGCTGTGAATATGGCTTGTCTGCATCTGCAATAAACAATTCTTCACACAAAGAAGGGAATGTGTTCCAGTATTTTTGAAGTTCGTCAATCTCACTGTGAGGAATGCCTCCGAACATGGTGGCATAGATGTCGAACTTCTCAACAGGATCACTGGAATCTACATAACGAGGGATATTCAGATTGTAACCGTTTTGACGGATTTCATCACGGAAACTATACGGGAATATCCGGGAACAGTATTGCGGTCGCGTACCGTATCGGAAATACGTTTGATATAACATTCGCGCAGCTTGTTGTTTTTTTCCTTCCTTGACAAAGCCTTTCGAAGCATCGATAATCAGCACGTCGTCATTGTCACGATGCTGTTTGAGCACCATGATGAGGGTAGGAATACCTGTGCCAAAGAAGATATTGGCAGGCAGTCCGATAATGGCATCGATGTTATTCTTCTCAATAAGGTTACGACGTATTTTGCCTTCTCCTTCACTGTTTTCATCGGCATCGCCACGGAAGAGAACCCCGTGAGGAAGTACAATTGTCAGGATGCCATCCGGTTTAAGGTGATGAAGCTCATGAAGCAAAAAGGCGTAGTCAGCTTTGCTTTTAGGAGCTACACCATAATCCTTGAAACGTGCATCCAGTTCACGGTCGTTGGCATCCCACTGTTGCGAATAAGGAGGATTGCTGACAACGGCATCCACGTACAGCGGTTTACCGATGTCACCGCCGTCGGTCTGCAAAGGCCAGTCCTCTTCCAGAGAGTCAGCACAACGGGTATTGATGTTGTCTGGTTTGATACCACGCATCACCAGGTTCATACGGGTTAGGTTGTAAGTGTTTTCCTTCAGTTCCTGTGCATAGTATTTCACCTTGTTCTTGTCTTCGATATGACGCCCAACCGATTTACCGATGGTAATCAACAAGGAACCGGAACCGCTTGTAGGGTCGTAGATTTCGATTTTGTCTTTGTCCTTATGATGTTCAGCCACAATTTCAGACATCAGGATAGCCACCTCGTGAGGCGTATAGAACTCTCCGGCCTTTTTCCCGGCATTGGCTGCAAAGTTACTGATAAGGTATTCATATACATATCCAAGCACGTCATAGTCCTGACTTCCATCGGTAGGGATATCTTTTATCAGCTTGATCAAATTCTTCAGTGCACGTGTTTGTGAGGCCGTATTTTCGCCCAATTTACTCAATCCAGCCTGTAATGTCTTGAAGATGTTTTCATAGACATGTTTGTAATGAGGACTAATCAGGCGGTCGAAGCTGTTGAGTGCTCCGCTCAAGTCGGCCACACTAAATTCAGAATTGGGTTTCAGCCATGTGCCGAACAGATTTTTGTATTCAATGAAGTAGCCGATGTTGTTTCTGCAATATTCCATCATCATGATTGCTTCTGGTCTTCATGATTTTCTACAAGTGTCACAATATCCTCATCAGTCCATCCGATACTTTTCAGATAGTTCACCTCATTGTCTGACAGGAATTTATAGAAAATCAAGCCAAGTATATAGTCTTTATATTCGTTGGCTTCTATCTTGGAACGCATCTTGTTGGCAGATGCCCATATTTTATTGGCAAGTTGTTGTTTGTTCATAAAATCAATTTTGAATTTAGCTTACTCTATATGAGAATATCATAAGCAAAGGTTTAAATTAAGAATGCAGACATTCTGCATTTATTTGAGAATACTTAGTATATAGAAATCTTATTCATCAGACTCTCTGAGCAAGTCCTTAACCTCCACATTAAGCACTTTAGCTATTTGAAGTAGCATTTCTAAACTGGGTTGTGCCGTATTTGTACACCATTTAGAAACTGTAGCAGGATCTTTCCCCACTTGCCCTGCCAGCCATTTATTGGTCTTTTCCTTCTCGGCTAGCATCACTTTGATTCGGTTTATTTTTTTGTTGGACATATATCATCTTTAATTAACAATTATACAAATATAATCCTTTTGCCTAAAAGAGCAATTGAGTTTTAATTAATAATTAGCTGTAAAAGGAAATTTTATTGCGTATAATTCAATTTTACAGTATTATGGCCGAGAACAATGCATCTAAGAGATTTTGATTAAGATAAATTGTTTACTTTTTGAAGTATAGACAATCTTAAAATTGATTTTTATGAATAATAATATTGAATATGAGAAATTTACTCAAGAGATTTATAATGAGATTTTGAAGAATTTGTATGTAAAGAATATAGATGTTAAGCATAATGTGAAATTGACTGGAAAGTCGGGCCAGAAGCATCAAATAGATGTGTACTGGGAGTATCAATATGATAATACCACGTTCAAGATTGCAATAGAGTGTAAGAATTATAACCACACAGTATCTATTGGTAAAGTGAGAGACTTTTTTGGTGTCCTTTATGATTTGGAAGATGTCAAAGGCATAATGGTTACCAAGAAGGGTTATCAAGAGGGGGCGAAGAAATTTGGTGAGCATTACGGAATTGATTTAATGGAACTAAGGGAACCCGAAGAGGGAGAGGCTATTGTTGCTGAAACTACATTAACTATTGACAAAAGACTATATATTTCCAAATGCTTAGTCATCATCTTCGGTGCAGAGGTACTTGTAACCATAGCGCGGGGCGTACTCCTTGAAGAAAGCGAGCAAGGTCTTTCAGGTTTTCCTGTTGGTTTCGTTTGAAGTTGCTACGTACAATAATAATGCTCCAGTCGGGGTAGTGACCTACACCACAACTGTATTCCCAAAAACGGATGTATAAATCCATTTCGCCTACATGGACAGAAACACAAATGCCGTTGGCGTTATGCATAACGGAACAACAGTTTCTGTAACCGAATCTCTCGCACAAATAGAGATTGAAATCGTAAATAAAATCGGAATAGTTCATAATAATTTGAATTTTGGTGGTTAATAAAAATTGATTATAGACTGAAACCTCGCTTACGTTCCGGTTTCTTTTTCTTCTTTTTAAGCCGATTGGCCTGTATCGCTTCCTCTGTATCATAATCCGTAGGAGAGGGAGTAAACAATCCCAGACTGATGCCGGAATGATTCTCCTGCTGGTATTCATGACGAGGTTCCTCGCGTATGGTTTCTGCCTGTGACTGACGCAGGTTCATTGTAGCAGAAAGAGCGTTATACCTCAATTCCTGGTCGATGTTCAGGAAACTGAACTGGCGATCAATCTTTGAACCGCTAAAGGTCAGTTGGTCACATGTGAACTTTACACCTTGCATCTCTCCGGTCGTGCGACTTAGCTTCCATTGCGTATCAATTCCGTATCTCCACAAGGCCAGTCGCAGTTCGCTCCAGCTTCGGGCATTAGAAACTTCTCGTCTCAAGGCATGATAGATAAAATACTTTACCTTATCGTGATGGCGCAACCGCATGAAATTCACATGCTCTTTTCCTTCGGCAAAATGCAAACGGTAACGGGCTGTCAGCATCTTGCAGACCTTTTCGTTCCGATAGCAGTCGTTCTTGTCACTGATGGTGCGCCCGTCATTATCCACCCGGTTGTAAACGATGTGGCAATGCGGATGATCACGGTCAGTATGCCTGGCGATGATGAACTGCGTGTTCTCGATTCCCATCAGCTTCATATAGTCGTGGGCGATCTTCAGCATCAGCCCATCATCATCACGGATGCGGTCACCGTCCTCTGCGGAGAAGCTCAATGATATATGGCCGACCGTGTTCTTGACCTTGTCGTTCAGTAAAGTCTGCAACTCGAATTGCTCCGCTATTTCTTCGGGCGAGCCGTAGACACCAACCGCTTTCAGCAAGCGCGATTTATCTTCTTTCAGCACATAGTTTACGCACCCGGAAAACGATGTACCCTTGACAATCTTACCGATCATCCTTGAGCTGTTTTATGAGTTGTGAAATCTTTTGGGCAACGGTCCGACACTCATCGGCCACACGATAAAAACCGTAAGCGTTGGCTCGTTTGGCAAGCTGGTTCAGGTTCGTGCTTTCGCCAATCAGTTTTCGGATGATGTCAAGATTTTCTCTCGTAATCCGTTCGCGCACCGTACCGTGTTCGATGAGTGAACGCACTACTTCGCTTTGACTGCGTTTACTGCGTCGGCTGAGTGCTCTGAGCCAGCCGAACTGCTCGTCTGTAAGACGGATTGTAACTGTATTTTTTTCTTGTCCATAATATTTGCTTTTGAGATTAATGATTGTGACCATCGGGAGCCGTCTCACCGTCTTTTGAGGGGAGCAAGTGGCCGGGAAATGTAATACACCGGCATAAACTTGCTCCAGTGAAAAAGAAGTGAATCAGACATCAGAAAGTCATCGTTTGAAAATTCCTTTCTAGGAAAGTTGAGCCATTGCTGAAAGCGGTGCTTTTTCCACATTGACAAGCTGTAGATCGAAAGTTTCGACCAGCGTTTTCAAGGCAGGATTCAACGTGATAAGACGATTGAGAATAGCTTCCTTTGTCTCTTCTCTCAGCAGAAAATCTGCGATGTCATAACCTGCATCACGTTCTTCTTTTGTTGCGTTTCTTTCCATAAAATCGAAGAGAGAAACCTCTATTCCCAGGCTTCGGATCATCTCCATTTTACTGTTCCAATAGTCGGTTGCACCCAAGATCAGGGAAGAGCAGAATACGTCGGTTTCTTAATACGCTCATGGCATCCCGATTGAATGCTCCGTTCTTTCCGCCCGAAGCAATCCATAGATATTGCGGCAGATAGAAGCTGGAAATCAAAGCACTTTTCTCACTCTCCACAAGGGCAACCGGACGCTGCTGGTCGGAGGCCAAAAGATGTTCGCCAAACAAACATTGCCGGAGGTTGAAATTCTCTTTTTTCAAAAGGGAATGTACCCACGTGATGTAGTTGTGCGGCTCTTTAATCCGTCTCCCGTTTTCGGGATTGTAGAGCATCACTTTTCCGGTGCGTACCCGTCCAGAGATATCTACTTGCCAAAAGACCGTAGCTCCCGGCCAATGCTTCGATGTTCCTACATGGTAGCGCAACATCAGTTCTTCTGTAGCCTCCTGCCCGAAATGAAAACTCAGAAACTGAAACAGCTTGTTCGTGCGATACAACTTCAGGGACTGCCTCATGATTTCCAGCTCAATGAAGGATGGTGCAGGAGGCAGACTGATGCGAGGCTTTGACACCGGCACAAACTCTTCGCTCAGTCGCTCCTTGGTCATCGGGTTTTCGTCAAAATACATTTTGGGTGTATAGTTGTAGCCGCATTTCTGTTCATGGTTGCATCGCCCTACATAATCGGGAAAACTGATTTGCTTTTCCGTATCGATGTATTTGGCGAAACAACTTTTGCGGTGGCAGTTCGGGCATGTGTGCCGGGTGCTGACACCTTTGTATGGTTCTAACTTGAATCTGTAGTTCATTTTTCTTTCTGTTTGGATGTTACTATGCACATTTTCGCAACTTCACAAACCCCTCGGTTGCGAAAATGTGCATAGTAACAGGTTTATTTACTGTATTCTCCATGATTCTCTTTTCTGAATAATGTTCCGATGTGCCGTTTTAGAAACATCTTGAAAGCATGTTCCTTCATCCCGTAGCTTTCGGCAATACCGATACCTTCTGCCGTAGTAAATCTATGAGGCAGGTTCAGGTAGATGTTGCGGTGCAATTCGCTCAACTGTTCCTGGCTGACGGCAGTCTGCACTTTTACGGCTGTTGTCCGAAAATACTCGGCCAGCAGGATGGCACGGTTCACGCTTTCAAGGTCAATCGTATGCTTGTCGCACTCTCCGCAAGTCCATCGGGCAAGCTGGATAATCAGACAAAACCGGATAATGTAGATTTCCAGTTTGCAGTAAATACCGACCAAAGCATCGTTGGTTTCCATATCACATTGGCGGGCATTTTCGTGCTGCCAACCGTAAAGCCGTTGCTTGGCGTCTTCATCGAATGGCAGGCATTGAGGCTGCAACTCATTATTCTCGTCATACGGACAATCCTGTGCGATCAGCTTATCTATAATCTGTTGCCACTGGATTTCCAGTTCTTCAGGAGTTTCCCGGTCGTTCCATCTGCTTTTCAAGACAGATTCAGGCATCACGAAAAGAATACGGTCGATAAAACCGTTACTCGAACGCTCGCCCTTGACCAGTTCGCCCAGAATCTTCTTTTGGATGGTACCGATAACGGAGATATAGGGACGTCTGATAAAAATGGAACTTTGCATACTCTTGCGGTCAGAAATTGTTGGCTTGGCATTGAACACTGAAAGCCAGAATTGTTCTTCCGAACCGTTATTGTAGCGATTAAAATTTTTGAACCAGGCCGAGAGCTCGTCCGACCAAAGGCAGAGTCCTCTAGGATTCTGGGCGTGTATCAGGCTCAATCCTTCTGGAGTGATATCCGAAACAAGAAAGCGCCTGCGCACGGGAGCCTGCGGAAACTCATCCAAACCGGCTTCCAAGCGTTCCTTTCTTACTCATGGACATAGTGCGTTCATACTCGGCATACAACTTCTGATACTCCTGATTCTGACAATAGTCGTGCTCAATAAACGGCTGGAAAGCGAAACTCAGTGGATGACTCTTATTGGCTCCAGGGCGTCCAATCAGTGCCATGTATAAGATGGGACTTTCCAGCCAGTTGCGCTTCACCTGCACCAGATGGGAGTTGCCAATCCCCACGGCAATGGCTGCAAGGATAGCCGCAGCAACATAATCCACGGATAGCCCTGACAATCGTGCAAACTGCTAATGATGCGCTGAATCCTGATAGGAAAGATTTCTGTCGGGAACTCACCACCGGACATCCTGGCTCCGATGCGCACAACCTCGCCGATGATACCTTCTGCTGTTAATTTGGAGGTTTCCATAGACGCACAGATCAAAAGTTATAACCTCCCTTTGGTTTGCGTTTCGCCCCATGTACTATCTCCGCTGCCTGTTCCTGAAGTGACATGGCCGCATTTGCTTGCGTCCGGACTCAATCCATTGCAGCAGCTCATCTTCATAGAAATAGAGTTTCTTACCTCGTTTGTAAGCTGGAATCAGTCCTTTACGCGCAAGCGTGTAAATAGTAGGCTTTGCCTTTCGTGTGATTTTACAGGCTTCGTCAATTTCAATAAGACGATGCTTGTCTAGAGAAGTCTGCGGTTGTAATGCTGCCACCATTTGCCGGATTTTTTCCATCTGTTCTGTGAGATAACCTACCGCCTGCGGCAGCTTATCAAAAGTGATTTGTTCGTTTGCCATACGTACTCGTTTTTAATTGTTCGCTGGCAAAGGAAATTGGTGTTTTGATGGTGGGAAACATCACCGGAATATAACTGTGAGATATGTGAAATGTGCAATGAATAAAATATGAGTTGTAAAACTCTAAGTCTGATAAGTTTTAGGTAATTTTGTCAAAGGGTTAAGTATAAAATATAAGTGTATATGACAAGAAACAGTGCAAGTAGAGAGACAATAGATGTTTTGATAAATAATGCAAAATCGACAATGTCGTATTCAGAACAATTATTACAAAATGCGGAGCTTATAAAATCAAAATTCTCTGAACATCATATTACGCATTATTTACAACTACTTTTTGAATTACTAAGCGGTAGCCTTTCAGCCATATATGAAGTTTGCAGTGATATAAAAAATATGTTATCAACAGAAAATGTATATACAAAGCGTTTTCATATGCAAATGATTAACTTGTCGCAATATGAATTATCTGTATACTTAGTTGGTAGAGATAAAGGAGGAGTAATATCTGAGCTAATTACTTATCTTAATAAATCGCATCAAGATTCTAAAGAACTTGAGGATATATTACAACAGGTAAAATTACTTGGAGAGCAATGTGATATTAGATTGAGAAACGTAACTGCTCATTATGATAACCCAAATACGATGTATACAATGTTGACGACTTTGAATGATGAAGATGTCTATGTAAAAAGATTTGGAAATCAATTATTAATACATGATAAGATTCTTAAATACATATCTTCTGTTTTACAAGTAATTACAGAGAAATTATCTCCTGATAAAAAGAATTGTACCTATAAAAAGAGTGTTGAAGAGCTTACCCTTGTAGATATTTTAAATGATAGAGTGGCAGAGGCATTTCATAATAAGGGGAACTTGATATTATAATCACAGAACAAATGGCAAATGCTTGGGTTAATATAGAATCACATAAAAAGATTTTTTCAATTTGTGAAAATGCTATTGGATACCTAAAAGATAAACAATTTGATTACAGTAGACTCACGGAAATACGAACATTGGAAGAATTGCGATGGGAGGTTAGTTTTATGCATTATGATTTAGTTTGTTCTATGGATACCTATCTAAAAGCAAGTAGTAATGCAGAACGCTCCATCAGTTTTATGCGAACTTATAGAATTGAAACTAGTGCTCTGTCTCATTTGTATGGCTATAATGAAAAATACAAAGTAAAAAGTATATGGAATAAAATTAAATCTGTTCCAGAATTCAAATATATACCATTGTCCATCGAAATAGAAGATGAACTCAAAGCCTTAACTACAGGTTTTAATTCGACCAAAAGAAATTTATATACTCATTATAGAGATGGTGCAAAATTGAACATCAGTGAGAGGTGGCGATGTGCTAACGAGATGAATCACCCGAAAGAGTTAATGCAAATGCTTCGTCTCGTGACACTGTGCAAAAAAATCAATCAATTCTTAGTTTTACTTATATCATCAATGAGTTCAATCGAAAAACAGAAAAAAGATGAAATGTTAAATCCTATAAGGAAAATAAAGGAACTAGCTTACAAGAACAATCAACAAGATATTGTTGGTATATCAGATAAGTTTTTATCAAAATTCTCTTTATTTGATAAAAAATCATAGTATAGTTACCCAATCTTCTCATCCAACTTAATCATGCACTTTGATTCTGTATGTGACATCTTACGTTCAATAGTTGCAACTCCAAGTCGCGAAGGGTATGGGCAAAGACATTCTTGATGAAAGTCGCAGTATGAATACGCTTTCTGCCAAAAAGCCTTACCAATATTCCATCCAAAGTGCATAATATCAATGCTTTTAAGTTGTGAATCCACTTTTACGGGCGATATCTTTTGTAAGGAATCGTCTGTACTATATTCAGTAATGTATGCGCATAGGCGGTTGAGATCTTCTTCACTCATATAGGCAACCATTGTTTGCTTCGTATAACTAATGACCTTTTCCAATTTGGTTTGAATAGCACGATTCTTTTTTGCGATAGAATTGGTTCGCATAACTTCATATTCTGAAGGTTCAGAAATTGTTTCTTCAGCGGCAGGAGCAGACTCAATGACATCAAGCGTAGTTTGATTTGAATCTTTGACTGTAAGGGCTTCCGGAACAGAAACGGTATCATTGTTATCTTTCATCTTTTGAAAAGCAGAGAAACGCAAAAGAAAGCTTCTATGCGTGGCAACAGAAACTGATTGAAAGTTGTCTGTAAACTGGCATAGATCGCCATCAAAACAATTACTGTTGCAAAAAATGCAACATTACTACTGAAATCGTCAATACCTTTGGATAAAACAAACTGCCGAGCTAAAACGCCAACGACAAGAGTACCTACCAATACAAGGGAATATAGAGCTATATGTTCTATACTTTTCTGATTCATAGTGATATTTGCTAACTGTTTGTGCGCAAATATATGTCATTTAATAGATACCATGTTATAAATCCAAGAAAGTGGCAGCATTTGTCCTCGATATGTAGCTTTTTTCCTAGTTAAGAGTTTAATAACTATGAATTAAATTCGGCTTTATTATGTAATCTATTATTTTGAATTTAATCTTTTAGAAAATAATAAGATTGTAGTAGCTATCAATACTAAATGTGTATATTTGCTTGTAAATCAATTTTGTAATATGCATATAGTCTATAAAAAGTAAACCTATGCCGATTCATATTGATGAATATGAGCATAATTCTTTTGAATATGATAAATGGATCATATCAGATGATTACAGGGAATTAAAATTTGGTTATGAATATCGTATTATAGTTTCTACAAAAGAAACTATCAAAGATTATAATGACTTAACATATGATTCAATTTTGACATCAGGTTTTGTGGAAAAGCTAACGATGTTGCTTAAATATGTCTTAGGAATATCTTTAAATTCCCCTCATAATCAGATATTTCACAAAAGGATTAGAGCTGTAGACTTTAGAGAGATACCTAAAGGTTGGGATGCTAATATTGATGAAATTGATACATATTTAATGGAAACGCTTCCTTCATTTGCACGGGCTGTTCCTATTCCTACTAATGGAAATATGAAAACCTCTATTTTGGATGAATTACATATTGCTCTTAATAATTATGATTCTTTAGATGAAGAAATTAAAGATTTAATAGCAGTGCATAATAGTGCTGTTGAATCCGACGAAAGAGCGTGTTATCTAATTATGGGGAAACTAATTGACATGATTAATTGGTTATATCCATTAAAGCATAGACTTGATAGACGAATTAAAGAAACTTTTCCTGAGCTAATTCCTTTCTTTGGAGATACAACAATAAAAGATTTAATGGGAATTGCTAATTCAAAAAAGAAACAAGGCATTATAATGCGTCACCTCAATCATCTCATCCTGCATTAACAAATCAAGAGGCTGAATTATATTTTCAGCTTATAGATATTTTAGCTTTAAATATTGTTCGAATAAGACTTGGTTTACCTAAAATTACTGTGGAAGATGAGAAATAATAAATGAATAGGGAACTCTGAGAAATCAGAATTCCCCATTGATAATATAGAATTACTTCAGCGAAATCTTATTCGCAGTCTCGCGTTTCTTAGAATTAACCAAATCAGCATATATCTGTGTCGTGGTGACATTCTTATGCGTCAGCATCTTAGATACTGTGTAAATGTCTGTACCTAAGGAGATTTGGATGACGGCGTATGAATGACGAAAGCAGTGGAAGGTTATGTGTTTTCTGATTCCGGCTTCGGCAATCCATTGTTTCAGTGGATGATGAGTCATGGAGCGGGTTAAGCCTTTGAAAACTTTTCCAGTACCCCATTCGCCACACAACTCCAGTGCCTCCTGACTGATGGGGAGGGTGGCTTCGGTTTCAGTCTTTTCGGTGCAGATACGGATGTAGTAGCCTTGATCCGGGCCGACCTCAAAATCACGCCAGTCCAGCTTCAAAATATCACTGATACGGAGACCGGTCATGCAAGCAAATAGGGAGGCCTGTTTCAAGACCGGAATCTTGCATGGCGTAGCTGCCAGTTTCTTGACTTCATCAAGTGTCAGATACTCTTTCTTGACCTCTTTCCATTCGATTTTTTCCAGGAAGTCGTTCAAGTTCTCGCGCAACATCTTTTCTTTATAGGCTATCTTCAGCAGGGCTCGGAAGGTAGAATAATAACCGGCTGCCGAATTGCGTGAGATGTAGGCATTGGGATGATTGATCTGTTTACATTTGAGCAGGTAATCCCTGAACTTCTCGCACAGTTCCACGGTGACATCGCCAAAGGTGCATTTGCCACCGACAAATTTCTCAAAGTGGTTGTAAACGCAATCCCATTTCTCATATTTTTCTCGTGCCTTTGTCCGGAAGTAGGCGAGGAAATCTACCTTTTGCTTGTTCTTATCCAAGAACCCGAATTCTTCATTGATAAGCGACTGGACACGGATACAGCGGATTGCCTCTGCCTTGTTCAGCATATCCTGATTGAACATTCTTTGCTGCTCGTTCTTGGGCTTGGCATAAATGTAGATACCGAGGAATTCCCGGCGGCTCATCTTCATCGTGTAAGGATTGCGGATTGCCGGATAATAATCCAGATAAAGAGATATGCGGTCGTTACGCAATGGCTTTTGTCTCAAAGTTACGTTGGTGCATGTAAGTGTCATAGCTATATTGTTTTTTGATTAATACTTGTTTTTGTTGCAAATAAAATAGGTGTTCTAATGGTGGTATTTATCACCGGAAAATAACTTTTGCCTCATTCTATCTTTGGCGGCTCAAAGAACTTGTCCAGCTCTGCCCGCAGGATCTTGGTATATTTACCGACCTTGATACGGGGAATATTATGGTATTTCACATAATGGTAGAGTTGGTCTCGTGTCAGATTGAATCGCTCCATCGCTTCGGCAATGGTGTAGTATTTGGGCTCTTCGGGAGCTATGAGACCTTTGGCGATATCCACATGCTTCTTGGAGTAGTACACCATGATGCCGACCTTCTTCTTGGGAATGGCATTCTTTGATACAAAAGAATAGATGGCCGTCAGTGTCATGCCGAACTTCTCTTGCATTTCCTGTGTACTATACCATTCCTTGATTTCAGGATTGGGAGCTTTCTTTGCAAAGTAATCATCAATATGCTTTTTGCTCCAATAGGTTTTTACGCCATACTTCTCCTTGACTTCAGCTGTAGTGTAGAAATCATTAATAGAAGGTTTGTCTCTGACTGGAATCTTAAAATCTATAGGCTTATTGAATAAGTTATCAATATCTTCCTTTTTCAATAGAAATTTATATCCAAGTCGGGAGGCTTTTAGTTCACCTCTTTTCAGGTATCCATAAAGAGTAGGTCGGGTTACTCCAATGTATGTGGCAGCTTCTGTGATAGTAAGAATAGGCTTGTCTCTGATCTTCTCAATCGGCTTTTCCTTGATGACTTTTTCGACAATTTGGTTGTTAGCCTTAATAGAAGCCTCACGTTTCTTCTGTTTATACAGAAGGTTTGCACATCTGTGCGAACAACAGGTTGTAGTTGTTTTATGCGCAATGAATTCTTGCTTACACCACGCACAGATTCGTCTGATTTCAATGTTGCTACTCATGTTATTTCTCCTTATTTCTCCAATATTTTTGTATAACTCCGTAAAATCCCGTAAAATGACGTAAAAGTTCTCCACGACCTTGCCAACGATAATCCTCGGATTTTCGTGGTGAGGTACACAGGAGGTACAAAAAATGGCGTAAAAAGGCTTAGCAACGATTATCAACGATACTTGAGCAACAAAAAAGGCGCCCGTAAAGAGCGCCATATTAATCGATTATAATCAATTTAACTATTTGATAATAAGATATTTACTTGCCGAAATACTACAGATTTCCGGTTTGGGTTCGGAAGAAAACCATAATGTTTTCACTCGCAAAGAGGGCAAAATCGAATATGCAGTTACGCCTTCAGAGGAAGTAGGCAATATGGTTTTGGGATGGATAGAAAAAATCCATTTTCCAGTCTTTTGACTATAAACAATGATATGCCGGTATTGACGGATGAAAATATTAGTATTGCACAAAAATGGTTTGAGGACGAACTTACAATAATTGGCTTGCATTCTTTCAATCCTGCACTGATTGGAATTTGCTTCGGATATATTTAAGGTACTTGGTCTTGGTATTAACAGAGTTAATGTCGAAACAGAAAATTTTGAAGATTGGATGAGTACCCATGACATCAGTAATCTACCTATGGACAAACTTAAAGAAATGCGTTCCGGAGTGTTGTCGGAGGTCGTTGATTTCAGAAATACAAGATCTATTAGTGTAGAAGATGGAGTGCAGAAGATAAGTCAAATGCTATTCCAGCAATTTGGTAAAAACGGATTTTCAAAGGATATGGATATCCGGGCACAGTCTGACGGTACGGTTAGATTACTGTCGCTTGTTCCGGCATTATATGATGCAATGAAATCCGCCAAGACGGTAATCATAGATGAACTCGATCATAGCATACATTCACATTTGGTCAGGGAACTTGTCCGTTATTTTTCCTCACAGGACACCAATGGACAACTTATTTTTACAACGCATCAGACCTGTTTGCTAAATCAGGATTTTTTGCGCACCGATGAAGCTTGGATGGTTGAAAAGAAGGATGGTGGGAGTCATATGTATTCATTAAACGATTTTAAGATTCACAACACAATTAATATTGAGAACGGATATATGGAGGGGCGTTATGGCGCTATTCCTTTTATTGGTGAATTGAATATGTAAAATGTTAATATTGTTATGGATTTATCTAAATTTACATATTCAAAAAAAAATACTCAAGATTAACTCCTAAATAGCTTGTACATCAGTCTATAACCCAAAATAAGGAGAATTGTCAGGTATATGAAACATCAGGAGTGTCTTCTGCTTACCAAAAGCCTGAAGGGATTCTTTCCACCAGTCTTATATTCGTACTCTCTGGGGGAAAGGATTTTCTTCTGGAATTGATTAAACAGCGTGAGCTTAACTCTTTAAGAGTTGTATTTATGTCTGAAAAAGGACAAGGATTACAGCCATATCAGATGCAAGAGAATTGGGAATAAATACAGTTGACAGGAGAAATAAAAATAGAATCGCAGCTTTTTTTCCAACTGGATACTATGGACAAAGTATTTCTCCTTTCGGATGTAGATGAATTCTATGATCAGTTGGAGAAAATATTTAAAGGTAATCAAACCGATGTACAAGGTAGATGGGTCGTGAGCAATCCTTGTTTTGAGATTTGGTTGTATTATTGTTATTTGGATAGTCCAGAAAAAGTTCTTGGATGCTTGAAAACAGAACCTATTACTACTCGGAGCAAAAAATGAAGGCCTTGGGTAACACATTAGTCAGTGGAGGGTTGAACCCTTGTTTGGCATTTGAAAATATGTTGAATGGAATAGAACACTGTATTGCTTACTATGCTGAGGATGATAACAGAATAACTGTCTTGTATGCGACACAAATGCATGAAATGGTTCAGTACCTTTAGTCAGCATAAAAGAAATTTCAACAATATTTCATTTCTACATAATTTTGCACACAATCATGCGGATATGATTATGTGTATAGATAACGATTATCTGCTGATTTTCAGCATGTTATTTTTTGAATCAGCAAATGTAATAGATGCTGTATGCATATTTTTGAGAAAATATCTCAAAAATATGCATTATATGAATTGAATTTTGTACCTTTGTACTCGAAAACAGTTATGAAAAATAATTGAAACACTTAAAAGTCAGATATATGTTACTTGAATTTACAGTTGAGAATTACAGGTCGTTTTATAGGAAAAAGACCTTAGTATTGGAGGCCGATAAAGCTTTGAAAGAATGTACTGAAACGAACTTGTTTGACTGCAATAAATATACTCTGCTTCGTTCGCTTGCGCTGTATGGTGCCAATTCAAGTGGGAAATCCAATCTTGTCAGTGCGATGCACGCAATGGCGAGTTGCGTGTTGTTGTCGGTGAAGTTAAATGACAATGAGCAATTGGAATATGACCCATTTCTTCTTTTGAAGGACAATCACCATCCCTCTATGTTTGAGATTATATTTTTGAAAGGAGAGTATTGTTACAGATATGGATTCAGGTATAATCTGGAGCGTATCGTTGAAGAATGGTTATTCCGGAAAACAACACCTCGTTCTAAAGAGCAGATGATGTTCGTAAGAAACGAAGATGGGATTTGTGTAGATGAGAATAATTTCCCGGAAGGAGTCGGATATGAAGAAAAGACCAATGACAACCGTTTGTTCCTGTCATTATGCCAACAGTTAGGCGGTGAAATATCTCGTCAGGTTATTTCTTGGTTTCAATCGGACTTTAATGTGATTTCTGGATTGAATAATCAACAATATAGATCATATTCAAAATTATTTTTTCACAAAAAGAATCTTTGAGTGTTGATGCTCTCAACTTCTTCCAGAAATTGAGACTTGGATTTAACAACATTCTTACTCATGAGGAAGAACCCAATATTCCTCAGGACTTGCCTATGGAATTACGAGCACTCTTCCAAAGAGAAACGCAAGGCAAGAAGAGTATTGAGTTGGATTCTATACATAACGTATATTCAGATAAAGGTAATATAGTAGGTACAATTAACTTCTCGTTTGAAGATAGGGAATCTTCCGGTACAAATAAGTTATTTGATCTTTCGGGACCGATATTCGAAACGCTTTATTCTGGGAGCGTGCTTGTCATCGATGAGCTGGATGCAAAAATGCACCCTCTGATTTCTCAGTATATTATTGAATTATTCAATAATCCGGAAACAAATCCAAAGAATGCCCAATTGATATTCACTACCCACGATACGCACTTACTTTCTCAGAAAATTTTAAGACGAGACCAGATATGGTTCACGGAGAAAGATTCTAAAGAGCAGACGGATTTGTATAGTCTGATTGATATCGTACTCCCAGACGGGACCAAACCTCGTAATGATGCAAATTATGAGAAAAACTATATCACCGGTCGTTATGGTGCCATTCCTTATATTTTGAATGATTAATAATGTAAGGCTATGGCAGCAAAGAGAATAAAGATAGATAATGCTTCTTCAAAATTTAGGAGGCAATCGCAAAAGAGAGAACAGAAAGTCATACGTTGCTCTGTGTTAATTGTGTGCGAAGGGACAAAGACTGAACCTAATTACTTTGAAGCTTTTGCCGAAAAGCAACAGGGGGTAATTGTATATGACATCGAGGTTAAAGGGCTTGGGCGTGGAACAAAAGATGTTGTGGAGAAGGCCATTGATCTTAAAAATAAGAATAACTATGACCGTGTTTGGGCTGTTTTCGATAGGGATGAATTTCCTGCAAAGGATTTCAACGAAGCCATTGCGATGGGACAAAAAAATAGCATTGAGGTAGCCTGGAGTAATGAAGCATTCGAATTGTGGTATCTATATCATTTTCAGAATGTAATAACAGGAGTGTCTCGAAAGGATTATGAAGAGAAGATTTCAACAGCTGTAAATGCTTCTCCTAAATATAAATCGAAGAAAAAGTACAGATACGCCAAGAAAGATCCTAACAATTATAAGATAATGACTACTTACGGCTCAATGGAGTCCGCCTTGCGGTATGCGGAAGCGAAGCATTTAGAATATGCAGATTCACGTTATGCAAATCAAAATCCTTGCACTACGATTTATCAGCTTGTACGGCAATTGTTGGGACGAGATGAGAAACTGAATGCTGAACTGATCGCAAGGATTGGGGAAAATGAATTATAGAACTTCAATGATTCAATGGTGGTGTTTTGTGTGTAAAGATAAATAACACCTTAAAAGTGTTTGAATGTAATATTTAAGACACTGATGGATTTTAAACAAAATAATTTCGAATAACATTTATGCAAGTAGAAGAAATAACACAAATATTACGAGAGTCACCAAGCGTACGACTCATAAAATCAAGAAGTGTGGATTTCTTCTTGTCTTTTGTCATTGAAGCGTTTGAAGGACAGGCGGCTATAATGCAGGAACGCTTGCACATGCTACTGGAGAACCGACTGGATGAGCAGGAAAATACGTTGGTGGAGGATGATTCTGAAATGACGAGACTAGTAGAGTCTAACGAACAGAAAGCGAAACGGCTCATCAAAGACTGGACAGACAAGGGATTCTTGACCAATTATCAGAACGAAGAGGGAGAGGTGATATACGAGATTTCGTCACACACAAGCAAATTGATAGATTGGGTGGTGAGCTTGAAAAAAGAAGATTACATCGGTACTGAATCAAAGTTCAAGACACTGTTTTCCCAACTGAAGGAATTGGTGGAATACTCGAACGAGGACCGTGAGAAGCGACTAGAATTGCTTCGAACCAAAAAAATGGAGATAGAGCATCAGATTCAGCGGCTGGAGATGGGCGAAGAGGTCGAGGTTTATGAGGACTACCAGATAGAACCACGATACAACAGTTTGAACAAACTGGCGAAGGAACTGCTGAGCGATTTCAAAGAGGTGGATGACAACTTTAAGGGGATTATCAAAGAGATATACGAACGTCAGACAGAAAATGCAGAGAAGAAAGCTTTGTTGAACTACATCTTTGATGCATATGGCGAACTAAAACAATCGCAACAAGGCAAAAGTTTCTATGCATTTTTGGGAGTTTCTGCTCTCGGCCGATCTGCAGAAAGAATGGGACGAGTTGACTGGTGTACTCTACAAAACGCTGGAAAATAGAGGCATTGATGCACATGACATGTTTCTCAAGGAAATGAAAAAGCATCTGTTTGACGCTGGTGAGAAGGTTGCGAAAACCAACGACCGCATGAGCGAGAAACTGAGTCGAATCATTCGCCAGAACGGACATATGAATGCTGAGGCGACAAAGCAAGTAATCAACGATATAAAGAAACTACTCATCGAAGCCAGCAGACGGAAAGAAAAGCCAGATGCTTCGCTTGAATACGAAACCATTGACATCAATCTGCCGCTGGAGCGCCCTCTTACCCTCACACCTGTAAAAGAAACTGTGTATAAGGATAAGCCTGACATAGCCGGACTGAGTCTGGCTGATTTGGAGAGTATTGGTAAACTCTACAATCCGTATCACATCGACCGAAAGGTGCTGAGAGACCGCATCAACGAGGTGTTGAACGACAGACAGCAGACGACCCTGGCAGAGGTGATAGAGCGGAACGAAGGCGTGGAGAAAGGTCTGTCGGAAGTGTTTGGATACATTGGCGTGCTGAAGGAATATAAGACGGTGGTAAGCGAAGAACGCCAGCAACATATTATTTTTACAGAAAATAAAACCATATCAATTCCCGAAATTATAATAACAAGATGAACGCAGCAAATATACAACCATACAGCAGGGCTGTAGTGAAACTGTTGAAAGGCATCGTAGAGAAAGACGATGTAGTTTGGAATGATTTACTCGACTACCAAAGCGAGATTCAGGACTATATCAGTGTGATGGGACTGGAACTCATCGTGAAAAAGGATGAAGGTTTTGCCTTTGTCAAGCAAATGAAATTGGACGAAGACAAAACATTGAACATGGTGTCGAGAAGGTCGTATGGTTTTGAGGTTTCGGTGATACTCATCGTGTTGAGGCAGATACTCGAAGACTTCGACAGCAATCCAACAGGTCGCAGGCTTCGGACAAGTATGTAACTGCTACTGAAATAAAGGAAGAGGCAGAATTGTTTCTTCCCGCCACATTCAATCGTGCCAAGTTTGAGAAAGATCTTGACCGCTATATAGACAGCATAGCAGGCTTTGGTTTCCTGGTGGAAGCAAAGCATATTGAGGGTGAGAAGCGCTATAAGATACATCGCATCATCAAGGATAAGGTGACACTGGACGATATATTAGAATTTAAAAACAAACTTAATGACTATAATGCAGCAGATGAACCTATTTAATACCAGTTCGGAAGTGGCAGGCTTTAAGCTTGACTATTTGGAAGTGTGGAATTGGGGAACCTTTGACAAAAAAGTGTACCATATGAATTTGCATGGTAACAACTCGCTATTGACCGGAGCAAACGCCTCGGGCAAGAGTACGCTGATAGATGCTCTGCTCACGCTGATGGTGCCACTGAAGCGCCAACGATTTTACAATCAATCATCGGGTGTGGAGAAGAAGGGCAACCGTACAGAGGAATCGTACTTCTTTGGCAACTATGGCAATCAGCAGCAGGAGGGTGCAGCGAGCACAACCACGCTGAGATTGCGCGACAAAGGGGCTCGTTCGGTATTGCTTGCATCGTTCTGCAATGTGGACAAGCGCGTGGTGACGCTGTTTCAGGTGCGCTACTACACTGGCGAGGAACTAAAGGTACTGTTTGGTGTAGCCCGAGAGTCGTTGACTATAGAGCGTGACTTTTCAGAGTTTGACTTGCATGGCGATTGGCGCAAGCGACTGACGAAAAAATACAATACGAATGAAACAAAACGCACGATAGAGTTTTTTGATGGTCCGGTGGCATATGGCGAAAAGATGATAACCCTCTTCGGTATGCGTTCGGACAAGGCGCTTACACTCTTCAATCAGATAGTGGGTGTGAAAGTGTTGGACGATCTGGACAGTTTTATTCGTACGAATATGCTCGAGGAACTGCCGGCTGAGGAGAAGTATCAGGAACTGAAGGACAACTTCCAAAATCTGATGGAGGCTAAGACTAATATCGATAAGGTGAAGGAGCAGATTGCCCAACTGGAACCTATCAATGCATTGACAGAGGAACTGAAGGAGATAGACATACGCATAGTTGAAATGGAGCAGGAGAAGAGTGTGGCAGCCTATTGGTTTGCTGCGCGAACGGTGGATTTGTGCGACAAGGAGTTGGTGTGCTGCAAGAGCGACTTGAGGAAACTGGAAGATAGGTTGAAGGAGTTGAAGGTGCAGAAGGGTGAGCTGGAACAAGAGCAAATGCGCTTGACGGTGGCTATTGAGAAGGACGAGGTGGGTCAGCAGATACATGAAATTGAAAAGGAAATCAATCAGAGAGTGAGGATACGTGATAACCGCAAGGCCAAAGCCGAAGAATACGATAAGTTGGCAAAGCTGGTGAAGATGGAACAAAGTCCTGATGTAGAGGTATTCGAAATTAATCGTGCGACCGCCAAACGCGAGAAAGATGCTCTGCAAGTGACGATTGACAGGCAACTTATGGAAGAGAAGCGTCAGGCACAAAACCGTCAGGATGAAATCAGTAGCAACATAGAAGAACGAATGGCCACCATACGCTATCTGCAGCAGCATAAGAACAATATATCCGGTCGTGTGGCTGAGATTCGTGATGAGATACTGGAAGCTGTTGGTGCAACTACCGAAGAGATTCCATTCATTGGTGAACTGATATGTGTGAAGGATGATGAGCGTGATTGGGAATATTCCATTGAGCGTATTCTTCACAATTTTGCATTGCGATTGGTGGTGCCAGAGAAGTATTACAAGCAGGTGAATGAGTATGTGAATGGTCATAATCTGCGAGGTCGTATCGTGTATCAGCGATACCAGGGCGCAGAGACTATTCGTGAGTTTGGATAGGACATTGAAAGCGGATTCGTTGCTCCGTAAGCTTGAATACAAGCCAAAGTGCTTGTATTTGGATTGGCTTGAGGATAGGTTATTTGCTGAGAATTACTATAAGTTTAAAATATTCATTTATCTGATTGTAGCCTTTTAATAATGAACATTTTTCATGCTGATAGTTGACCATTTATCCACAATGTACTCATAGACCTCAAAACAGCCCAGATTACCGGGAAAAGGCTTCAGCGATGACAGGTCAGCTTCCAGACGTGATGTTTTCTCCGCTGTTGAAAGACTGCCTTGCTCGTTGTTGACCTGCATACATACCCGGTTTAAATGCTCCTGGGCAGAATGTATATCACCAAAATGGTCTGTCAGGCAGAAAGCTTTCCTTCTGACATATTCCACGCTGCGCTCCACATGTCCTTTCTCCCATCCGGCCCGTACATTACAGAAACGGTACTCAAAACAATAGAAACCGGACATCTTCCTCAAAGCTTCTGTAGGTTTCTTATCACCACCGACAAAGCTCTTGACGGCTACACGCATATTGTCATAGACCATCATGGCGGGGACACCATGTATATCCCTGAAAAAGTTACGGTGGGATTCCATGAAGGCAAGCGTATTCTGATGCCTGAAAAGATAGGCGTATCTGCCATTGCTATGCCCGAAAGTGAATACGGCCAGATAAAACTTGGTTTTGACGCCGTCAATAAAAAGAAGAACTTCACCCCAGTCAAACTCGGCAATGCATCCAGGCTCATAGAACAACCGGATAAAGGCTTCGCTCTTTTTCTTCTCTTTGTATGACTCTATATTTTTTATCTTATCCTTAATCTCTTGTGTGAGCGAGGACGGCGTCTGGAACTATCACTGTCGCCCACAGGCTGGATGGTAAGCAAATCACTCAAACCTCTTCTGGTGTCCGTGCGAGATGGCTGATTCGTACTTTTGAAAAGAATATTGTCAACAGTATGACAGCGGCTGACATGAAGTTCACGAGAGATACGCCGTTTGCTATAACCGC
>VOFD01002149.1_pt1 | contig 52203 bp, 64 predicted proteins | sample 5384101 | NCBI WGS metagenome assembly VOFD01 (sample SAMN12384723, study PRJNA508395) | human gut metagenome | isolation source: healthy gut C | host: Homo sapiens
CACAACTTCCGAAGATGTGAACACATCCCCCATGCTGACCTCGGAACGGCGAAAACCATATCTGCTATTATTGGAACTCATTAAGATTACCTATCAGATGGCCGATGAATGAATGGATGAATTTTTCGATGGAGGTATCTTCGGAAACATCTTCATAATGGTCGGGATCGCTGGTGCAAATCAGTGCGGCCATGGAATAATGCCTCTCAAGAATGAGTTTCTGGCATAGAATCCGGTAACGGTCAAGATAGCTGGCAGACTTGAATTCCGGGAGTACGGGATAATGCGACTCGTTGTTACGTACGGGATTGACAGATCCCTCATCTTTGCCGACAACGGTAAGATAGCCAATCCACGGTGCCGTCTGACCGGGGAATTGATTCTCGCGGAAAGCCGTCCAGAAATCAACGGCGAATCCGATTGATTCTTCAGCACGGTTATTGAAGTTGTTGCCATAGGGAGCCAATCTGAGATTTAAGTTCGACGGCAGCGATCAATTTTTTATTTGGAGCGATAATCAGGGAAATCCCAGTCTTTGGAGGAACGGAAATATCCCGGCAGGTATGCTTGACTGGTATATATGCATTCCACTGGTACACCTTTTGCTCAACGGCGATAATCTTGAGCAGGTTTGCAAATGCGTCCAACTGTCTACCACCAACAACCGCTCCTCGATTGGAGGAATCGCCACTGGAGGCCAGTTGTCTTTGTTTGGTATCCCAAAAAGACTTGATTGCTGTCTTAACGAGATAGTCGGAGATCTTTCACCATCATAATTTATCCTTTGATATTTACAAAGATAACAAATATGAACACATCTCGCGCATACATCGCAAGCGCAGAACATAAAAAAGCACTTAAGCCTTCACCAGCGCCCGGTTTCCTTGCCGTCGATGCAGACGGTGAGGTCTTCGGGAAATGCACGATGCGCACGAAGTCGCTCTCGTATTCGGCAGGGCATCGCGTCAAAGCGCGTCGCTCGCAGTATTCGCCGGGCAGGAATACGGGTTCACGTTGACATAGCCCCGCATGTTCTGGAAGTGCGGCCGGGGAAATTCTCCAGGCATGCGGTTGTTGATGGCTGTCATCTCCGCGGCCATCTCGCGCGTCTTCATCACGTCGAAATTCTGCCTGCGCAGATAGACCACGTCCCTGACGCCCTGTATCATTCCGGGGCCGATAGCGCAGCCCGACGAGAGCAGGGCGCCTTCGGTGTCCAGCGAATTCCAGTCCACTGCGTTGAAGCTGTTGACCGACGAGATGGGACGTATCTGCAGCACGTTGAACAGAGCCGCCCTGTCGCCCCTGTCGAGGTCGGCGGCGAACTCTATCTCCACGGCGCACTTCACCTCCTTGCGGGTGATCTCCAGCAGCGTGGTGAGTATGTCGGCGAGCGGGAAGGTGTTGTATTTCAGGATGTGGGCGAAGGTCACAAACTTGGGCCCTTTGGGAACAGGCGAATCCACGATGCGCTGGTTCTCGTAGTCCCAGGTGGAGACCACCTTCGAGAACGAGCGGAAACGTCCGCAGTCGGAAATCGGGATGCGTTCGAGATTCACCGCGTCGTCGACCGAAGTCTTGAACTTGTCGGGCTGGAGGTTCAGCGCGAACATCGCCTGCTGCGTCTCCCTCATCGTCAGGTCGGGAGTGGAGGTCTGAAGCACGTTCTTGGGGTATTTCGGCGAGAAGCGCAGCACTTGGTCGCCATCGACCACGGCCTTGCCGAGTCCGAACGCCAGCTTCGCGACTCCGTCCTCTGGCGTCTCGTAGCCTATGGGGTAGAAGTTGATGGAGCGTGCGACTCCCGAGAAGGTAGGGAAATAGTAGCCGCCGTCCTCGCTTCCGCAGACTTCCTGCAGCACGATGGCCATCTTCTCCTCCGAAATCACGTTGGAGGTCGAGATTATGTATCCCCTCGAAGATGCGAAATATACGGAGGCGTAGACGCTCTTGATCGCCTTGGAGAGCAGGCGCAGCTCCTGGTCTTCATTCTCGGTATGCGGTATCATGTAGGTCGAATACACGCCGGCGAAGGGCTGGTAGTAGGAGTCTTCGAGTATCGAGGAAGAGCGCACCGCGAGCGGACGGCGCACGTTGCGTATGAAGACTCGCAGGGCGTCGGTGAGATCCGAAGGCAGGGTGGAGGCCACGAACTCCGAAAGAATCTCGGCGTCGCTGAGGTCGGAGTTGATCACGTACTGGAGGCCGTTCTCGAGTATGAATCGGTCGAAATATTCGGTGGTGATCACGAGCGTGCGCGGAACGAGCACCCTGACATCCTCCCATTTGCCGTAGAGGTCGTATTTTGCGAGAATGTGGTTCAGGAAGGCGAGACCCTGGCTTTTTCCGCCCAGGGAACCGTCGCCGAGGCGGGAGAACCAGATGGCGTCGTTGTAGGTGGCGGGGTCGAAACGGGCCACGACCCCGAGGCCCTGGCGCATGCGGTAGTCATGCAGCATCCGGAGGTTGAGCTTGCGTATCTCGCCGAGGTCGGTCTCGTCGTTGACGTCGATGTCGCGGAAGGAGTCGCCGATGCTGAACAGACCGCGGCTGTAGAGCCAGCGCGAGATGTAGTTCCTGCCAGCGAAATAGCGCAGGGATTCGTCCGACATTGTCTTGAGCAGACGTTCGAACTCGTAGAGATTGCGTGCGCGGGCCGTCTCCTGCCCGGTCAGCGGGTCTGTGACTATGAAATCGCCGAAAGCGAACTCGCGGGCGATGTATTCGCTGAGCTCGTGGATCAGGGTCTTGGAGGTCTTGCGCACGAAGCCCACCCCGAGCTCCTCAGCCACTGACCTCATGCTCTCCTGGGAGGACTGCAGCAGGTACGGCAGCGTGGGGTTGTCGGCCTTGATGAGCCGGCAGAGATTGATGCCGGCGTCGATCACCTCGGTGGCGCGGTCGTCGCCCTTGTGGAGGATGAAGCCCACGTCGGAGATGATGCCGAGCATGTTGGTCTTGTATTTCTGGTAGAGCTCCACCGCCTCGTCGTAGCAAGTGGCCAGCATTATCTTCGGACGGGCGCGCTTGCGCATGAACTGCTGCTCCTCGTTGAGAGCGTCGCGCACCGCCTCGTTGTTCTGGCGAAGCACGAGCTTGTAGAGGATGGGCAGATAGGCCGAATAGTAGTGGACGGAATCCTCTACCAGCATTATGGTGCGCACTCCCATCTCCAGCACGTCGTGCTCGGCGTTCATCTTGTCCTCCAGCAGCTTGATGATCGCGATGATCAGGTCGGTGCTGTTGTTCCAGCTGAACACGTAGTCGATGTTGGTCTTGTCCTGCTTTGCGATGTAGTTGTAGATGACCTTGGAGTACGACGAAAGCAGAACGATCGGGGGTGCGGGGCTATCACCTTGGCAAGCCGGGAGAACTCGAACACGTCGAGCTTCCCGACATTGAACATGGTGATGATGAGGTCGTAGCGGTCGCCCTGGTGCTTGAGCAGCTCCAGAGCTTCCAGCGTGGACTCCACCCGGTCGATGGAAGGAGGGTTGCTGAGGTTCAGCTCCGCATAGTCCTGCGAAATCTGCCCTTCGATGTGGCCGTCCTCCTCGAGGGAGAAGCTGTCGTAGTTGTTGCAGATCAGGAGGATGCTCCGTATCTTCCTGGTCATCAGCCGGGTGTAGTCCTGTCCGAACATGGTTGGAGATTAAACGAGTCCCTGGTCGACCATCGCGTTGGCAACCTTTATGAAGCCTGCGATGTTGGCGCCCTTCACGTAGTTGATATATCCGTCCTCCTCCTTGCCGTACTTGAGGCAGGCGGCGTGGATTTCTGACATGATGCGGTGCAGCTGGGCGTCGACCTCCTCCGAAGTCCACTTCTGGCGGATGGAGTTCTGGGTCATCTCGAGTCCCGACGTAGCCACACCGCCGGCGTTCGACGCCTTGCCGGGCGAGTAGAGCAGCTTCGCGTTCTGGAAAATCTGTATGGCATCGGGAGTCGTGGGCATGTTCGCGCCCTCGGCCACGCACCAGCATCCGTTCTTCACGAGCTTTTTCGGCGTCGGCGGCCTCGATCTCATTCTGGGTAGCGCAGGGCAGGGCTATGTCGCAGGGCACGCTCCAGGGTCTCTCTCCGGGGAAATACTTGGCCTGAGGATATTTCTCGGCATACTCCCTGATGCGTCCACGGCGCACGTTCTTGAGTTCGAACACGTATGCCATCTTCTCCTCGTCAAGTCCCTCGGGGTCATGGATGTAGCCGTCGGAATCGGAAAGGGTCACGACCTTGGCGCCAAGTCTCATCGCCTTCTGGGCGGCATACTGGGCCACGTTGCCGGAGCCGGAGATCGCCACGGTCTGTCCCTCGAAGGACTTGCCTTTCGAGGGCCATCATCTCCTGGGCGAAATAGCAGACTCCGTAACCGGTAGCCTCGGGACGCAGCAGGCTGCCGCCCCAGGCGAGGCCCTTGCCGGTCATGGAGCCGGTGAACTCGTCGCGCAGACGCTTGTACTGGCCGAACATGTAGCCGACCTCGCGTCCGCCCACGCCGATGTCGCCGGCGGGCACGTCGGTGTCAGGGCCGATATGGCGCTGGAGTTCGGTCATGAAGCTTTGGCAGAAGCGCATCACCTCGGCGTCGGACCTGCCTCTGGGGTTGAAGTCGGAACCGCCCTTCGCGCCGCCCATGGGCAGAGTGGTCAGGGCGTTCTTGAAGTCTGCTCGAATGCGAGGAACTTCATGATGCTGAGGTTCACGCTCGCATGGAAGCGGATGCCTCCCTTGTACGGGCCGATGGCGCTATTCATCTGCACCCTATAGCCGCGGTTGATGTGCACCTCCCCGCGGTCGTCAGTCCACGGCACCCTGAACATGATCACGCGCTCGGGCTCGACCATCCTCTCGAGAATCTTGAGGTCCATGAGGTAGGGGTAGGCCACCACATAGTCGGCCACGCTTTCCACAACCTCTCTTACCGCCTGGTGGAACTCGCTCTCACCGGGATTGCGCGAGATAAGTTCAGACATGAACTTCTCGACATGATTTTTCGTGAATTTGTCCATAAGGGTAATTTTTAACTAACCTCCAAATATAAAAAAATCTCCTCTAAATTCCGACACGGAATTTTGCAATCTGATTGCACTGAATAAAATCTATCTTTGCCAGCCGCCCGGAGAAGACACTTCCGGCGCCGGATGCCGAAAACAAACCAAAAACCTATAATGAAAAAGAAATACCTGATTCTGGCAGCCCTGAGCCTGCTCGCCACCACAGCCTGTCAAGACAAGACAGAAGACCACGATCACGACCATGAAGCCGAAGCGGCCGCGGAGGCGCACACCCGCGAAGGAGAAGCCGCCCACGGCGAAATCGTCCTCTCGCCCGAAAGGGCGAAGGAGGCCGGAGTGGAGGTCGCAACCATCAATCCGGGCAGATTCAGCGCCGCCGTCAGGACCTCCGGAGTCCTCTCCCCCGCCGGCAGCGGATCGGCGACCATAGCCTCGCGCACCGCCGGCATCCTCGCCTGGAGCGGCGGAACCCCCGTGCCCGGGCAGAGGGTGGGCGAAAAGGAAGTGATGGCCAGGATATCCGCCGGCGGAATGGGTGAAGGCGACGCCGTGACCCGCGCCGCAATCGCCTACGAGGCCGCGAAGACGGAATACGACAGAGCCAGGGCGCTCCTGGAAGACAGGATCATCTCCCAGAGGGAATTCACCGCGATCGAAGCCGACTACAGGACCGCGCTCAACGCATATCAGGGCTCCACCGCCGACGGCGCCGCCGACGGAGTGGCGGTCAGCTCTCCCCTCTCCGGCTACATCGTCGACGTGCTCAAGAACGAGGGCGACTATGTGGCCGCGGGCGAAGCCATAGCCACCGTGTCGGCCGATTCCCGCCTGCGGCTCGTGGCCGACCTGCCGGAAAAATACGCCGGCCTGCGCAATTCCATCTCCGGTGCGAACTTCCGCCTCATGTATGACGACGCCACGCTGAGCCTCAGCGGCTCCGAAGGCCGCCCCGTCTCAGTAGGACGCTCGGTCACCGCCGGCACCGCCTACATCCCCGTGACCTTCGAGTTCAGCAACCGCGACGGCCTGATGCCCGGCTCCTATGTCGAGGTCTGGCTGCTCACCGAGAGCCGTGACGGCGTGATCGCCGTTCCCGAGACCGCCCTCACCGAAGAGCAGGGCGAATATTTCGTCTATGTGCAGCTCGACGCCGAATGCTATAAGAAAGTGCCCGTGACCGTCGGCGGCCGCAACGGCGTCAACGTGGAGATTCTGTCCGGCCTCGCCGGAGGAGAGAACGTGGTCGTCAAGGGAGCATACCAGGTCAGGCTCTCCTCGGCTTCAGTAATCCCCGGCCACACCCACAACCATTAGTCGACCGCCATGCTCAACAAGATAATAGAGTTCGCGCTGCACAACAGGCTCTTCATCCTGCTTACCGCAGTGCTGCTGACCTTCGGCGGCATATATGTCACCGAAACCATGGAGGTGGACGTGTTCCCCGACCTGAACGCTCCCACCGTGGTCATAATGACCGAAGCCCAGGGCATGGCCCCCGAGGAGGTTGAGAAGACCGTGACCTTCCCCATCGAAACCGCAGTCAACGGAGCCACGGACGTGCGTCGCGTGCGTTCGTCGTCGACTACCGGATTCTCCGTGGTGTGGGTCGAGTTCGACTGGGGCACCGACATCTACCGCGACCGGCAGATAGTCTCCGAAAAGCTCGCCACCCTCGGCGACCAGCTTCCCGCCAACGTGGGCACGCCCACGCTCGGGCCCCAGTCCTCGATTCTCGGAGAAGTGCTGATAATAGGCCTCACCGCCGATGGGCAGACCTCCCTCGAGGAGTTGCGCACCATAGCCGACTGGACCATCAGGCCCCAGCTGCTCGCCGTGGGCGGAGTCGCCCAGGTGGCCGTGCTCGGCGGCGACATCAAGGAATACCAGATACTGCTCGACATGGACCGCATGCGCCGCTACGGGGTCACCACCGACGAGGTGCTCGCGGCGACGGAGGACATGAACCGCAACGCCTCAGGCGGAGTGCTGTATGAATATTCCAACGAGTACATAATACGCGGCATGTCATCCACGACCGCAGTCGACGAGATCGCGCTCGCGGTGGTCAAGACTGCCGCCGACGGCCGCCCCATAACCCTGCGGGACATCGCCGAAGTGCGCACCGGCCCCCAGGAGCCGCGCACCGGAACCGCCTCCATCGAAGGGAAGCCCGGAGTGCTGCTGACCGTGACCAAGCAGCCAAAAAGTCTCCACCAACGACCTCACCGACGCCCTCGACGCCAAGATGGCCGAAATCGCCCGGACCCTGCCCTCCGACGTGCAGGTGAAGACCGACATCTTCCGTCAGAGCGACTTCATCGACGCCTCGATAGGCAACATCAAGAGCGCGCTGATCGAAGGCGCGCTGTTCGTGATTCTCGTGCTGTTCCTGTTCCTGATGAACGTCAGGACCACGCTGATTTCGCTCGTGACCATCCCGCTCTCGCTGCTGATAACCATCATCGTGCTGCGAATCAGCGGCATGAGCATCAACACGATGAGCATCGGAGGCATGGCGATCGCCATCGGTTCGCTGGTCGACGACGCGATCGTGGACGTGGACAACGTGTTCAAGCGTCTGAGAGAAAACCGCCTGAAGCCCGAAGGACAGAGGCGCAGGGTGCTCGACGTGGTGTTCGACGCCTCCAAGGAGGTACGAATGCCCATCCTGAACTCCACCTTCATCATAGTTGTGAGCTTCATCCCCATCTTCTTCCTCTCCGGCATCGAAGGGAGGATGCTGGTTCCGCTCGGAGTCGCGTTCATCGTATCTCTCTTCGCCTCCACGCTCGTGGCGCTGACGCTCACCCCAGTGCTCTGCAGCTTCCTGCTCAAGAACACCGGCGCGACGAAGGGTACCAGCAAGGAATCCCCGGTGACCCGCTGGCTCAAAAAGGTCTACGGCAAGGCCCTGGCCGGCGCCCTGCACCACCGGAAAGCGGTGCTCGGGGTGTCCGCGGCCGCCCTTGTCGGCGCCATAGTCATGGCCTTCGGCTTCGGCTCCAGCTTCCTGCCTCCGTTCAACGAAGGCTCGTTCACGATCAACGTGAGCACCCTCCCCGGAGTCTCGCTCGAGGAAAGCGACGCCATAGGCCGAAAGGCCGAGGAACTCATACTCTCGGTTCCCGAAATCAAGACGGTGGCCCGCAAGACGGGCCGTGCCGAGCTCGACGAGCATGCGCTCGGAGTCAACACCTCCGAGATGGAGGCTCCCTTCGAATTCGGCGGACGCCCCAAGAGCGAGATCATCGCCGAACTGCGCGAGAAGCTGGGCACCCTGCCCGGAGTCAACGTGGAGATAGGCCAGCCCATCTCCCACCGCATCGACGCGATGCTGTCGGGCACCCAGGCCGCGATAGCCGTGAAGATATTCGGCGACGACCTGAACACGTTGTTCAACATAGGCAACGAGATCAAGGAGGCGGTCGCTGATGTCGAAGGGCTCGCCGACCTGAACGTGGAGCAGCAGATCGAGAGGCCGGAGCTCGCCATCGTGCCACGCCGCGAGATGCTGGCGCGCTACGGCGTCACGATGTCGGAATTCGTGGAATATGTGGAAGTCTGCCTCGGAGGACGCGCCGTGTCCCAGGTATACGAGGGCGGCAAGGTGTTCAACCTCACCGTGAAGGCCTCGGGCGACTGGCGCGACCGTATCGAAACCATCCACGACATGACCGTAGACACGCCGTCCGGCAAGGTGCCGCTCGACCGCATCGCTGAAATCCGCTCGGCCTCCGGCCGAACACCATCAACCGCGAGAACGCCCAGCGCAAGGTGGTCGTTTCGGCGAACATCACCGGAGGCGACCTCCAGGGTGCGGTGGACGCAATGCAGGCCGCCATCTCCGAAGGTGGCGCTGCCCGAAGGCTATCACGTCGAATTCGGCGGACAGTTCGAGAGCGCTCAGAGTGCGTCGCGCACGCTGTCCATCCTGACGGTGTTCGCCATCATCGTGATCTTCCTGCTGCTCTACAGCCAGTTCCGCAGCTTCAAGCAGGCGGCGATAGTGCTGATTGACCTGCCGCTTGCGCTTATAGGCGGCGTGCTGATGGTGTTCTTCAGCGACAAGGTGATGTCGATACCCGTAATCATAGGCTTCATCTCGCTGTTCGGCATCGCGACGCGCAACGGCATGCTGCTGATTGACCGCTACAACGACCTCCGCCACGGCGGACTCAGCGTCGGCGACGCCGTGATGACAGGCTCGCTCGACAGGCTCAACCCTATTCTGATGACCGCGCTGTCGTCGGCCCTCGCCCTTATCCCCCTCGCCCTCGGCGGCGAGCTTCCGGGCAACGAGATCCAGAGCCCGATGGCCAAGGTCATACTCGGCGGCCTGCTCAGCTCGACGCTGCTCAACGCCTTCGTGATTCCCATTGTCTACGACATCTTCAGCGAAAAGGAGGAACAGAAATGAAAAGAATCCTGACACTGCTTGCCGCTCTGCTCGCCTACTCCGCGGCAGGCGCACAAAACATCGACGAGATACTCTCGCAGATTTCCGACAACAACCTGACACTCAAGGCCCTCCAGCAACAGGTGGATGCGCAGGGCGACGCCAACCTGGCCGAATCATCGCTCGAAGGGCCGGAAATCGAGTTCGGCTACCTCTTCGGCGACGACGGGCGACGCAGACACGACTTCGGCGTGAGCCAGAGCATAGACTTCGGCACGCTGACCGGAGCCCGCCGCAAGGCCGCTCTCGGCAGAACGAGCTGCTCCGGCTGGAATACCGCGCCAGCCGCCGCGACGTGCTGACTTCCGCGAGGAAGCTCGTCTACCAGATAATCCACCGCAACGCGCTGATCGCCGAATACGGGCAGCGTGTGGAGAACGCCAGGACCGTGGAGCGCGCCTACCGCTCCGGTTATGAGAAGGGCGAATTCTCGGTAATCGACTACCGCAAGGCGGCGGTGAGCCTCGCCGAGACCGAAGGCAATCTGAAACTGCTGGAAGTCGAACGCGACGGAATGCTCGCCGAGCTCAGGAATCTCAACGGAGGAATCGAGATCAGCGTGACAGCTTGCGAGCAGGAAACTCTGCTGCTGCCCGCAAGTTTCGAGCAGTGGCTCGACGAGGCCGCCTCCAGGAGCAGCGCCCTGAACTATGTCCGCAGCTCGACGGAAGCATCCGAGCAGCAGCTCAGGCTGAGCCGCAGCGAGGCGCTCCCCAGCCTCTCGATAGGCTACAAGTCGGAGGTGGTTCCCGGAGAGGGCTTCAGGGGCGTGTCGGTGGGCATGAGCATCCCGCTCTGGTCGGCCGGCAAGAAGATTTCCAGCGCGAAGAAGCAGCTGGAGGCCGCCCGCATAGCCGAACAGGACGCTCTGGTGCAGTTCCGCACCAACGCCGAGAATCTCTACGACAAGGCTATGAGGCTTGCCGAGTCCGCTGCGGCAGTTGCGGATGCGGCTGATTTGAAATCAGCAGCATCATCCGGTTCAGCCGCGGCCGGGGGTCTGGACGACCTGCGCAAGGCCCTCGACAGCGGGCAGATGTCGCTGCTGGACTACATGAACGAAATCGGCTATTTCTACAGTTCACGCGAACTGGCCCTGCAGACCCAGCTGGACTACATGCTCGCCGTGGCCGACCTGCTGGCGCTGGAAATGTAGTCTCCCGATGGCGTCTCCGGGGTCACCGGGGCGTGTCCGCATCCGGGAAGCAGGGTCGCGGCGGACAGCAGCGCCGCGCAGAGCAGGTGGATTTTTTCTCATATTTCAGTAAATCGGGTAGTTCAAACGATGATATGAAGATACTAAAATCTGGAATTCATAGTATTTTTGCAGCGTTAAAAAACTTTGGAACCATGCAGCTGATCAAGAATAGGGAATTCGGGGGCGAGCGCCCGCTGTTCGCGTCGCACGACCTCCATCTGGACAACGTGACCATACTCGCCGGGGAATCGGCCATCAAGGAATGCAGCAACATCGTGGCTACGAACTGCCGCTTCGAGGGCAACTACCCTTTCTGGCATGTCCACGGCTTCACGATCGAGAACTGCTACTTCGCGGTCGGCGGACGCTCGGCGCTCTGGTATTCGGACCACCTGAAGATGAAGGACACGGTGATCGACGCGCCGAAAATGTTCCGCGAGATGAGCGAGATCGACATCGAGAACGTCGTGATGAACGACGCCGACGAGGTGTTCTGGCGCTGCAGCGGCATCCGGGCGAAGAACCTGAAGCTGCACGACGGCACCTATCCTTTCATGTTCAGCAGCAATATCATCGTCGACGGGCTGGAGAGCGACAGCAAGTATGTGTTCCAGTATGTGAAGAACGTGGAGATTCACAATGCGAGGATAACTACCAAGGATGCGTTCTGGGAGGTCGAGAACGTGACGATATATGACTCGGTGCTGGACGGTGAATATCTCGGCTGGCATTCCAGGAACCTGCGTCTGGTGAACTGCCATATCTCGGGCGAGCAGCCTCTGTGCTATGCTCACGACCTGGTGCTGGAGAACTGTACTTTCGACGCGGCCTGCGACAGGGCTTTCGAGTATTCGACTCTGCGAGCAGACATCCGCGGTTCGATCGCCAACATCAAGAATCCGACCTCTGGGCTGATTGTCGCCGACTCCATCGGCTCCGTCACTCTCGACGAGAACATACTGCCGCCCGCCGACTGCGTCATCAGAACCCGGTAGCATGTTGTAGCGGCAGGTGTGCCGGCGTCCGGGAGGTTACGCGCGAGCGCTCCATCGATGCTTCGCATCGTCCGCTCACTGCCGCGGACGGCAAGCCTCCCGGGCGCCGGCACACCTGCCGACACAAAATATATCAATATCAGCGGGACAGGCAGGTTGCCTCATTCGAGGTTCCGCTTCGCTCCATCCCGCCGCTTTCGCGGCACCCACTTACGGCCGTGGGCGGCCAGCCCTCCTGAGGCAACCTGCCCGTCCCGCTGGCAATGGCTACTCCGACGCGGCTTTCCTGTGACGGACGGCGCGGATGATCAGGAAAGCGGCGAGGGCGACGAAGCATACGAGTATGCTCACCATCTCGGCGACGTGGTTCATGGGGTCGATCCAGAATTCGGTCAGCAAACCGTTGCGGGCGAAGACCTCCACGGTCGTCCAGAAGATCACCACGGTCGAAATCGCCATGCGGATGTTCGGACCCCAGCCGTGCAGACCGAGCTCATAGCGGAACATGAAGATCGACCCCACGAGGCAGCCGATCGCGATGGCTATGGTGACCGGATGGCTCTCCCCCAGGAACGCCGGGTCATAGACGAACATCAGCAGCAGATACATGGTCCACATCATGATGTTCAGCTCCATGAAGGTGGTGATCGCCGTGTGACGGCTCATCGCGCGCGGCACGATCTCCTGCATCTTCTTGCCGAAAAAAACTTTCTGCAGCCAGTTCAACGCATGACAGCCGGTGCGGGAACCGAAGAGGTAGAGCACGATGAACATCACCCAGAAACCGAAGAAGCCGGCATTATCAGGTACTCCGGGCGCGAACCGCGCATCTCCTTCAGCACGTCGGCCGGGATGTCGTTCACATTGACGCCGTTTATCAGCATGTCATGGCTCACGCCGATGCCGTTGACGTATTCGGTGATCGTCTGCACCGTGCCGGAGCCCACCAGGTCGTAATGCACGCCGAAGCGGGTGGCGAAATACCCGTAGAGGAACTCCACCCAGCCGGTCCAGAACAGCAGTCCGCCGAAAAGCCCGAACAGCGTCTGCTTCGTGTCTCCCTTGACGAACACGCCCCAGACAGCTATCGCCAGTCCGACAGCACCCATTATGAAAGCGCAGGTGTTCATCACCGAAGTCTCCATCGTCTCCTCCATCACGCGCATCAGCGCATGTCCGAGGGGCATCGTGAACAGAACGAGGAAGAACGACGCTATCGTCCTGCCCCAGTACAATTTCTTTTCTGTCATAATATCATTGTTTATCAGTCTTGTCATTTGTCTTCATCGGCTCCTCCGGCGGCCGAAGGGAGTAGCGTCTTTCGAGCATGCAGAGCATCTCCCGCTTGCGGGCCTGAAGATAATCTTCAATCTGACCGGAAGTGAAATGCAGCACGTTCTCGAGCAGCGGTATGTTCTGGAAAGGCGCCGACGCGAGGGTCAGCACCGTATCCAGAATGTCGTCTATGCCCGTTTCAGGAAATGTTCCGGCGGCTATCTGCGCCGCAAGACGCTCGGAATGCCCGGCTATAACTCCCCTGGCTTCGTTCATTCCGGATTCAAGATAGCGGTCGAGAAGTCGGGGATGGTTGCGCGCAAGGTCCAAGATCATGAAAGGCAGCCTCCGATGTCTGTCCATGCAGTCGAAGATTGCCGAAGCGGCGTTCAGGATGGTCCGGAGGAAATCCCCCTCCCCATGCATTATAGGCTTGAGACCCTGAACGAAGTCGTAGACCGCGGAGTCGAGTATCCTGAGGAACAGCTGTTCCTTCGTCCTGAAATAATAGTTGACCATCGCGTGCGTGACACCCGCCTTCCGCGCTATCACCGCAGTGGATGTGCCGTCGTAGCCTTTCTCGAAGAACTCCTCCGATGCGGCCGAGAGTATTTCCTGTTCCTTTGTTATCTGCATTTGTTCATGTCGTCAACAATATCGGCCCTGATTGCGGGACGGCGGCTAACGATATTGTCTAACGATATCGTTAACAACGATGCAAATATATTGATATTTCCGTTCCGTTGTTCAGTTTTCGTTCAGAAACAGACATATTTGCCGAAGCATCACCGGAGCGGAGATCAAGTGGACAGTTATTGCACCCTGTATCATCACGCAAGAATGAAAACGGAAGAAGGAATATTGCAGTAATCGCACATTCATTAAAGAAGCCGCAATGAAAAGAATATTCGCAAAATTTCAAAACAACTTCTAATTTTGCAGCCGAAAAGAAAGGACAGATGACAGACTGCATAATATTCGATTTCGACGGCACGCTGGCCGACACCGCCGCCGGGATTCTCGCCACCGTCAAGGGAGACTTTTCAGACGCCTCGGCTTCCAGGGAGCCGACGACGAGCGCATCAGGCCCACCATCGGGCTGGTCCTGGAACAGTCACTCCAGCAGATCGGAGACCTCTCCGACGCCCAGGCCCGGGATGCGGCCCGGCTGTACCGGGAGATATTCCCGGAATACGGGGAGGTGAACAGCAGCCTCTTCCCCGGAGTGCCGGAGACCCTCGGCGAACTGCACGCGCGCGGATACCGGATGGCGATAGCCACCTCGCGCGGACGGGAGTCGCTGGAGGCCATCATGGCGCCCTACGGCGTCGGCGGATATTTCGAGGAGATGGTCACCGCCACCGACCGCCTCGCGCCGAAACCTGCGCCCGACATGGTTCTCACGCTGCTCGCCCGCATGAATCAGCCTGCCGGAAGCACCCTCGTGGTCGGGGACACGGTATACGACATGCTGATGGGTTCCGGCGCCGGCTGCCGCACCTGCGGGGTGACCTACGGAAACCAGAAGGAGACGCAGCTGCGCACCTGCGTCTCCGGACCATCGCATCGGCAGCTTCGCCGGACTTCTGGAAATCGTCTAATACTCGACCTTGTCGTCCTTGAGCCTCCAGTCCTCGAACGCCTTGATGGCTTCCTCGGGGAGCAGTCTCATGGACGCGAGCCTGCGGTCTTCGGGCTTCAGCGCTATCTCCTCGTAGATGAATGCGTCGTCGAAGCCGATTTCTGCTGCGTCGTGCTGGTTGTTGCCGTAATACATGCGGTCGAGATGCGCCCAGTAGATGGCGCCCAGGCACATCGGGCATGGTTCGCACGAGGTGTAGATCTCACAGCCGCTGAGGTCGAAGGTGTTCAGCTTGCGGCAGGCGGCCCTGATCGCGCTCACCTCGGCGTGCGCGGTGGGGTCATGCTCGTCGGTAACGCGGTTCACCCCCGTCGCCACTATCTCTCCGTTCCTGGCTATCACGGCGCCGAAAGGTCCGCCGCCCTCGGCGACGTTCTTCACCGAAAGCTCAATCGCCTTCCGCATCAGTTCTTCTTTTGTCATATCAGTCCGTTGTTTGATTTCTGCGCCAAGATAGCAAAAATTTCCGCCGGAAGGAGCCGGGACATCAGACAAGCAGGTACTTTTTCAGTTCTTGTTGAAGAACGTACTGGACCGGGAATCCGGCACGGCTGCGTCTGATCGTATCCTGCAGCTGCCTGAATGCCTGCTCCTGCTCTCCCGCCCCGGCGAGCAGCCGGAGATTGTCCGCGTCCAGCCGCTCCAGCAGCGCGTGGAACTCCGGTCCGTGGTTCGGATGCCTGAGATGGCAGAGCTCGTGCAGGATCACATGGTCGCGCAGCAGCTCAGGCAGCCGCACGAGGTTCAGGTTGAGATTGATGTTGCCCCGAGCGGAGCAACTGCCCCAGTTCGATGAATTGTGCTTGATGAACACGCGGCCGTACTCGAAACCATAGCGCTCCGCCAGTTCGGAGAGCCGCCGGGGCAGCAGCATTTTCGCCTCCTGGCGCATGGCCTCGATCTGCTCCGGAGCCACGGCAGAGGCGGAAGCGGTTTCCCGAAGGGACTTCTGCTTCTCCAACGTCTTCAGCACCCACCCTCGGTACTGCCCGAAGACCTGCAAGCCGGCAGCGTATGAGCATAACCGCGGCACCGTCACGGTCACGCCCTTCAGCGGATGCACCCTGACGCTGATACGCCTCGCCCGCGCGCTCTTCACGAGCCGCACCTGGCCGATTTCAGGGTCATTGTAGGTTCTTGAAGACATTTGACAAAGGTATCAATTCTTTTTTGTCTTCCTTTTGAAAAATCGTTATATTTGAAAGGTCCACCTAAATCAATACCACATGCCATCACGTTTGATCTTTCTGCTCGGAGGCCATGACCTTGAGATGATAACTATCGCCGATATCCTAAACAAACTGGGAATCAAGTTCTATGATGAGAATCTCAAATGGGATAATGCCAACCTTAGCCGTTACTCAAAACAGGTGACAGAGTTCGGGAACAATCCTGAATACCTCATCTGTGGCATTGAACTCAAGAATGACTTAGGCAGTCTGCCTGTCAACTACAAATTGATTGACCACCACGGAAATAACGACAAAATGCCGTCGTCTCTCGAACAAGTCGCCGAGATTCTTGGCATAAGCCTTGACAGAAAACATCAACTGATTGCCGCCAATGACCGCGGTTACATACCCGAGATGGAAAAGTACGGCGCAACAAGTCAGGAAATCAAAAGCATACGCAAGGAAGACAGAGAAGCCCAGGGCGTGTCGGAGGAAAATGAAAAGGCAGCAAAAAATGCAATAGCTGAAAATATGGAAGACCTCGGACCTCTGAAAATCGTCAAAGACGCTCCAGAAGGTGCATTCTCAACAATCTGCGACATCCTATACCCGTATGCATCGCTGCTGATATATAATGACAACTCCTTGTGCTTCTATGGAGAAAGTGCCGACTTCATAAGAAAACTTATCAGCACAAATGACTGTTTTCAGCAGTTCGGGTACTTCGGAGGCGGAAAGAGCGGCTTCTGCGGGCTGGACCTTAAAGAAGCACCATACAACGAGAGAGAGAAGGAAGAACATATTTCCGAGATCAAACAGACAATACGGGACTACTTTACAAACAACCAGTCATATCACATATTCTACTTCCCTTTCAAATGGGAATTCCACGGCAAAGAAAGAAAATGTAAAACCGAAGGCCAGACCATTTTCCGAGGAATACGACTTGGCACAGCTACAGGATTGCGAGCATAGGCAATGGAAACGTGTATGTATCGGAGACGAGATCCCTGAAACCGAGGGGAAGGAACTCTTTTCCGAAAGACAGTACTTCTTCAAATTCGTTCATCCCGCCCTTTATGACACGGGCGATTCAGAAGGACACAATTCGATCATTTTCCATTATGAAAGACTCGAACCACAGCAAAGCGGCCAGGTCCGATATATTATAGAGAAAAATGATAGCAGCTCCGACAGGAAATCATATAGCCTCAAGGTCGACGCCATCAATCTAAACTTTTATTCCACCGGAATCGGCATATTGTCATTCTATTTGAAGAACGACAACAAGAACCAGGTGAAAGAAGAGGATATCCGCAACATCAACCAATTCGGCAGAAGAATCATGCCTCCCCACTCCGGAGAATTCGATGTTGGGGAAAGACATCTCCTTGCCACGAAGCTCCAGATTACAGGTCTTGACACGACAGACGAGAAAAGATATATGGATTCCTTTGATTATGCCGTAAGTCCAGAGACGGCACAGAAAGGTCTGAACGACATTTGGATACCGTCAAAAATCATCACCTCGCTGATTGATGATTTCTCGTCCAAGATCCGGATCGAGCCTGTCATTGACGACAGGATGCTGGTCAACTGCTGGTATGGCAATACTCGTCTGGCAGACATGGTCAGATATGCTGATACAGAAAAGACCGTACGCATAGATCTTCAAGAAAAGTTCAAGGATATCTGGTACAAGCAGCTGTTCATTGACGAAAGCGATATAACTTGCCAGAATGATAATATGCGCGACGGACTGCTCGCAAAGAGTACATATTTCCGCTGGCAGAAGTATGGTACATTATACGGAGCAACAAAATACTCGATGCTCTGTCTTACCGACATGGCCGAATTCTCCACCAAGACTCTGTCGACACATATCAGAACTATCTACAACCGGCTTTTTGAACTGCTCATTTTGCAGAAAGCCTCTGTGCTGAGATTCTCCGGCGAGGTCACGAAAGTAAGCAATTTCGGGGCCGGGAAGAGGAGGACATGTCCATCAGAATAAGCTCATTATATAAGGAATATATCCGCTTTGTCAATCAGATATACTTCAGGAACGTCACCATCGAGGACCAGGGCGTCGAATTATATGAACTGCTGTCCCGTCAGTTCAACACGGAGAAGGAGATCAAGTCTCTCGACGATGAAATCAATGAACTGAACCAGTATGCGGCGTTTCTGATAGACGAGAAGCGCAATAAGAACGGGGAACGGCTCAACATCCTAGCCGCAATCTTCCTACCTCCGACGCTCGTAGCTGGAATTCTCGGGATGAATACCCTTTCTGTCAGTTGCACAGACATAACCCTCAACATAATCGCGTTTATTGCATCATTACTCGCGATTATTTTAATTTTTCGCTGTTACATTAAAAAGAAATAGAACTTCAGCATAATGATTTTACTGTCACTGAAACTTTTCCAACATACTCCCCTGCTACATTTCCAGGGAGACCAGTATTTAGCGACTCTTCGGGCGAGCGAAGTCAAGCCGCGTCTTGACAAGTTCATTATCCGGAACGAATTCAACAATGACTTCTCGAGATGCAAAGGATTTCTCATAGGATACAACGAGAAGAATCCAGGAGATCTCGAAGCAAAGTTCAGGAACGGATATTGGGCTCTCAACTATAAGATGCGCATATCATCTCCTGAATCGGAAGAGCCGGTAGCGCCTGACATGAGAAATGCTCCGATGTTTTTCGGAAACATGGGCGACGAAAACAGTACTCACCCCAAAAACTCGCGATGAGTCCCGAAAACATTCTCGAAATCAGAATTCCCGAGACCTGCTCCGATCTGTCAGGCATTATATTGAAACATATCGGGGAACATGTTCATGAGCACCAACTTCGGTACAAGAAAAACAAAAGGGGTACGGAAGCTTCACCATCAGCGACAATCGGGTTTCGTCAGCCGACCCAAGCTATTCTTCAAATCGCAAAAAGAAGATTACGCAGGGATGATGAAGGAAATAGAATGGGTGCACAAAGCAATGAGAAGCGGAATCAACGACTGCTTTGGACGACGAAGACTATATTTCAAATCATTGATGTTCGCATACGCAAAAAGCAAGGGCAGACAATGGGATAAAAGAACTATCAAGAAGGCGTTTCTTGATGCCAACGAACTCGAAAGTCAGAACAATAGGCATCGCCATAACGACATAACCTCATTTGACGGACAGACGCCCCACTATGATTATCGCGACTGCCTAGGACTCTCATCTAACGAGAAATGGGGATCGTACAATATGTCCCTGACAAAAGACGGAGGAGATATAGAACGCTTTCCGTCACCTATAATATTCAAGCCTGTATGGACCGGCAAAGTCTGGAGAGTTTATATTATATACGAAGAACTGCCTGAGGAATTCAAACAGGCCGAGATAACAATTGGCGCACAAGGCCGTCGACCTTTGGGGACGTTGAATCTTGGTATCGACCCCAAATTCAGCATCCGTGACTTCCTTGATTTCATATTCAAAGAATCCAACGGAGACTATGCTGTGGACATACGGAGCCTGTTCAGCGATGAAACAGAGAATTTGGATAAAATGAATCGCATACTGGAAATTTTCGAAGAACTTAGAAACAACTATAACCAATGACCTATACTGGATTCAACATAGGCCCCTATCATGGCCACGCTTGACATGGCCAGACGGCCCAGGGAACTTTGGTCCGCAAGCTATATCTTTTCATTCCTCATGGAATGTATACTGGACAGTATCCCTGAAAACTGCAGGATAATCTCACCAACACACAATATCCTGAATACCAAAGAAAGTGTCGGACTCTATCCGGACCGGGCGTTTATAGAAGGGCGGATGGATGTGTCTGCAGTGGAAAAATCTGCCATCGAAAAGTTCCTTTCAGGAACGGGTCTTGACAGTTTCAATTATTTCAATCTGATGTCAACCTGCTGCGAAGCTGACAGTTGTTCATCGGCGATTGCTGACCTCAACGCGGCGATGGACATGATGGAACTTTGCAACACTTCAAAATGCGAATCGGACAGGAACAGTGTTCTTGAACTTATCCAAAAGAAATATAACTCACCCCTGTTCATTCGTGCTCTTGGAGACAGACGATTCCCTGTGGAATCTTTTGGGAGAAATTGCTGCCTCCGTACACAAGGCCAACAAGGAAAGATGGCCAAAATTCCAGTCGACTCTAAATGAAGAATCAACAGACGAAGATCCTTACAATAAAGTTTTCGGCAGGAACGGTTACAAATCCTTCGAAAAGTATATATGCGCAGTACGGGCGGACGGGGACAATATGGGCAGGCTTTTTCTCTTCTCCTGAACTCAATGACGACCAAATTAACAAGCTGTCTGAAAAGCTCATTGAATTCGGGATAAATGCCAGCAAGGAAATACGTGAATTCGGAGGTATGCCAGTATATGCCGGCGGCGATGACCTGCTTTTCATCGCGCCGGTTGTCGGTCGTGACAAGGACGGACAGAACATGACTGTTTTCGATCTCATTGAAAGAATAGACGGCAAATGCTTCAAGAGTGTCATTGAATCGACGGAATCATTGAATTTGCGCAATCCTGTGGCAAAACCGTCAATGTCTTACGGAATCGCTGTCACATACTACAAGTTCCCTTTATATGAAGCCCTGGAAATGGCCGGAAACCTACTGTTTGGCCGGGCGAAAAACTCGAAGGTAAGAACGCTATCGCATGGAGAATACTGAAACACAGCGGAAGTGATTTCGAAGCCGCCTTTTCCCGGAACGTTCCGGACTTCAATGCAGGATTTTCAAACTTGGTCGCTTCGACCAAGGACGGAAGTACTGTATCCGCAGTAGCTCACAAAATCAGAGAATTCCATCAGATCGTCGAGATCGTTTTGGAGTCAAAAGACAGCTCCAGACTTGATTCTTTGTTCAAAAATGTCTTCGAATGCAATGACTCCGATTATTACAAGGCCGTCAAGAATATCATGCCTGCCATCTATGAGCATGGTGAGACCGACAAATTCGGAGAAACAATATACGATCTATTGAGAACCGCAAAATTTATTAAAGGTGAGGACCCCAACGATGACTGATTTCCATATTGCGCTGACTCCGATAGATAAATTCTATTTCGGAGGTGACATGACTTTCCCTGTAGGAAACGACAAGAACGATGCGTTCAACACGAAGTTCTCGTCATATATAATCGAGTCGACATATTTCCCCAGCAAACATCCCTGCTTGGCATGCTGCGCTATCTGTTGCTCAGCAACAGCAGGTATTTCTCCAATGGGAGAATCATCGACAAGGAGGGAGCAGCCGGACTTATAGGAGAACAGAGCTTCATGGTCAACGAGGACGGGCATAGGCCAAATGACTATGGCCCGGTGCTGAAAAGCATTTCTACATGTCGTTTGCAGACCCTGGATGCAAACGGCCGGTGGAATGATTTGAATGTCATACCTTTCGATGACAGACTCAACATTACTTTTGACGACTGCAGGAGTGGAAACATCAACGGTTTTCCCCGAAAAATTCCTTGGAATTCAGGGTATAATCCTAAAACGACAGGAATCGTTCACGGTTTCCGTCCGGTTGGTGAGAAGCAACCCGTCATCAATATGGAAGACATCTTCGAGAAAGATACCCACCTCGGAATCAACCGAAACATCAAGACAGGAAAGACCGAAGACAATGCTCTGTATAAACAAGTCTGCTACAGGCTCAGGAAAAACTATCGCTTCGGCTTCAGCGTCAAGATCAATGAGGCAGCCCTGTCCCAATTAATGCCGGACATCAAGAATTTCAAGGACTTCGACGGACAGATCGTTTCTGTCGGCGGCGATGGTTCAAGGTTCGTGCTCAGCATCGGACCTGCAACAGATGGTTCTGCGACAAGCCGGCCAAACGAGAGCGACATCCGGGCAATCGTACTGACTTCTCCCTCATATCTCGACGCCGAAGACGCAGCAATCGCCTCTTTCACTATCACCGAGATCGTCCCCTTCCGCTTCATCAGGACAAATGTGCGGACGACGAAGGTCTACGACATTGTTCACGACAGAAATTCAAGAAGCGTTCTTTATCAACTTTATTCTGCCGGCTCCGTATTCTATTTCGAGTCCTCTCAAGATTCTGCGGAGTTCAGAAAAAGACTCGAAGCAAAAAACGAATTCAGACAAATCGGATATAATCAATACATATTAAAATAACACAGAATGAAAACCAACGTATGGCTTATAACGGCCCCTGACAAATCTTCATGCCGGAGATGAGAACAAAGCCAATTACGGCATCATTGACAACCCAATCCAAAGGGATGTGCTCACGAATCTCCCCTGCATAAATTCAAGTTCTCTCAAAGGCGCAATCAATGAGTTCTGTTGCCACGCCGGCATGGGCGAAACGGCAAGACTTGCGATATTCGGCTCGGACAAGAACAATCGCGAGAACTCCCGGAAAGGCAATTCAATGTTCTTCGACGCAAAGCTCCTTCTTCTTCCTGTCCAGGTTGATTCAGTCGCATTATATCATTATGAAACAAGCACAGAAGTGCTGAATATGGCAAACGAAAGAATAAACATGTTCGACATTGCTCTAAAATTGCCTGTAGATGGTTGCGAACTGAAGTGGTTGCTGAGAACCGACAAAGAAATCCGCCTGGTCAACGATATATCTTCAAAATGCGATGAAGAGAACCTCCCGATCATCGCAAGGAACGTACTCGACAACGGCATCAGCAAGAACCTCTGGTATGAACAGGTTCTACCCTCCCGGACGATTCTGTTCACAATCACACGAGACGAAGATGAAACCCTTGCTGAATTCATTGACGGAAAGATCATCCAAATCGGAGCCAACGCTACCATTGGATACGGCTACTGCAGATTCAACAAAATAGGATGAAGGAGGTGACCATGAAAACTGACAAGAAAAAGGAATGACAGGCTCGTCAGAATCGCCGACAGGGTTCTCAACAAATATGAAACCCTGTTTTCAAGAGATAGTGAAGGAAATGTACTACACCGGATCAACCCCTCTTTTAACGGACAAATCGCTGCATTCAGTGTCATGATCGCCATGACTGGACTGAAACCCGCCATGTGCATATACTATCAAGACAGCGACAGGACAAATGTGTCAAGGCGTAATATCATCCTCGTTCTTGCGAAGATGATTTCCGAAGACAAACCAGAAAATCAGTTCGCTTCGGCAAATGACCTATACAATGCTGTCATCACTTCCAGAGACAATGACTTCAACAACCTGAAGACTGAGATTCTGGAGTGCCTGATTGCGCTGAAGCTTGTGGTTAGGACATACATCAATGATTGATCCCATGAAAAATCTGCACAAAGCATATTACAAGGATTATTTCTCAAAGGTCGATTTCTCCGCAGCAGACATTGACACAAAGAATAATCAAGACGCGATAGCTGCAGCAAATGCGACAATGACAAAAGCTGAACTCTTTGTCATACCCGCTCCGATACCTGAACTCGCAACTTTCAGCTGCTATATTTCCTATCCGGGACTGATTACTGGAACAGGAATCGCTCACGAAACCGGAATCAAGGAGAGTTCAAGCTAGGTCTTCATTTCGACTACACCTATGGTATGCCGGTGATTTACGGCTCAAGCGTCAAAGGCGTACTCAGAAACTATTTCCTCGACGAATACAAAGAAGCCGACGCGCATATTGTACTTGCCGACATATTCGACGGCATTCGCAACGGTAAACCAAAACCCATATATGAGCGGGACGTTTTCTTCGATGCCGTCGTCATTGAGGACAATGACGGCAAATTGCTCGAAACCGACGCGATAACGCCGCATTCCGAAAACGGGCTCAAGAACCCCCGTTCCTATCTCATTTCTGAAAATAGCGCCCGGCTGTCGTGTGGAATTCAGATTCAAGCTGGTCGACTCTGTAATCACGGCCAAGAAAAAAGCTGGAACTATTCAAAAATATCATCCTGACCTACGGTATAGGAGCTAAAACCAACATCGGATACGGACAGTTCGAATAATAGTTATATTCAACAGAAGGGCCCCGAATCAATGAGGGCCTTCTGTTTCATATTACCTCGATGCTGTCACCAGTTTGCACACGCCGTTCCGGCTGGTAAACCGCCCTGGCATAACAGCCAAGGCAAAGCTGATAGTACACCACCTGGTCCTTGGAGAGATTGATTATCGAACCTATCTCCTCTCTGACTGCAGACAACTGGCCGTCGCTGAACATGCACTCGAATACGCTGAAATTGATTCTCCTGCCGTATTGCTGCAGAATCTTGACGACCTTGTCCCTTCTTCGGGCAGAAGAGATGTCGTAGGCCACGACCACGAACTTCTTTCTAGCTTTCGTCACCATTTTGCCTTGTATGGTTTGAATTTAACTTCCTCGCTTTCGAAATACCAGGCGATTTCCCGGGCCTGAATCTTGATTATTCTCGCAAAAGGCATATTCTCACCACGGAACTTCTCCCGCTTGTACAGGCGCTCAGTGATATTCTTCGCAAGTAGCTTTCTTGTTGCGTCCGAGAGTCTGCCGTCCTTGATTTCAAGCGGTTCGTTCTTCTGCACAAGCGATATGACCACCCTGTCAACCGCCTGCGCCCGGAACAGTTCGATAAAGTCGAATGCAAGTGTCGGTTTCCCGGGCTGCCGGACATGCACCACGCTGTCGTAAGGATTGAGCTGCGCCGCAAGCAGTGCCTGCCAGCACCGCGCATATATGATAGCATATCCGTAATTCAACAGGCAGTTCACCATGTCCTTTGCGCCTCGGTGCTCTCTCTTCTCGAAGCCGACATAATCGTTGGACAAAAGACACCGCACGCACTCCCAATATTTCAATGCACCCTGCGATTCGAAAGTGAGCAATACTTTCATATACTCGGGGTCATCGGATTTTGTAGTTTTGACATAAGCTTTCATGCTGTCATGGAGACCTTCCAGCTCGTCGAGTTTCTGCTGAAGATCAGGCAGCATCAACTTATGATACTTATTATAATACTTGACCAGATTCAGTTGGTTTGTCAGTTTCCCGTCAATGATTGCGGCAGAAAGTGCATTTCGTCTCAGAAGAGATGCGCGAGCCTGTTTCTGCCATAGAACGCATTGAAACGACGAGGCGGGAAGGAATGAGCCTAGATGTCCTCCGCCGAACTCGAAAACATCAAGGGGAATCTTGCGTTTCATGACAAATGTGAGCAGGTTGCTTGACAGACCGACGCCGTCCGACATGATCATGATGTGTTTGAGGTTGGCTGTAGGAAATGTCCTGATGACGACCCCTTTCGATTTGATGCTTATCCCTTTTGTCGTCAGCCCCACGGACACTCCCCTTCTTGCGATGACCAATTCGGAGTTCTCGCTCTCCTTCTTGAAATACTCCTGCTTTCTTTTCCTGATAATCTTATTGATTTCGGCATCGGTCTCTTCTTCCCGGGACAATCTTTTCTGCTTGAGATACAAGTCGACAATCTGCGTTTTGAGTTCTTTATCTTTCAGCCGATATTCTGCACTCAGGAATTTGAACCCGGAGATGGCCTTACCCAGCACACTGCGGTTCTGGAATGAGCGCCATGACGTTTTCACGCTATTCTCCAAGCATGAATAAAAAGCGGCATCCATCTTCAGCAATTCCTCTTCCTGAAGAAGAACTCCGTAATAGGCGCCGATTCCCGCCCAGCGCTTGGCGCTCTTGCGGGCAAGCCCGTCCGGGCCTATGGAAAACGAGGCGATTTCTGCAAGAATTCCGGCTCTCTTGCTGTCGGAAATTCCAAAGGAGTCTTTTTTTATCGTCATGCCTAAAAACTCGAATCCGTCGGAAAGCTCGACTACGGACGGACTGTTGAGTGTCAGCTTCAACCTGCCCTTAAGGTATTCTTCGGCACCGGCACACAACAGCATGGCCTCTTCCCGGGTAGTCGCTAAAATCACGAAATCGTCGGCATATCTGACATACGACTGTGTTTTTGATGTGACGTACTGGTCAAAGGAATGCAGATACAGATTCGCCAATACGGGCGACAGCACTGCCCCTTGAGGAAGGCCTTTGGCCACATCCTGCCATTTCATCGACTTGGAGACGACGCCCATCTTCACGGAGAGCATGACAAGACGCAGAATTTCAGGATCATTCACGATAGAGGAGACTCGGGCCTCAAGCACTTCATGGTCGACATTGTCAAAAAAATCGTCGATGTCCAGCTTGAGCGCCCAGTCTGTTCCTAGCCGCTGTCTTTCGCTTAGTGCTCTCCGTATCGCTTTGACTGCTCCTTTGCCTGGTCTGTAGCCATAGCTGTTGTTCAGGAAAAGCCTTTCGCCTCTCGGTTCGATCAGCATGCGGATTCCCTGCTGGACAATCTTGTCTCTGACCGTAAGCAGGCCCAGACGCCTCTTCTCATTGGTTTTCTTCGGGATTTCAATTCGCATATACGGCTGCGGTATCCACTTTCCCTCTGAAAGCTCCTCGGCGAGACCGGCCAGATTATCTTCAAGCGACGCTTCAAATCCTGTCACGCTCTCCCCGTCGACGCCTCAGGCCGCATTCTTCTTCTTGACATGCTCCCACGCCCGGAAAAGATGTTCTACTGAACACAATCTGTCAAATAATGTAGTACTCATATCGCGCAGTGTTTATCCTTGTTCTGATGGAATGCCCCTGAACAGAGTTCTGCTACTCTACAGTGGTCACCAGAGTGAATGTCTCAATCCTTGTTCTAATGGAATGCCTCTGAATAAAATCAAAATCACTCCGTATGCACACATTGAAGGCGTCTCAATCCTTGTTCTAATGGAATGCCTCTGAATAACGTGTTAAAGAAACAATTTTATCCAATTTTGAGCAGTCTCAATCCTTGTTCTAATGGAATGCCTCTGAATAAGGAGGAAAGCCGAAGGTTGAGGTCATCGAGCAGAATGTCTCAATCCTTGTTCTAATGGAATGCCTCTGAATTCTCAGGATGCCTAACAGCGCCGTTCTATGCAATGTCTCAATCCTTGTTCTAACGGAATGCCTCTGAATGCAGCTATCGCTGCAACATTCGTGAGTATTAACAGCGCGTCTCAATCCTTGTTCTAATGGAATGCCTCTGAAGAGGAAATCAACAGAGCAGTGGAAAATGCAAAACTGCAAGTCTCAATCCTTGTTCTAATGGAATGCCTCTGAATATCCCGGCCGCTATTTTCAGCGTTATGATAGTGTCTCAATCCTTGTTCTAATGGAATGCCTCTGAATACTCATACCACGACTCGCATCGCGGAGTGTTCTCGTCTCAATCCTTGTTCTAATGGAATGCCTCTGAATAGCAGGGCGGCAGGGCCTGCGACCCTGTCCATTCAAGAGCCGTCTCAATCCTTGTTCTAATGGAATGCCTCTGAATACATTATGGCTGTCGGCGGATTGCGCTTCGGCAATAAGTCTCAATCCTTGTTCTAATGGAATGCCTCTGAATCTTGGTTAATATTGGCTGAGGATGAAGCGGATCTGTCTCAATCCTTGTTCTAATGGAATGCCTCTGAATTCGTGTTTGCGTACAATTACGGCATCAATAATGTCGTGTCTCAATCCTTGTTCTAATGGAATGCCTCTGAATATTCTATGACAAAGATGCCAATGATTATGCAGAGGCAAGTCTCAATCCTTGTTCTAATGGAATGCCTCTGAATATGTCTACCAATAGTGTATTCGGCAAGGCCGGATAGTCTCAATCCTTGTTCTAATGGAATGCCTCTGAATCGGTGGAGCGGATCTAACAGCAACCAGAGTCTACAGTCTCAATCCTTGTTCTAATGGAATGCCTCTGAATACCTCTGATGCAACCTATACCAAGGACATTCAGCCGGGTCTCAATCCTTGTTCTAATGGAATGCCTCTGAATACCAACGACTTAAAAAAAGCCATTAATGAGCAAAATGTCTCAATCCTTGTTCTAATGGAATGCCTCTGAATTGCTCCATTTTGTTATGCCCATTAACATAAAGGATTATGTCTCAATCCTTGTTCTAATGGAATGCCTCTGAATGTGAACTTTGACGGTCTAACCTATATGGCGCCGTCTGCATGTCTCAATCCTTGTTCTAATGGAATGCCTCTGAATCCTCTGCTTTTCAATAGTTTAAAATCTATGGCACAGACTTGTCAAGGAGCTAACTGCCTGAAAATCCATGCCGTTAGGCGTGCTCACGCAAGCTATTCTCAAATATAGTATTTTAAAATTTCCAATCCAAATGATTTCACATGTCTTCCAAAGGCTTACCCTCTCATTGTCAAGCACATATCCGGCCAGGCAATATTCGCGAACCTTCACACAAAATTGCGGACGAAGCAGATTTGCGAAAATACCCAGTTTCCGAAACCGGAAACCATTCTGATTATCAGCCCATTACCCGAACAGTCCGAGGACATCTTCGCAAATCCTGCAAAGGACGGCAGGCCAAACGGCATTCGCGAGCATTCAAGTCGGACGACAACAGAGGCCCAAGTCATTAAAGAGTTTATTGTCAACGCCTTGTCAAAAAGCACATTTTCGCAAACCTTCAGCAGGACACACGGAGCTTCAATCTCCCGAATCCATGTCCAGGATTCTGAATATCACTCCCTGCACACCGCCGCAAGCTCTTCTGTGGAAATCCGGAAATCTCCGCCGCCGTGGGCGATACGGGTGTTGCGAAGCTTCTTCATAGTAATGACGCGACGACAATCCGTTTCCGATATGCCATAGTAAAAGTACAAAGGAGCGATCATGTCCCTGATGTCCGAATCCTTGGGCGCCGCCCAGCCCCGAGGTGGCCTTTCACCTTCTTCCAGCACTTTCATGTCGCTGACGTTGCTATATCCGCCCTTCCTCTCAAACCTGAATAGCAGACGTCCTCCGTAATCCGCCACGCGGCGGTTTCCGGGTCGTGAATATATGAAGCCGTCGTCATCGACGCGGAATTTCCTCTTCAGGTAGCCTTCAAGGAACACCACAAGATTCAGCACCGTCGGCTTCAGCGTGTATTCCGGCATGTCTATGAGCATAAGGTCAACGAAATCATCCAGAAGAGCAGCCTCATCATCATGAAGGACAGGAGCGTATCTGTCAACGGCATCGGCAAAATCCTTAAGATACGACAGACGCGCCGCCTTCGAAAGTGCTTGGCTGAAGTCAAGGAACATTCCGTATGACTCGCCACGACTGAAATTGTCCTCCGGATCCTCTTTCAGGACAACTCCGCGACTCCCGTCTCCGCCAATTTCTCTTTAATGTTCCAAATCTGCTCCGACGCCGTGAAGACCACAATCTGGTTGCACCTGTTGATTTCTTTCAATCTGCGGATAACCGAAAGCCCGGTCAGCGCGTCAGGTTCACATTCTACATCTTCCTGGCAGAGCCTGAGGTCGACGATGTATCCGTCGGCGGTGCGTATCTCAGGAAGAGAGAGGTAGCGCTCGATCTCTGCAAGCAGCTCGGCGCGTTCCAGTATACCCGTGTCGGGTTGTCCGCCTTCCGGGCACTCGAAGGAATCGAAACAATATAACCTGCCGCCCGACACCCTGACGATGATCTCTTCGAGCAGTGTTGCCCAACCTCTGTCAGCGGAATCATCGACAAGAACGAAAGACTTGTCTTTGATTCCCGGTATCCGCGCGCTTTTCAAATGCTTTCTGCGGAACCTGCTTCTCTTTCCAGATGTCGCCATCAGATATTTGAAATACAGCATGCAGCTGATAGAGCCGAAGCAAGCGCTTTCCTCGTCTGTCCACCCGAACATCTCGCGCCAGCGCAGCAGAGCCCATTCGTTGGAAAGGGAGTGCGGCGGCTCATAATCGAAAGGCGGCTCAACCTTGACCGTCTCCAGAAAGCGCTCGAACCACTCCTCATCAGGTTCATCGTCCGCCTCGGCGGAAGTCACGGTTCGAAAGATGCTGTCCACGGAGGCGTCTTCTAGACAGAAGACATTGTCCGTGAACAGAAATGAGGCCGCCGGGGCGTGACGCGCGATTTCCACAGGCCGCTGCGATCCGATGAATATCAGCGGAACGTATTGGTGCCGCCACGACGGCGTGAGACGAATATGCATTGCGGCCCGTATCCCTGTATATTCAAGAGGATTGAACGTCGAGAATGAATACGGCAGCACGACGGCATCGAATTTCGTACCTGATGAGAAGATTTCCGCCAGCCTTCCGTCGGCGAAGCTGTCGTAATTCCCGATTATCTCGCCTTCGTCGGGACGGAACGGCCCGGCGACTGTCAATTCGATACTGCCGACGCGCCCGGAAACAGACAGAAGGGCGGGAAGGTTGGCATTCTCCAGCACAAGAATACGGAATATGCGCCCGGCATCTTCGCGAGCTGGCCCGCTTGCAATCTTGTCTGAAGCTGCCGTTTCCTGAGCACTTCTCCAGACGGCATACCGCTCCCGCAGATCCGCCACTGCATGCCATTTCCTGCCATAGAGCAGCTTCAGCAAGAGATTGTCGGCGCCTTCCGGTGGAATGTCGGAAAGGGATTCGAAGAATGAAACTACGTTCTCGGAATAAAAATCGGTCGAACTCATCCTGAGAACCATGCCCTCGGCGAAGAACATGTTCTCGCTTATCGTTCCGCCGAACAGCACCAGCCACTTCGCGGAAGCCACGGCCTCCGCCACCACATCCGCAAGCCAGCCGTTATCTATCAGAAAAGTCCTGTGGAATGCCAGTATGTCATATCCCGAGTCCACGACAGCACCCTTGCTATAGGTGTAGCCGTTAAGAATGTCGACGTTGCCGAGTCCCTTGAGTCGGGCCAGCAAGCTCCGGCCAAGAGCCTGCTCCTGCCGCGCGACACTGTCATCCACAATAAGAACTTTAATCATTTCTACGCATATATTCGTAAATTTAGAAAGTGTTTTGAAAAAATTCAAACTGTTCATAAATTTGAGTATGAAAGATATCCGCACCTGCACGATACGCTTTGCAAATCTGATGTCCGACCGGGAGGTACCTCTGTTCAGAGGGGCGGTAATCAATTCCATTCCGGAGAACAACGTGCTTTTCCATAATCACCTGAATGAAAAATACAGATATTCCTACCCTCTCATACAGTACAAGCTTCTGGAAAACAAGGCGGCGATAGTCTGCGTAGAAGAGGGCTGCGATGCGGTGAGCAGATATCTGAACAATTTCTCTTCGGAAATCCGGCTCGGTCGGGAAACGGTCCAGCTCGTTCTGGATTCTTCGGCAGAATCAGTCACCCAGGCCGGTATAGATGCGGACATGCACGATTATCGTCTGCAGCGCTGGCTTCCGTTGAACGAAAATAATTATGGGCAGTGGCTCTCCACCGAATCCTTGACCCGCAGGACAGAGCTTCTGGAAAGAATCCTGATCGGAAACATCCTGTCTTTCGGCAAAGGAACAGGCATCCTGTTCCACGATGAAATAAAATGCATCCTGACAGACATTCACAAGCAATATTACGCGACTTATAAGGATGTGCGGCTCATGGCTTTCGACCTTTCCTTCAAGGCGAACGTCATACTGCCAAAGGAGATAGGGCTGGGCAAGGGAGCCGGTACAGGGCACGGAATTCTGCTTTGACGGCTATAATCTACACGATATGCAACAGATATGGATAACTGCGGCCGGGCTTTCGGCGGCGACCCTGCTGGGGGCTCTGCTCGGGTTCGCGTTCAAGGAACTGCCGCACAAATGGAACGACGGGGTGCTTGGCTTCTGCGCGGGCATCATGCTCGCCGCGGCGACCCTCGGACTGATAGTGCCCGCAGCGGAGCAGGCCGGAGGCGCATGGTGGCTCGTGCTGGCGGAGTGGTGCTGGGCATGATGTTCCTCAATGTGCTCGACAAGATCACGCCGCACCTTCACAGAATCACCGGACTCGACCGCGAGGAGCATCTTCACAACGCCTCGCTCAACCGCATCCTGCTGTTCGTGCTGGCGATCGCGCTGCATAAGTTCCCGGAAGGCATCGCGAGCGGAGTCGGCTTCAACTCGGAAGATGTCAGCGACGCATGGACCGTGGCCGCCGGCATCGCATTGCAGAACATCCCCGAGGGCATGGTGGTGATTGCTCCCCTGCTGCTCGCCGGAGTCAGCAAGATGCGCACGCTGCTGATCTCGCTCGCCATCGCGATGCTGGAGGTCGCCGGAGTATGGACCGGCTACGCCCTCGGAGCCATAAGCATGAAGATGCTTCCTCTGATGCTCTCGTTCGCCGGCGGCGCGATGCTCTATGTGGTCAGCGACGAGATGATTCCCGAGACGCACGCCCACGGCTACGAGAAGACCGCCACCTGGTGCCTCGTGCTCGGCTTCGTGGGGCTTGTGCTGCTGGAAAGGGTGATATGACGTCTTGAACCAGGGGACTATGAGCCTGCCGGGTACTCCAGGTTCTCCCTGGACGGATGTTCCAGGACTTCGGTCAGGTACTTGCGGGCCTCGTAGCGGGCCATGGGCAGGTCGTGCAGCAGCCAGTTGCCGCAGTCGGCGGGGGTGGCACCGGGCACTTCGCCCTCGTAGCCGGCTATGAAGCTGAAGGTGTCGCGCATCAGCGGCAGGATGTCGGCGGAACTGTAATCGCCGCGCAGAAGCAGGTAATTGCCGGTCAGGCAGCCCATCGGGCCCCAGTAGACAATGCGGTCGCGCCACTCGGGATTGTTGCGCAGGTAAGTCGCAGCAAGGTGCTCTATGGTGTGGATGGCGCCCTGCCCGAGGGCGGGCTCGCGGTTGGGCTCCTTCATGCGTATGTCGAAGGTAGTGACTACCTCGCCGCCGACCAGGTCCCTGCGCGATACGAATATACCCCTCGAAAGCTTGAGGTGGTTGATGGTGAAACTGGCTATCTTTTCCATTCTTGCGAAGTTTGACGTCAAAGATAGCGAATTGCGCGAAGAAACTGCGCCGGAATTTTTAATTTTGCGGCATCATGAAAGCTGGAGTCATAGTAGCGATGCGCAGGGAATACGATGCGCTGAGGCGGAGCGGAATCGCGGCCGCCACGATGTCGGGCATAGGCAAGGCCAACGCGGCGGCTACAGCGGCGGAGATGATTCTGCTCGACAGGCCGGACTGCATCATAAACTCCGGCTGCGCGGGCAGCCTGAAGGCTGACGTCAGGGTCATGGACGTGGTCATCGGCGCGCAGTGCGCCTACCACGACGTCTGGTGCGGCGAACCCAACCTGCCGGGGCAGGTCGAAGGAGAGCCGCAGCGCTTCGACGCCGACCCGCAGCTGCTGGCCGCGGCGCAGAAACTGGAACCCGCCACGGGCCGCCTGCACAGCGGGCTCATCTGCACCGGCGACCAGTTCTTCATCAGCCTCGCCGAAGACAGACGCATCCTTTCCCTCTACCCCGACGGTCTAGCGAGCGACATGGAATCCGCGGCGGTCGCCCAGGTCTGCAGGCGCCACGGAGTGCCTTTCCTGAGCTTCCGCACCATCAGCGACATCCACAGCGGCGAAGACGAGCAGCGGAGCAGCTACGACAGTTTCTGGAACGACATCGCCGACAACTCCTTCGCCATGCTGGCGCGGCTGCTCGAAAGCATCTGAGTCCGTCGGCATACAAGAAAAAAGGCCCCCGGAGCGACCCGGGAGCCTTTCTTGATTCAGAATCGACTACTTTCCATTCCATTTCAGAGCCTTGAAGAGTTCGACAACCACGAGAGGCACGAACGCAAGGCCGAGAACCGTCAGCCACTGGGTGCAGCCCATTGAAGCGAAATCGAAGGCTTCCCTGAACGAAGGCACGAGCAGCACAGCCAGAGAGAACAGCAGCGACATCATGATCGCGAAAATCAGAGGCTTGTTGTTCAGAGGGTTGAACTTGAAACGGGATTCGGTGTTGGAGTGCAGGTTGCCGGCATGCACGAGCTTCGCGGCGATCAGCGAAGCGAAGGCCATGGTCTGGCCGAGGGTCTCGGCGGAGGCGGCGTCGCCCGCATACATCTCCATACCCATCTGCTTGCCGAGCAGGAAAGCGACAAGAGTGATCGCGCCCATCATGACGCCCTGGTAGCCGATTCTCCATATCATGCCCTTGTCCATGAACTGCTTGCCCTGTCCGCGCGGTTTCTTGTGCATGATGTCCTTCGCGGGAGGGTCGAGACTCAGCGCCAGAGCCGGGAAAGTTTCGCTCACCAGATTGATCCACAGGATATGTATGGGGAGCAGGGGAATGCCGAGGTTGCCTATCGAGGTCACGAAGAGCAGCAGCACCTCGCCGAGGTTGGTCGAGAGCAGGAAGAGAATGGTCTTCAGGATGTTGTCGTAGATGCGGCGTCCTTCGGCCACCGCCGACACTATGGTCACGAAGTTGTCGTCCGAAAGTATCATGTCGGAGGCGTCCTTGGCCACTTCGGTGCCCGTGATGCCCATGGAAACTCCGATGTCGGCCTTCTTGAGCGCCGGGGCGTCGTTCACACCGTCGCCGGTCATGGCCACGATGTCACCCCTCTTCTGCCATGCAGACACGATTTTCATCTTCTGCTCGGGGGCGATGCGGGCGTAGACGGAATATCTGTCGACGTTCTTCTCGAACTCCGCGTCGTCGAGCTTCTCGAGCTCGGTTCCTGTGATTGCGAGGTCGCCATCGTTGTAAAGTCCTATCTTGGAAGCGATTGCGAGTGCGGTGGCCTTGTGGTCGCCGGTGATCATCACGGTCCTGATGCCGGCCTCGTGGCACTCGGAGATGGCTCCGATCACCTCCTCCCTCTCAGGGTCTATCATTCCGGTGATGCCCGTGAAGATGAGGTCGCGCTCCACGACGTCCACCTCGGAAGACACCTCGTCTATGGGCCTGTAAGCCATTGCAAGCACGCGCAGCGCAGAATCGGCCATCCTGGAGTTGCGCTCCTGCAGGCCGGCTATGTCGGCGTCGGTGATCTTGCGCACTCCGTCGGCCGTCTCGATGCGGGTGCAGACTGAAAGCACCTCGTCGAGGCCGCCCTTCACGTTGGCCTGCAGCTTGCCGTCCTTCATCCTGTTGATGGTGGTCATCCTCTTGCGGGTGGAGTCGAAGGCCACCTCGCCCTCCCTGGGGCATTCGGCGTCCAGCTGCTGCTTCACGACACCGTTCCTGTCGCCAAGGTCGATCAGCGCGATTTCGGTGGGGTCGCCGACCTTGGTCACGCCGCCCTCCGCGTTCTTGACCTCCTTGGCGTCGCAGCAGAGCACTGCGATCTCGATCAGCCTGTCGAGCCTGCCGGAAGGAGTGTACTCTTCGACCACGGTCATCTGGTTCTTGGTCAGCGTGCCGGTCTTGTCGGAACATATCACGGTCGTGCAGCCCAGAGTCTCCACGGAGGGCAGCTTGCGTATGATCGCATTGTGCTTGACCATGCGCTTGACACCCATCGAAAGGATGATCGTGGAAATCGCGGGCAGACCTTCGGGAATCGCGGCCACGGCCAGGGAGACGGCCACCATCAGCATGCTGATGAGTTCGCGCCCGTAGGCCAGGCCGATGAGGAATATCACCACGCAGATGACTACCGATGCGGTTCCGATGACCTTTCCGAGCTTCTCGAGACGCACCTGCATCGGCGTCTGGGTGTCGGCGTCGCCGCCGAGCATGTCGGCGATCTTGCCTATTTCGGTGTTCATTCCCGTACCTACCACTATGCCCTTGCCGTGCCCAAAGGTGACCACGCCGCTCGAATAGGCCATGTTCTTTCGGTCTCCAAGAGGAATGTCCTCGTTCTCGAGCATGTCGGGATGCTTCTCCACGGGCACGGACTCGCCGGTCATCGAAGACTCCTGTATGCTCATGTTGTGGGCCTCCGTGATCCTGATGTCGGCGGGCACGATGTCGCCCACCTCAAGTTCCACCAGGTCGCCGGGCACCACGTCCTCCACGTTGACGATCATCGACTCGCCGCCGCGGACGACCTTCGCCGCAGGCGCCGCCATCTTCTTCAGCGACTCCAGCGACTTCTGCGCCTGGTATTCCTGATAGGCGCCGATGATCGCGTTGAGCAGCAGGATGCCCATGATCACGTAGGTGTCGAGCAGACCCTCGCCCGTCTTGACGCCCATCACGCCGGAGATTATCGCCGCGATGATGAGCAGTATGATCATGAAGCTCTTGAACTGCGAGACGAACATCACGAAGAACGACTTGTTCTTCTTCTGCACGAGAGTGTTCTTGCCGTACTTCTCGATGCGGGAGGCTATCTCCTGCGAGGAAAGACCTCTGGACGCGTCGGTGCTGAATTCGCCGGCGACATCCTGGATTGTCCGATTGTAGAATTCTTTCATTACCAACTTAATGACTACTTACTGAACGGGAGCGGACGGCACAGCCGGCACGCCCCTTTGAAAACGCCTGCAAAATTAGTCGCAGTATCAGGATATATTGTTATGTTTGCAGAATAAAAAATGTTGGAAAAGTCGGATTTTGATGGATAGGAACAAATACTTGCGCCTCGACATGACAGACCTGTTCGAACGAGGCGACCGTAACGCCGTCAGGCACTTCTACCTGTCTGGCAGGGACTTCGACACCAAGGTGCTGCGCGGAGTCCACTCGTTCTCCTTCAACGGATTCTTCATCAGCCTCTGCATATCCGGAAGCTGCTCGGCGAGAATCAGCGGCAGGAACTACCGAATCTCCGCCGGCTCGCTGATAATCTTCTACCCCGACCAGCTGATCGAGATACAGTCGTCGAGTCCGGACCTCGCCTGGAAGTCGATAATCGTCTCGCTCGACGTGATTCTCGAATTCCCCAGCCCCGTCGACATCGACATCATGACCACAGCCCTCCGGAAGCCTGTGACAATGCTGGATGACAACAGGATGGCCAGGCTGCTGGAATACTATGAATTCACCGACAAGCAGTACTCCCGCGAGGCGGGCGCCTATCGCGAGGAAATTTCCAAGACCCTGCTCTACGCGCTTCTGCTCGAAATCTGCGACATGCTGCGAAGCGCAGGCGACAATGCGGCGGACATCGCCAAACCCCGGCAGGAGAAGCTCACCGACGACTTCTTCCGCTTGATGGCGAAGCATTTCCGCACGGAGCACAATGTGGACTTCTACGCGGCGAAGCTCCACAGGACGCCGAAATATCTTTCCGGCGCGATCAAGCGGATCAGCGGGCGTTCGGTCGCCGAATGGATCAGTTCGACCCTGGTCAACGAGATCAAGATGCAGCTGAAGGTCACCGACAAGACCGTCCTGGAAATATCAGAAGAGCTGAATTTCTCCAGCCCCTCGGTGATGGTGCAGTTCTTCCGGCACCACACGGGCATAACGCCGTTGCAGTACAGAAAGGCCTAAGCGGCCCTGCTGTACTGCAACTGTCGATTACGACGGTCCGACTGCCTCGCGTCGGCCGATATTCCTGCTGTCCTGTGCTACTCAGCTGCCGTTGAATCTGCTGCGGCCTCGAGGGCTACGACGGAATCAGCGGGAGCGGAGGCAGGCTCGGCAGGAGCCTCGGTCCGACAAGAGTCAGCACCACATTGCCTTCGGCGTCCTTCAGGCTCATCACATCGCCCTTGACCTCAACTTAAGCCACGGTGCCCAGCGCAGCACCGAGCTTGCTCTCCACCTCCATGTCGGCGGGGAGACCGGCCATCATAGTGGAAGCCAGCTGGCTGAAAGTCAAGTTGTTGCCGTCGAGGGTATAGCCGCCGTTCACGATGTTCACTCCGAGGCAGCCGTGGACGCGGCCCTCAGCCTCGTTGAACTCGATGAAGGGGGTCTTCTCGGAAGTAACCACCTTCTCTCCATTTACGGTGTCGAACACCCACTCGGCACCCCCCGAGCTCCACGGGGCTGCTGCAGGAAAACGCCATGCAGCATGCAGCCGCCATGGCCATAATTGCCTTGATCTTCATATTCTTTTCTATTTAATGGTTGTACATTTTTCAGTTTCCATGCATTCCACGGTCACATAGGCGACGCCCGCCTCCTTGAGCCTGCGGTGCAGTTCAGGAAGCACTTCCGCGCCGCGGATTCCCGGAGCAAGCAGCACGTGGGCGGTCAGCGCAGTGTCGAAGATGCTGACAGGCCAGATATGCAGCTGCTCCACCGCCTCCACTCCAGGAGCCGAGGCTATCAGCCCGCGCACCTGGTCGTAGTCGATTCCGGACGGAACACCGTCGACGCACATACAAAAACTCTCCACCAGGAGCCGCAGGGTGTTCACGAGTATGACGGCGGCCACCGCGAGGCTTATCACCGGGTCGATGAAATACCAGCCGGTGAGGCTGATTACTATGCCGGAGACCACCACGCCGAGCGACACCAGCGCGTCAGTCGCCATGTGCAGGAAGGCGCCGCGGGTGTTGATGTCGCCTTTCTGATGTCGCATCAGCAGCATCGCGCTGATTCCGCTCACGACTATGCCCGCTCCGGCGGTCCATGAAATCGCGGCCCCGTTGACCTCGGCAGGGCTGCCGAGTTTCTCGACGCTCTCGGCGATGATCACGCACACCGCGGCCGCCAAGACCGCCGCGTTGAGCAGGGAGATCAGCACGGAAGTCTTGCGGAAGCCGTAGGTGAAACGCCTGGACGCTCGCGTCTGCGCAAGCCTGAAGGCCACGAGCGAGACAGCCAGCGACAGGACGTCCAGCAGCTTGTGGCCGGCGTGCGACAGCAGGCTGAGCGAGTCGTAGCTCAGCGCGACCGCGGCCTCGGCGGCCACGAAGGCCAGGTTGAGCCCGATTGCGAAGAAGTATGTATGACTGAGCGACGTAAGCCTTCCGGCCGTGCCGTGCTGATGATGCTGATGTCCCATATTCTAACCAACACACAAAGATACTCATTATTTTATTAACTTTGCAGGCTGATATAATACACCGAATATGTTCGAGAACCTTTCCGAAAGACTTGAGCGTTCCTTCAAGATACTGAAGGGCGAAGGCAAGATAACCGAAGTCAACGTAGCCGAAACCCTCAAGGAGATACGCCGGGCCCTGCTCGACGCCGACGTCTCCTACAAAGTCGCCAAGGATTTCTGCAGCCGCGTCAAGGACAAGGCCATGGGAGCCAACGTGCTCACAGCCGTCAAGCCCCAGCAGATGATGGTCAAGATCGTCCACGACGAGCTGGCCGAGTTCATGGGTTCGAACATTCCGAAATCAACGTCAAAGGTTCACCCGCCATAGTTCTCGTGGCCGGACTCAACGGTTCCGGAAAGACCACCTTCTGCGGCAAGCTCGCGCTCAACCTCAAGAGCAAGAAGGGCATGCGGGTCATGCTCGCCGCCTGTGACACCTTCCGCCCGGCCGCCATCGACCAATTGCGCACTCTCGGCGAACAGGTCGGAGTCCCCGTGTTCGCCGAAGACGGGGAGAAGGACCCCGTGAAGGTAGCCAGAGACGCGCTCGCGCAAGCGAAGAAGGAAGGCTACAGCGTGCTCATAGTCGACACCGCCGGACGCCTCGTGGTAGACCGCGAGCTCATGGATGAAATCTCCAGGCTCCACCGCGAGCTCAAGCCCTCCGAAACCCTGTTCGTCGTCGACGCGATGACGGGTCAGGACGCCGTCGAATCCGCAAAGGCCTTCAACGAAGCCATAGACTACGACGGAGTCGTCTGACCAAGATGGACGGAGACACCCGCGGCGGCGCCGCTCTCTCCATCAAGGCGGTGACCGGCAAGCCCATCAAGTTCGTGAGCTCGGGAGAGAAGATGGAGGCTCTTGACATATTCTACCCCGCCCGCGTGGCCGACCGCATCCTCGGAATGGGTGATGTAGTCTCACTCGTCGAGAAGGCGCAGGAGCAGTTCGACGAGCAGCAGGCCAGGGCACTCAAGAAGAAACTCGCCAAGAACCAGTTCACGCTGAATGACTTCTACAACCAGCTGATGCAGGTCAAGAAGATGGGCAACATGAAGGACGTGATGGGCATGCTGCCCGGAATGGACAAGGCTCTCCGGGATGTGGACATCCCCGACGACGCGTTCAAGTCCACGGAAGCCATCATCCAGTCGATGACCCCCTACGAGAAGGAGCATCCGGAGTGCATAAACGGTTCGCGCCGCACCAGGATAGCCAAAGGCTCAGGTACGACGCTCGCCGATGTGAACAAGCTGCTCAAGCAGTTCGAGCAGACCCGCAAGATGATGAAGATGGCCGTCGACGGCTCTCTCCAGCAGCGGCTCAAGAACCTCAGAAGATAAGTTCCAGGTCCACGCTTATCATGCGGTCGGCAGTTCCTTCGGGAACGAAATGCCACTCTCCCAGGATTTCGGGGTCGGAAACGACAGCCGAGTCTATGGTGCCGTGCGAAGAGATGAAGTCGCTGACCATGTCCCTGATAGCCGGGTAGCGCGCCACCGTCCGTGACTCGAGTTCGTCGCGGCTGACACCAGCACCCTTGAATATCAGGTCTCCGCCGCCGCTGGCTCGGTAGGAGGTCATGGCCACGTTGTACCACTGGCTCGGATCGAACTCGCTGCCGTCGGCAAGCGAGAGTATCTCCACCCTCTGGCCGTAAGGCCTGGTCACGTCAACCGTATAGACGAGACCCGCAGCGGAATCGAAGTTGTATGAACGTCCGACGAACGACCAGTTGGAAGCTCCGGTGCGGGGGTCGGGGCTGTCGACTATGCGCAGCACATGGTCGCCGGGGGTCTGGATCCATCCGTCGTAGGAGTATTCGAGGTAGCTCTTTATCTCCGAGCCCTTCAGCTTCATTACGTAAAGCTCGTTCTCGTAGGGATATATCGTGAACACGTCGTTGTAGATCACGGTGCCGGGTTCGACTGTTCCGTCGAAGCTCAGGGGTGCGGCGAAGGAAATCTCGGCTTCGGGCACGCTGAGCTGCACCGTATGCACGAGATTGATGTAGTCCGACATTCCGGCGTAGGCGTCGCGGGAGCGCAGCTCGACTGTCAGGCTTCCTATGGTCTGTTCGTGAACTCCTTCACCGCCTGGAACTCCTTGTCGAAAGCCTGCTGCATCGCCCGGTCGCTGTTCTTCCAGTTCAGGCTGACCACCTCGGCGTCCACCTCCCTGGACACGGGCTTTCCGCCACGCTTGTCCACGTCGATAACCGCGTGGCCGACCCTCCTGGCATGAGATCCTCCGTTGAGCAGCATTGTCTCTCCGTCTTCGGACCTGACGACCGCGGGCCTGTGGTCATGAGAGGTCACGAGCAGGTCGACTCCCTCGAGGCTTTCGAGAAGGTCGAGGCCCTGGCTCTCCAGCATGGAGCCGTCGCCCTCGCCGGTGCCCGAATGCACCACGACTATGGTCACGTCGGGATTCTCCTTCTCCAGAACCTCATCCACGCAGTCCTGCACGTAGGGAACCAGCGAGAGGAAATCCATTCCCTCCCAGAGCTCCTCTCCGAGCCAGGCCTTCATGTTCGCGTTCGTGAAGCCGAGCACGGCCACGCTGAGGCCGGCCCTGTCGAACATCGCATACACGGGGAAGTAAGGTTCGCCGTCGTCGGTGCGCACGGCGTTGCCTCCCAGCCAGGGGATGTCCCTCTCCGCGAGTTCGGCGTACACCTTGTCATAGACCGGATGTCCGGTCTCGACGTCATGGTTGCCTACCACGATCGCGTCATAGCCCATATAGTCCACGAGCCTCGGAAAGATATGTCCTCCGTCCGTGGCGACGTAGTTAGTAATACGACGCATTGTTGCCCTGCAGGCAGTCGCCCGCGTCGAGCAGCAGCACGTTTTCACTCCCCACCGCATTCCTGAGGCTGTCGACATAGCGGTTGACATGCATCAGACTGTATGGAACGCTGTCGTCGACATAGGAACGGTCAAACCATGAACCGTGGACGTCGCCGGTGGTGATGACATGGAGGGTGTGCTCCTTCGCGCCGGCGGGAAGAGCGGCAGCCAGCATCAAGGCCGCCGCAAATACGACACCTGTTATTCTTTTCATAAGGCAAAAATAGTAAATTTGCGTTCACTGTGATGAAACTCCTTACCGAAATTCCGCTGCGGCGCTCGCGGGTCACCCTCACCCGAGACAGCCGCGTAATGACCATAGGAAGCTGCTTTTCCGACAACATGGCGGCGCACCTGCGTGACGCCGGCTTCTGCATGATGTCCAACCCCTTCGGAACGCTCTACAACCCCGAATCCATAGCCTCGGCGATAGAGCGTCTCGACTCGGACGCCCCTTCACCGAAAGCGACTGCGCGGAAATGGGCGCCGGCGCGGGACTGGTCTGCAGCTTCGAGCATCACACGAGCTTCGCCAGGAAGACGCCGGAGGAATTCCTCGACCACGCCAACAGTTCCCTCGAGCGGAGCCGCAGCTTCTGGAAAGACTGCGACCGCGTGATCGTGACATACGGCACGGCGCGCGTATGGCGGAGGAACGGGCGCACGGTGTCCAACTGCCTCAAGCGCCCCGCGGCGGAATTCACCCACGAGCTTCTGACGCTCGAACGCATAGCGGAGCTGAGCGGGCGGCTGGTCCTCGACCACCCCGACAAGCAGTTCATATTCACGGTCTCCCCCATCCGCCACCTCTCCCAGGGAGCCGAAGCCAACACCCTCTCCAAGGCGCTGCTGCACCTCGGGATCAGCCGGGCGGCGGAATCTCCCTCGGCCGACTACTTCCCCGCATGGGAGCTGATGATGGACGAGCTCAGGGACTACCGTTTCTACGCCGCAGACCTCGTGCACCCGAGCGAGGTGGCTGTCGACTACCTGTGGGAGAAGTTCCTGGCATTCTGCGTGCCCGCCTCCGGGCTCGACGCCGTCAGGGCAGCGGAAAGGGCGGCCCGCAGATCGCGGCACCGCCCCCTCAATCCCGGAGATCAGGCTCCCCGGTGATTCAGCTGTATTTTCAGTTCTTCGGCTTCAGGATGTTGCCCGCTCCGCTCACCGAAGTGGTGAGTTCGTCGACCTCGAGCTCGCGCAGGTCGAGCTTGCCGGCTCCGCTGATGTTCACGTCGGCATTGTCGGTTCTTCCTGAGATCTCGCCGTCGCCCGCCCCCGCGATGGAGATGCTGAACTCCTGGGAATCGAGGCCCTGAAGATTCAGTTTGCAAGCTCCCGAGAGCGTCATCTCGACGGAGGCGGCGTCGAGTCCGTCGATACTCACGTCGCCGGCACCGCTGATCGAGAGTTCGAAGGTCTCGGCCTCGATTCCTCCGGCCGCGCTGAACCGGGCGGCGCCGCTGAGGTTCGTCTTCTCGAGCGAAGGTGACTGAACATAAATGTTCATTGTATTCATATTGCGGACGTTATAGTTGTCCTGGGATATCCTGAGCACTCCGGCGCTGTCGACTTCGAACTTGAGATGGTCGAAGAGGTTCTCGTGGGTCTCCACCTCCAGCCGGCAGTCACCGGGCACATACTCCACCTTGCAGGCCATGCCCACGTCGAGTCCGTTGAAATCCGGGACGACGATCGAACGCGTCTCAAGCACCTCGGAAGCCTCGATCTGGTCGCCCCAGATGCTGCCGCTTTTCGCTCCTTCTCCTACTCCGAAGAACTTGCATGAACTTACCAGTGCGACACTCGCCGCAGTCACAAGAATAATCTTTGTCTTCATTTTATGAGATCTTTGATGTTAACTCCGAGAAGTTCCGCCCTCATTCTGAACGCGGGGAATTCCTCGTCGATGAATTTCTTTCTTTCGGCGCTCTTGATGGTGTCGAGCGCGTCGTTGGCCACGAAGAAGCCTATGCCTCTCTGGTTATAGATGACTCCGCGGTTTGACAGCAGGTCGTAGGACCGCGCCACGGTGTTCGGGTTGACTCTATTCCCGCACCCCACTCTCGCACCGAAGGGATGCGGCTGCCGGGCTTCAGCTCGCCGGAGAGTATGCGGTTGCTGATGTTGTCGGCAATCTGGATGTAAATCGGTCGGTTGTTGTCGAATTCCATGGTTCAGTGTTTTAAGGCCCTGAGCCTCCAGTATATGAGGCCTAGCAGGACTGCGGAAATCAGGAAATTGATTACATTGGAAACCACGTTCAGGAAATTGACGACAGTCTGGATGTCGATATCCTTAGTGAAGAGTGCTTCAGCCGTTCCTGTCTGGCTCTTGAGCAGTATGGCGGAGAAGGTCACGCCGAGAACCATCGAGATAAGCAGGTAGCTGAGCAGGGTCTTTGCGACCTTGGACTTCTTGAAGAACACGGAGCCGAGGATGAAAAAAGAGTATCCATATCCACCAGCCGACCAGGAAGCCCGCGAAGAAGTTGACATAGAGAGAATCACCGGCCACGGCAAGAGGATCGACCCCAAAGAGTACGGAATTGTCCATGAAAAGCAGGGGCTCGCCGTACAGGGCACCGAAAATCAGTCCGAGCAGGGTGTCGGAAACCAGCAGCATGAGCGACAGGCACAGCGGCATCACGACGGCGGTGACTATCACCAAGGAGAGGAACTTCTCGAAGGTCGAAGCCGGCAGCATCAGGAACTCGGTGCCGTAGCGTCTGTCGGTCACGCGGCCGTAGAGCCTTGCGGGCAGCAGGGTAAAAGCACACGAGCATCAGGACGAAGAGGAACGGTATCCTCCAGCCGAGGCCGAAGTCTCCGAAATAGCCGCTGAAGACCAGGCAGCATATCTCGTAGAAGAAAAAGAAGAATATCGGAGCCAGACCGTACACGAGCAGGGTGAAGCCCGCATTGTTCCAGGCATTGCGGAGGTCGTAGACGAGATAGCGGCCGAAGCGCCTGATGTCAAATGTTCTGTCCATTGCTGAAAAGTCCTTTTATGAGTTCCTTGTTCTTGTGTACGGTGTTGAAAGGGCCTCCACGTTGATCTTGCAGTCCTGCTTCCCGGTATTAGGATAAACCTGGATGAAGCCGCCGGGCAGCTGCTCGCTGTAGAGGCTCGCGGGATTGAGGGTGGTGCTGTAGTCGAAATAAAGCTTGGAGGTGATTTCCTCCACGGAGGCGTTGAGCAGCACGTCCTGACGGTCAAGTATGATGATGGGGTCGATGATGTCCTCGAGGTCCCTTACCTGATGGGTAGAGATCACTATCGTGGAATCCTCGGGCGTGTACTTGAGGATGGCTGTGCGGAACTGGGCCTTCGAGGGGATGTCGAGCCCATTGGTGGGCTCGTCGAGGAAGATGTAGCGGGTGTTGCATGCCAGCGCAAAGGAGATATAGGTCTTCTTGAGCTGGCCGCTGGACATCGCGTTCATCTTCTTCGAAGGGTCGTTCTCGAAGACGCGCATGATCTCATAGAAGCGCTCCATCGTGAAGCCGGGCCAGAAACGTCCTCTGCCGGCAGCCCATGAAGCGGCCCTGTCGTTTTCCGGAGCGACTTCGTCCGGCAGGTAGCAGAGTTCTGCGAGCAGTTCGGGGTCACGCCTGTAGGGGTCGCGTCCGTCTATGTCGATTGTTCCGACCCCGCATTTCTTGAGGCCGGAGAGCAGGGTGAGCAGCGTGGTCTTGCCTACGCCGTTCTCGCCGAGAAGGCCGTAGATCCTGCCGGGTTCAAGATTCATCGAGATGTTCCTGAGAACCTCTGTGGATCCGTAGCTGAAGGCTAAATTGTTGATCTGAATCATTGTTTGTGTATTAGTTTAGTAGTACACTGCAAATATAAGTCAGATATTTCAGAGTTACAAATTTTTTTGACAAAAAATCCCGGCCTCGATGGTCGGGACTATTATTAACTATTGAAACAAATCCTATTCGGCGTCGGAAGGCTTCATGGTAGTGTAGACGTTGGTCACGTCCTCGTCGTCTTCAAGCAGTCCGACGAGCTTGTCGAGCGTGGCGCTCTGCTCGTCGGTGACATCCTTGAGCTCCACGTTCGGAATCTGCTCGAATCCTCCGGAAATGAGCTCGAATCCCTTCTCTTCGATGAACTTCTGGATCTGGCCGTAAGAGGCATAGTCGCCATAGATCACGATGACCTTGTAGACGTTTCCGTCCTTGTCCTCCTCCTCAGCCTCGAACATCTCCTCCACTCCGTAGTCGATCATCTCAAGCTCGAGCTCGTCGATGTCGACTCCCTCCTTCTCCTTGATGCGGAAGGTACACTTGCGGTCGAACATGAAGCTCACCGAACCGGAGGTGCCGAGAGAACCGCCGCATTTGTTGAAATAGCTGCGCACGTTGGCCACGGTGCGGGTGTTGTTGTCGGTGGCGGCCTCCACGAGGAAGGCTATGCCGTAGGGGCCGTAGCCCTCGTAGATGATCTCCTTGAAGTCACCCTGCTTGCTCTCGGTTGCCTTCTTGATCGCGCGCTCGATGTTCTCCTTGGGCATCTGCTCGGAACGCGCCTCGGCCATGAGGGCGCGCAGGCGGGGGTTGCCGGTCACGTCGGGACCGCCCTGCTTCACGGCGATGGTTATCTCCTTGCCGAGCTTGGTGAAGGTGCGGGCCATATGGCCCCACCTCTTGAGTTTCCTCTCCTTCCTGAATTCAAACGCTCTTCCCATACCTCTATTCTGAAACTCTTGAAATGTACTTGTAGATATCGTAGCTCTCCACGGCCTGAGGATACTGGTCCTCGATGGTCCTGTAGCACTTTAGAGCCGCGGCCTTGTCGCCGAGCGCCTCGTATGCGAGACCCTGCTTGAGCAGGTAGGTGGCGACGAAGACGTTGTCGGCCATGCCTATCGCTGCGTCGTAGCATGCAACCGCGCTCTTGTAGTCGCCCAGTCCCACGTAGGCGTCACCCTCGCAGGCCTTGGCGCGTGCGGCGAGCACGGGCTCCTTGCCCTTGTACTGCTTGAGATAGGAGAGTGCGCTGTCGAAATTCCCGAGCTGAAGTTCGCAGATGCCGGCGTAGAGCTGCATGGACTTGCCGGCCTTGCTGCCGTACTGGTCGATGATGGCGGCGAATCCGAGATTGTTGCCGTCGCCGTTCAGGGCAAGCTCATACTCACCGTTCATGAAGAGGTTCTCGGCAGGATATGCCTGCTCCATAGCCTCTGCCACCTGGTTCTGGTACACGAACCTGTGATACAGGAAAATTCCGAGGCCGATCACGACCACCGCGATCACCGCCCCCAGATGACTTTCTTGTTCTTCTCGAAGAATTCGCTCGTCTCGTTCACGGTGTGGGCGATATTCTCCTGCCTTTCGTCGAACTTGTCCTTTTGATGTGTGTTAGCCATATTCAGAATCTTTATATTCCTTTTTTACAAATCAGCCTGCGAAGGTAGCAAAAATCATTCAATTTGCAAACCGCCGGACGGCAATAATCCCCTGATGTCGGCCGCAAGCTCGTCGTAGCCGGCTATCGGATCGTCGTCGTAGACCTTTCTGACCACGAGGTCGGGCGAACTCACGTAGACCCTCGGGACACCGCTGCCGGCGAACAGCTCGTAGACCTCCCTGTCCTCCTGGGCGGAATACGGCAGGGTGAGCCCGTTCTCGCGCCAGTAGGCCTCGATCCCGGCGCGCCCTTCCTCGCGGCTGATGCAGACGATGCGGACGCAGGAGCCGAATTCGTCGTATATCCTCTGGACGGCAGGCAGCTCCTCGCGGCAGTCGGGGCAGCCGGTGTTGAAGAACATGATCAGGGACACCGAACCTTCGAGCGACGCCGTGCTCACGAGCGAGCCGTCGTTCATCTCCACGACGAAGTCGGGCAGCCTGTCGCCGGGAGCGATGTCGCCGCCGGGGCGTCCCTCGCGTATGCAGGAGGCGAGCAGCAGGAAGGCGGCTGCCGTCGCCGGAATTTTCTTGAGAAGTCCCATGGTCGCAAAGTTCGCGATACTTTATGAGAATCTCGTCGGTTTATATGAAAAATTAGAGTTATATTTGTGTAGTTATGCCGGAATTGAGGAAAATAGCGATTCAGAATTTCAGGAACATCGAACTTCAGGACGTGAGCTTCTCCCCGAACGTCAACTGCATCAGCGGGGGCAACGGTGAAGGCAAGACAAACCTGCTTGACGCAATCTGGTACCTGTCGATGACCAAGAGCGCCGTCTCGGGCTCCGACCGCTTCAATTTCCGCTACGGCACCTCCGAATTCTCCCTCTGCGGCACCTACAGCATGCCCGGAGGCACAGTCTCAAGTTCAGCATACAGGTCAGCGACTCCGGCGAGAAGCGGGTGCGGCGCGACGACAAGGCATACACGCGCATCTCCGCCCACATCGGGGTACTTCCTATAGTTATGGTCTCCCCCGCCGACATCGCGATGGTGAGCGAGTCCGGCGAGGAGAGGCGGAAGTTCATCAATTCTGTCCTTTCGCAGATGGACGGCGGCTACCTGGCTTCCGTCCAGCAGTACAACCGCCTGCTGCTCCAGCGCAACCGCCTGCTGAAGGCGGGCATTGTCGACGACGACCTGCTCAATACCTTCGACGAGAGGCTCGCCGCCTCTGCGGTGCCGATATTCGAGAAGCGCGGCGCCTTCTGCGACAGCCTCGTCCCGGTGGTCCAGCGCTACTACTCCGACATCTCCGGAGGCCGCGAGGAGGTGGGCATCGAATACAGGTCGGACCTGCAGGGCGGAGACCTCCGCGAGATTCTGAGGCAGCGCCGCGAGAAGGACAGAATCTGCCGTTTCACCACCGCCGGCGTGCAGCGCGACGACTTCATATTCACGATGAACGGCCACCCGATAAGGCGCTGCGGCTCCCAGGGCCAGCAGAAATCCTTTCTCGTAGCGCTCAAGTTCGCGCAGTACGAAGTCATGAAGGCGGAAGGCGGAGCCTCGCCCATCATGCTGCTCGACGACCTCTTCGACAAGCTCGACCCCGGCCGCGTGAGCAATCTGCTCGGGCTCGTGGCCGACAGGAGTTCGGCCAGATATTCCTGACCGACGCCGACAAGGTGCGTACCCGCGGCATAGTGGACGCCATAACCTCCGACAGGACGTACATCGAGACGGAAGGAGGCGTCTTCAGAACGATAGATGAATAAGATACAGTTCCGGAGATACACCACCCTCGCATCCGCCCTCCAGCTGATGCTCAGGCAGAACGGCCTCGCCCCCGAATTCAACCGCCGGCGCATCTACTCCGCCTGGGACGAAGCCTCCGGAGCGGGTGCATACACGATAAGGCGGTATTTCAAGGACGGGAAGCTGTACGTCACCGTGAACTCCTCCGTGCTCCGCAGCCAGCTCCATTTCCAGAAGGCGGCGCTGCTCGAGAGCATGAACCGCCTGCTCGGCGAAGACGAACTCTTCAGCGGGACCCCGGCAAGAAATACATTAAAGAACTGATAATCAAATGAAACTGGTAATCGACAAGTCCATCCCCTTCATCGAGGGAGTCTTCGAACCCTACGCCACGGTGCTCTATCGCGAGGGACCCGAAATCTCCAGCGAAGACATTCGCGACGCCGACGGACTGGTGATAGCACCCGCACGAAGTGCGACGCCAAGCTGCTCGAAGGCTCCAGGGTCAAGATCATCGCCACGGCCACGGCCGGCACGGACAACATCGACTACGAATACTGCAAGCAGCACGGGATATTCTTCCAGAACGCCTCGGGTTGCAACGCCGGCGGAGTCTCGAACTACGTGTTCTCCGCCCTCTTCGGCGCAGCGGCGCGCAAGAGCATCAACCTGACCGGCGCCACCGTCGGCATCATAGGTCTGGGCAGCGTCGGCCAGAGGGTCGAGTCCATGGCCAGGTCGCTGGGCTTCAAGATACTGCGCAACGACCCCAAGAAAGCCAAGATCGAGTGGTACACCCAGTTCTGCAACCTCGACAAGCTGCTCAAGGACTCCGACGTGGTCACGCTCCACATCCCCCTGAGCGAAAGCAGCAAGGGCATGGCCAACGCCGAATTCTTCGCCAAGATGAAGCCGGGAGCCTTCTTCATCAACACCGCCCAGGGCGACATAGTCGTGGAGGACGACCTCATCGAGGCCATCCCGCGCCTCGGCCCCGTGATCATCGACACCTGGAGCCACGAGCCCACCATCAACACCAGGCTCATGAACCTCGTCGAGATCGCGACTCCCCACATCGCCGGCTACTCCCTCCAAGGGAAGCAGATCGGCACCGCGATGGCGGTCAGGGCGATAGCCCGCTTCTTCAGCTTCAGCGGCCTCTACGAGTTCTTCCCTCAGACCGACATCATGGAATACCAGGCCGTCCGGCTCGACGTCACAGACAAGTCGCAGGGCCAGATCGCCGCGATGCTGCAGTACAACTACCCCATCTTCACCGACGACTTCATGTTCCGGATGAACCCGACCAAGTTCGAAGAACTCCGCACCAACTACCAGTACCGCAGGGAATTCTTCATCTAAAATTTTAATCACTAAAGCTATATCAGAACCATGGACAAGAAAAAGATCAACGCCCAGGTCGAACGCTTCCGCAAGGGTTTCCCCTGGCTCGACATCGTGGCTTCCGCCACCCCTGACAGGGGAATCGAAAGGCTCAGCGAGGCTCAGGCCGATGAAGCCGTGAAGTACGCCGACACGGCCGAGACGGCAGGACGCTGCAAGTTCGTTCCGGCTTCGGGAGCCGCCTCCAGGATGTTCAAGGACATCTTCGCCGGAATGGACGAGCCCAACGACGCCGTGCGCAGGCTCAGCGACAACATCGAGGACTTCGCGTTCTATTCTCCCGAGGTGTTCGGCAAGGCTCCCTACAACCCCTCGCAGGTCGCCCGCAGGCTGCTTACCGAAGAAGGGCTGAACTACGGAAGCAAGCCCAAGGGAGTGCTGAAGTTCCACCGCTACCCCGACGAGGTGCGCACCGCCCTCGCCGAGCACTTCGTCGAAGGCCAGGCCTACATGCGCAACGCCGACGGCAGCGTGAACATCACGGTCACCATCTCGCCCGAACACAGGGCGCTCTTCGAACAGGCGGTCGCCGAAATCAAGGACAGATACGAGCAGCGCTACGGCGTGCGCTACAACATCAGCTTCACATATCAGGACAAGGAGACCGACACAATCGCGGTCGACGGCGACGGCAATCCGTTCCTGAAGGAGGACGGAACCATTCTCACCCGCCCCGCCGGACACGGCGCCCTTATCTACAACCTCAATGACCTGGACTCCGAACTCGTGTCCATCAAGAACATCGACAATGTCTGCGTGGAGCGCATGCAGCCGGTCACCTATAAATGGAAGAAGGTGCTCATGGGCCGCGCCCTCCAGCTGCGCGACCGCATCCGGGGCTACATCTTCGCGCTCGACCAGATAACGGTGATGCGCAAGGAGATGTCCGACTTCGCGTTCATCCCGGCCGAAAACGTGAACCTCGACGACCCCTTCGCGACTCCCGAATGCCAGATGCTCTGCAACGAGATAGAGACCTTCCTGCGCGACGAGCTCTGCATAGAGATCCCGGAGCCCAAGGACTGCCGCGACAGGGCCGAGAAGCTCCGCGCGAAGCTCAACCGCCCCGTCAGGGTGTGCGGCATGGTGAAGAACGAAGGCGAACCCGGCGGAGGCCCGTTCATCATCCGCGACAAGGACGGCAGCACCTCGCTTCAGATTCTCGAGGCCGCGCAGATTGACAAGAACAACCCCATGCCGTGGAGCAGATGAAGAGCGCGACACACTTCAACCCAGTGGACCTCGTATGCTGCCTGCTCGACTACAAGGGCGAGAAGTTCAACCTGCTCGAACACGTCGACGAGGAGACGGGCCTCATCAGCTCGAAGAGCTACCAGGGGCGCGAGCTCAAGGCTCTGGAGCTGCCCGGCCTGTGGAACGGTTCGATGTCGGACTGGAACACCCTCTTCGTGGAGGTTCCCGCCGAGACTTTCAACCCCGTGAAGACCGTTCTGGACCTTCTGAGGCCCGCCCACAGGGGCTGAGATTCCATGCACACTTAGGCTTCGTAATTGAAACAGAGTTGTTAAATCAGCTCTGTTTCAATTGTTATTGGCCATCTATTCTCTCCGGATATGTACGCCGCTGGGCTTGCAGGTGTATGACCGCGGGGGCTTCGCGCAAAGCGCTCATCCGTCACCTCTCCGCTCCGCTGCGAGGCGACACCCGCTATCTGCCGCGGGTGGCAAGGCCCCCGCGGTCATACACCTGCAACCCCTGCGGAATATATAAAATTATTAGTATCTTTGTCTGATTTTTGCATTACGCTCGCGTATTGCCCAGACTAAGACCTAATATGAGTATCCAACAGGAAAAAATCAAGGAATTGGTTGAACGCCGCGAATCGGCCAGACTCGGCGGCGGACAGAAACGCATAGACGCCCAGCACGCGAAGGGCAAGCTCACCGCAAGGGAGAGGCTTGCGAAGCTGCTCGACCCGGGCAGCTTCGAGGAATTCGACATGTTCGTGCAGCACCGTTGCACCGATTTCGGCATGGACGCGTCCCACACGGACGGCGACGGAGTGGTGACCGGCTACGGCACCATCGACGGGCGCCTCGTCTATGTCTTCGCACAGGACTTCACGGTCAACGGAGGCTCGCTCTCCAAGACCATGTCGGAGAAAATCTGCAAGGTGATGGACATGGCCACCCGTTCCGGAGCCCCCGTCATCGGACTCAACGACTCCGGCGGAGCGCGCATCCAGGAAGGAATCGACTCCCTCGCCGGCTATGGTGAGATCTTCGAGAGGAACATCCTCGCGAGCGGAGTAGTGCCCCAGATCAGTGGAATCTTCGGCCCCTGCGCCGGCGG
>VOFD01000223.1_pt1 | contig 51083 bp, 58 predicted proteins | sample 5384101 | NCBI WGS metagenome assembly VOFD01 (sample SAMN12384723, study PRJNA508395) | human gut metagenome | isolation source: healthy gut C | host: Homo sapiens
GCTTACCGGAAAATGGCACTCATCAGCAAGCTTTGCATTCAGCTCATCCAATGTAAAATGCCCGTTGATACTGTAAACAGCATCCAATATCGCATATCTCTCTGGAGTTTTGCGATAATTGTTCAATTCCAGGTAATCAGTCAGTATCTGGTGTAAAGATGCTTTCGCGCCTTCTTTCATTTCAACATCTAACTCATAAACCGCACAAAGTTACACAAAATAGCCGAAACTAACGAAGAAAAAATAAGAAATGACACTCTAATAAAATTAAATTGGCGTAATGTGGCAACCACCATTCACACTACAAAAGCAAGCCGCGACCTATCGACAGTTGCGACTTGCCTTTAATAATTGTCGTACAAATCCCCGTATATCCAACCAGACACGAATACCCCGATTGGACTAAAAAGCGTAACCCAATGTAAGCAATAACTGATGACGTTTGAAATCAACGTCAGACACAGTGCCAATATTGCGCGACCCGACAGGAGAATCAAGCGACCCGAAATCTGTAAACGGGTGGAAATCGCCGCTTTGCACAGAATACTGGTAGGCCAAATCGAAAGAAAACTTATTCACTGTATAGCCGACTCCGCACGTAATACGGTTTGTTGACCTCCAATTGGTATAGTCGGTCGAAGAAGAATAATATGTTCCAGGGGAATCTACCGTAAAGTCCTTGAAACCATTCTTGTTATACATGGGCGACACATAGTTGTAGCCCAGCCTTAAAAGCAATTGCTGCATCGGGTTTGTACTCCATGCCTATCTTAACGGTACTTACCCCCTTCAATGTGCGCTCCGTATGCTCGTTCATCGCCCTGTCGCTACTGCTCGTCTCATAGTAACCTCCATAATAATCATATCCGCCGCCATCGTTGATACGCGAATCAAGGTTACCATAGTCTGCATAGTCATAGCTTGCGCCAATGGCGAACTGGTTTCCTATGGTCGTGCCTAAGCTCAAGCCAAACTTCCAGGGAGTATACAGCTTGAAATCGTAAGACTCATTGCTCGTATATGTTTCCCACTCACCTGGCTTCGAGTCATTAAACAAAGTTGTATGGTTGCTTGTTGTAAGATCATACCATGTAGGGGTTGAAACCGAGAGGCCGACACGGAATGGGGAATTTTCCACTGGACGGAATATCACGCCCATTTTTACGTTAAAGCCCGTACCGGATATTATCCTGTCATCGGCAATTGTCACGCCTCCTATCGGCGTTCCGTCCGATGCAATCAAGTTCTCAGCGTATTCCCCATATCCATTGTAATTAACATCGTGTATGCCAACAGTCAACCCCAGGTAAAGACGATCATTAATGTTGCCACTGATATTAAAGTCATATTCCCCTATGTACCCCCCGTTGGCACGATTGAATATATACCCTGTTGCATCGTATGAATCATACATAGGCCTCCCATCTTCGTCGTGCGACACAAGTAAACCGTTATAATATATGTAATCTATGGAATTGAACATATTGTTGGAACCAACATAGTCTTCTCTGCCATATACAACATCAAAAAGCCCGCTTGCCTTTTTCAAATAAGAAAGCTTATTTTGCGATGCACCGGTGAGACTATTTGACGCAGAAAGTATTTGGTTGAAATTAGTACTCTTGTGATAGTTGAACGCAAAGTTTATAAACGACTTACGCCCACTACGGTGAGCATACACAAAACCGGCCTGGTCGAAGCTCATGTTCGTCCTGTCAGCATTGGCAAAGCCACTTGCGCCAGACTGCGAGACAAACCCAAACGAAACCTTTGCTTGCGAATGGCGGAACAGGCCGATGCCGGCCGGATTGGTGCCTATGGTCGACAGTTCAGCTCCAAGGGCATCCATCGCGCCTCCCATTCCTACATACCGAGCTGTTCCATTGAGATCTTCTGTGGCAATGCGCGCATTTTCATAAGTCTCTTGCGCCGAAACCGTGGCTGCAAGAAACAAGCCTAATATTGGCAGTATATTTCTCCTCATAACTTACTCGTAAAAATTATTATAAAAACCAAGACAGCCCATCATCTTCGACCGCGGAAACCTCCGCCTCCACCGCCACGGTTTCCACCACCTCCGCGACTGCCGCTAAAGCCACCGCCACTGCGACTGCCGCCAAACGAATTGCCGCTGCTATACGATGGCCTGCGTGTCGGCGTTGACACACGGTTGGAATTTCTATTGCCGCTGAAGCTGCGCACAGCGCGCCGGTTGCCGTTGACCGTCACATTGTTGCCACCACGCACGCCCCTAAAGCCAGTGCCTCCCGGGCGGCGCCCGCCATGGTTCACATAACCGTGGTTTGCCGTGCCGGTGACACCACGATACGGCCTATAATAAGAACCGATGTGCCAATGATGATGGTATGGGTACCATGAATGATAGTGCCACGGATAATAGCCCCATCCAACATAGAACCACGGATCATACCAGTAGCCATAACGCCACGGATCGTTCCACCACAGCAAATCCCAACGGCCGTCAGTATATCCGGCCCAATACGTGTCGAACCAGTCATAATCGTCAAAACGGCTCATGTTCCGCGTGCAAACATAATCAGCAAGTGTGTCTGGATACACACCGGCAATGCCGTCAAAGTCGATTATGTCATTGCCAGCCGAATCTATTTGCTGCAAGTAAGTACCCCTACGGTTATACTCATCAACGTCACGCACACACCCAACTGACGGCATTTCTGCCGGGCCTGCATACATTTCCATGCCATAATCCTCATGCGACTCCTGTGGCACAAAATACATGTCGTCTTGCGGGAAAGCCCCCACTGGAATCAAACACATAACAGCCAACGCCATTACAAGCTTGCTCATATATCACCTCCTTTTATTTATTGCCAAATATTGTCATTGCAAAATTACATTATCCTTATCTGCAAAATTACGGAAAAAACCTAAACCTTCGTAGGATTTCCCCTATTTTTTGTATTTTTGCAAAGCAAATTAACAACAAATGAATCATGGAATACTACGAAGTGGAATTCAACATATCAACAACAGGCTGTAGTTTGCAAGATGCCCGCGACATAATAGCCGCCATGGCAGGCGATGCCGGATTTGAGGCATTCGAGGAAACAGCATGCGGAACAAAAGGGTACGTGCAGACTTCCATGTTTGACAGCAATGCGATTGAGACGCTGGTTAACAATTTCCCAATGCCGGGAGCCAAGATAAGCTATACAGTCAAAGAGGCAGAATACAAAGACTGGAACGAACAATGGGAAAAAGAAGGCTTTGAGCCAATTGTCATTGGCGACAATTGCTGCATCCATGATGGCCGCCACTTGCCCGGACAAGACTACAGAATCATGGTAGGAATCGATGCAAAGCTGGCTTTCGGAACAGGCAACCACGAAACCACGCGCATGGTAGTGGCAAGCCTGCTTGAAAGCAGCATGGAAGGCAAATCGATGCTCGACTGCGGATGCGGAACGGGCATACTGGCAATCATTGCGCTGAAAGCAGGAGCGACCAAGGCCGTTGGCTACGACATAGATGAGTGGAGCGTTGAAAACTCACGCCACAATGCCGAAGAAAATGGAGTCATGGACCATTTTGCAGTCTTGAAAGGGGACGCATCAATCATAAACGAACTAAAGGAAAAGTTCGATGTGGTGACGGCAAACATAAACCGAAACATCCTGCTTGCCGACCTCGCCATGTTATGCTCAGCCATGAATGACGGAGCACGGTTAATAGTGAGCGGCTTCTACGACGAAGACACCATCATGATAAGGCAACACGCCGAGGCATTGGGACTTACCCTTGCCAATGCACGCCACGAAAACGGCTGGGCGTGCCTTGAGTTCATTGCGACCGCCATTGCCGGCTAACCCCATTCATGGCGATACCTTTATGAGTGCGTCGCCTTCACGGCTTGACGGCTGCCAAAGAAAACAATCACCAAATGCCATGCCATGGGGATGGTGTACACACGGGGACAACATCGCAATTGTGAAGTGGCTGTAAGGCAATAACACTTGCGGGGCATATTCGCAGGCAACCGGCAGGACTTGCCGAGCATGGCGTAAACAAAAATTACCATTAGGTGGAATCATATAAGCCATTGGCTACCAATTGATTACAATCAATGCGGTTTTGCATTGTAAAACAGGCTATTTTGCCATGTCAAACAAGCTTTCTCTGCAAACGAAACAGTTAGGATTTCACTGCATATCAAACGGGCGATGTTCATTTGTGCATAAAATTCAATGGATGATTAAGCACATACCACACATGAACGCTACTTAGTGGCAAAACAAAAAAACGTGACAAACAAAGCAATCAAACCCAAGGCTCCAATTCGTCTTCCTCGTTACTTCCGATTGTCAGTTGCAGAAGGTCGTAATAACTGCCGTTATATATATCAAAATCCACAAAACCTTTTATGCCTGGTAACCGCCCGCAATCTGTGTGTTGCCAAAACTTCCACTTACCCTTATACTCAATCTTGTCAACATAATAATGCGCTATCCAATACGGATAAGCATCAAACACAGAATCACTTAGATAAGCGGTCTTGAACTTATAATAAGTATAGATTATCGGCTTGACACCATAATGTTTCTCAACCAAACGCAACCATGTAAGCACACTGGCCTTGAACTGTACAGGGGTCTGGTTTTTCGATTTGCGCTCTACATCGAGTACCGGCGGCAAATCGCCCTCTTCCAGCTTGACATTGCGCATAAAATGCTCCGCCTGCGCCCTCCCTGTAGAAGTAGTGCTCCAAAAATGATATGCCCCCCTTACAAAACCATACTCCCTGGCCTGGCGGAAATTCTCTTCAAAACGCTTGTCAACGTTGCTTGCCCCTTCAGTAGCCTTAATCATGACGAAACGCACGGGATATTTATCTATCATCCCGTTGTTGCGCAACACCTCCCAATCAATCTCACCCTGATGATGGCTCACGTCTATGCCGTGTATCTCGAAACCTTCTGGATAGGTTGCATCGCCATACATTGCACGCCACCGAAAGCCGAACGGACTGACAAAGAAATAGTAAAACGCCCACACGTAGCCCCCTATTACAATTCCACCCCCAAGCAACCAAGGCCAACTTGGCAACTTGTGGAACAGCCATAAATATGGTGACAGAAAACGTTGCCGACGCGTCTGTCTCTCCCTGCGTTGACGACTCCCACGCTTATGCCTACCTGTATGACGAGAAGCTTTGTTGGGCATCATCCTGTTTGCTAGCCAATGTAAAACAAGCATCACACATTGTCTTATATGATTGCACTACAAAACAATGTGCGATGCTTCTATAGTTTAAATTTAAATTACATGATATGTTCCAATGCCAATGTTTTAGTGGGCTGGTCGCACACTTCGGCTGGCCCCCAATACTGTATCGGGCCAGGATAAACATAACAAGTTTCCTTTGCCCAATGTTCGCGATTCTTGACGAACGTCTTGAATGGGTTGCCATCAAGGTCGACAAGCGCCTTGCGGATTACAGGTTTCATTTTCCCGTTGCGGCGTTCCATGTTCATCATCATGGTGATTGGCACGCCACCGGCCACCCACTCGTCAGAAGGACGTGTAGTGTTCTTCACTATAGCCATATACCCTGTCTTGCCACTGGCTATTAGCTGTGCGGCACTTGTACCAAGCGCATAACAATAATCGGCATCAAAATTGGATGGAGCGGCACAACGCCCTTCATAGCCAAAGAAATGGTGCTGTGCGGCAAACTTGCCAACGAACTTGCCTTCAGCCTTCATCTTTTCAAGCTTGGCTGCGCACATATCTGAAAGGAGTTTCTCTGTCTCTATGAGCGATACCTGCACGTTTCCATGTGGGTCGCGGTCAAGTGAAAGCTGCCGTGCCACATCGACCGGCAAGGTCTCGAACGTTGCGGCATTACCTTCAGACAAATGGTTGATGATGTAATTGCGTTGAGCATCCTCATCAAGGTCACGGTATTCGGGTCCGTGGGCGGCCAGGAGGTCGTTGAGTTCCTGTATGAGACGGCCTATTGCCGGGATGAACTCAATCAACCCTTCCGGCACAATCACCGTGCCGAAATTCTTGCCTTGTGCAGCACGATATGCAATAACATCACAGAGATAGTCTACAATTTGGTTGAGCGTCATGTCTTTCTTCTCAACTTCTTCTGATATCAAACATACATTCGGCTGGCACTGCAACGCACATTCAAGGGCAATATGGCTGGCACTGCGCCCCATTACCTTGATGAAATGCCAATACTTGCGCGCAGAGTTACAATCGCGCTCTATGTTTCCGATAAGTTCGGCATATGTCTTGGTTGCCGTGTCAAATCCGAAAGAAGTCTCGATTTGTTCGTTCTTCAAGTCACCGTCAATCGTTTTAGGACAGCCTATCACCTGCACCCCTGTGTTTTTTGCAGCATAATACTCGGCCAATACGCAAGCATTTGTGTTCGAATCGTCACCACCTATGATGACCAATGCTTTGATGTCAAGCTCGCGCAAGATTTCAAGGCCCTTTTCAAACTGTTCTTCCTCTTCAAGCTTTGTACGCCCTGAGCCAATCATATCAAAACCGCCCGTGTTACGGTAATCATCAATGACATCCTTGGTCAGCTCTATATAATCATGCTCAACAAGGCCGCTGGGCCCCAATATGAAGCCATAAAGACGGTTCTCGGGGTTCAGCTTCTTCAGTTGGTCAAACAGTCCTGTAATCACATTATGGCCTCCGGGAGCCTGCCCGCCACTAAGTATAACGCCGACATTGACCCTGAACCCCATGGTCTCGTCACTCTCCACAAACTCAACCACAGGCATTCCATAAGTGTTAGGAAACAATTTTTTGATTTCATCATGATTGTCAACACTCTGGGTCGGTGCACCTTCCTTCACTTTAACCGCACCGGCAAGTGCCTTTGGCAACTTTGGCAGATATGCTCCACGCGCTATCTGCAACGCACTTTTTTTTCCATCTCTATATCGTTTATATTATAAGTAGTATCCATTTTGTGCCTACAAAAATAAACAATAATAATCAGAATTAACTTGCAAACCCAATAGCGCAAATGAATTTTAATATTTTTTTCATTGAAAGCCATTGTCATTCACGATAAAATACGTATCTTTGACGAAACGAAAGAACATCAAATAATAAAGAGGAGGATTTAGCGATATGACAAACAGAAGGACTTTAAAACGAGAAATAAGGCAAATTTGCACAGAACTCTTTGCAGAATGCGTAGCCGTTTCCCAATACGGAACTCCTAACGAAAGGGAATGTGCAGAATCATTGATGTACACTATTATTAAAATGGAGAAAAATTTCATTAACCGTATATCCCATCCAGAGCCAGGATTGGAGCCAAGTAAATATTACAAAGATTTGAAAGAGAAGTTCAAGGCCCAAGCAATGGAAATAATAGACCAGATTACTATATCAGATTAATATTAACATAAATATGCTTAAACCACTTTGCAGCTGGATATTGTATAAATGCTTGAATTGGTCTACGAACATCACAGAAGCTCACCCAGACAAATACATAATCTGCCTTGCACCGCACACGAGCAATTGGGATTTCATAATCGGATTGCTGTATTCACGAGCCGAGGGATTAAAAAGTAACTTCTTGATGAAGAAGGAGTGGTTTATATGGCCATTAGGCAGTCTGTTTAGATGGCTTGGAGGAATCCCTGTCTGGCGCACAAAGCACACAAACATGACCGACAACCTTGCATTAGCTGCAAAGAATGCGCATATATTCCATTTATGCATAACACCTGAAGGCACCCGCTCGCCAAACCCTGACTGGAAAAAAGGTTTTTACTATATTGCGGAAAAAGCAAAATTGCCAATCCTGCTATATGGTGTAGACTACAAAAAGCGGCTTATCGAATGTACATGCACAATCATTCCAAATGGGGACATAGAAGGACAAATGCGCGAAATAAAGCAATATTTCAAAAGGTTTGAAGGACTGAAACCGCAGAACTTCACAACAGGAGACGTATAAGACAATGGAAATCCGGCACACTTTAATCACTCTCATGCTATGCATTGGAGGAATGTGTTTCGCGCAAACGGCCACTCAAGAAAAGAAAATGGAGCAAAAGCTCAAAGAGTATTTCGCGAAATACAAACCAAAGAAACAAGAACAGCCACAATCTCCCAAACTACTAAAATATGAAGTTGACAACAAGAATAAAACAATAAACATTGTTGCCGACGGCACATTCGCTGCCCAAGAGTTTTCTGAGAAAACCACTAATGACATATACAAACACATTAAGAAAGCAATTCCAAAACCTTACAAAAAATATACCATAACGGTCATCACCAATGGTATGCCAATCGAAGACCTTGTTCCACACAAAATCAAAAAAAGGCCAGGCAAGATCAACCTGTGGGGAGACATTGAGTATGACGGAGAGCCGTGGGTACGCAATGAATCATCGCCATACTCCCCCACCCACGGACTGCAAAACAGGCACATTGCATTATGGGCCAGCCATGGTCGGTATTACGATGCCACAAAAGGAGAGTGGAAATGGCAGCGCCCAAAACTATTCGGAACTACAGAAGACTTGTTCACTCCAACCATAGTCATCCCATACCTCATTCCGATGCTCGAGAATGCCGGGGCGGTTGTATTCACTCCCCGTGAACGCGACATTGCAAAAGCACGAAGTCATCATCGATAATGATGACTCGATGCATGGCACAAGATATATTGAGGTAAATTCCAAGCATCAATGGGCCAACACCGACATAAACGGATTCGCCATGCACCAAGGACATTATACAGACGGCGAGAACCCGTTCACCGCAGGCACTGCCCGCATGGCTAAAGCCACAAGCAGCAAAAAAAAGTACAGCTTGATTTCATATCAGCCAAACTTCCCTGAAGAAGGCGAATACGCAGTATACGTAAGCTACCAAACGTTGGCAAACAGTGTCGATGATGCAAAATATACGGTATGGCACAAGGGAGAGAAAACGGTGTTCAGAGTAAACCAGCAGATGGGCGGCGGCACTTGGGTTTACCTTGGCACTTTCAAATTCGATGCAGGCAGCAATGAGTTTAACCGTGTCGTGCTTACCAACCAAAGTTCAAAGCGAGGCATTGTTACCGCTGATGCGGTAAGATTCGGCGGTGGAATGGGCAACATAGAGCGTGGAGGGAAAGTCAGCGGCCTGCCAAGGAACATGGAAGGAGCACGATATTACGCCCAATGGGCAGGCATGCCGTATTCTGTTTACAGCACACACAACGGCACTAACGATTATGCTGACGACATTAACACGAGGTCAAAAATGACAAATTACCTTGGTGGGGGTCGTGTTATATGCCGACCACTGATGGGAAAAAATGTACCATTCGAACTTTCACTGGCAATACACAGTGATGCCGGTTATGCAACTGACGGCATCGGACTGATTGGCTCACTGGCAATATGCACCACAAACTTCAACGGTGGAAGGCTTAATGCAGGCATTTCAAGACTTGCTTCGCGTGACTTTGCAGACGCACTGCTTTCTAATACTACACGCGACCTGCAATATAAATACGGAACATGGCACAAACGCAAGCTCCTTGACAAAAACTACTCAGAAACAAGACTTCCAGGAATCCCAAGCGCAATTCTGGAAACAATGTCACACCAGAACTTTCCGGATATGCGCTACGGCCAGGACCCAAACTTCAAGTTCACACTCGCGAGGTCGATATACAAAACCATATTACGCTACATATCAGAACAACACGCGCGTCCTTACGCTGTAACACCATTAACCCCACGTAACTTCAGCATAGAGTTTACCGGCAAAGGGAAAGCAACACTTACTTGGCAACCAGTCGTAGATCCCCAGGAAGCAACTTCATATCCAACTGGCTACATCGTTTACACAAGCTATGGCCACTCTGATTTCGACAACGGCACATACATAAAAGGCAAAAACAGCTACAGCATAGAGTTAGACCCAGGTGTACTGTACAGCTTCAAAATCGCCGCTGTGACAAGAGGAGGTAAGAGCTTCCCGACAGAAGTGCTCTGCGCAATGTATAATCCAGAAGCCGAAAAAAGCATAATGATAGTAAACGGTTTCAACCGGCTGTCCTCACCATCTGTACATGACGATGCAACAAAACAAGGCTTTGACTTTGATGAAGACCCAGGCGTGACACTCGGCCCGACAGGCGGCTGGGTCGGAAGACAAGTGTGCTTTGACCGAGAGCGCATGGGAATAGAGGACGAAAGCGGCCTGGGATGGAGTAACGATGACTTCACCGGAATGTACATCGCCGGCAACGACAAAGACTATGTTCGCTGCCATGCTGAAGCAATTGCCGCAAACAAAGGCTATAACATACTGAGTTGTTCACATGATGCAGTAGAAAGCGGAAGCATAAACTTGTCACACTACCAAATGACAGACCTTTTGCTAGGCCTGGAACGCAATGACGGCCACAGCCTTCAATACTACAAGACGTTTTCGACCACCATGCAAAACAAACTTAAAGAGTATACTGCGCGTGGCGGAGCTTTGCTGACCAGCGGTGCATATATCGGCAGCGACATGCAGTCAGCTGCAGAGCAGAAGTTTATCAACGACATACTGAAATGCCGCTATACCGGCAACAGCAAGCCACAAGGCCGCCCAATATACGGTCTAAACACAACCCTGCAAATCTACGACTCAATCAACGAAAGCCACTACTGCGTCACTGCGCCAGAAGTCCTCAGCCCTGTATGGCCGGCATTTGCGGCAATGCGTTACCCTGACGGGCATGATGCGTGTGTTGCATACCGCGGGGCTGATTACCGCGCCTTTTCCATGGGCTTCCCATTTGAATGCATCAAGGATGCTGAAAAGCGGAAAGACATAATGCAGGGAATAATCAAGTTCCTCCTTGAATAACATTACACCGGCAGACATCGTCAAATAACAGCCAACCGTAATCCAGCATAAAAGACCTAAAGCCACCTCGAATAGAGTTGGCTTTATTTATTCATAAAAACTTACAGAATCACATATGGCAACCATCAGTCCTGTATGGCATCCTGGCTTGGCCCGTTTCCAGACGCAAGAAGCCCTGTATCAGCGACGCGAACTGCCCGTTTTAGAAAGAGACACCGACATCGCTCCACAATCAATTGACATACAGCACATTATAAAAATCACATCCCTAAGCCTCCCAAATGCAATAATCATTTACATAACATTTATCAGCCACACACATCTTAGCCTCTAGGCAGGAGCAATATAAGCACACGGGCTTCCGCATGGCATGCCATCTTCTACCCGAGCAAACAGGACACAATCAAACAGCATAACTCTGTTAAAATGACAATAGCACAACTCTTGTACAAAGGTTGGTGCCGTAAGGCAACCATGATTCGAAAAAATTTTAAGCAAAAACTTGTGCATGAAAAATAAAGTATTTACATTTGCAACATCAAAAACCATACAAGCAGACAGATAATGAAAGCATCAGGAGCAAAAAATGCACCAACACTTAAGACATTGAACAAAAACAATGTCTGGGACTTACAAGAAAACGACATATTCCGCCTGCTCGACGGAATAGACAGAGACTCGGACCAGAAAGACAATCTGCGGCATTACACAGACATCATGCGCGGAGCTTTCAGCATAGAGGAAATAACCGATGAGGCCACCACCATAAAAGCAAAATATGAAAAACAAGGTTACAAGGTAGGACAAATCAGGCTCGACGAGGACACAAAAATCACATGGGCTGTAAAAAAGCGCCCCATACAACGCGTAACAGACCTGACATATGAAAACATCCACCACATTTCTGCCACAACACTGATTGAAGTGCTCAACCGAAACTTCGGAGGCGGCTGGGACTCGTTGTCACAAAGTATCAAAGACATCATTGAAAGCGGCTTCGACGTATCTACGACCACCCTGCCCAAAAGCAGACTGCACAAACCTGGAGGCACATACGAAAAGAAAGTGGCCGACGGGTATGAAGTGCTCGAAATAGAAAAAGGCTCATGGGTGGAAGCCATATTCGCAAAGGCAAAGCCGGAAATGGAAAAGCCACGCCTGACATTACAAAGCAAAGAACACGATGAACTCTCTGATGAAGAATACGACGACATGGAGGGCGAAGACGACAACATGGAAGACGAAGAGATGTTCAACGAAGATGACATTAACGAAGACAACTACAGAACCACGTTCGAAATAGCTACCGACCCAGAAGAAGAAGCGGACGGAATAACCGACTTCGACCCCGAAAACTGACCACAAAAGGCGTACAAGGCAAGCCAGCATGGCCGCCTGTACGCCTTTTGTTATAAAAAAGAAACAACAACCAATAACTAAAAACATTATTTGACTATGGACATTCCTGTAGTATTTTGGATCATTCCTGTCGCATCGTTATGTGCGCTCGGCATGGCATGGGCATTCTTCCGCCAGATGATGAAAGAGGACGAAGGCACACCACGCATGCGCGAAATTGCAGCTCACGTAAGAAGCGGAGCTATGGCTTACTTAAAACAACAATACAAAGTCGTCAGCATCGTATTCGTAATCCTGGCCATCATCTTTGCTTTCATGGCTTATGTCATGCATGTGCAAAACCCATGGGTTCCGTTTGCCTTCCTAACAGGCGGATTCTTTTCCGGCCTAGCCGGTTTCTTCGGCATGAAAACTGCCACATACGCTTCTGCCCGTACAGCTAACGCAGCGCGCAAGGGCCTTGACAAAGGCCTGAAAATAGCTTTCCGCAGCGGTGCGGTCATGGGGCTCGTGGTTGTAGGTCTTGGCCTACTGGACATAGCACTGTGGTTCATCGTGCTGGAAATTTTCTACAAGGGCGAGCACATGGCACTTGTCACCATAACCACAACAATGCTGACATTCGGCATGGGAGCTTCAACACAAGCATTGTTTGCCCGTGTTGGCGGAGGGATTTACACAAAAGCCGCTGACGTGGGGGCTGACTTGGTTGGCAAGGTGGAAGCCAACATTCCAGAAGACGACCCGCGCAACCCGGCGACGATTGCCGACAACGTGGGCGACAACGTGGGCGACGTTGCAGGCATGGGGGCCGATCTCTACGAGAGCTACTGCGGCAGCATCCTCAGCACTGCCGCCATCGGTGCGACAGCATTCGCCCTAGACTCCGATATGCAGCTCAAAGCCGTGATCGCACCAATGGTCATAGCCGCAGTGGGCATATTCCTGTCACTGATTGGCATATTCCTTGTACGCACAAAAGAAGGAGCAACCATGAAAGAACTGCTGCACTCACTAAGCCTCGGCACGAATGTTGCGGCAGCCCTCATTGCCGTCGCAACATTCGCGATTCTATATTTGATGCAGATTGAAAACTGGATTGGAGTTTCGTTCTCTGTATTAAGCGGACTGGCAGCTGGTGTCATAATAGGCCAAGCCACAGAGTATTACACAAGCCACAGCTACAAACCAACACAGAAAATAGCAGAAGCTTCGAAAACCGGCCCAGCCACAGTGATAATAAAGGGCATCGGAACGGGGATGATCTCCACAATGATCCCGGTAGTCACCATATCTGTAGCCATCATGTTGAGCTATATGTTCGCCAACGGGTTCGACCTTACCATGAGCGCTGAAAGCATCTCCAAAGGCTTATATGGGATTGGCATTGCAGCAGTAGGCATGCTGTCGACACTCGGCATAACGCTCGCCACTGACGCTTACGGCCCAATAGCAGACAATGCTGGCGGCAATGCCGAAATGAGCGAACTCGGAGAAGGTGTGCGCCAACGCACCGATGCACTTGACGCATTGGGCAACACCACTGCGGCAACCGGCAAGGGATTCGCCATAGGCAGCGCTGCCTTAACCGCCCTGGCCCTACTAGCCTCGTATGTGGAAGAAATAAAGATAGCTATGCAACGAGCCATCAACGACGGGCAAACATTCGTAGACCAAGCTGGCAACTTGTTTAACCCGACAACAGCAAACATGATAGACTTCATGGAATTCTTCCAAGTAAACCTGATGAATCCAAAGGTGCTCGTTGGTGCATTTATTGGCGGTATGTCAGCTTTCTTGTTCTGTGGACTCACCATGGGAGCTGTAGGACGTGCGGCCCAAACCATGGTAAACGAAGTGCGCAGGCAATTCCATGAAATTAAAGGCATACTGGAAGGCAAGGCAACCCCAAACTATGGACGCTGCGTGGAAATAAGCACACGGTCAGCCCAGCACGAAATGATATTACCCAGCCTACTGGCAATTATCATACCTATCATAGTGGGCATAGTGCTCGGCGTGGGCGGAGTCATGGGCCTGCTCGTTGGCGGACTTACCACCGGCTTCACACTCGCAGTATTCATGGCCAACTCTGGAGGGGCATGGGATAATGCCAAGAAGATGATAGAAGAAGGGCACTTTGGCGGCAAAGGCACCGAGTGCCATAAAGCGACAATCGTTGGCGACACTGTCGGCGACCCGTTTAAAGACACATCTGGCCCATCGCTCAACATTCTCATAAAACTCATGTCTATGGTGAGCATCGTAATGGCTGGACTAACGATAGCCTTTATATAAATTGCCAAACTTGTTTTTACAAGAAAAGCAGCCTCCTTGCAGACATAGTGTGACGCCATGGCCTGGCCTAAGCAAGGAGGTTGCTTCATCATGGGCAACATCATGAGGATACGGTTTGCCCTGCCTCCATTAGTAGATTGTTTGACTTTAACGCATAAGTGCAGAAACAACAGTAAAGCATACAAGCTACCATGCTTTGTATGGACAGGCATGATGCCACAATCAAGGCATAAAAACCTTTGACGATACAAACAGGCAAAACCCTCATAAGAACAGTTACCAATGGCTAGTTCACAGTCAAATGGAAACACCCTTGTTTCACTTCATACTTCACATAGCAACGGCCTTGCTCCCTAAAATCCCGGAGAACCTCACTGAGCACCCATTTTAGCGTATCATTACGCACTTGGCGGCGTTTCGGGCCGTCAGGATCTTCAACGGTCTTGTAGCGGTTGTAACATATATCAATGGTCGTGCCATACAAATGGCAACTGTTTTCTGTTGCATTTCCGTTTCTCTTGCGAAGCTTGGCCACGTCATCTTTCGTGCGAAGCACACTGGTTACGATTATTTTATGAAGCGGTATGCCTTTAATGTAAAGGCTGTCGAAATATGCCTGCCCGATATCCTGCAACAACACGGCGGCTTTAGGAACTAGGTACGGTATGCTGCTCCGCAGTGGGTCAATGTGATAATATGGGTTAGAACCGACATAAACAAGCTCGTCCATACGACGTTCAGCTTCTGTGCGATTTGCCACAGGATCAACCCCATTACGCACAGCAGCCTCAAGTTGAATGTCATTGTTATCAGGAAACGTTCCTCTAAACGACGGAACACTATATATCCGATGCCTAACGACGCTGCTTTCTGTTGTGTGTAACGGTCTTTCTTCAATAGCAGCACCGCCCACGACTGGACTCATCGCAACATCAGAACTGTCTATAACAGAATCATAGGCACTGGCACTTTCTACTGAAACCGGTTCGGCCACGCCAGGAAACACGCATCGTACAAGCGCCAATACAGCAACAACACACACAAAGCCTTGAAGATATCTGTTTTTTGATATGCTCATAAATTATAGACATAATAAAACTAATGCAAAGGTAGCACTTTTATTTCAAATAAGATTGCATTTAAAAGTAAAATCACATATACACCCAAAGCTCCCAGCCCAAGCATAGCCAGCACCTCCATAATACTACAGAAAAGTGCACATGGACAACTAATACATTAAAAAGAGAATAAAAAATAGCAAGATATTAAAAAGTTTCTGTAATTTTGCAGATGGAATTTAACGGCATCGAAAATTGATAGAGAAACATATCGTACTTGAGGACATTGATCCTGTCATATTCTACGGAGTGAACAATACTCACCTGCAGATGATAAAGGCACTTTTCCCGAAATTGAGGATTGTCGGACGCGACAATGTAATCCGAGTACTTGGTGACGAAAACAAATGTGTGCCTTTGAAGAGAACATAGAGACCATGCGCAAGCATGTCTTGAAGTTTAACTCTCTGAAAGCTGAAGACATAGTCAATATTGTCAATGGGCATAAAACTCAAGACGAAATACCAGACGGGGTTATAGTCTACAGCGTAAGCGGCAGGGCGGTAAAAGCAAGAAGCGAAAACCAGCAGAAACTCATAGACTGCTACTCACACAACGATATGGTATTTGCCGTGGGGCCAGCCGGAACAGGCAAGACATACTTAAGCATAGCCTTGGCTGTAAAGGCCCTCAAGGAAAAAAACATAAAAAAATCGTGTTAAGCCGCCCCGCAGTAGAAGCAGGCGAAAAGCTTGGCTTTCTGCCCGGTGACATGAAAGAAAAGATAGACCCTTACCTGCAACCGTTGTATGACGCACTTGAAGACATGATCCCCCGGCACGCCTCCAAGAATTGATGGAGAAGCACGTGATACAAATTGCTCCACTGGCATTCATGCGCGGAAGGACACTGAGTGATGCTGTCGTAATATTGGATGAAGCCCAGAACACCACACCTGCGCAAATACGTATGTTCTTGACCCGCATGGGTTGGAACACAAAGATGATAATCACAGGCGACATGACCCAAATTGACTTGCCACGCGAACAAAACAGCGGACTGAAGGAAGCACTTGCCATCTTGGACGGGATAGAAGGCATTGGGGTTGTCCATCTTAATAAAAAAGACATCGTTCGCCACAAACTTGTTACGCGGATAGTCAATGCATACGAATCTTTTGACAAAGCAAATAAAACAAAATAATTACAGAAATGAAAGCATTAACAAGCACAGACTTTCAATTTGAAGGCCAAAAAGCGTTTATCACGGTAAAGTCCGCGATGTGTACAACATAAATGATGACCTTTTGGTCATGGTGGCAACAGACAGAATATCGGCATTTGACGTTGTACTGCCCAAAGGAATACCCTTCAAAGGGCAAGTATTGAACCAAATAGCCGCAAAGTTTCTTGACGCAACAAGCGACATCTGCCCAAACTGGAAACTGGCCACACCCGACCCGATGGTTACAATCGGACTGAAATGTGAGGGTTTCCGGGTTGAAATGATTATCCGCTCAATACTTACAGGCTCGGCATGGAGGGAATATAAAAACGGTTGCCGAGAGATTTGCGGCGTGAAACTCCCCGAAGGAATGAAAGAGAACCAAAAGTTCCCCGAGCCAATAATAACTCCGACAACCAAAGCTGACGAAGGGCACGACCTCAACATCTCCAAAGAAGAGATAATCGCCCAAGGCATAATGAGCGCTGAAGACTACGCCATCGTGGAAGACTATACAAAGAAACTGTTTGCCCGCGGGCAGGAAATAGCAGCAAAGCAAGGCTTGATACTTGTAGACACGAAATATGAGTTTGGCAAGAGAGACGGCAAGATTTACCTCATAGACGAAATTCACACCCCCCCGATTCAAGCCGTTATTTCTATGCTGACGGCTACGAGGAAAAATTCAAAAACGGCGAGCCACAACGCCAACTTTCAAAAGAATTCGTTCGTCAATGGCTCATTGAACACAACTTCATGAACCAGCCAGGACAGACAATGCCAGAAATTACAGATGAATATGCCAATAGCGTGAGTGAAAGGTACATTGAACTGTATGAGCACATCACGGGCGAGACATTTGACAAAGCTGCCGAAGACGGCGACATAGCTGCCCGCATAGAAAAGAACGGAACGACGTCTCAAGACGCGATAAGCCACAATCAGCGCGAAACGACCACGTCCAGGCGAAGTAGATGTACAGACAAGAAGAAATAAAACCATATAGCGGCCATGAGAGCAAGGGCAAACAGGTAGAACACATGTTCGACCAGATTGCCCACTCTTATGACACGCTCAACCATAGACTATCGTGGGATATTGACAAGCGTTGGAGACGGGAAGCCATCAAGAAACTACTGCCGTACAAACCAGACAGGATTCTTGACGTCGCAACAGGGACAGGTGACTTCGCCATACTATCGGCAAAGATGCTAAGGCCATCCAAGCTCATTGGCATCGACCTTAGCGAAGGTATGATGGACATCGGCAAAAAGAAAGTTGCCGCAGAAAAACTTGGCAATGCCATCTCTTTCGTCAAAGGCGATTGCCTAGCCTTGCCATTCGCTGATGAAAGCTTTGATGCTGTAACATCTGCTTTTGGCATCAGAAATTTTGAGAACTTGGACAAAGGGTTAAAAGAAATGTACCGTGTATTGAAGAAAGGAGGCGCACTGTGCATTATCGAACTGACAACCCCTGTTTGCTTTCCAATGAAGCAACTGTTCAAAATATATTCTCATACCATTCTGCCAATGTACGGCAGGATAATATCCAGGATAAAGACGCTTATAGATATCTAACCGCGTCAATTGAAGCATTCCCACAAGGGGAAACTATGGTGGGCATTATTAAAAGTGCGGGATTCAATGCCGCATCATTCAAGCGAATGACTTTTGGCATCTGCACCATATACATTGCAACAAAATAACCAATCACTCTATGGACAAATACGGTCTAATAGGCTATCCGCTCGGCCATTCTTTCTCAAACGTCTATTTCAACCAGAAATTCACTGACGAAAAGATTGATGCCATTTACGAGAAATTCGAAATACCGACAATAGACTTATTGCCGGAAGTAATTGACTCTAACCCTAACTTACGCGGGCTAAACGTATCAATACCATACAAACAGAAAGTGTTGCCTTTCCTTGATGCCATCAGCCCCGAAGCCAGGGCGATAGGAGCAGTGAACGTTATCAAGGTGACGCGCGATGGTACGAAAATTTCTCTGAAAGGGTACAATTCGGATGTGATTGGGTTCACCAAGAGCATTGAACCCATGCTAGACAAAACTCACACCAAAGCACTGATCTTAGGTACGGGCGGAGCGTCTAAAGCCGTTGACTATGGCCTCAAGTCGCTTGGACTTGAAACCATATTCGTAAGCCGATTCCAACGTCCGGGTACAATACAATATGAAGATATCACTCCCAACGTGATAAAAGAGTACAATGTCATAGTCAACTGTACTCCTTGCGGGATGTACCCCAATACAGAAGAATGCCCCAACCTACCATACCAAGCAATGGACAATCATACTATTCTTTACGACGTGATATACAACCCAGACACCACTCTATTCATGAAAAAAGGGGCAGAACACGGAGCCAACACCAAGAACGGCCTTGAAATGCTCCTCTTGCAAGCCTTTGCAAGCTGGGAGTTCTGGAACGGGAAAGAATTATAATGCGTTCACATCACGTGCAAGAACTGTCAACTAACACAACTATCAAAGCATATGAACAACAACAATCGATACATGATGCGCGGTGTCAGTGCGGCAAAAGAAGACGTACACAACGCCATCAAAAACATAGACAAAGGCATATTCCCACAGGCATTCTGCAAAATCATCCCTGACATACTGGGAGGCGACCCTGAATATTGTAACATAATGCATGCCGACGGGCGGGAACGAAGTCGTCACTTGCTTACACTTACTGGAAAGAAACTGGCGACCTGAGCGTATGGAAAGGCATTGCCCAAGACTCGCTCATAATGAACACTGACGACCTGCTGTGCGTCGGAGCCGTAGATAACATTCTTGTGTCTAGCACCATCGGAAGAAACAAGATGCTCGTACCAGGGGAAGTCATCTCAGCTATCATAAACGGCACGGATGAACTGTTGCAACAAATGCGCGACATGGGCATAGGCATATATGCCACTGGAGGCGAGACAGCCGATATAGGCGACCTTGTGCGCACAATTGTGGTTGACACCACTGTCACTTGCCGCATGAAGCGCAGCGACGTGATAAACAATGCGAACATCCGCCCAGGCGATGTAATCGTGGGACTAGCCTCATACGGCAAAGCAAATTATGAAAGCAGCTACAACGGTGGCATGGGCAGCAACGGCCTTACCAGTGCACGCCACGATGTATTCGCAAAATACCTGGCCGAGAAATATCCCGAAAGTTATGACCATGCGGTGCCGAGAGAGCTTGTATACAGTGGCCATTACCATCTTGACCAGCCAATAGACGGCCTGGACGTAAATGCCGGGCAGCTGGTTTTATCCCCCACTCGCACATACGCCCCCGCAATAAAGGTCATTCTCGACGCTCACCGCCACGAAATACACGGAATGGTTCACTGCACAGGAGGTGCACAGACAAAAGTGCTCCATTTCGTGGGTGAGAACTGCCGGGTTGTTAAAGACAACATGTTCGCCATTCCCCCGTTGTTCAAGATTATACATGAAGAAAGCAACACAGCCTGGGAAGAAATGTACAAGGTGTTCAACATGGGTCACCGCATGGAAATATACGTCAGCCCCAAGCTTGCAGACGACATAATAGCAATTAGCAACAGCTTTGGCATCGAGGCACAGGTTGTCGGACACATCGAAGAAGGAAAGAAAAGCCTTTCTATCAAAAGCGAATTCGGAACATTTGAATATCAATGATGGCAATTACCGAAAACAACAGCATACTGGAAAAACTTGGAAGGCCTTGTGAGCCGATACGAGGAAGTGGCAACGCTGATAACCGACCCCTCTGTGATTGCAGACCAGGAACGCTACGTCAAGCTAACACGCGAATACAAGGAGCTGGGTGAAATCATGGATGCCAGGAAGCGTTACATTAGCTGCCTAAACTCCATTGCTGAGGCAAAAGACATACTGGCCAACGAGAGCGACCCGGAAATGAAAGAGATGGCACGCGAAGAACTCTCTGTAAACGAGACTTTGCAGCCCGAGATTGAAGACGAGATAAAGCTGGCCCTCATCCCTAAAGACCCAGAGGATGCAAAGAACGTGCAGATGGAGATAAGGGCCGGGACTGGCGGCGACGAAGCGGCGTTGTTTGCAGGCGACTTATTCCAAATGTACAAAAAATTCTGCGATTCAAAAGGCTGGTCGCTATCAATAACAAGCGTCAGCGAAGGTGCCGTAGGCGGTTTCAAGGAAATAGATTTCGCCGTGAGCGGCGACAACGTTTACGGCACACTTAAATATGAATCGGGGGTTCACCGCGTACAACGAGTGCCTGCCACGGAAACCCAAGGGCGGATGCACACCAGTGCGGCCACCGTTGCCGTACTGCCTGAGGCCGACAAGTTTGAAGTAAACATAAATGAAGGAGACATTAAATGGGACACCTTCCGCAGTTCCGGAGCCGGTGGGCAGAACGTGAACAAAGTGGAATCGGGTGTTCGCTTGCGCTACCCGTGGAAAAACCCCAACACTGGCGAAACTGAAGAAATACTGATAGAGTGTACTGAAACGCGCGACCAGCCTAAAAACAAGGAGCGTGCGCTTTCACGCCTGCGCACATTCATTTATGACCGTGAGCACCAAAAATACATCGACGACATTGCAAACCGCCGAAAGACACTCGTCTCCACAGGTGACCGCAGTGCAAAAATACGTACTTACAACTTCCCGCAAGGACGTGTGACCGACCACCGAATAGGCTATACCACACATGATTTGCAGGGCTTTCTCGGCGGCGACATACAAGACATGATTGACGCACTGACAGTAGCAGAAAACGCTGAGAGAATGAAAGCAAATGAACTTTAAACAAGCTAACACCATCACGACATGGACAAAAAAGAACTGACAGAACAGATATTCAGCAAGAAAACATTCTTGTGCGTAGGCCTTGACACCGACACAAGGAAGATACCACAACACCTGCTGGCAGATAAAGACCCTATATTTGCATTCAACAAAGCCATAATCGATGCAACGGCAGACTTCTGCATTGCCTACAAACCCAACCTTGCTTTTTATGAGGCTGCCGGCATTAAAGGACTGGCGGCTTTCCAAAAAACAGTGGCATACATTAAGGCATTCTATCCACAGCACTTCATAATAGCCGACGCAAAGCGTGGCGACATCGGCAACACATCGGCAATGTACGCCAGGACTTTCTTCGACGAATACAACGTTGATGCACTGACTGTAGCCCCATATATGGGTGAAGACAGCGTGACCCCTTTCCTTTCATACACAGGCAAATGGGTAATACTGCTCGCACTGACAAGCAACAAAGGCTCACACGATTTCCAACTTACAACCGACAACTGCGGCGAACGCCTGTTTGAGAAAGTGCTCAAGGCTTCACAGCAATGGGGAACGGCCGATAACATGATGTATGTTGTCGGTGCCCACAAGGAAAGATGTTTGAAGACATCCGCAAAGTAGCCCCCACATTTCCTGCTCGTACCAGGCGTAGGAGCACAGGGCGGCAGCCTGCAGGAGGTGTGCAGATACGGCATGACAACAGACTGCGGACTGATTGTCAATTCATCGCGAGGCATAATATATGCAGACAGCAGCGAAAACTTTGCCGCCGCAGCGGCCGAGAAAGCACGCGAGCTACAAGGTGAGATGGCTTGCGAGCTGGCACAACTATAACATTGATGGCAAGTAGGTACAACACAAAAAGGAATCCGCACACTGCGCCATGCAGTCTGCGGACTCCTTTTTGTAAAGAAATATCCCGACAATGGGACAACCACACTACCATCTGGCAGCCAATGAGTTAAATGGCAAGCCCCACTGCATTGCAAAACCAACCATTTCAATGTGCAAAACAGTCCGTGATGCAAGGCTAAAAGCCCTGTTTGGCAAAACGGAACGGCCATTCAATGCAGACAAGGCAACCATTGTAAATTTATATTACCATTGCAACTGCTAAATGTCGGCAATCACCACATGCGCTACCACCAGGCCATGGACCACCCGCAAATGCCACCAAACCAAATAACGCAATTCCAACGACAAGACAAGACACAAGGCATGAACGATAGCAAGATTATCAACGACCCAGTATTCGGATTCATCAAGATACCAAGGGGCTGTTGCTGAGCATTGTGCAGCATCCACTGATGCAACGACTAACCCGCATCAACCAGCTAGGCCTGGCCTCTGTGGTTTACCCGGGCGCAAGGCACTCACGGTTCCAGCATTCCCTTGGCGCATTCCATCTTGTAAGCGAAGCCATAGCCACGCTGCTGCAAAAAGGCAACTTTATCTTCGACAGCGAGGCAGAGGCTGTTGAAGCGGCAATCCTCATGCACGACATCGGCCACGGACCCTTCAGCCATGTATTGGAAAACACCCTTGTACGAGGCATCTCGCACGAGGAGATATCCTTGCTCATGATGGAACAGATAAACCGCGACTTGGGCAACCAACTCAACTTGGCACTGAAAATTTTCAAGAACGAGTACCCCAAGAAATTCCTTCACCAGCTAATAAGCAGCCAACTTGACATGGACCGCCTGGACTACCTGCGGCGCGACAGCTTTTTCACCGGTGTGAACGAGGGCAACATAGGCAGCGCACGCATAATAAAAAATGCTAAACGTGCATGAAGACAACCTCGTTGTAGAACACAACGGAATATTTTCAATCGAAAACTATCTTACATCACGCAGGCTGATGTACTGGCAAGTATACCTGCACAAAACAGCCGTGGCCTACGAATGTGTGCTTATCAGTGCGCTGAACAGGGCAAAGGCCCTGGTGCGTGAAGGCCACAAAGTGTTTGCAACGCCAGCACTTCAATACTTCCTCAGCCACGACATCGACGCAGAATGGTTCAGCTCACACCCCGAGGCCATCGACGTGTACAAGGAACTCGACGACAACGATATCTGGAGCGCGCTCAAAGTGTGGACCCACCACGATGACAAGGTGTTGTCAAGATTGGCCGACGACATGGTAAACCGCAGAATATTCAAGGTGGAAGTAAGCGCGACACCTTTCCCGCAAGACTATGTAGACGAAATCAGCCGCAACATAGCCAACAAGCTTGGCATTGACATCAGCGACTCGAAATACTTCGTTGCCCTAAACACAGTTGAGAAAGATATGTATGACCCGGAAGATGACAGCATATCAATACTCTACAAAGACGGCACAACAAAAGACATATCGGAAGCCTCAGAACTACTCAATGTAGAGCTGCTTTCAAAAAAAATAAGAAAATATTACCTCTGTTATCAGCGTATATAAATAAATATTGCTATATTTGCAGAATTAATAAAGCCAATATAACTAAAAAGATGGAATTTTCAGCTAAGCAGATTGCAAGTTTCATTGGTGGTAAAGTGGAAGGTGACGAGAACGCCACAGTCAATTCATTCGCAAAAAATCGAAGAGGGCAAAAAAGGGCGCAATCTCATTCCTGTCAAACCCTAAATACCAGCATTACATATATGACACGGAATCAAGCATAGTTCTCATTGACAACAACTTGAAGTTAGACAAGCCCGTAACCACAACACTCATCCGCGTAGACAATGCATATGAGTGTGTGGCCAAGTTGCTGCAGCTCTACGAATCATACAAGCCGAAAAAGAAAGGGGTTGACCCTCTTGCCTGCATATCACAGACGGCAAAGGTAGGTAATGACGTATACATCGGCGCTTTTGCGTGCATCGGCGATGGTGCTGTCATAGGTGACGGCACACAAATATACCCCCACGCCGTAATAGGCGACAACGTGGAGATAGGCAACAACTGCACTCTATACCCAAACACAACCATCTACCAAGGGTGCAAGCTTGGCAACAATGTCACAATCCATGCTGGGACAGTAATCGGAGCAGACGGTTTCGGCTTCGCACCAAATACCGAGGGATACGACAAAATACCCCAAATCGGAATAGTAACCATAGAGGACAATGTTGAAATAGGAGCTAACACCTGTGTCGACCGTTCCACAATGGGGAGCACCATCATAAGGAAAGGGGTGAAACTTGACAATCTGATTCAAGTTGCCCACAATGTCGAGATAGGCGAAAATACGGTGATGTCTGCCCAGGTGGGCATAGCCGGAAGCACAAAGATAGGGTCATGGTGTATGTTCGGCGGCCAAGTGGGCATAGCCGGGCATAGCAATATAGGTGACAAAACTTTCCTCGGTGCCCAATCTGGAGTGCCAGGCAACATCAAAGGCAACCAGACACTCATAGGAACGCCACCAATGGAACCCAAGGCATACTTCAAGTCGCAGGCAATATTCCGCAAGTTGCCAGAGCTTTACAAAGAAATCCATGAACTCAAAAAAGAAATAGAAGAGTTAAAAAACAAATAAAATAGCACTACCAGGATGAAACAAATGACGCTGAAAGGCAGCTTCTCCCTGTGCGGGAAAGGGCTGCACACGGGACTGAGCCTAACAGTTACCTTCAATCCCGCCCCGGAAAATACCGGTTACAAAATACAACGCATAGACCTCGAAGGAATGCCAGTCATAGATGCCGTAGCAGAGAACGTTGTTGACACCCAGCGTGGCACTGTGCTCGGCAAGGGGGATGTGAGAGTTTCTACGGTTGAGCACGGTTTGGCTGCACTGTATGCGCTAGGCATTGACAACTGCCTTATTCAAGTAAACGGTCCCGAATTCCCGATACTTGACGGAAGTGCAGCAATGTTCGTAGACAAAATCAAAGAAGTCGGCATAGAAGAGCTCAATGCCCCCAAGGATTGGTATGTCATACGGAAAAAATAGAAGTCAAAGACGAAGAGAGCGGTTCTTGCATTACCATACTGCCGGACGACGAGTTCAGTCTCACCGCGATGTGCTCATTCAATTCCAAATTCATAAACAGCCAGTTCGCCACGCTCGACAAGGTTGAAGACTTCGCCAAAGAGATAGCCCCGGCCCGTACATTTGTATTTGTACGCGACATAGAGCCATTGCTCAAGGCGAACCTAATCAAAGGAGGCGACCTCGACAACGCCATTGTGATGTACGAGAAGCAGATTTCACAGGAACAGCTTGACAAATTGGCCGATATGCTCAATGTAGAACATCGCGATGCAACAGAGTTGGGATACATACAGCACAAGCCGCTTGTGTGGGAAAACGAATGCACACGCCACAAACTTCTTGATGTCATCGGCGACATGGCTCTCATAGGCAAGCCCATCAAAGGCAGAATAATAGCGACACGCCCGGGCCACACCATCAACAGCAAGTTTGCCCGCCAGATGCGCCGCGACATCCGCAAACATGAAGTACAAGCACCTATCTACGACCCGAACGAGGAGCCAATCATGGACATCAACAAGATCAGGGAACTGCTTCCCCACCGCTACCCTATGCAACTTGTTGACAAAGTAATCTCACTCGGGGCCACAAGCATTGTCGGAGTCAAGAACATAACAAGCAACGAGCCATTCTTCCAGGGACATTTCCCCCAAGAGCCTGTAATGCCTGGAGTCTTGCAAATTGAAGCAATGGCACAATGCGGAGGCTTGCTCGTACTCAACACAGTTGACGAACCGGAACGCTGGTCAACTTACTTCATGAAAATCGATGATGTCAAATTCCGTCAAAAGGTTGTTCCTGGTGACACCCTATTGTTTAAAGTTGACCTGCTCGCACCAGTGCGCCACGGAGTATCATCCATGAAAGGATACGGCTTCGTTGGCGACCGCGTTGTAGTGGAGGCTACATTCACAGCACAAATCGTCAAGAACAAATAAGCGACCAAGACATGAATACAATCAGCCCAATGGCTTTCGTCGATCCAGAAGCCAAACTAGGAGACAACAATATCATAGGCCCGTTCTGCTTCATTGACAAGAACGTCGTCATCGGAAACAACAACAAGTTATACAATAGTGTGACCATACACACAGGGGCGCGCATTGGCGATAACAACGAGTTCTTTCCTGGAGCAAGCATAAGCACAAAACCACAAGACTTGAAATATAAAGGCGAAGACACAACATGTGAAATTGGCAACAACAACAGCATCAGGGAATACGCCAACATAAGCAGAGGCACAGCCAGCAAAGGCAAAACGACAATAGGCTCCGGCAACCTGCTCATGGAAAACGTGCACATAGCTCATGACTGTGTGATAGGGAGTGGTTTGATAATGGGCAATTCCACAAAAATTGCAGGCGAAGTCACCATCGATGACAATGCCATTGTCAGTGCTACAGTCCTTTGCCACCAGTTCTGCCGCATTGGCGGATACGTGATGATTCAAGGCGGTTGCCGCTTCAGCCAGGACATCCCGCCGTTCATCATTGCTGGCAAGGAACCTACAAGGTATTGCGGCATTAACATCATCGGCTTGCGCCGCCGCGGCTTCAGCAACGAGACAATAGAAACCATCCACGACACTTACCGAATCATTTATGCCAACGGTATAATTAAGGACGGAATACAAGAGGCAAGAGCGAAATACCCTGGAGTAAAAGAAGTAGAATACATCTGTACATTCATAGAGAACTCAAAGCGAGGTATTATCAGGTAAATGGATACGCTGATAGTAATCACCGGCCCAACTGCGGTAGGCAAAACTAAACTTTGCCTGGAAATCGCAAAGACATTGGGAATTCCCATCATCAATGCAGACTCAAGGCAGATGTACAAAGGGATGACTATTGGAACAGCAGCCCCTACAGCATCAGAACTTGCTGCCGTAAAGCATTATTTCGTTGGGAACTTACAGCTTGATGATTACTATAACGCGGCTATCTATGAACAAGAAGTCATCAGACTGCTTGGCCAACTTTTCAGACAGTGCAAAGGCAGCCCTTGCGACAGTCACGGTGGCATTGCACTTCTAAGCGGTGGAAGCATGATGTACATCGATGCCGTATGCTACGGCATCGATGACATCCCCACCATAACACAAGTAACACGCACCCTCGTAAAGGAAAGACTCGAAAAAGAAGGATTAGAACCGCTGTGTGCGGAACTTGAGAAGCTAGACCCAGAATACTATAAATTTGTCGATAAAAAGAACATTCGCAGGATTGTACATGGCTTGGAAATATGCTTACAGACCGGCAGGCCATACTCGTCTTTCCGCAAGCAAAGCAAAAAAAACACGCGAATTCAGGACAAAAAGATAGCATTGGAGCGTCCTAGGGAAGAATTGTATTCAAGAATCAACACACGAGTTGAAAACATGATGGCCGCAGGGTTATTACAAGAAGCTCAAGCCCTTTATCCCATGAGGCATCTTAATGCCTTGAACACTGTGGGTTACAAAGAGCTATTTGGATACATTGACGGTAAATACAGTCTCGACGAAGCCATAGAACGTATCAAGGGTAGCACAAGAAGATATGCCAGAAAGCAATTGACATGGTTAAAACGTGACACAACAGCACGTTGGTATTCGCCTGACGACATAGACGCTATAATGAAATACATTTCTCAAATATGAGCAAAACAAATAACAACAGTAAGAAACAAGCTTCAACAAGCTTTTTCAAAAAAAACGTTGGCAAATGCTGGCAGTGGTATAAAAGTTTGTTCGTTGGCAGACCTTGGTACATCAAGATAATCTCAACGGTCATATCGCTGATAGTGGCATTCATCCTCTACCTTGGAGCAGTTGACATAAACTTCCTATGGCTGTTTGGGAAATCACCAGACATGGAAACCATAAAGAATCCCATCACTAATCAAGCTACAGAAATATACAGTGCAGACAGCGTGATGATAGGCAAGTTCTTTAGCGAGAACAGGACACCTGTAGAATATGAAGATGTCAACCCCGTGTTTTGGAAAGCATTGGTCGACACGGAAGACGAAAGGTTTTACAGCCATATTGGGATAGATTTCCAGGGCGTATTTGCCGCCATGAAAGACTACATCTTGCACAACGATGCCAGAGGAGCATCAACAATCACGCAACAACTTGCAAAGAACATGTTCCGCGTGCGCACACAATATTCTACAGGCCTTCTTGGAAACATCCCAGGGCTGAAGATACTCATAATGAAAAGCAAAGAATGGATAACAGCCGTAAAACTTGAAAGACTCTTCAGCAAAAATGAGATACTCACGATGTATGCAAACACCGTCGATTTCGGCTCGAATGCATTCGGAATTAAGACCGCTTGCAAAACATATTTTGCATGCACCCCAGCAGACTTAACAGCCGAACAAGCAGCCGTACTTGTAGGAATGCTAAAGGCAACCACATACTATAATCCACGCCTTAACCCAGAAAACAGCCTGCGACGCCGCAACGTCGTGCTCAACAACATGGTCATACATGGCGACCTGACAGCGGCTGAGTATGACTCTATAAAGAACATTCCTATCATGCTAGACTACAATGTCGAAAGTACGTATGACGGACAAGCAACATATTTCAGGGAAGCCGTGGCCAATAACCTTCGCGACTGGTGCAAAGAAAATGGCTACGACCTATACAACAGTGGCCTTAAAATTTACACCACCATCGATACCAAGATGCAAAAATATGCCGAGGAAGCCGCCCGCAAGCAAATGAAAGTGGTGCAACGCAACTTCAACAATCATTGGGGAAAAACAAACCCATGGCAGGATGAAAACCACAGGGAAATACCCAATTTCATTGAGAACCTCGCTAAAAAGCTACCTGAATATAAGTATCTGGAAAAAAATATCCCAACGACCCTGATTCCATAACATATTGGTTAAACAAACCACATACGGTCAAGGTATTTGATTATGAAAAAGGCTCAATAGAAATGCAGTTGAGCACAATGGATTCCATACGCTATATGGAACGGTTCATGCACTGCGGCTTTGTTGCCATAGAGCCAAATACAGGCCACGTAAAAGCCTGGGTTGGCGACATTGATTTCGACACATGGAAATATGACAAAGTCACTGCAATGCGCCAGCCTGGCTCTACATTCAAACTATTTGTTTATGCTGAAGCTATGAACCAAGGGCTCACGCCTTGCGACAAACGCAGAGACGAATATTTCAGCATGCGCGTATATGATAAATCCAAAGGGAAAGAAGTCACATGGGCCCCAACCAATGCCAATGGCTACTTCACAGGTGACTCCATGCCATTGAAAGCAGCATTTGCACAAAGCATAAACTCTGTTGCTGTAAAACTCGGACAAGAAGTAGGCATTGACAATGTGGCAACGACAGCTCACGCCATGGGCATAGAAAGTCCGCTCGACAACACTCCTTCGTTAGCACTTGGTTCCAGTGACGTAAATTTGCTGGAGCTTGTCAATGCATACTGCACAGCCGTGAATGACGGCAAGGCACACTCCCCTGTGCTCGTAACCAGAATACTGGACAGAGACGGCAAAGAAATTTATGTCACCCCGTCGGAACAACGCCAAGCCATACCGTACAAGAGCGCATTCCTATTACAGCAGCTCCTTTTGGGAGGCTTGCGTGAGCCAGGGGCCACCAGCATGAGCTTATGGAGGTATGTTGGTAAGTACAATGATGTTGAGTTCGGAGGCAAAACCGGCACATCTAACAATCACTCCGACGCATGGTTCGTTGGAGTGAGCCCCAAAATCGTTGTCGGGGCATGGGTTGGAGGCGAATACCGAAGCATACACTTCCGTACCGGAGCACTTGGGCAAGGCAGCCGCACAGCCCTACCCATTTGCGGATATTTCCTTGAGTCTGTCCTGGCAGACCCTGCATTCAAACGCTATCACGCCAGGTTTGCCAAGCCGACCGACGAGATTGAATATGAGATGTACAACTGTAGCAGCTATTACAGACAAAAGAAAGATAGCGACTCAATTGCTACCGACAGCCTCGGCGTAACGCTTAAAGCAGAAGACATAACCTTCAGAAGGTGAAAAAAACTCCAACAATCTGACAGAAGTGTCAAGCCCTGAGTTAAGCCATGGCAAAAGCCAACAACAACCAGCAACAAGAAGGGAAGAAAAAGCTGCCAGGAAACCAACCTACGAAGAGGTGTATTTCTGAAAACAAAAGCCATAAATGGAGTTAGACCTCAACAACAAAGAATGGCAATCTGCACTGCAGATAATAAATAAAACACGCCGCTCGCTTTTCCTAACAGGCAAAGCAGGAACCGGCAAATCAACGTTCCTGCGATACGTAGCACAAAACACGAAGAAGAAGCATGTGATCCTTGCTCCCACCGGCATTGCCGCAATCAATGCCGGCGGGGCAACGCTTCACAGTTTTTCCGCCTGCCATTCCATCCGCTGATACCGACTGACAACAGATATAACACACGCAACATCAGGAAAACGCTAAAATACAGCAACGACCATTGCAAACTGCTACGCGAAATCGAGCTGATCATCATTGATGAGATAAGCATGGTACGCGCAGACATCATCGACTTCATAGACAAAGTGCTCCGTATATACTGCCGCAATATGCGTGAGCCTTTCGGCGGCAAACAACTTTGCTTGTTGGCGACATTTACCAGCTTGAGCCTGTCGTCACTGATGACGACAGGAAACTGCTTCACCCGTTCTATGAATCATTCTACTTCTTCTCTGCCAGGGTATTTAAGGAGATGAAACTCGTTTGCATTGAGCTTCGCAAAGTTTACCGACAGACAGACAGCACTTTCATAGGCATACTCGACCACATACGAAACAGCACGGCCGACGACCGCGAACTGCAGTTGCTTAACGAACGTGTCGGCAAGCCAACGGCCACAAGTGGCGGAACACTTGCAATAACACTTGCCTCACGCCGCGATACAGTCGATTACATAAACGAGCAAAAACTGAAAAGACTCACCGGACACTCAACAATATTCAACGGAGAAATAAGCGGAGAGTTCCCTTAACATCACTCCCCACCCCGATGGAACTGCACGTAAAACCTGGCGCACAAGTAATATTCATCAAGAATGACAAAGACAAGCGATGGGTCAACGGCACGCTCGGCGTAATAGATGGCATAGACGAGACAGAAGGCATCATCAGCGTAATAACAGAAGACGGGAACGAATATGACGTTGAGCGCGACATTTGGGAAAACATACGCTATACCTTTAACGAGAAAGAGCAAAAGATTGAAGAACAGCTACTTGGCACTTATCGCCAATTCCCAATGCGCCTTGCATGGGCCATTACCATACACAAAAGCCAGGGCCTGACCTTCAGGCAAGTCAACATCGACTTCACTGGCGGAGTCTTTTGCAGGTGGACAGGCATACGTTGCCTTAAGCCGCTGCACATCAATGGAAGCGCATCTGCCTCAAAGAACCCATAAAGAAACGCGACATATTTGTACGTCCTGAAGTAGTACGCTTCGCCAGCCAGTACAACAACAACACAATATACTCGCAAGCAATTCACGAGAGCGCAGCAGACGAACAATACCGTAAAGCCGCCGAAGCTTTCGACAGGCAAAATTTCGATGAATTCCTGACATATTTCTTCAAGGCAATCCACAGCCGCTACGACATTGAAAAGCCTGCAGCCAAGCGCCTGATCAGGCGCAAGCTTGGCATCATAACCACACTCTCCAACGAGAACGAAAGGCTAAAAGAGCAGATTCGCGCCAGAGAGAAATATCTCCAGAAACTGGCTGCGGAATACACATTGCTTGGCAAAGAGTGCGAAAGAGAGCACATGGACGATGCTGCCATAGCCAACTATTCAAAGGCTCTCGAACTATATCCAGACGCTTATGACGCAGCAAGACGCATAAAACACCTTTCAAACAAACAATGACTGCCAACGTCAGGGACACACTCACACCCATGCCACGCCCGCATAGCACACTCCATGCCATGCGGGCGTTTAACGTAAATCATCGGGGAGCGCCAGCCACTTGCAGATGAATGCCACGCTTCCCTCTTGCCCAGCCCCCAAAACATAACTGAAACGGGCCAGATGCCGAAAGAAGCCTTGGCAACCACTACCCTATCATCATCGGCACAAAGAACTTTACCAAGCAATAACCAAACCCGACGAGCCATATATAAAGCACCAATGCCAACACAAACGGCTTTGCCCCGGCGCGCCGAAACTTGTCAATGCTCGTCTCAGCCCCCAGTGCGGTCATGGCCATCGTCAGCAAAAAAGTGTCGAAAGCATTGATGAAATCCACCATGGACGAAGGCAGTAAGCCAAGCGAATTGAACCCGATGGCAACAAGGAATAGCAATGCAAACCATGGCACTTGGATTTTTGCACGACTAGCATCGCCATTACCTTTTGCAGCAGCCCTGGCCACATAATAACCAATCACAAGCAGCACCGGAACAAGCAGCATGACTCTAATCATCTTCACTATGATGGCAGGGTCGGCAACTGCCTTTCCCATGGCATTCCCTGCTCCCACGACATGGGCAACCTCATGGACTGTAGCACCGGTGAACACGCCCATGGCTTCAGCCGAAAGGTCAACAACTCCACTACGGTAAGCAATTGGATATAGAAACATCGATAATGTACCGAATATCACCACCGTAGCCACAGCTACAGCCGTCTTGTATGGCTTAATCTTGATTGCAGACTCAGTCCCGAGTATTGCTGCTGCTCCACATATTGCACTGCCAACAGACGGTGAGAAGTGCTATGCCGCGGTCCATCCTCATCAGTTTGCCGGCAAATATGCCCATGCAGATTGTAGTCACCACAATTGCAACATCAACAATCGCAGGCAAACCGACAGCTGTGACATCTTGGAAAGTGAGCCTAAAACCATATAATATTATTCCAAGCCGCAAAACTCGCTTCGAGCAGAACTGTATGCCAGGCACCCATGTGTCAGGCAAGTTGTTTCTCGAAGCTATTTGCATAAAGCATTCCGAGGATAATGCCGACAATCAGCGGGCTAAACGACAATGCCTTTACAAACTGCATGTCGCCAATGTAAAACGCCGCACATGAAAAGAGCGCAATCAACAACACTCCGTGCAGCATACTGCTTCTGTTTTCAGTAAGTTTCATAATGATTATGTTTATATGTGTAAATGTTCACTTTAAATTCAGGCCCATGTATTTACGTGTAAATATTATCGCAAGCGCTTCCGGATATGCCTTATCACCATAAACTCTTGATTTTCAATCAGATATGCGGCTGCCTGGAATACAGCCTCGATACGGCTTGTTCCATCGCTCAATATGGCCACTTTGGCCTCGCAATACATATCGTTTGATGACGCAGTAAAGACCCTGCCGCCCATCAGCACCACATCTGTAAGAAAATATGATGCCTGCTTATCCAACCCATCGGTTCCTTATGGCCTTGGCCTCCCCCATAAACGCCTACCTCTATTGTTGAACCCATAAGTGAGTCACTAAAATCTTTACTCCAATTGCAAGCAATATCACACCGCCTACGACATCTGGCTTCAGCCTCTTTGCAACCATGCAGCCGAAACGTGCCCCCAGGGCGTTACCCAACACAGCCATGACAAACGAAACAAAACCGATAATGGCCAATGGAACAGCAAGCTGCGACACACAAGAATAGCCTAGGCAGGCAAACGAAATGCCAACAGCAAGTGCATCAATGCTTGTTGCCACCGACAGCAAAATCTGGGTGCGCAGACTGCGTGGGTTAAAATGGCGGCAATCCTCTTCTTTTGACAGTCCATCTTTTATCATCTTCCCGCCCAGAAAGGCAAGCAAGGCGAATGCTATCCAGTGGTCAACTGCTTCAAGGTAGTTTCTGAAATATGTCGTGCCAAGCCAACCGGCAAAAGGCATGAAGGCCTGAAACAGGCCAAACAGAAACGCCATGCGGAACACTACCCCCCGCAACAAACCTGCACATTATCACCCCACTAACCATCGAGACTGCAAAACAATCCATGGCCAAGGCCAAAGCCAAAAAACAAATATCAAAATAACTCATAACTCTTGATTCACAAAGCGGCTGCAAAGTTACTAAAAAAAAATACCCAGAAACTATATTTTGACAAATAACAATGTAAAGTGAAGCTGTTTGAAGCAGCCTCCGAGCAACCACGTTCTACTTTTTACCTTTATTTAAAACCCATGTAACAATTTTGTAATAAGTAATACCGAACTTTGCAAAAAGAAACAACTCACCGAAAATGAGTTGGGCAAATGCCCCAACGGATTGTTCACAAACAACAGACAAAAAGTTAGAATTTCAGGCAGCATGAAAAAACTTTTTACCATAATGGCAATAACTGCCAGCATGAACGCGGCAGCACAGTTCAAGCCAGAAATACACGGAACCATCCGTGGCAAATACGAATACCAGACCGTAGAAGGCGAAGGGCGCTTTCAGGTGCGCAATGCCCGATTCAGCATCACAGGAAAAGTGATTGATGCAGTATCATACAAAGCAGAAATAGACCTTTCAGACGAAGGTAGCATCAAGATGCTGGATGCTTACACCCGCATAAACCCATGGCGCTCACTAAACTTCACAATAGGCCAGATGCGCGTACCGTTCACAATCGATGCCCACCGTTCGCCTCATCAGCAGTATTTCGCCAACCGGTCATTCATAGCAAAGCAGGTAGGTAACGTGCGCGATGTAGGCGCGACCCTCGGGTACACGCTAAACCCAGGATTCCCAATCATACTTGAAGCTGGAGTTTTCAACGGGTCTGGACTGACGGAACAAAAAGACTTTTGGACCAACAACATCAACTACTCAGCCAAAGCACAACTGATATTCCCTCGTGGCTTCAACTTGACACTCAGCATGCAGAAAATCAAGCCTGAGGACTTTGGCATAATGATGTATGATGCCGGTGCCTATTATCACGGCAACGGTTGGCACGTAGAAGCAGAATACCTTTACAAGCACTATGAAAACAATGCATACGGAGCCGTACACTCATTTGACGGCTTCGTCAACTATGACATCAATATAAATGGAAAGAAACCGTTAGTGAAAAAAATCTCCCCGCTGGTACGCTATGACTATATGAGCGACCACAGCGACGGCAGCCTGGATGACAACGGAGCGCTCTACACTACCGACTACAGGCGGCAGCGTATTACTGGTGGTTTAACCCTCAGCCTGTCAACCCCATTCGTGTCTGACATACGCATTAACTATGAAAAATACTTCTATCGCGAAGGAGCCATAGCCAAACCATCAGAACGCGACAAGGTTGTCATCGAATTCATGACACGCTTCTAAGCAAACCGTAACGACCAGCCATAAACGCAAGAGGGTGCATCAGAATATTGATCACCCTCAATTTTTCTTAGCTTTACCCAACTAAACTGTAATGCCCAACTCTTCGCGAAGGAAACGCGGAGTATACCCTTTCTCGCTAAGAGCCACCTCTTCTGGTGTTCCGACCGACAGGACATATCCACCATTGCGACCCCCCTCCGGGCCCATGTCAATGATATGGTCGGCAAGTTTTATCACGTCAAGGTTATGCTCTATGACTATGACCGTGTTACCTCGGTCAACCAACTTTTGCAACACATCCATGAGAATCCTTATGTCCTCGAAATGCAGCCCAGTAGTCGGTTCATCAAGAATGTAAACAGTACGGCCTGTATCACGTTTGCTAAGCTCAGTGGCTAACTTTACACGCTGGCTCTCACCTCCTGACAATGTAGTTGAAGGCTGACCCAGCTTTATGTACCCCAGGCCGACATTCTGTATCGTCTTTATCTTACGCAATATGTCCGGCACATTGGCAAAAAAAGTCCACAGCCTGGTTTATGGTCATATCAAGCACGTCAGCTATGCTTTTCCCCTTATAACGCACTTCAAGAGTCTCGCGGTTATACCGCTTGCCATGGCATACCTCACATGGCACAATCACGTCTGGGAGAAAATTCATCTCTATGGTCTTATATCCGTTGCCTCCGCAAGCCTCACATCTTCCGCCCTTGACATTAAACGAGAATCGGCCAGGCTTGTACCCCCTTATCTTGGCTTCGGGCAAGTTTACAAACAACGAACGGATATCACTGAACACCCCTGTGTATGTTGCAGGATTTGAACGCGGTGTCCGCCCCAGTGGGCTTTGGTCTACATTGACGACCTTGTCGATTGCCTCAAGCCCCTCTATGCTGTCGTATGGCATAGGCTGCTTGGCAGAATGATAGAAATGTTGGCTCAATATCGGCTGCAAAGTCTCATTAATCAACGTAGACTTGCCCGAACCACTCACACCGGTAACAACGATAAGCTCACCGAGAGGGAACTCCACGTCGCCCCCCTTGAGATTATTGCCCCTTGCCCCGCGCACCCACAGGCTCTTGCCATTGCCCTTGCGCCTCGATTCCGGCACATTGATCTTAAGCTCACCGTTCAGGTACTTGCTTGTTATTGTATGGCAGCCGAGCATCTGTGTTGGTGTGCCTTGAAAAACGACTTCACCACCTTTGCGCCCTGCCATTGGCCCTATGTCTACTATATAATCGGCACTGAGCATCATGTCGCGGTCATGCTCGACAACAATGACAGTATTGCCGATATCGCGCAACTCTTTCAGAGAATGAATCAACCGTTCGTTGTCACGCTGGTGCAAACCTATGCTTGGTTCGTCAAGGATATATAGCACGTTAACCAACTGAGAACCAATCTGTGTGGCCAAACGTATGCGCTGACTCTCTCCGCCAGACAACGTGGCCGACTGGCGGTTTAACGACAAGTAATCAAGGCCAACCTCCAACAAAAAGTCTACACGAGTTTTTATTTCTTTCAATATTTCATCAGCAATCTGTCTCTGTTGACTGTCCAGATGCGACATTACCTCGTCAAGCCATTCGCGCAATTCCGAAATGTCCATTGAAGCAAGCTCTGCAATGTTTTTGTTCCATACACGATAAGACAGCGATTCCTTGTTTAACCTTTGACCATGGCACTCAGGGCACTGGCATACCGCCATGAATTGGTCTGCCCACTTCTGCCCACTAACCGAATCGTCATCTTCAAAAACACTCCGAAGATATTTCACCACACCATCAAAAGCCACAAAATAGTCACTTGATGTGTGTACAAGCTCCTTGTCGATACGTACATTCTCAAATGAGCCATACAAAATCTCCCCCAATGCCTCGTCGGGAATATCAATGACCGGGGTCTTGATGTCGCAGCCATATTTGTGAAGTATTGCGTCGATTTGCCAGAAGACCATCTGGTTTTTATACTTGCCCAGCGGTATAATCGCTCCTTTATATATGCTTTGCGAACGGTCTGGAATGACCTTGTCAATATCTATCTCATTGACATATCCCAAGCCCTTGCAGCGTTGACAAGCTCCTTGTGGAGAATTGAAAGAAAAATTATTTGGCGCCGGATCACTGTAGGATATCCCTGTTGTCGGACACATCAGGCGCTTCGAGAAGTATTTAGCTTCGCCACTCTCGGCATCAAGCACCATTATCAAGCCGTCTCCTTGCTTCATCGCCACCGAAACACTTTTCTTAAGGCGCTCATCGTCTTTGGGCTGCACTTTCAACTTGTCTATGACAACTTCAATGTCATGATTCTTGTAACGGTCAACCTTCATGCCCCTGGTTATCTCGAGCACCTCACCATCTACACGTATATTTAGGTAGCCCTTACGCCTCATGCTCTCAAACAGCTCACGGTAATGGCCTTTACGGCTTCTAACTACAGGGGCGAGTATCAATATCTTCCTTCCTGCATATGAATCCATTATCATGCCGAGTACCTTTTCCTCCGTGTATTTCACCATCTCTTCACCAGTGGCATAGCTATAGGCCTTCCCTGCCCGGGCAAACAACAAGCGCAAAAGATCGTATATCTCAGTTGTTGTGCCAACAGTAGAACGTGGGTTCTTGTTTGTTGTCTTCTGCTCTATGCTTATCACAGGGCTCAATCCCGTGATTTTATCAACATCAGGACGTTCTAAACCACCAAGGAAATTGCGTGCGTATGCAGAGAATGTCTCCAAATAACGTCGTTGGCCCTCGGCATATATAGTATCAAATGCCAGCGAAGACTTGCCTGACCCCGACAAACCTGTTATTACAGTAAGACTGTTGCGCGGAATCTCTACATCCACATTCTTCAAATTATGCACACGCGCTCCAAAGACATTGATACTGCCATCTTCGCGTTGTATGTCGGCATTGCCATTGCAAATCATTGCTGTACTCCCCCCTCTGTATAATCGCGCATTAGATTTACGTCTCTCTTTATGTCATATTCGGTTCCATCCGCCCCCTTAGCTTTCACTAAAACAAAATAGACGCCCGCACCGACAGGCTTGCCATGGAAAGTGCCGTCCCAACCTTCATCAATATTGGTCCATTCATATAATTTCTGCCCCCAACGATTAAATATATAGGCATGGAACTCCACTATACTCTTGTGGGTATCCTTGGCCTTGTATATGTCATTGATGCCGTCACCATTAGGCGAGAACGCATTGGGCATCTCGAGCAAACTTGTGCTAATGCTGACCCGGATGGTAGAAATAAGCTCAGCTTCGGTAGAGTCTGTGTATGCGACGTAAAGTGAGACACTGGTAGAACCCGACTCACGGAACTCATAAGTCGTTTCTTCCTCATATCTTACAATAAATGGGTCAGTGCTGCCTTCATTGGTAAAACGCCATTCATACAATGGCACAATGTCTCCCAATCCAGAAGGATTTGCTTTGAAAGTAACACTTAGTGGAGCCTGTGCATCATTGATAACATCCGTGCTCTCCATATTAACCCCGTCAACGGTATAATATGCCGTCGGAGTAAAGTCCGCCCTTGCCACAGTGGACAACAAAGCAAACAAAGACACAATCAATATTGGCTTCATTCTCATTGCATGAAAATATTAATGCGCAAAATTACGTAATAATGTTGATTTATCCGCTCTTTTTTTGGTAATTTTGTAGGCGATTAATGAAAATAACGAAGATATGAAGTTACATATGAGATATTTCCTGTTGTTTATTGCAACGGCATTCTTTGCCGACACGGCCATGGCCCAGACAACAAAATGGAAAGAAATGCACAAAGTGAAACGTAAAGAAACCTTATTTGGCATAGCCCGCGATAATGGCATCACCGTGGATGAGCTAATTGAAGCAAACCCGGAGATGAAACAGCCGGACTACAAACTAAAGAAAGGAGACTACATATTCATCCCTTATCCAAAAGCAAATAGCACGCCTCTGGCTACGCATAACGACACGTTGACGGCGTCAAGCAAGGGCGGAGAACAAAAACGCGGCAAATCGGACATAAGAAACAGGGCCATCAAAGTTGGCATAATGCTCCCATTGCACTACATCAACGGTGATGGAAGACGCATGGTGGAATAGTATCGCGGAGTTTTGATGGCATGCGACAGCCTGAAGCAAAACGGCATCTCGGTTGACATCCATGCATGGAACGTTCCAGAATACGCAGACATAAAAAAAACATTAAAAGACGAAAATGCAGCAAAATGCGACCTCATAATAGGTCCGCTATACTCAACCCAGGTAAAAGCCCTGTCAGAATTCGCCACAAAACACGATATCAAAGTGCTAATACCCCTTCTCCATCAATGCCCCAGAAATAGAATCAAACAACCATCTGTTTCAAGTATATCAAGATGACAACGAATACAACGAAGCTGTAATTGCGCGATTCCTGGAAAAGTTTTCTGGCTATCACACAGTCTTTATTGATTGCAACGACACAACAAGCAAAAAAGGCATTTTCACTTTTGGACTCAGAAGGCGCATGGAAGCAATGGGCCGTAACTACTCAATAACCAACTTAAAGTCTAGTGAAGCTTATTTCGCAAAAGCGTTCAGCAAAGACCTCCCAAATATTGTCATACTCAACACCGGGCGCTCACCAGAACTCAACATTGCCTTTGCAAAAATAAACAACCTAACAATGAACACGCCCAGCCTGTCCATATCGATGTTCGGATATACCGAATGGATGATGTACACAAAATACAACCTCGACAATTTTTATAAATATAATGTATACATCCCTGCCGCATTCTACACCAATCCTTTATCTGCAAAGACTGCACGAATTGAACAAAAATACAGATGGAACTTCCATGAAGATATGATACAAGCCCTTCCCCGTTTCGCCATTACAGGTTTTGACCAGGCATACTATTTTATCAAAGGGCTCCATCTTTACGGAGAGAAATTCAACGGAGCACGTGGGATGGTTGGGTACACCCCGATACAGACTCCATTGCATTTTGAGAGGATTGGCAACGGAGGTTATCAAAATCGTAGCATATTGTTCGTACACTACTCCCCAGGACATAAAGTGGAGACCATCAACTTTTAATGATGTACATTTTAAATCTAGAAACCCATAGTATGAAGAAAAAATGGGGCGTGGCCAACTAATGCATATGATAATCGCCTGTTGCCTTGCATTGTTTACAACAATCAATGCCATGGCACAAATTGGCGAACACCGCAGCGAACTCAGCCTAGGTGTCAACGGTGGATATATGCTAAGCAACGTTGGTTTCAATCCCGACATACCACAAAGTATGCTTGGAGGGATAACAGGTGGCTTGACAGTACGCTACACTTGTGAAAAATATTTCAAAAAAGTGTATGTGCATTGGTTGGTGAAGTGAACTTTGCACAGGCTGGGTGGAAAGAAAACATACTCACGGTTGAAGACCAACCTGTCATCAACCAAGTGACAGGATTACCAGAAGAATACCAACGCACGCTGACTTACGTCCAAATCCCATTATTTGCACGATTGGGATGGGGGCGCGAACGGAAAGGCTTCCAATTTTTTTTCCAAGTCGGGCCACAGGTTGGCTTTTTTTTCCTTGGAGACAAGGTGAAAACTAACTTCAAACTTGAAGAACGCAATCAAGCAGATCGCATTGGTGCACAAAAAGAAGCCGTACAAGACTCTCTCGAAATTGAAAACAAATTCGATTATGGCATTGCCGGTGGCATCGGACTTGAATACTCCCACCCAAAGATTGGACATTTTTTGTTAGAAGGCCGCTATTATTACGGGCTGGGTGACATATTCGGCAACTCAAAGCGCGACTATTTCGGCCGCAGCAACAACGGTAGCATAATAGTAAAACTAACATATCTTTTCGACATCGTAAAAACTAAAAACTCTAAAATTAAATAACTTATGTTTGAAAATCAACCCAAAGGGCTTTATGCATTGGCATTGGCCAACACCGGCGAGCGTTTCGGCTATTACACGATGCTTGCTATCTTCGTTCTTTTCCTCCAAGCCAATTTCGGTTTCTCCGCTGCCATGGCGGGCAACATTTACGGCGGCTTCCTTGCCCTTGTTTACTTTCTACCAGTCTTGGGAGGAATATTGGCAGACAAGTATGGATTCGGACGCATGGTAACAATTGGCATCATGGTCATGTTTGTTGGATATCTGCTCATGGCGCTCCCACTCGGGAACAGTACAGTTGCACTCGTTGCAATGTTTGCTGCATTGGTCATGGTAAGCCTTGGCACAGGCTTTTTCAAAGGTAACCTGCAAGTAATGGTAGGAAACTTATATGATGCACCTGAATATGCCAGCCGCCGTGACGCAGCTTTCAGCATATTCTACATGGCCATCAACATAGGTGCCATGTTTGCTCCAAGCGCAGCGGTGTGGGTTATGGAATGGGCGCAAAGCACATTTGGAGTTAGCGAAACCGAATCTTACCACTATGCATTTGGCGTTGCATGTGCTTCGCTGATTGTTTCAATGGCTATATACTATGGTTTCCGCAGCACATTCCGCCATACGGAGTCAAACTCTACCACGGCAAAGAATGACACAAACCATGAAGTTGTGGATGAGACTCACCATGGAGTAAGCGACAAAGACCGCATCATTGCCCTTTGCCTTGTATTTGCAGTTGTAATATTCTTCTGGATGGCATTCCATCAGAACGGCTTGACTCTCACTTTCTTTGCCCGCGATTATGTCGTAACAAGTGCAAGCGGATTAGTTGGCATGGAATTCGATGTGCTTAACCTTGTACTTGCCATATTAATTGTGTATGCTTTGTTCGGCCTTTTCCAATCAAAGACATCAAAAGGCAAAGGAATATCTGTCGCCGTAATCGTGCTTTCCGTCATTGGATTAATCTACCAATATATGACCCAACCAGAATCGGTTACAGTCAGCGCACCTATCTTCCAGCAATTCAATCCTTGTTTTGTAGTTGCCCTCACGCCGGTATCAATGGCAATATTCGGATGGCTTGCAAAAACTGGCCGCGAGCCATCTGCCCCCAGAAAGATAGCATACGGAATGCTTGTAGCTGGAATTGCATACATAATAATGTGTGTTGCATCATTTGGTTTGCCGACACCCGAACAAATCACAGACCCTGCCATTAGTGGCAGTGACTATCGGGTTTCACCCAACTGGCTTGTAAGCACTTACTTGATTCTTACATTTGGCGAGCTGCTTCTCAGCCCAATGGGCATCTCTTTTGTGTCAAAAGTAGCCCCGGTAAAATATAAGGGATTGATGATGGGCGGATGGTTTGCAGCAACAGCTGTAGGCAATTATCTAACAAGTGTTGCAGCATGGCTATGGGGATTGCCTTTGTGGATTGTATGGGCCGTTCTCATCACCCTCTGTTTGCTTGCCGCACTATTCATGTTCTCCATCATGAAACGCCTGGAGAAAGTTTGTTGATAAGCATAAACACAAAAGGGAAAGGCTTTCTCATCGTAAGCCTTTCCCTTTTTTAGATTCTAACTGACTAACCATGATATCCAGTCTTTTACTCGCTTCATTCATCACACTGGTTCAGCTAAACTGCGAAAACCTCTTCGACTGCCACCATGATTCACTAAAACAAGACACAGAATTTTTGCCGGAGGCCCCAAGGCACTGGTCTCCATATCGCTATTGGCGCAAACTGGACGGCATTGGCAGGGCTATTCTTTCATGCGGAGAAGCTGACAATGATTACAACATACCTGACATTGTAGCCCTTTGTGAGGTTGAAAATGATAGCGTAATGCGTGACCTTACCAAGCGCTCGCTTTTACGAAATGCTCGCTACGAATACATTATGACTGACTCTCCTGACGAACGTGGCATAGACGTAGCATTACTTTACCATGAGTTTTCGTTCGCACCAATCTGCCATTCGTCCATTCGCGTCAAGCCGGTTGGAAGGAATGTCACCTACCCGCGACATTCTCTATGTCTGCGGAAGAATCATAACAGATGACACTTTACACATATTTGTTCTCCATGCCCCAATTCGGCGTAATGGAGTACGCCCGTCACGCCGCCATCGCTTAGCAGTAGCATCACAATTGTGTATGGCGATAGACTCTATTAAATCAGCCAACCATTTAGCAAACATAATTGTTGCAGGCGACTTCAACGCATACGCCAATGACACATCAATAGCACTCATCTGCAAACGTGGCCTGAGCAACGTAACGTCAAATGCCAAAGGCAAGAACGGTGCCAAAGCCACATACCGATATAAAGGGAAATGGGGAAGCCTCGACCACATACTGCTCAGCCAAAACCTATGCAAACTGCATTACATGAGCAACATCAACGATGCAATGTTCCTAATTGAAAACGACGAAACATACGGCGGGATAAAGCCAAAACGCACGTATAATGGTTATCGATACATAAAAGGAGGCATAAGCGACCACTTGCCGCTTGTCGTCAGACTCAAACTTACACGGTGACTGCACACCATAACAAACGATATGACCCAAAAGACAAAAATTATTTCAGTTGTATTTATGTCACTGGCATTGGCTGGTGCTGCCTATTTCGCTATCAACGGTTATCAAAATGCCAAGATGGACAAATTGAACTCTGAATTGTTCTTGACCAAGCCATCCAATCTCAGTACCCATGAAGACCTTTATCTGTATCTTGCAAACAACGGTAGTCTGACAATGGGAGAAGTTTCTGGCTATCGTGCAGACATAACGATGTGTGAAAAGAATGGATTTCCAATAGAACAAACAGAACTATACAAGGATTTGTGGATGAAAAACATTGCTGCAAATCCAGAACTGAAAGAATTCTGTGAAAAGAATCCCCAAATACTTGGAACAAGCATGGATAAAGACTGGATGAAATAACCACTAAACAATACCGTTTACAGTAGTGCAAACGCCATTGCCAATCACTGTAAACGGCATTTTTGTATTTTTTACTCCATCACGCACCAGTAAAACACCTTGAATTTGCCACGAATAAACTACATTGCGCCCCCACAGACAGCTCATTTTACTGATAACTGCTGCCTTGGCGTTCTATTGCCAAAAGAGCCTTTCGCCAATCCGTGTCAAGCGAGAAGCGGGTCAAACATGACTCATTTGAATAATAACTTTGTGAAAGTTCTATATCAGTGTCATTGAACAATGGATTGGAATATGACGCATCCATATACAACTTCAACGTTTCCACTTGCAGCTCTTCTGCCTTACCCTTATTGTCAAGTATGCTGCTTATGAAATGATTTACAAAGCTATCCATTGAATAAGCCTGTATGTCTAAGAAAGCAGTTGTCGAGTCAGGCATTTGCTCACGCATTTTGAGCATCAGATACTCTAGAGCGTCTACCTTGAACTGACTTATCTGCCTAACTACGACATCGGCCTTAACATCCTCCGCTGTAGCTTTGGCTTTCGCTTTTATCTCGTTGTATACTTCCTGGGCTTCAACACAGACAATCATAAACAACAAAGCCGCCATTGACATGATAAATCTTTTTCATCCACATAACCTATCAAATCAAACATTTCTTTTTAATACCAAAGTCTGGTACATGCCTTCCGGCAACTCCGCTGCATAATGTGTAACCATTATCAAAGTCTTATTCGGCCGACTGCAGAACTCCTCAATTATGCATTTTACCATCTGCCGGTTTCTATCATCAAGTCCATGAAGAGGTTCATCAAGCACAAGCAATTCCGGGTCTTTCACAAACGCCCGTGCCAATAACACCAATCGTTGCTCACCACTTGACAATTGCAAGAAAGGGCGATTCTCCAATCCAGCGAGACCAAACAAATCCATCCACCAACGCGAAATCTCAATCTCACTGGCATTCGGTTTTAAATAAAGCCCAACAGACTCTTTCAAACCACTTGCCACGATATTCAGTGCTGGTATGTTTTTCTTGTATGCACGATGCATCTCTGGCGACACATAGCCTATATGACGCTTAATTTCCCAAATACTCTCCCCCGTGCCACGCTGCTTACCAAACAAAGCAATGTCGCAAGCATAACTTTGCGGATTGTCTGCACAGACCAGCGACAGCAACGTACTTTTACCAGAGCCATTCTTCCCAGTAACAGCCCATCGCTCGCCGTTTCTCACTGTCCAGTTAAGTTTATCCAATATCACACGTTTGCCATATTTAATAGATACGTCTTTCATGCTTATAACCTCATCGGCTAAAAATCCTCCTACCTTGCCTGGCAAGCCGGCAATACTGCCGGCAACACGCTTCGCACATTCTTCACCAGCACCATTATAGTCCACAAGATACTCATCCAACGGCATCTTGTTGCCAACAATCATATCTTTCACAGTTACAACATGAGTAATGAAAGCTGGTATGTCGTCTGTCTTTGCCAATACAAGCATAATTTGTAACGCACGTTCCTCGCACAACAGGCCAAGAAGTTCTTTTAGCTGTAACCGGGTGTCTGCATCAAGCCCGATAAACGGATTGTCGATTATCAGCACTCGTGGCATTGACAACAGTGCCTTTATGATTTGCACCTTTCGTAGTTCACCGCTTGATAACAATATTATATATTTATCAAGTGTGTGACCGATGGAAAACAAGTCGTACAGATGGGTTTGCCACTGCCGCCTGGCATCGCTGTCATTTCCTGTCAGACAATATGCTTTCTCAAGAATATCATTGACCGTAGGAGTAGTTTCGTCTATCTCTTGTTGATTCCAACGTTGCTGTAAATAATATGCGGAATCATTTTCCCCATATGAATCAGTGAATTGTATATACTTTATATTATCAGAAACAAGCTCTTTAGTGCTAGGCGAGAAATCATATTGTGGTTCATCGCCGAAAAGAGGATGGCTCCCTGTGAGCATACTTACAAACATCGACTTTCCACCTCCGTTTGGCCCTACGATTGCCACGTTCTCTCCCGCCAGCAACTCAAAATATACAGGACACGCCATTTGCCATTCGGGCAATCGGGCAATCCCGCCCCTTATTGCTATAACTTTTTGCATATCCTCTCTTGATTCTTATTCATAAAATCCTTCCAACTTCTATAATGCACCTGCGTTTCAGGCCTATTCAACTGCAGGAAATGGCAATAAGCAACCCCAAGAGCATCTGTGGCATCCATGAAATCGCACATATCCTTTTTGTCAATCTTCAATATGCGCTGCAACATCCCTGCCACTTGTTCTTTTGACGCCTGGCCTTGCCCCGTTATTGCAACCTTTATCTTCATCGGTGCATACTCATGTATAGGCACACCATGGTGTATGGCTGCTGCAATGGCTGTGCCTTGAGCTCGACCCAGTTTCAGCATTGACTGAACATTCTTTCCAAAAAAAGGTGCTTCAATGGCCATCTCATCAGGCAAATACGAATCGATAATCCCCGTAACGCGCTCAAAGATATGGCCTAACTTTAAATACGCGTCTCCATACTTACGCAAGTCTATCACTCCCATAGTGACCATCTGCGCCTTGTTGTCTATGACTTTAAGAACGCCATATCCCATGAGATTCGTTCCTGGGTCTATGCCGAGTATGACTTTTTCCATTCCAATGCAAAAATACTAATTAAAAAATGAGCACAACCAACAGATGTGTTAAAGAAGCAAAAACAAAACCACTGACCACATACGTATGCATAACAAACACAAGTTTCATCCGAATCTGCAAAACTAGTATATAAGTAGCTGTTCAGAATTAACCGATACAATTGACCTTGCAGGTGTCCCCTATATCTTTGCCACCATCTTGTGTGCTCTTTCGGGCCGCATACCTAAGTCTCATCGGTAGCATAGCCCGCCACACTCTCTCTTCAGACTTTGGCATGCGGCCCAAAATAGCCACAATTAGATGACAATTAATTCTGAACACCTACTTAGCATCAGTGCTTTGCATCTGAAAACTAACGCAAATAAGGATTTGCACGCAACTCGTCTGCCATAGTAGTCTGTGGGCCGTGCCCAGGAAGTATCACCGTCTCGCCGGCCAACAACGCCTTAAGCCTATTCAAGCTCAACACCAAATCCTCATAACTACCCTCCCACAAGTCTGTGCGCCCAATGCTCATCTTGAAGAGAGTGTCGCCGGAAAAGGCTGTTCCTTCTTCTTCACAATAAAAGAATACAGAACCGGGGGTATGGCCTGGCGTAGGAATTACTGCCAACTTATGCACACCAAAAGCAATGTTGTCGCCATCAGCGAAAAATGCCCCTACCGCAGGCACATTGCCAGAAATTTCATGTTGACAGAAAGCCATGGCCTGTTCAGATAACTGACTCATGAGACCAGCATCCTTTTTATGCACTTCTGGCAACAGGCCAAAAGCAGAAAAAACGGTATCATTTCCAAAATTATGGTCAACGTGTCCGTGTGTGGCTATGAGATGTCGGGGAGAAAGCTCGTTGTCACAAATAAACTTCACAATGGCACTACGCTCTTCTGGATAGAATGCACCACAATCTATGATGACAGCTTCTTTAGTTTCATCGTAAATCACATAGCAGTTTTCTTGAAATGGATTGACAACAAATCGTTGTATATTAAGCATATAACAATTATTTTACATTAAACTAATATGTATATCCGCTAACATCCATACTCCCCATGGAGGCGTACCGCCACCTACATTTTTATGTCAAAGACACCAATAAGGGCATTATTGCTAATCGCCAGATTTTCAATGAGTTGCACAACATTCTGTTTTGCATTCTGGAACAGGCGGTCTTGGCGGCTGAAACAGGCCATATCGCAGCACTAAACGGGCGGTTTCACGGGCGATATGCGCACGGGAACGAGGAGCATCGGCCTACGTTGCTGCGCATTCGCAAGCATGGAAGATTGCAGATATTCAATAAACCAATCTCAGGCAACTAAATTCATACAATAAGTCAAGCAAACAGCCCACCATCATACAGGAACGTATATCACATTCTTGCCCTTAAACCATTCTTCTTCAAACCAGTTGCTAATCGGAGTAACTTCTGCAATGTGGCGATAAGCTTGTATTTCCTGCGTTACGTCACCTCCTTTCAGACAGAACAATCCATTGGGCACGGCATTAGCTTGTTTTCTCGAAATATTCTTTGAAATCATCTTCACTAGCTCTGGAAGCTGCATCACGGCACGGCTCACAACAAAATCAAACTTTCCTGCCTCCAGTTCACCACGCATCTGCTCAGCCTTGCAGTTTTTCAAGCCAATGCTTTTGGCCACTTCGCTGGCCACAAGGATTTTTTTGCCAGTACCATCAATGAGCTTGAAGTTTGCCTCCGGAAACATTATTGCAAGGGGTATGCCGGGAAATCCGCCTCCAGTACCCAAGTCAAGCACTTGAGTTCCAGGACGAAATTGCACAGCCTTGGCTATGGCCAGCGAATGGAGGACATGATGCTCATACAAGTTGTCTATGTCCTTACGTGAAATCACGTTTATTTTCGAATTCCACTCGGTGTAAAGACTTCCAAGTGCCGCAAACTGCTCAAGCTGGGCATGGCTTAAACCATTAAAATACTTCTGTATTTTTTCCATCTGTTTATCGCTTTAATATGTCTTCAATGTCATCATAATCAAGTGTCAATTCTGTTATGCCCATTTCATATGGGGCTATCTCATATGGATTGTAAATGAACGTCACGCCGTCTTTCCCCAGAAGGAAGTTGTCAGAGACAAACATATCCGAAGAATACAAGTAGCCTTTGTCGCGCAATGACTGAATATCAGACGCCCCAACCACCTGCATCAACTGTTTCTGAAGGATATCTGCCAAACGTGCCTCATACCCCGGCACAAACACGTCAGCCAAACGTATCATAACGCCAGTGGACTGCTCAAAATTGGCCATCACTTTCTGCTCAATGCTATGCGCACCACCTTCAAAGAACTCCCTCTTAGCCACAACAGAAACAACACCTTCCTCTGCCTGCACAATGTCAGCATCCAACCGGTACCAATATTCATACCACGGCCGCTTTGTCTTGTCGCCGTCATCATCATCATAGAATGGCTTGAGAAAAGAGACATAATCCGCAGTATACCTCGAAACAAAAGAGTCGGCAGCCTGTTCCATAGACAATCCATCAATGTCAAACAGCATTTTCACAATGCCAGAGTTAATTTTGTCTGCAATGCTATCATTATCAGCCACATAATCCACTGACATTTCAATCTTGCAACTCGGCGCACCAACAGCACCATCAAGTGGCACCACCTTGCTGACCTGCAACGTCTTGGTGCTTAATGAAGCGGTCAACGCCTTTACCGCATGATACTAATGACATTAACCACACCCAGCCGCTTACAATCAATATGCAATTTAATTTTCCGTTGCAAAAGTACGAATAAAAAGTGATAAACAGAAAAATGTAGCAAAGTTATTGGCAGATAGGCGTTTTAGGAAGATGGCTTGAAAAAATGAAAGACAGAAAAAGCAATGAAAAAGCCAAGTTAGGACATCGCAGCGTTACCAATTCGTGACCATGCCCAAAACAGGTTATGATGAGGTTGGAAGAATATAGAAAATACTAACTTCCAGTGAGTTACTAACAACTCACGCAAGAAAATGCGGCGTGAACGAGAATTGCAGTATTCCTCAATGATTTGCGTAGCGACGAAGGATTCTTCACGAACTAAATTTGAAACCAAAAAAATTTTAGAACGATGAAGAGTACATTTTCAGTTATCTTCTACCTGAAAAGACAGGCAGTGAACAGTGGACGGAACGCAGACGATTATGCAAAGCAGGTGGAAGCCGGCATGAAAGCCAAAGCCACGCTTTCAAAATATCAGGTCGTTTACAAGCACCTGCAAGAGTTCCTGAATATCCGATACCATGTGGAAGGATATTGCCCTGAAGGAACTTACTCCGGCATTTATCTCCGATTTTGAAATGTTTCTCCGCACGGACAAGCACTGCTGTACCAATACGGTCTGGCTTTATGTGTGTCCGTTACGGACAATGGTGTTCATTGCCATTAACAATGAATGGCTGACACGCGACCCGTTCCGTGAATATGAAATCAAGAAAGAGGAAACGACAAGAGGGTTTCTCACGAAAGAGGAAATCCGTATGCTGATGGACGGCAAACTGAAAAACGCCAAACAGGAGCTTTACCGTGACCTGTATCTGTTCTGTGCGTTC
>VOFD01001901.1_pt1 | contig 51083 bp, 43 predicted proteins | sample 5384101 | NCBI WGS metagenome assembly VOFD01 (sample SAMN12384723, study PRJNA508395) | human gut metagenome | isolation source: healthy gut C | host: Homo sapiens
AATCGTCCGTATTCAATCCGTATGGATGTGACGAATGGCAATGATAAGCGCGAAGCTTTTTTTATATACGTTCTGGTACGAGTAGTATTGTTGCTAAAGGTGAGGTACTCGATGAATTGCGGGATATGGCAAGCCGTGTGCCTTTTGATGGGCGTGGCAATCCTGATATCAAAGAAGAGGATATTGATTATGTATTGATTCGTGAGTATCTGCAAGAGGTAAGAAGTCGAATGGTGGGTGAATTGAAACACCTTGACACAATGGATCTGCTTGAACGGCTGGACTTGCTGATTGGACCTACAGAGAATCGGATGATAAAGAACGTGGCTGCCATGATGTTTAGTAACCACCCCGAAAAGTTCTTTCCATATACTCAAATATCCATTGTGGTTTTCCCTGAAGGTAAGATACAGAACCCTAACCGCTTTTCAGAAAAGACGTTCAAAGGTTCTGTTCCAACAATCATTAGAGGAGCAATGCAATATTTAAAAGACGTTGTCATAACAGAATATGTCTCGAAACCGAAAGATAGGATGCGGTCGGAACGGTGGTTCAATTATCCGTATCAGGCACTTGAGGAGAGTGTTGTCAATGCGATGTATCATCGCGATTATCAGGAACAGCAAGAAGTGGAGATAACCGTAGAACCGGAAGGGATAAGAATATTAAGCCTTTCAGGACCGGACCGCTCTATATCAAACGAAGCTTTGCGAGAATGTAAAAGTCTTCATTCACGTCGATATAGGAATAATCGCCTGGGCGATTTCTTGAAAGAACTGGACTTGACAGAAGGTCGCTGCACTGGAATTCCTACAATACAAGATGAGTTGGCTAAAAACGGTTCACCACGTGCTTCTATCGAAACCGATGAGGAACGCAGTTACTTCCTCATGTTCATACCCGTACATGAAGGATGCGGCAATGTAGTCAGAATGAAGGACGATACCGGAACATCACTGAGTAATATGGGGCAGGATGAAACTAATGTTGCCCAAAGATTGCCCAAAGATTGCCCAAAGATTGCCCAAAGTACATTGGAAGCAATTATACAAGATCCATATATAACCATTGGACAGTTGAGTGAAGTGCTAAAACTTTCTGAGAGAACAATAAAAAATAGAATAGCGCTGCTTAAACGGGAGGGGCTGATAACTCGGATTGGCAGTAGAACATCGGGGTACTGGGAAGTTGTTTAATAACGTGTAATAGTCAAGTTCTGACAGTTGGTTTATTATCGGAGGTACTATAATAAAAGAAGAGTGGACATAATCTTTTTGTGAGATTATATCCACTCTTTTTATTTATTATCGTCTAATTAACTTGTTTACTTTAGTTATTAGTGATATTAGTTACCTTCGGTAGACTTAACATCCATGTAAACTGCAGTCTTGACAGAACCCCACTTGTAATTTACAGTAATAGGAACCTTTATCTTGAATGCTTTTACATTGTTGCCGATATTCACATAAGTCAAGGTACCATAGTTAGCAATAACAGTAGAATTAGCTTGGGTAATCTTGATATTATTATTTACATCTTTCAGTAACTTGGTTTCAATATCATTGTTGTTCATATTTGTAGTGATGCCATCAGTATCTGCTACAATTGATTCTACATCATAATAAGCATAATAACCAGTACCATCGTATTCTATACCGCTTGCGCTTGTACCCTTGGCGAACTTGTAGTCTCTCCAATCTGTCAGATAAACAAGGTCAAGTACATTTACTGTATAGCCGTCATCTGTAGCATCTACAAAGAACTGTCCCTCATTTGCATGTACATTGATCGGACGTAAGAAGTCTGCATTGAACTTACCGTCAGTCATCGGTAAACGCATATTGCATTGGTTGGTCAATACCATATCCATCTTGGCTGAGAATGGAGTTTCGTTATGAGAATAAGTATTCAGTATAGCCTTAGCTTCATCAGTTTCTTGATATTCAACTTCAGTACCTTTAATCTTAGCTACAGAAGCATCATCAGCAAACAGCTCTTTACCATCATTAGAAACAGTCAATGTATAAGTCTTACCATCATTACCCAATACTTCAACACCTTCGTTTTCAGCTGAGAAGATGTATTGGTAAGTAATCTTGTCTAATTGGAAGTCTGCACTTGCAGTTTCGTTACCGCCAACCAATTTGAATGAAGGTGCATTACCTTCGAATACATTGTCTACATCAACCTTGAATGCGCAAGTGTGACCATTGCCCGGAGTTTCCACATTCATTCTCACATTGCTCATAGAATTGTACCAGTAATCAGCATTCTTGCTTCCGTCATCGAAGCTTGCAACCGGAGTCTTGACAGTGGCAGTGAATGTGACAGTAACGTCTGCACGTGACTTATCATTCTTAGGCACATAAGTAGCAGTGGCGATTAACTGACCGTTATTATTTGCGACAGCATCCAATTGGTCTGTATCAGTTACAGTCCAAGCCAAACATACTGTTTCAACATTAGGATCGGCATCGTTCAATTCAACGATTTCACCGAATTCGTCAGCCTTCAAAGTTGCAATCTTTTGACCAGAAGCATTAGTGCTACTAGATTTCAGTTCATAAATAGTATGGAAGTCTTCCTTGGTCAAGCCCAACTTTTGGTAGATGCTAACATTCATTTCATCGAATGTCAAGTTATATGTCTTAGGAGCGCATTGCAGCTTCAAATCACCACAAACTTTATTGTAGTTAGTACCTGCAACTTCACCTCTTGTGATTTGAACTTTAATCCAACCAACGTTTACGACTTCACCGTCAGAAGCTCTTTGGAGTTCTACGCGAACCAAAGGCATACGACCAACTGCAGCGATAGGATCTTGGGTAACATTACCCACCTTGGCAGTCAATACACTACCATTCAGATTGGCAAAGAAGCTACTTTGGAGAGTCTTGTTGTCACCTTGATAATAGTCAGACAAGCTATAAACCAACTTCAAACCATAATCTGCTAATTTGTCGTTAGCAATAGTCTTGTCACTTGTACCGATTTGCTTCAAAGGATCTGTATCTGTCCATTCTGTATAGTGTGTTTCAACATATTGAGACAAGTCAATACCATTGATATTATTGTAAGCAACTTCGCACATGGGCTCTTCATTGATTGCATCTTCAGCTTTGCCTATAAGACTGTGGGCATTATCAGCACCATATAAATGTGTACGATGTGTAGCAGCGCCTTTGGCATTAGCTAAAACAAAATTCTTCATAACAGCTTTGTAGATAGCGGCATAGTCAGAAGCAATAGTCTTGGTTCCACCATTTACTTCAACTGTTGCTTGCAAGTTTAAAACAGTAATCTTGGAAGCATCAATCTTTTGGATAGCTTCACTATTACCTTTAAATACAACTTTCAAGATGCCATTATCAATGGAGCATTTTTCCAAATCAATATCAGCAATCTTAAATCCGGTTGCACGGGTACCAATAAATTCTTTATCGTCAGCGTTCAGAACTAATGATTTGATTTGTTTCATTGTAACACCAACCGGATTTACGTGATAATAAGCTACCATATCCGGAGTGATATTACTTTCTGAAGCAGGTGCTGCAGGAGCGTTCCAAATTTCCCCCTTTTCAGTTACTACTTGGCTGTTTACAGTCCATTTGTCGTAAGTCAAGTTTGTAGCTCTCATTGCTTCAACACCATTCAAGTATGCTTCTGGAACAAATACTAAGCTTGTCAAAGGAAGTGCATCTGCAATATAGAAGGTTGATTCTTTGCCATCTACTGTAATTTTATAGCCTACAACGACACCGTCTTTTTCAATGAGTGCAATACTGCTAGTAGGAATCTTTACACTAGTCTTAGCGCCATCATACAAAACTTCCCCTTGAGCATTTACAGTTAATTTAGCGGGATCAAATTCTGCAGCTCCAGAAGGAAGATTAGCAGAAGAAACCTCTTGACCACCTTTCTTCAATACGATCTTTCCATCTGCTACTTCAACAGTATACTCAGGAAGGTTTTGGGCAATTGTGCAAGAAACTGACTTATCGTTAGAATCTACGATAGTCAATTTACCAGTAGTTGAGTCATAAGTTACGCTTTTTACTCCAGCGTTCCCAATAGAAGTTTTTAATTCATCGAGGCTTTGGTTTATTTGACCGATTTCGTCGTCGATACGGTTGATGTCATCATCATAGTCTTTACAACTGATGAAAGACGTCGTGGTAGCGAACGCCAATGCTCCCAAAAGCACCACTTTAACAAATCTTTTTCTCATAATCGTTTTTAAATTACATTAATAATATATTATTAAACACTCTATATCAAGATACATTATAAGTATTCATTGTTTATTCATTTCTATGCAGATTTGTTTATGCAAAGTTTTAATTTCTTTCCGTTACTTCGCAGGTAACGGGAACCATCTTGAATCAATTATGTGAAAAGAAGTTTAATATAGTTGTAATGCCCCTATAATTGTTTATAACATTTTAAGTGATGAAAGATGAAAAGTGGCTTATAGGTGGAATTCTGATAATATGACCGAGAGGTAAAGTTACGATAAAGGGAAATCAAAATATTTATAGGAAAAGAAAGACTTAAAGTGTTATTTTGTAGAGTTTTGGCTTAAGGGGAAGTTGTTGAGAAATGAGCGAGAGGACTCTTCCCTTCAAGAGATGCTTCTTGCGGGAGGAATAAATATGGACACATCTAGGCCGCTTTATCAATAAAAATAAAAAAATCTATGCCGAGATTCCATTGCTTTTTACAAAAGAAATTACCTTCTCATTTGCTTCATCAATCTTCTTGTCGTTGAAAGGTTTGAGATAGGTTTCAGTAACATTTATCGATGAATGTCCCATCGCTTCGGAAATAATGCCAGGGTGAATCTCACAATAATATGCCATTGTGGCCCACGTGTGTCTTGCCGAATACGAACTAAGATGTGAACTCATATTCAAATGTGTTTTTAAAGCTGACAGCTGATAGTTAAAACGCCTCAAAGCTGATTGATACTCTTTATAAGCCGCTTCTGTACCATCCTTGCTACGTAATATTGGGAATAAATAAGGTGAGTTCTCGTCCTTATTGGATACCATGTGTACCAGCTGTAAGGCTTCAGGGGATAGAAGTACCCGTAAGGTGCGACCAGTCTTTCTTCTACGATAGGACAATACATTCCCTTGCAGGTCTTTCTTGTGCAAGAAAGCTAAATCGACAAATGGGAGACCACGCATCATAAACATAAAAACAAATAGCATTTTGGCCTTTTGAAGGCTTGAGGAAGGAATCCTTTTGGACAAATCCATTTCTGTCCCGCGAACTAAAGTTCCTATATCCGAAGCTTCCAAAGCTCTTTTCTTGTCTGCTTTAGTTCCTGTATACACATGTTCAAATAATCTAGGAGTATAACGAACACATCGTAAATCTACAGCTCGATTGTAAGCCGAGCGAATGACTTTCATATAGGTAGAAACGGTGTTCCAACTGCAATCTCGTTGACGCAGGTGCATTTCAAAACGTTTCAAAACCACTGGATTCAATTTGCGCAGATGCAAATCCCGATAGTTATTGAATGCGGAAAACACATTCAATGTAGATTGGTAAATATGGGCTGTTCCCCATCTTCCATTTTCTCGAAGCTCTCCAATAATAGTTGACAGCATTTCTTGTAAGGTAATCTCTTTCATCTTCAATTTAAATTATACATTCTCTTATTAATAATATGTATAAGTACAATCCCTTTATAATGCAGAACATACGTGCAAATACACTAATAATTGGGGCGAACAACAATCCCATTAACAAAAAAGTGCGCTTAAATGCAGATTTTTCGATTAATTATAAAAAAACAGCATTATTATTTGCTCATTTATAGAAAAACAATTATGTTTGCACGGAAAATTCCTCCGTTACCTGCGAAGTAACGGAAAAAATCACATGACAGACAGCTATGTGGAAGGGATTCGAAATGAGAGATTATTCACTTTTTATTTTTTTAAATTTATAAATTTAAAGTTTTCAATTATGAACAAGAAGTTTCTAAGTGTGACCCTGTTCAGTGCCTTGATGTTGGGTACTGCAGGTACGTTCACGTCTTGTAAGGATTATGATGATGACATCAAGGACTTGCAGGAACAACTGGACAAGAAAGCTTCACTTGATGACCTGAATGCAAAAGTTACTACGTTGCAGACGGCTGTAGATGAAGCCAAAAGTGCCGCAAACGAGGCCAAGAACAAAGCTCAGGAAGCTTTGGACAAGGCTAATTCGACAGAAGGCGGAGTATCCGAGGCAGATTTGACTGCTTTGAAGAAAGAACTGGAAAAGCAAATTGAGAAGTTGGCTTCTTTGGAGGCAGTTGAGACTAAAATCAACGACTTGAAAGAAGAATTGGAAGGCGGCTTTGTTACAGACGAAAAACTAAAAGACTTGGCTGCTGAGGTTGATGCATTGAGCGCTCAAGTTATGTCTATTATCGGACATCGTTTGACTAGTCTGGCTGTAATTCCTACAAGTCATATCAATGGTATTGCTGCTATTACATTGACTACTCTACAGTATACTCCACAAGAGTACAAGGCAATGGCAAAACATACAGATGGTCCTCAAACTGACGAAGATTCTGAAGGAACGTTTACCGCACATTCCAAAACTCCTGTACTTGACCACGTTAATAAAGCTGGTGCTAATCCATACACGGTATCTACAGACAAAAATGAGGCTTACTTCCACGTTAGCCCCAATATGGGTGTACGTACAGAGGATATCTATATGCCTTCTTTCGATTGCATCAAATCTGAAAACATCCTCACCAAAGCTGGCGCAACGATTTCGGAGAACTCTCCTATCCAGCCAACTGGCTATAAAATAGAAGACAATGTATTGACAGTACAATTCAAGAAGACTGTTGCCGAATCCATCAATGAAGCAGGCGGTCATGCAAGTGGAAAAGAAACTTTCTACATGGCTTCTCTAAAGGCTCCTATCGCTAAGGAAAACTTGACTGCTGATGAAGCTAAAGCCCTTAAGGAAAATGGCACTCAAGTTTATGTAAACTCTGAATATGTTCGTCTGCACGAAACAAAAGTAGCTCCTTATATCGCTAATGCACGTACGAAGTACGGCGAAACTATGACCGGCAAATTTGCTGACGAAGTTCAGACCGATGGCGAAGGCAGATTCTACGTACACTACCACGACTCTATTTGTGCATACGAATCACAAGCTAACAACATGATTGACGTTTATGCACAGTATGACAAAGTCCTTGACCTGAAGAAATTGGTTGAGGTTTGTACAACGGAAATCGGTGCAGAAGACCATAAACAACATGCAGAGTTGAAGGCATACAAAGACTACGGTCTGACATTCCGTTTCTACAAGGCTACTGAAGAATATATCACTTTAGGTGGTCCTGAGAATAACAGCAACAAGACTGATCAGCAGAAATTTGCAGAAATCGACTCTCCTATGAATGGTCACATGACTTCAAAGGTCTATAGCCTTGACGGTGTATCTGCCACTGCAGTAGGCCGCGAACCGTTGGTACGTGTAGAGTTGGTGGATACTGTAAACAATGCTTTGGTAGCTATGCGCTACATCAAGGTGAAATGGGTGAAAGAAGAAGGTATGCGTGAAATCGGTTTCACATACGATGATACCATATTCAAATGTGGCAATTTCGCAGATAGAATTGGTACTGTAGCCATGAACGAAGTTATCTACAACGGTGCAAAAGAAGGCGGTATGACCAAACAGGAATTCCACGCCATTTACACTGACGAGGGTTTCGACGCACAAGATGGAGTAGATTATGGTAAGGTTAAACTTCTTAAGAATACAGAAGACGGCGTTGAATCTTACAACATTGAGTGGACTTTGACTCATGCTGACATCGTGAAGAAATATCCGGTATGGAAAAATCACGAAGATATGGTATTCACCAAGACATTCTTCTGGAAAGATCCGACAAAAGCATATCCTACTTTGAAGATTACATTGACACGTACTATCTACAAACCTACATTCGGTGGATATGGATATGACAATCGTTATTGGAAGAAAAACACCAACAACACTGTATTCAATGTGAACCCGGTAGTTTATGGTGCTGTGGAATGGAATCCTGCATGGAATGAAACCACTGGACACGTATTGACTGGCGATAAGACTAACAATAATCCGACCGTAAATATCTACACTGACTTAGTGAACGGTTTCTTGAACAAAGACGGTGTAAAACCTGCTACTGGTGCATGGGAATACCTGTACTTCCAGGATAAGAACGTTGCGAATGTGAAGAATCCTTATTCTCCTACATTTGAAGCAGAAGGTGTACGTTTTGAATTCGATGCTGAAAAGTTGGCTGGTAAAACTTATAAGTACTTTGATGTTGCCAGCAAGACATTCAAGGATGGTGCTGTTACATTGAGTGCCGACAACACAAAATTGTACATTGCAGGTGAATTGGCTGCAACAATTGACAATTATAAGGACAACCTCTGTACAAATGCAAATAATCCTCTGAAAGGTCACAAGACTTATAACATCAAATTGCAAGAAGCTGATCCGGATGCAAAATCCAATTTCGGAGAAAACACCAAACCGACAGAAGCTGCCAAAGCTTTGGTAGGTCAGATTGTTCCTATCAAGTTGGTTGCAGACCTTTGCTATGGTGATGCAACTCCGGGACATCCGGCTGCTCATACTGAAGTTATCAAGGCTTATGATGCCAACATCATTGAACCGATGACTATCACAGTGAATAAGGAAGAAGGAGAAGTAACTGATGCTGTTGTTAACGGTAGCTCTGTAGATGTAACAGGTGCTTATACTTACACTTGCTGGAATGCAGACGAAAACGGTAATTTCTACACTGCTTCTGAGGCTCCCAATGCAACAGCTCTGCAAAAAGAACTGTTCAAATTCTACGAATGTACTCCGAGCAACTGGATGACTGATCAAGTTAAGACTAACCTGAAACTGGTAGACGGCAATTTGCAGCCTGTGGCTGGTTACAAGGAAGGTAGCCTTCCTGCCAACACAACTGTAGTTTACAACGTAGATGCAACAACTGGTAAGGAAACACTGACTTACTACAACCACAGTGGTACTCCTGTAAACTGGGATTATGAAATCTATGTTCCTATCAAGTTCGGTTATAAGTGGAAGACTTTCACTCAGGAATTCAAAATCCACGTAAATGAAAATGCCGGTACTCCCGCAGGAAGATAAGAGACAACTCTGAAAAGAGATGCCAATAAAGTAAACAGACAAGAGAGAGTGCTTCATCCGATTGAAGCACTCTTTTTTATAATATAACAACTAAAAATATGAAACAAACAGTCATTATAGGAATATTGTTAGGAATACTGCTACTAACCGGATGTGACAACAACGAAAAAGAACATGATTTTGTCGGTATATTCACTACTGCCAACGGCATAAAGTTTGAGCTTCGTCCAGATTCTACATCAATCATAACTTTCAAAGATTCTATGATTTACGAAAGTTCTTGGAAAATAAGCAAAGATCGTAACAATGAAACCTATGCCAACATAGAGTTTGCTGGTTATCAGAATTATTATTATTTGAAAAATGGTAAGCTTTATCGCAGTATACGCGAAATGAACCATGATGCCTTAGGTGAAGAGGTGAAGTATATAGAATGATTTCCGCGCCTCTCATCACTCTCTAGATTTTTTTCTCCCCACTTTGCTTCCACACTTCCACCCACCTCCTGCATCCCCCTATCCATCGGCACTTGAACTGCTGTGGAAGCAACAAAAAAAGGTGGAAGCAAATTTTGCTTCCACCTACTCAAAACGCTATAGTTTTACCGTAACCTACTCGTCTCTACCATAATACCCCGTGCAAGGTACATAAATCGGTTGGTTCAGTTTTCCTGCATTCTCGAGCTTGCCTTCGCTACGAAGCAGGCGAATATGAAGCTGCGCAGTGGAACGCATCATCCCGCAGAGAACCTGAAAACTCTCGCGCGTAAGGAACTGATGCGTAGAGAAGTAGCCCGTCAGTCGCCTGTCAATCTCCTTGTCACTCAGCTTTTGGGAATGCTCATTCAGCCCCAGCGGTTTAACTTTGATGGCACCTATCTCATTCTTCAGCACCTGGTCGGCACGAAACTTGATGCCCTTCAGCTTAATCTTGGTGGTTTTTCGTTTGGTCGCAGCGGTCACCGGCTCCGTGCTCGTCAGTACGGGATGAAAATAGCCGATACCGTCCAGATGCACCTGCCGCCCCTCGGCAAGGTCTTCCCCCATGACGTGCGACAAGGCATCCAGTACCGCCGAGACATCAGTCTCCGTCAACGAGCTGCGTTCCTGAATTCTGCGACGCAGTTCGTCGGTAGTGGTAGAGCCGTTCAAGCGGATGCGTGGATGAAGTATCTTTTCTTCCCGCTGTTTGTCTTTTGGTTCCGGAAGTTCATACCAATCAAATAAAATTGCCATAGTTCAATGTCTTTTAAGTTGTTATATAATAAGTTTGCGCCCTATGCGAAATAGGTGCGGGGTGCGTACTTCATCCGTAAAAGCTATGGAAAGAGAGACGCCTAACGGCCATGAACAACTCTGCTTACGGTCGTCAAGCGATTGCTTCATGGCCGTAAGCAGAGTTGTTCATGGTCGTTAGGCGTCATCTATCCCCTATACAAAAGTAGACAAACAAAGGGAGAAAAGCAAAGGAATGCCTATGTTTTAAAAAAGAAATCCAAAGGTTTCCGACACCACGCTGTATAGTTTGTGGAAGCAGGCATTTATTTAATAATTATTCTGCTGAATACTTGTTTTCCGCCTCCTGATGTCGTATCTTTACGAGAATTATATTTACCCAAACAAGCTGACAAACAGAATGAAAATTACCTTGATTAGAGCAGAAAAAGAGAGCGGAAAGGAAGCCCTCAGCACCCTGGAAACGGATGCACTGATTAAAAAACTAAAAACCGAAACCAAAGCCGGACATGTATCGACCCTCCGGGCCATCCTTCCTCAACTGGAGGGCACTTGCGCCCAATACGAACATATAGACAAGCTGCCCCGCATCTATCCCGCCGTGGAATATAGCCGTACACAAGAGGGGGAACGACGGATGAAGAACTATAACGGACTCGTACAACTGGAAATAAACCGTCTGTCGGGCATTGCCGAAGCGGAATATGTAAAGCAACAAGCTGCCCTGCTGCCACAGACCTTTGCCGCTTTCTGCGGTTCCAGCGGACGGAGTGCCAAGATATGGGTATTGTTTGCCCTGCCCGACGGCACGACACCGAAGCTGGAGAGCGATGCCGCCTTGTTTCATGCCCACGCCTACCGTATGGCGGTGAAGTGCTACCAGCCCTTGCTGCCGTTTGCCATTACATTGAAAGAACCTTCCCTTACCCAGAGTTGCCGCATGACTCTGGACGGATATCCATACTACAATCCTGCCGTTGTGCCTTTCTGCCTGGAACAGCCCCTCAGCATGCCCGAGGAAGAGAACTTCCGGCAACGAAAACTCGCAGAAAAGAACCCGCTGTTGCGGCTGCATCCGGACAGTAAAGCCTCGGACACCTTTGCCGTACTCTTCGAGTCGGCCCTTGGCCGTGCATTCCGCGGATTGGGCGGCTGGAAACGGGACGGGGATTTACGGATACTGCTGGTACCTCTGGCCGAACATTGTTTCAAGGCAGGCATTCCCGAAGAGGAAGTAGTCCGCCAGACATTGATGCACTATTACCGGGAAGCGGATGAATTCATTGTCCGTCAAACGATTCATAACCTATATCAAGAGCTTAAAGGCTTCGGGAAAAAGAGCAGTCTGACGCAAGAGCAGGAGAGCGTTTTCCGGCTGGAAGAGTTTATGGGCCGCCGGTATGAGTTTCGCTACAACACCGTTCTGGATGATTTGGAATACCGTCAGCGCGACTCCGTCCATTTCTATTTCAAGCCTGCTGACCAGCGTGCCCGCAGTACGGTCTCCATGAATGCCCTGAAGGAGGGTATCCGCGTATGGGACCGCGACATCAACCGTTTCCTTACTTCAGACTACGTGCCACTCTATAATCCCGTCGAAGAATACCTTTACGACACCGGCCGCTGGGATGGGAAAGACCGCATCCGGGCATTGGCCGACCTCGTCCCGTGCCACAATCCGCATTGGCGGGAGCTGTTCTACCGCTGGTTCCTGGGCATGGTGGCACACTGGCGTGGAATGGACCGGCAACACGGAAACAATACTTCTCCTCTGCTTGTCGGTTCTCAAGGGTTCCGGAAATCCACCTTTTGCCGCATTTTGCTGCCACCGGAGCTGCGTTTCGGCTATACGGACAGCATCGACTTCAAGAGCAGGCAGGAAGCAGAACGCAGTCTGGGACGCTTTCTGCTCGTCAACATTGACGAGTTCGATCAAATCAACATCAACCAGCAGGGCTTCCTGAAGCATCTGCTGCAGAAACCGGCTGCCAACCTGCGCAAACCCTACGGCAGCACCATCCGTGAGATGCGGCGGTATGCCTCCTTCATAGGCACCAGCAATCAGAAGGACTTGTTGTCCGACCCCAGTGGCAGCCGCCGTTTCATCTGCATTGAGGTCACCGGTCCCATCGATACGAATGTCAGCATCAACTACCGCCAGCTCTATGCGCAGGCTCTGAATGCCGTAGCCAAAGGTGAGCGCTACTGGCTGGATGATGCCGATGAAGCCATCTTGAAGCGGACGAACCGGGAATTTGAACAGCTCACCCCACTGGAACAACTCTTCCACAGCCATTTCCGCGCGGCAGAAGAGGATGAGGAGGGGCAATGGATGATGCCCATGCAGATTCTTTCCGCTTTACAGACAAAGACGCGTGACCGTCTGGCAATCAACAAGGTTGCCGTATTCGGGCGGACGCTCAAGAAGCTTGAAATACCGAACAAGAAGTCACGGCAGGGGACACTGTACCATGTAATGCCGCTGGATTAAATGCTCTGCAGTAACCCCGCACAAGCATCTTCCAGAATGTCTAGCACATACTCAAAACCTTCGGAACCGCCGTAATAGGGGTCCGGTACATGGTCGGCATGGGTAAACTTTGTACAGTATTCCGTCATGCGGTGTATCTTGCTCCATTCGGCGGTTGAAGGGGCACGGTCTTTCAGGTCGTCGATGTTGCGGTCGTCCATACCGATAATCAGGTCGAAGTTGTAAAAATCCTCGGTACGTACGGGTCGCGAAAGATGCGTCAGATTGTATCCACGGCGGGCGGCATGGGCACGCATCCGGCTGTCCGGCAGTTCGCCCTGGTGATAGGACAGAATGCCTGCAGAATCGATTAAAAACTCATCCGCACGTCCGGCTTCTTCTACCAGATGCTTCATGACTCCCTCTGCCGAGGAGGAACGGCAAATGTTGCCGAGGCAAACGAAAAGTATCTTCTTCATATTTCTTTAGTTACGAGTTATTTACATCGGGTCTACATCATAATACACTATCAGCGACTTGAAGCGGTCTTCCGCCACCATCTCCTTTTGCACCTGGACGAGCAGCTCACGGGCACGTGCCATTGGGGCATTGGTTTCTATCTTCAAGACAATCTTTCGGATGAACAGGGTCTGTACGCGTGCTACGGGCGGCTTGTCCGGTCCCAGCACACGGTTGCCGAAGACGGTGCGGAGCTTGGCGGCCATAGTCTGTGCCATGAGGTCGAGCAGGGTCTCGTTCCGGTTCTTCAGGTAGACATACACCAGGCGGTAGTAGGGCGGGTAGTGGAACATCTGGCGTTCGGCAAGCTGCCCGCCTACCATGGCTTCGTAGTCGTTGGCAATGACTTGCGGGATGATGGGATGGTCGATGCTTTTGGTTTGTAGCACCACCCTGCCGCGCTTGTTCTTCCGTCCGGCGCGTCCGGCAACCTGCGCCATCAGCTGGAAGGCGCGCTCGTAGGCGCGGAAGTCGGGATAGTTCAGCATGGTGTCGGCATTGAGTATGCCCACAATGCTGACGTGGTCGAAGTCCAGACCCTTGGACACCATTTGCGTGCCTATCAGGATGTCCGTCTTGCCTTGCTGGAAATCGGAGATGATGCGCTCGTAGGCGGTACGGGTGCGGGTGGTGTCCAAGTCCATACGGGCTACGCGGGCGTCGGGGAAGAGGGCTTTGATGTCATCTTCTATTTTTTCCGTGCCGAAGCCGCGGTTGCGCAGGTCAGTGCCCTCGCAGGCGGGGCAGATGCGGGGCAGTTGGTAGGTGTAGCCACAGTAGTGGCAGGTCAGTTGGTTCAGCCCCTTATGGTAGGTGAGGCTGACGTCGCAGTTCTTGCATTTGGGTACCCAGCCGCAGGTGTTGCACTCTATCATGGGGGCGAAACCGCGGCGGTTCTGGAAGAGAATGACCTGTTCTTTTTGTTCCAGCGCTTCGCGGATGTATTGCAGTAGCAGCGGGGAGAACGGACCGTTCATCATCTTCTTGCGGTGCAGTTCCTTGATGTCTACGGGGATAATCTCCGGCAGTTGTATCTCTTTATAGCGTTCTTTCAGTTCCACGAGGCCATACTTACCGGATGTGGCATTGTGCCAGGTCTCTACGGAAGGGGTTGCCGTGCCCAACAGAGTTTTGGCACCATACATGGAGGCGAGTACAATGGCGGCATTGCGGGCATGATAGCGGGGGGCGGGGTCTTGCTGCTTGTAGGTGTTTTCGTGCTCCTCGTCCACAATCACAAGACCGAGGTTGCGGAAAGGAAGAAAGACGGAGGAGCGGACACCGAGGATAATGTCATAGTCTGCTTCCGACAGCTGCTTCTGCCAGATTTCCACCCGTTCGGCATCGGGGAACTTGGAGTGATAAATGCCCAGTCTGGAGCCGAATACGCGTTGCAGGCGCTCTGTGATTTGTGCAGTGAGAGCTATTTCGGGCAGGAGATAGAGCACTTGCTTTCCTTGCCGGATAGTTTCCTCTATCAGGTGAATATAGACTTCGGTCTTGCCGCTTGCCGTGACGCCATGTAGTAGGCAGACATTCTTGCTTTGGAAATTCTCCAAGATGGCGTGATAGGCGCGTTGCTGGTGTTCGTTCAGCGGGTTGACGGGGATGACTTCTTTGAGGAGCGCTTTGTCTATGCGGCCTATTTCCTGCTGGTAGACTTCGAATACACCACGGTCCACAAGACCGTTGAATACGGCAGGGGTGGCAGAGGTGCGTTGCAGCAGTTCGGCTTTGGAGACTTCTTTTATATCTCGTCCGCTGAGGTAGCCGGAGAGTTCCAGATATTTCATCAGCAGGTCCAGTTGCTTGGGGGCACGGCGCTGCAACTCGTCGAAGAAGATGTGCAGGCGGTGTTCGTTCCGGGCGGCGGCGGTGAGGCGTACACGGGTTTCGGTCTTGGGCTTATAGGTACGGCGCAATTCTTCCTTTACGAAGATGGCCTCTTTGTCGAGCAGTGACTTGATGACAGAAAGTATGTTCTTGATGCCGGTCTCCTTCTCCAGTTTCGTCACGCATTGCTCCGGGTCGGTAGAGAGCGCGTCCAGTATCTTTTGTTCCTTCTCCGGCAGGCAGACATCGGATTCGAAATCGGGGTTGTACTCTACGATTGTTTCGCTTTCCAGCTTCAAGCCAGAGGGTAAGGCAGCTTTGTAGACGTCTCCTTGCGTGCAGAGATAGTAATCGGAGAGCCATTCCCAGAACTTGAACTGCCGCGGAAGCAGTATCGGGCGGGCATCCAGCAAAGCGGACACTTCCTTTACTTCGTATTCGGTGGGGGCGCAATAGTGCACGTTGCGCACGATGGCTGTATAGTATTTCTTCCGTCCGAATGGTACTACCACCCGGCAACCAATCTGCACTTCATCCGCCCACTCGTCGGGCAGGGAATAGGTGAAGCAGCTGTGCAAAGGCAAAGGCAATATGACGTCGGCAAACTTTTTCATCGTGGGGACAAAGATAGTGGAAAGTGGAGGGAGAATGAAATGAACGGGGGCATTTTTTATGCTGAGGAGAGGAGGAGGCTGTTGTGGATTTGGGATGAAGATAAGGGGGGGATATGGGTATTACAGATTTTATGGGTAGGATGGGTGTAGAGGTATGGGGAAACTGGTGTAAGCGTTTTATAAGCTTTGTTCGATGTATTAAAATAAGAGTGAGTTAGTTATGGTAAAACTATGGCATTTTGAGTAGGTGGAAGCAGATTTTGCTTCCACCTTTTTTTGTTGCTTCCACAGCGGGGTAAATACCGATGGACAGGGGGATGCAGGAGGTGGGCGGAAGTGTGGAAGCAAAGTGAGGAGAAAAAAGTTTCTGGAGAAAAAAAGGAGGATGTTCCCATAGAACATCCTCCTTTTGATTTTATAATTGTCTATTCAGACAATTTTCTACTACTCGGATTATCTAGTAGCTTGTTTACGTGTGATAGTTACGTTGTATGCATACTCACTAGTACCCCAGTCGTGAACGAACTGCAGAACCACATTTACTGTATGAGTAAACTCAGTACCTGTCGGGAGTGCAATACAAGTCAGCTTACCAGTTGTAGAATCTACCTTGAAGTATTCATCTTTGTCTGTTCCGTTGGACATAATGTAGCGGAGACCGGTTGTAACAGACTTCTTGTACAAAGCAGCACGAGTAGTGACTTCTTCAGCATTGAATGTAGTTCCATTGAATGTAACAACTTTCTCACCTGCATAGTCTTTCAATATCAGATTCTTCCAGAAGTCTTCAGCCTTAGTCTTAGTGCCAGCTACAGAATTTTCAATCAATTGCTTCAAAGTAATTTCTGTATCCTTGGCCAAGTTCGGATCGTTGAATGCTTTCAGTGCAGCACCACCGGTGAAATCTGCTATCGGACGAGCTACAGTCCATAATTCTTCTGCATCAGGTTTACGGTTCTTGTCAGTAGCATCGTAACCATTTGCATCATAAATATCAACTTTCAGATTGCCAACCTTCTTGATATCAATCGGAGCAGTGAATGCTATTCTCCATTCTCCATTTGTACCTTCTTCAACTACCAATTGGTTGTTCTTCATCAATTCTTGTACAAATGCATTCTGCTTGTCTTTATTCAATTCGAATACAGCCTTAGCGTCAGCAGGAGTGACATTGTACATCTTGGCAAAGTTCTCAGACTTGATACCGAAGTTACCATTAGCAGCATCACTCCAGTCACCAATGATTGTACGTGTATTGTATGCATCCTTGATAGAAACAGCAAATGTGCGATTTACAGAAACTTTATTCAGAGTCAACATAAAGAATTTCTTGTCATAGTAGTTGTCAACTGCATAAGGAGCACCATTTTTCCAGCCACCATTCCAAACAGAAACATCTTGGTTGTCGCTAACTCTTTCAGCCGTAGGTGATACATAAAGAGTTGTCTCTGCCAATTCTACCTTTGGCCCTACAACCAGGAATAAAGAGTCTTTGTCTGCATTGTCACCACCGTTTCTGTAGTACAGGTAGATATCTCCTGCGCCAACATTCAAATTATCAGAATTCAAGGCAGAACCAACATTCTGCATGTATGCTTTACCGTCTGTCTTAGAAAGTTGCGTGTATGCTTTTGTTTTAGTATCGTATATAAAGAGAGGTAACAGATGATTTGCAGCTGCGTTATTGTTACCAGCCACAAGGTCGCGTCCACCAATTTCAGACTCAAACTTACGAACATTCAATGCAATGACAGTTTCTTTGCTGGCATTATAATTCATTGTCAGAGTACCTTCGTTCGGAACCAGCTCAATAGAATCATATGTATATGGGTCTTCAGTCTTACGAATAGCTTGAATAGGGAATGTATTTTCAAATACATAGTCAGCAACACCTTCAACTTGTGACTTCACAGTTGTTGTAAGTTTTATTGCTGCATATTCATAAATGGCAGATGCTTGATATTGTTCTTTTACAGAAAGAATACCATCGTTGATTTGGAAGATACCTTGTTTGGATTTTATTTCCTTGCCATTCAACATGAATTTAGTATCGTTTGGCAACAACTCAAATTTCTGAGTATACTCAAGACCTATTTCAGACAATTCCGGTGTACCGGCTAAGTTAGACATATAGGCATTGATAGAGTCATTCAAATTATAGGATTCATTATAAATAAATGAATCTTTCTTGGGATGCTTTTCATCATAGGCACCAGGTAAATCAAAAGGCCAGCCGTTCTCAGCTCTGTGAGAGTGGGCTGCAAAAATCCAGTCTGTATTTACCCAACTTGATTTGATGCTAAAATAGTCAGAAGAAGAAGTGTATTGCTTATACATGGTGACATCCAAAGAAGACATATACATTTGTCCATCTACGATATTTTCCTTAGCAATCATCTTCACTGACAGAATACCATTATTCAATTCAGGAGTTCCTTTCACACTCCAAACCGGAGTATCAACAGCACGTGTTTTATAAGAATCAGAGAAGAAGTATTCAGCATCTGTTTGACTATATTGATTAGGCCAAACTTTAAATTCAGCGACACCCGGTATGGCAGCAAACAATTTGAATTCTTTGGCAGATTTGTCATAAGAATAGAGTTGATAAGCATTAACATCTGCTTTTTCACCTAAACCGGTTACAACATCTACCAGACGGAAAGGCTCTTGAGAATTTTCCGGATCGAGTATTGGGTTGTTTTTCCAGTTTTCGCTATTGTATTCTTCATCTTCTCTGGTTGCCTTTCTGTATTCCCACCCAGAGCCATCAGCCTTTTTGAACCAATTATAAATATCTAATTTAGCAACCTCAGAGCTACCAACAGTTGAATTATCCGCATAGGGCTTTCTGAAAGCAATGCTCTGTAAACCGTTGAAAGCAGAGCCTTCCATTAACAAAGTATATGACTGACCGCCAATAGTAACCTGCATGGTTCCATCCTTTTCATTGTAAATCATTGAAGGAACGTTAGCATTGTATTTGAATGAAGTCTTATACTCTCCAATGCAGATATAACCCTCTTCGTCTACCTTCACGTAGTTTCCGATAGCTGCTTCAACATTAGCTTCTGAGCCTGCAGCCTTGATTTTCTCACCTGCGTCATTCAATACATACTCATAGGTTGCACCTTCATCTACGCTAATCATCCAGTAGTTCTCGGCATCTACCTTGAACTTCGGAACAATTGTAGCCCCGGTTTCACCCTTCGGTCCTTGAATACCCTGAAGTCCTTGCTCACCTTTTTCGCCTTGAGCACCATTCTTGATAGTTAAAGTTTCGCCACCGGTAAAAGTCAGTAAATAACCACCCTCAACAGGAGCATAACTTTCGATGAATTTCTTGCCATTGATTGCAGCAAGGATGTCATCAATCTGTTTTTTGTTTGCATCGATCTGCTCCTGCAAGCCATCGATGTCATCATCATAGTCCTTACAAGAAACAAATGTACTTGTGGAGCCAACCATTAAAGCTCCAAACAAGATTGCACTTAGAAACTTTTTGTTCATAATTGAAAACTTTAAATTTATAAATTTAAAAAAATAAAAAGTGAATAATCTCTCATTTTGAATCCCTTTCGCATACTTCTTTTGTTACTAAGTATTCCGTTACTTCGCAGGTAATGAAATCTTGTTAATTCCGTTAATAATCAGGGAATAAGGAGAAAATAGGTAAGGTTTGTCTGGAATAGTAAAAATCAGTCCGTTAGGATATTGGAAAGAGGATTGGAAGTCCAGAAAAGTGACAGTGGGAAAGGGATGAAATGAGGCTTTCAAAAAATGAAAGTATGTATTTTTCAGTTCAAAAGATTGAATAACAGCATATTGACAGAACCGATGGAAGCTCCGTAAAGGCAACACCATTCCGTTCCTCAAAACTCATTTTGAAGACTCCGGAAAATGCGCAACAAATCTATTCTATCCTATCAAAAGAAGTAACGTCTTTTATACTGTACACGCTCCGCTTCTTACAAAAGAAATTACCCTCTGGTTGGCCTCGTCAATCTTTCTGTTGCTGAAAGGCTTCAGATAGGTTTCCGTCACCGTGATGGAGGAGTGCCCCATGGCTTCCGATATGATTCCGGGATGTATCTCGCAATGGTAAGCCATTGTAGCCCAGGTGTGTCTGGCTGCATAGGTGCTGAGTGCCGACTGCATTCCCAGGCATTGCCTGAGTACTGCCAGCCGCTGGTTGAATCCCCTGAGTGCCGACTGGTATTCCCGGTATGCCGCTTCCGTACCTTCCTCGCTCTGCAGAATGGGAAACAGATAGGGGGAATCGGGATTCCTGTTCGCCACCATCCTGACCATCTGCATGGCTTCGGGTGTGAGTGACACGGTCAGCGCCCGTCCCGTCTTCCGCCTTCTGTAAGACAGCACATTCCCCTGCAGGTCCCTTTTGTGCAGGTACGCCAGGTCCACGAAGGGTATGCCCCTGAGCATGAACATGAGTACGAAGAAAATCCTTGTTCTCTGCTGTGTGTTTGGGAGCGTCCCTCCTTGCAGGCTCCTTTCCGTCTCCCTTACCAGGCTGCTGATGTCGGATGCCTCGAGCGCCTTCTTCCTGTCCGCCCGTGTGCCGGTATATACATGCTCGAACAGTCTGGGTACATACCGTATGTACTTTCTGTCCACCGCCCGATGATACACCGAGCGTACCGTCTTGATGTAGGTGGATACGGTGTTCCAACTGCAGTTCCTCTGCCTGAGGTAGTTTTCGAATCTCTTCAGTACGGTCGGGCTCAGCCTGCGCATGGGCATCGGCTGCCATTTGGTGAATGCCGAGAATGCATTCACCGCTGACTGGTAGATGTGTGCCGTCCCCCACCTGCCGCCTTCCCGGAGTTCCCCGATGACTGAGGAGAACATCTCTTGTAAGGTAATTTCATTTCTATTCATTTCCAATTTATTTATAAAAGGTTTACCTTACAAGTATATATAATTATAGCTGCAAATACAATGATTTCATATTCCTCATTTTTTGCAATATCAAGTGATTATTGCTGCAAGAGAAAAATGTTTAAGTCATGATAGGGATTGGATGAAGAAGGGAATAAGTAAGAGAAAAACGCTCAGGTATGTATTTCGCAGTACTTGGTATGGTACGAAGATTTAGGAGAAGAATATGCGTTGGAAGTAAAAAAGAATATAAATTATAGAAATAGATGGCATGTGATAAACAAGACTTCATTGTATTAGAATTCCAGTTTTTCTAATATCACAATAAAGAGGATTGTCCATATCTTCTGTAAGTAGGACTGGCTCTATAAGGTTACTTATCTTGCGTCTAAGTTTCCACAATAGAGGAGTATCTTTAAAATAATCGTCATCCAGGCGTTCTACTATCACAGCAATATCTATATCGCTGTCTGCTCTATAATTTCCTTTACTGTACGAACCATAAAGATAAAGGGCCTTTAATGGTAACTTCTCCGCTACCATTTCCTTATAGCGTTTGGCAAGGTTTATAGCTTGTTCTTTATCCATAATTGCAACTCTTTAGTTTGGCTCAAAAGTTCAGCACAGTATTTAAGCTCTTCATTAATCTTTCTTTATAAGAGGGGTAACGGGCTTCTATATTAAGAGGTTCAAGCTTGTCTATAAAGTCTAACTGCTCCTCCGACAATTACTTGTCCAATCCCGTTCTCTCCGCAAGTCTGGATAGTGAATGCATCTTTAGAGTAACTTCCATTAAGCAATTAGTCCCATATGCTTTGAGAATTTTCTCTATTGTTTGATGGCACATGAAACCGACATAGAGATAACGGCCTGTAAGCAGCATTGCATTCGCTGTTTCCAAATCATAATCTGACATCTCAATCCAATAAGGTTACTTTACTATCCATATTTCGAGTCTTTAGAACAAAGATGGTTATTATCCTTCAAACAACAATGATTTGCTACAATATTTTATCCGTTGGAACCATATTGAAGGTATTTACTTTAGTCTTATAATTATATTTTGCAAAGCCTGCTGCATTTCTACTCATTTCTAAATTGTTTATAGAATGAATATAAGATTCAAGAAAGAAACCATTAAAGCTTATTCCTTTGCAACCAAAGTTGGAAGAACTGATCATATACCTGGTAAATGCCTTTATCATACGTAATAAAGTCTTTTTCCAGTAGTCCTTTTACAGCTGAAGAGACAGAACTGGCAGATTGCAACTTGTATTTACGTACAAAGTCACCGCTTGAGATAGCCTTAGCTTTTCCCTCTGCTGCTATTGCCATAAACACAATACGTTGCTTTTCGGGCATCTGATATAATAAGGCATCATAGGTATCGGCAGAAAAATCCAGAAGGTCGTTAATGGCAGTATCTATCATTGAGGGAATACATATTTCTCCAGTTCCGGTCATGGAAAATAAAATGTTCATAACCTTCTGCATATACGAAGTTATACCATTGAAGCGCTCATATAGCTCTGTTACCACTAATGTATCTAAGTGTTTGCTTGCTCGCTCAAAGTGCCTAAGGCAGAACTCCGCGTATTTATCAACAGAAATGGGAGGCAGGTTTATCAGTGTAACCGATTGGTAGAATGGACGTGCCGGAGAAGTAAACATTGCCCCCATCAGATGCCTATGGGACCCGGAGAAGACAAAGTGGGCATTGGAACAGCGTTGTATATGTGTCCGTAGTGCCGCTTCTATGTTGGGATCGTCTGCATATTTGGTTATTTGCTGGAATTCATCAATGGCGATTAGGCAAGGCTTCCCGGCATTATTCAGATAGGAGAATATCTCATCCAATGTTGCAGAGGGATTAGTTATAGCTCCCAGACCGATTCCCCAGGTAGGCTGTCCATTCATGTCGAATGTTATTTCGGAACGAAGGGAGGCCAGTACATTCAAGAAGGTACCCCATACGGATTTTCCTTTTGGACGTAGTTCATCCAGTACAGCCTTGCCGAAAACATTCACAAAATCGCGTACAGAGCTTGTGGCATAGATATCGATGATGAAAGTGTGGTAATGCTCCTTGATTTCCGGCTGTCCAAAACAATGCCGCAGCAAGTCTGTTTTGCCTAATCTGCGTGGGGAAATCAATGCAATGTTGTTCTCATTCGTCAAAAGTGAGACAATTTTAGCCGTTTCTTTCTCTCTGTCACAGAAATATTCCGGTGATACATAGCCGTTCGTAACAAATGGATTTTTCATATGATTATTGAGTTTACACGCAAATATAAGGAAAATATCACGATAATCATAAGATGATAATCATAAAACGATTATTATTGGAAATGTGTGGTTGACTATCATATGAAATGGCTATTCTTTTCCTCATCCAAAGAATAGAGGAATAGTAATAGCCATTTTCTGTTTTAATCTTGATATTCAATTTCTTCACCAAGAGCTTGACGTATCATATTATGTTCATTGCGATAGAGTTTACCATTACGCAGATAATAATAGTTAAAGTAACCGGCAAATTCAATAGTGGCATACTTTAGTGTATCTCCTTGATTATAGACTTTCCATGTACCCTCGTACGAACTGGAATCATCATATTGAATCAGGGTGGTGGAGTCGGCTCGAAGGTCGAATTGGATACCGGTTTCAGTAACGAATTTGCCTGGAAAAGGATGTGTAGCTGCTGACTTCTTACATGAAGAAATGCAGATGAGTGAAACTGACACAGTCAAAATGAATAGTATTTTCTTCATATCTGATATTTATAAATGAAAGATTGAAAAAAAGGACGCCCTGCAAGAGGACGTCCCTTTTATTAAATTATATCAAGAATCTCTTCTTAATTATTTGGCACTCGGTGTACCGGCAGCCTTCTTAACGATGACTTTCAGGTTATCCTTGCTCAATACACCCCACTTGTAGTTGACATTTACAGTCAGGAACATGTTGTAGTCAACGTTAACCGGAGTACCATGGTTGTTGAAGTATGCCAAGTGAGTCGGGTCAGCTTTAGCTTCTGTAGCAGTAGACTTAGCTGTTGTCTCATCCCAGTTCATCATCTTCAATGAAGCATTGGTCGGCAACTTACCGTCAGTAGTACCCTCCTTATGCTCATAAGTGCTGGTTGCAGCATTCCAAGCCAAGCTGGTAGTGGTCTTATCAGTCAAGAACTTAACTTCACGCACAGCATAGTAGTCATACAAAGCATGTGCATAAACTTCATCACCAGTGGCCTTGTCAGCTACAGCAGCAGCTACCGGCTTATTATTCCAGTCAGTGAATGTGAAGTTCTTGGCAACGCTCAAGAAGCTACCGTCAATTTCAGCATCAACGAAGTTGTCGCTGATAGAACCGTCAATAGTCAACGGGTTGATGAAGTGTACCTCAAATTCTTGAACTGGAATAACATTGAAGTCATTGTATGCAACAACTAGCTGTACAGGAACTTCCTTGCCAATCAACTTGAGGGCGGCATCAGTACCGTTCCAGTTATCTTTTTCGTGGAGACGGATGATACTGGAGCATTCATTTACGTTATTACCTAATGTTTCATCATAATTCCAAGGCAAGTTCTTCTTGTTTTCTGTAGCATCAGCACCCATCAGGTTATTGATAGTGGCAGCCAAATCGTTAGATTGTTTATAATCATTAATTCCTGCATCCGTTCTACCGATGTTGTTGTTGTCACTCTTGTCTTCGTCTTTTGCTGTACCTTCAGTCTTATACCACAATTGAGTTTTGTCATCGCTTGTGACAAAGTCTTTCAAATGCGGATAAGTAGTCAAGTCTTTCATGCGTGTTTCGTCAAAGATAAACTTAACCTCTGCACACTCACGAATATACTGGATGAATTGAGCCAAGTTGGCTGGCTTTTCTTTGGTCGGTTCGTATACAAAGCCATTAACCAAGTCAGCTTCGATGTGGCTATAGTCTTTCAGCGTACAACCGTCAGTAATACCCGGATATACATGCGGGTCTTTCTGTGTTCCACCGTCATTTGCAGTAGTGTAAACAATCGGATTCACATTGAAGACACCTTCGCCCTTACCATTCTTCCAGAATGTACCTTGGTATGCAAACTTCTGTGCAGGAACAACGATTGTCTGCTTGAATGTCTGCTTGATATCACCATTCAAACCAGCTTCGTCAATGTACTTAACGTCGATTTCGAATGTAGAAGCCTAAGTCTTGGTAGACTCATTGTAAGCCAATGTACCAACAGTCTTCGGGTTCATAGCCCAAACTAAGTTGTAAGACGTATTGTCTTCAGCATCGTGCAATAAAGCAAATACAAGGTCTTTATTGTTTTTAATCGCTTCCTTACCGTCTTTGCCAACTTTGTCAGAACCTTCTTGCCAGTCAGTAGCCACCTTAGAAACAGCTAATTTAGACAAATCTACCTTCTTGCCGTCTTTTCTCAGTTCAAGAATCTCCATATCTGTATAGATGCTGTGGAACTGAGTCTTACTCATACTCTGACCACCGTCGAACTTAACCATATGATAGATCTTCTCGTTCATTTCCTTAGAGAACAACTGCTGGAACATATCCTTGCAAGTTACAGTATCGTTCGGGAATGTAATGGCAGCAATCGTTTGATCCTTTTCACCGGTCCAACGAATCTTGATATAACGTACAGCAATCATGTTGCCATTATTCTTGTCCCACAATTCAGCACGAATGATAGGTTCGCGACCGATGGAAGTCTTGGAATATTCTGTATCTCCCAACTCTACGTCGTAAACTTCAGACTTCAGCGTGTAGCCGTCAGACAAGATGCGGCCGAATGCCTGTTCGTCAGTCTTACGGTCACCTTGCAGATACTTAGCTTTTGCTAAAGAGAAACGGAATTCCAGGCCATAGTCGGCGTAGTTCGTCAATTCCTTGTGAGAAGCGTGTTGTTTGTCAGTATAAGTATAGCATACAGTAACCAACGTTCTCAAGTCAAGTGGACTGTCATATGACTGCTTAACATCAACCAATTGTTCGTTGCCTGATTTATACAAGCAGAGAGAGTCATGATAATGAACGTATTTACCATCCTGCATTTCGTCTGCAAAATCAGTCGTGAAGTCCTTCGTGAAGTCAATCTTCTTGTTAGCCAAATAAGGATATACAGTAGATTCTTCGATACGGCTGTATTCGGAATTTACAAATACGTCTTTACCAGCTTCTTTCTCAGCATCTGTCAGGTTTTTGTCAGCAATAGGAGTCTTCAGAGAAGCCATCCAGAACTTTTCAAGTTTACCTTCACCGTGAGCGCTACCGGTTGTGCCGATGCTCTTGCCTACGTAATCTGCATTCTTCTTATAAAGAACAGTCATTACACCGTCTTTTACATCGTAGTCTACAACTTCGAGAGGCTTGTTCTGAGAAAGTTCAGGAGCAGCCTTTGTTACGTTCTGAGAGGTAAAGCATTCAAACATAGGAAGCTTAACATCTTCTTTCATCACACCGATGCTCGGGCTAATCTTGTAGCTTACCTCATTCTTTTCGGTAGAAATGCTGAGTGCCTTGGCGCCCTTTACAGCAGTGTGGTCCAAAACCGGGCGATCAGTGTGCTTAGACGGGTCTGCTTCGTGGTCAGCATAGTTCTTGGCAGCAAAAACCTGCGGTGTATACGTCAGTGTCAGCAGTTCAATTGAAGGAATGCCGTTGATGTGCGTAGTTGGAAATCAAGACCAATCAAAGTAAGGACATCTGGTCAATCGGTGACTCTAAAGATGCCAGCTTTTCCATTTCTTTTTCCAAAGCATCTTGTAATTTCTCATCAGGTCATCAAGTGAAGCTTTCTTGTCCAGTTGTCCCTGCAAGTCCTTGATGTCGTCATCATAGTCCTTACAAGACGTGAACGTTCCTGCAGTGCCCACCATTAAGGCACTGAACAGGATCACACTTAGAAACTTTTTGTTCATAATTGAAAACTTTAAATTTATAAATTTAAAAATAAAAAAGTGAATAATCTCTCATTTTCATTCCCTTTCACATAGTTGCTGATTATACTGATTGTATTCCGTTACTTCGCAGGTAATGAAATCTTGTTAATTTCGTTAATAATCAGGGAATAAGGAGAAAATAGACCGGTTTTGTTTGGAATAGTAAAAATCAGTCCGTTGGGATATTGGAAAGAGGATTGGAAGTCCAGAGATGACAGTGGGAAAGTGATGAAATGAGGCTCTCAAAGAATAAAAGTATGTATTTTTCAGTTCAAAAGGTTGAATGACAGTCCATTGATAGCACCGATGGGAGCTCCGTAAAGACAACACCATTCCGTTCCTCAAAACTCATTTTGAAGACTCCAGAAAATGCGCAACAAATCTATTCTATCCTATCAAAAGAAGTAACGTCTTTTATACTGTATACGCTCCGCTTCTTACAAAAGAAATTACCCTCTGGTTGGCCTCGTCAATCTTTCTGTTGCTGAAAGGCTTCAGATAGGTTTCCGTCACCGTGATGGAGGAGTGTCCCATGGCTTCCGATATGATTCCGGGGTGTATCTCGCAATGGTAAGCCATTGTGGCCCAGGTGTGTCTGGCTGCATAGGTACTGAGTGCCGACTGCATTCCTAGGCACTGCCTGAGTACTGCCAGCCGCTGGTTGAATGCCCTAAGTGCCGACTGGTATTCCCGGTATGCGGCTTCCGTGCCTTCCTCGCTCTGCAGGATGGGAAACAGATAGGGGGAATCGGGATTCCTGTTCGCCACCATCCTGACCATCTGCATGGCTTCGGGTGTGAGTGACACGGTCAGCGCCCGTCCCGTCTTCCGCCTTCTGTAAGACAGCACATTCCCCTGCAGGTCCCTTTTGTGCAGGTACGCCAGGTCCACGAAGGGTATGCCCCTGAGCATGAACATGAGTACGAAGAAAATCCTTGTTCTCTGCTGTGTGTTTGGGAGCGTCCCTCTTTGCAGGCTCCTTTCCGTCTCCCTTACCAGGCTGCTGATGTCGGATGCTTCGAGCGCCTTCTTCCTGTCTGCCCGTGTGCCGGTATATACATGCTCAAACAGTCTGGGTACATACCGTATGTACTTTCTGTCCACTGCCCGATGATACACTGAGCGTACCGTCTTGATGTAGGTGGATACGGTGTTCCAACTGCAGTTCCTCTGCCTAAGGAAGTTTTCGAATCTCTTCAGTACGGTCGGGCTCAGCTTGCGCATGGGCATCGGTTGCCATTGGGTGAATGCCGAGAATGCATTCACCGCTGACTGGTAGATGTGTGCCGTCCCCCACCTGCCGCCTTCCCGGAGTTCTCTGATGACTGAGGAGAACATCTCCTGTAAGGTAATTTCATTTCTATTCATTTCCAATTTATTTATAAAGGGTTTGCCTTACAAGTATATACAATAAAATGAAGAAAAACAGAAGCTTATAATGTATTTCTTCATTTTAGCCAGTCTTTCAGAATGAACTCAAATATATTTCTTATATTTGCGAAAAAAGTCGCATTGAAAAAAGTCGCAATATGAATAATCCATTTAAATTCGGTACGATTGTAGACGGTGAATACTTTACGGATAGAGTAGGGGAACAAGAAAAAGTAAGAGAGATACTTGCAAGTGAGAATCACCTGATACTTATTAGTCCACGACGTTTCGGCAAGACCAGCCTCGTTCAAAAAGTAACGAAAGGATTGTCACGTCCCGTTTTTCAGTTGAACCTGCAGTTGGTAACAGACACTGCCGACTTTGCTGCACGATTATTGCGGATTGTGCTTCAACAATATCCTATGGAACGTCTGAAGCATCTTATCACTCACTTTCGTTTTATCCCCACCATTTCAACCAATCCCATGACGGATGGCATAGAAGTTTCATTTCAGCCGTCAATGGATGGTTTCATTCTGTTAGAGGATGTATTCACACTGATTGATAAACTGGGAATGAAGAATCCACACAAGAAACCGATTGTAGTACTGGACGAATTCCAAGAAATACGTACATTGGACAAGAATCTGGATAAAAGATTGCGGTCTATTCTACAGACTTACAACCATGCCAATTACATTTTCTTAGGTAGCCAGGAATCGATGATGCAGGAAATCTTTGAGAAAAAGAAATCTCCTTTCTATCATTTTGGATATTTGATGAAGTTGGGTAAGATTCCTCAAGATGACTTCTATGAGTTTCTCAAGAATGGCTTTCTTCTCTTGGGTGAAGATATGGATGCTGAAACGATAGGCCGCAGCATTCTGTCGTTCACCAATTGTCATCCCTATTACACCCAGCAACTGGCTTACCAGACATGGAATAACTGGAAACAAAACGGTTACAGTGATACTTTGTTGGAAACTGCCATTACGGAGTTGACTCATGTACACGATATGGATTATGAACGTTTATGGAGCACTTTCAATAAAACAGATAAAAAAGTCTTGATAGGCTTAACTATGCAGATGGGGACTCCGTCCAGTCTTCCTTTTCTACAAGGTGTCGGTATTGATTCTCCAAGTACTGCCTTCAGTAGTTTGAAGCGACTTGGACAACAAGGATATGTGATACGTAATGAGGGGTATGAACTGGATGACCCTTTCTTCAGAAGGTGGATTGAAGTAAAGAGAGAAGGGCGATAGAAAGAGGAAATCCTTGTTGGGTTTCGTATCATTTCAGCATATTGAGTTTTATGCTTATCATGTCTTTATATGATATTTGCATCTCCTCCGGTAGAAAAGAGAGACTGATGAACTCCATCCATTTGGTTTCTACTTTCAAGAGTTTCTTGAAGAGGTTTTCTATTACTTTTTCGTCCAATCCCGACGCCCGCATGGACGTGACAAAGTCAGTCTTCTTCAATTTACGTTTTTTGCCGTTTAGTGTAAGTGCAAGTTCTTCGGTGTCTTCAGGCATCACCAATGCGGTAGACAGCATGTCATATGCTGGTGTGAGCATATATACCTCTTGTTGGGGACTATAAAGCGAGAAGTTCTTCAAATGCATGTCGGCATTACCGGTTATCCATGAAAAGACGACTTGCTCCCAGAAATTCACCAGGTCCAATTTGGGAGCGGATGAATATCTCAGCACTAGCTTCGCAATCTGCTCATAAGAACCTTTGTATTTTTGTTCAGTGAGTTTTTCAGAAAGTTGGCACATATCCTCCATAGCCAATTTTCTCCCTTCATTCGTGCGGTCTATGCGCCGGGTGATATAGCATAATTCACCATCCTCAAAGCGGATGAGGCTATGTGGCACAACTCGTATCTTGGCTATTTCCGCAAGATGCATTGTCAGATCCTCTAATTCGGGAAGATTACCGAACCGTTCGGTTTGCGGCTTCAAAATATAGCGCCCCCATAAGCCTACAATCGTAAATCGTCCAGGCTCGTTTTTACTTCCTTTGTTGATATCCAATGATAATTTGGCCTGCACTCCGGTCAGTGTGGTCTGACTGCGAATTACCTGCCTTGCCAAATCGTTGAGATTATTGTGCGTATAAGGCAATATAGGCGCCTCTAGTGTCCCGAATATCTTTTTTGAGCAAGCCTTGTGGAAATCCCTCTCATTTCCATTCAGTTCTTTGTAGCAATACAGACATTTTGCCATTTTTAATCCTCCTCATTTATAGGTTCGATACCCACTGCACCGATACAGTCTTTACAGCACGCCAGCAACAGTGACATTCGGTCACGTGCATCTATTTTCCAGTTCTTTTCCGCAATGTCAAGCAGCCATCCTTCGGGTATCAGTCCGTCGAAAAAAGGAAACAGCACTTTGTCGTGATAGGCTTTCTCTGTCAAGGGTAATGTGAGACTGACAGCTTCTGCAACATCCGACTGCAGGAATTCCGTATCGTACTGGAAGGTATAGCCATCCTCATCCTCTGTGAGGATACCGGCTTTTATTCCTCGGAGATTTATCAATGCCTGCTTCATCATTCGTCAGTTTTAGTTATAGGTACTGCGCCAACTTCGCTGCCAAACAAAGTCAGTAGCTGGTTTACCTTGTCCAACCGCAGCGTCTGTTTGCCTTGTTCCAATTCACGGACAAAGCGCAAGCCTACTCCTGACTTTTCCGAAAGTTCCACTTGGGTCAGATTGTACTGCTTACGCATCGCTTTTACATATTTGGATAATGTTGTTTGTTCCGTATATTCCATTTTTATACCCTTTGGGGTACAAAGATAGAATATATTTTCGTTATTACACCCATAAGGGTATAAAAAGATTAAAGGAGAAAGAGATTATATCTTTTCGGGTATAAATTAACTGAAATATCAAAGTAATGATGAAACATGGAGAATACAGAAAGGGTGTGCTAAAAATAGCACACCCTTAACTCATCTTTACTATTTGTAAAGGTTAGACCGATTCTGTTTATATTTTAGTTTGCAGAATTTGGTTTAACTGTTACATTGATATCAGCTTTCTTTGTATAGCCCCAGATGTCTTTTACTGTAACATTCAGTTTTTCAGTAGTGTCATATCCGGCATTCTTCGGAGTAACTTCTACATAGCCTTCCTCAACCTTGTTGCCGTTCTTCTTGGCTCCTACACCATTCTTTTCTACCGTAAATACGTTGGTATTGGCAGATTCGAATGTAACATCGGAGATGTATGGGCTTGTGTACAGTGATGCTTCAGTATCTCCCGCAGCAAACTTGTCTTTGAAGATCTTATAGGCAATACCAGCATATGTAGCAGCCTTAAAGTCTTTTTCGTACAACTTAGCAACGCCTTCAGATGTTGCAACTACACTGATGCCGGCAGCACTTGCAGCTTCTACAGTACCTTGTTCAATCGGGCTCATTACATCCAGTTTGAATGCATTGGCAGCACGTTCAGTTTCACCGTATGCATAGATACCCAAATATTTAGCATCTGAAATAACGATGTTGATAGGTGTATGGTAAGCTTTGTCGCCAATCAATTCGATTGCAACATTACTAGTGCTTGCATCAGTCAACTTAGCATGGGTATTTGCAACTGCAACGTTGTTAATCTTCTGTGCAGGATCGATTGCAAATGTAATCGTAGAGCTATTGGCGTATACATTATCAAACTTGTTGAATGCATGTTTGAATGCGTAACGTGATGCATATGGAGTGCCTGCTGCAGGAGTAACAAGGTCTTCCGTATTCATGTAAGCCTTACCTGTAGAAGTAGTGCCGAATACAACATTTTCCTTAACGAGGAACTTAGACAATGCAGGGATTGACAAAGTGAACGGAGCCTTAACGGTATTCAAAATTTCACCGTTAGCATCTTTGAAGTCAATCTTAGCATAATAACTCTTGTCAAGTTTGTAAGCTGTCGTTCTAGCAGCGTCTACATTAAGAGTCAGTTTTGTAATGTCTTTCAATGCTGACTTATCGAACGTAACAGCATTTGCAAGACCCGCTTCTACTACGTCTCCAGTACTTTCAACACGATAAACTGTGATAGCTTTGTCTGCTACATCTGCCTTCCACAGAATTAATGCGCTACCTGCCAAATCTTCGAACATCGGAGTAAGAGAGTAGTCTTTTTTGTTATTGGCTGCAGTTGCAGAGATTTCAATGTTTTGAGACGGCAGAGTTGTCACACCGCTCAAGCTCTTGGCAGGTTTAACGTTGGTTGTTGTAGATTTTACCACACCATCCAATGCTACATAATGAATTGTAATCGGGAAATAAGTAGTAGTAATGTTGTCAGCCAACTTGCCAATCTTGAAGCTAAGACCGTCAATGTCAGTAATACCCCAACGTACAATAGTAGCTTCATCGATTTCTACGTAAGCATCATACACATTCTGCGGATTGTCGAATTTCACAGTCAGCAGTTCGCCGATAGTAGCAGGCGTTACCTTCGTGTTATCCTGATCGGTTGCAGAGTCAATAGCTTTGTCATTGAGCTTTATCGGTTTGGCTGCCAAATCAATGTTTTCATTGAATTCAAATGAAAGATTGTACAATGTAGTAAATCCATCAGCTTCTTGCAAAGCGTATGCAATAGCTTTATTGTCAACTGTGAATTTAGCTTTGTAATCAGCTTCTTTTTTATATGTTTCACCCTCGTTGGCAGAGAGAGGCATAGCCCACAAACCATTGCCAGAAACAGCTCTTGTCAGTAAACCATTGAAAGCTGTGGGAGTCCCCAAAGTCATAGGAGCTTCACCTAGCTTGGAATTTACCATCTTGAATGAGAATTCGCTTGCATCCAAAGCAGCCGGTGCGATACGAACCAGCAGATTTCCGTTAGATAGTGTCGACAATGCTTGACCTTCTTTCAGTTTCTTGGCACCATCCAGCTTGTTCCATTTGTCGGCATTAGCTTTAGTTGCCAACACGAAGTTATAAGAAATAGGCTCGCTCCAATCTGTAACTTGGTAAGTTTTACCATTGTCCTTGGTAACAACTTGTCCCATTACTTCAATCTCTGTAATCACTACCGGAGTCTTTGGCAATTTAACAGTTGTATAAGCACTTCCGGCTTTATCAACGGCAACGTTCAATTCATAATAGTTACCTTTATCTACAACATAAGCGCTTGCACCTTTAGCGGAAACACCGGTATCAGTACCTACATACTCTTGTTTCTCGGAATCCCATGCATAAACTACCCAGTTGCCAGTTTCTTCGCTGATAGTAGGAGATTTTGCGTCTTTACCAGCTGCTCCCGGAGCGCCTGGAGTACCAGCTCCACCATCTTTGCCTTCTGCACAAATGCCGGTATCTATACCGTCAATCTTCCAGTTCTTAGTGGTAGGATCAATTGTGATTTCAACCTTGTCGCCTTTGTCACCCTTGTCACCCTTAATGGTTTCGATTGTGCTGGTTGAATTGTCATTCCAGGTTACAACAATACCATCACCACTCTTAGTTACGTTGGTTACATATTTACCAGCGTCAACTTTTGCTTGCAAAGCACTTAATGAAGACTTGATGTCGGTCAGCTCCTTATTGATCTGATCGATGTCGTCATCGTAGTCCTTACAAGACGTAAACGTTCCTGCAGTGCCCACCATTAAGGCGCTGAACAGGATTACACTTAGAAACTTCTTGTTCATAATTGAAAACTTTAAATTTATAAATTTAAAAAAATAAAAAGTGAATAATATCTCATTTTGAATTCCTTTCGCATACTTGTTTTGTTACTAAGTATTCCGTTACTTCGCAGGTAATGAAATCTTGTTAATTTCGTTAATAACCAAGGAATAAGGAGAAAATAGGTGGGGTTTGTTCAGAATAGTAAAAATCAACCCGTTGGGATATTGGAAAGATAATATATAGTCTTAATCTCCAACATCATAGAAAAGCTACAATAGAAATTATGAAGTTAAAAAGTCTCTAATTCTCAATATAAGATTCTATCTTTCAGTTTATTGCTTACGTTGGGAAACTTTTTGTAAAGCCAATATCAATCCGCTCCTCAAAACTTTGTTTGAAGACTATAAAAAAGAAACAACAAGTTTGCTCTACTTCCTCAAAAGAAGTAATCTCTTTTATACTGGATATCCTTCGTTTTTTACAAAAGAAATTACCCTTTGATTGGCTTCGTCAATCTTTCTGTTGCTGAAAGGCTTCAGATAGGTTTCTGTCACTGTGATGGAAGAGTGCCCCATGGCTTCCGATATGATTCCTGGATGTATCTCGCAGTGGTAAGCTATGGTCGCCCAAGTATGGCGTGCCGCATAACTACTGAGTGCAGACTGCATTCCTAAGCATTGTCTGAGTACTGCCAAACGTTGGTTGAATGCCCTGAGTGCCGACTGGTATTCTCGGTATGCCGCTTCTGTGCCTTCCTCACTTTGCAATATGGGGAATAAATAAGGAGAGTCCTTGTCTTTGTTTGCTATCATTCTCACCATTTGCATAGCCTCCGGCGTCAGTGAGACGGTCAGTGCCCGTCCCGTCTTCCTGCGCCTATAAGACAAGGTGTTTCCTTGTAAGTCCCTTTTGTGCAAATAGGCCAGGTCCACAAAAGGAATCCCTCTTAGCATAAACATCAATACAAAGAAAATTCTTGTTTTCTGTCGGGTGTTGGGAGAATTACCGGTCTGCAGGCTCATCTCTGTCTCCCGTACCAAGCAGCCTATGTCGGAAGCTTCGAGCGCCTTTTTCCTATCCGCCCGTGTGCCGGTATACACATGCTCAAACAGCCTGGGTACATATCGCACCAGCTTTCTGTCCACCGCCCGGTTGTAAACCGAACGTATCGCTTTGACATAGGTGGATACGGTGTTCCAGCTGCAATTCCTCTGCCTAAGGAAGTTTTCGAATCTCTTCAGTACGGTCGGGCTCAGCTTGCGCATGGGCATCGGTTGCCATTTGGTGAATGCCGAGAATACATTCACCGCTGACTGGTAGATGTGTGCCGTTCCCCACCTGCCGCTTTCCCGGAGTTCTCCGATGACTGAGGAGAACATCTCTTGTAAGGTAATTTCATTTCTGCTCATTTCCAAATTATTTATAAAAAGGTTTATCCTGCAATTATAAATAAATTGAGAGCAAGTGCAAAGGCATCATTCTGAAATCTGCGAAATGGGAATAATGCCGTATCCGGCAGCTTATTTGTTGGCTAACGTCTGTTTAGTGGCTGATATACCTATCTTGGAAGAACCGTTTGTTATCATTCAGGCTGCAAGTGGCGTCTACCCCGGCTTGTTGCAGGCGTTCGGCAATCTCATTCAGCTTCTTCCTCGAAACCCTTCCGATATAGAACAGACGGTAGCGGTAGTCGTTGTCCAGCAATTCCATGACGTGCGTGAAATTCTGTTCGCGGGCAAAGTCGAAGTTTACTTTTCTTAGGTTCTGGTACGGATAGCGGATAGTCCTGCCTACGCTGTGTATGATGAGGCCGTTATTGTCCAACGTCAGGTAGCAGAAGCGGGTCATCAGCATGCTGATGAAAAAAAGACTTAATGCAAACGAAATGATAGCCGGGATGAAGCCCCACCATACGTTGCCACTGATGGAATAATATCCCAATATAAGGAATATCAGGAATAAGACAAAGAACCAGAACATGTAGAGTGACGGACGCTGGTATGTTTCTGTGGGAACCTCTGCGACTGTCCGTTCCCTCGGTGCGTGGTTGTCGAAGGGGATTTCTTGGGAGACCAGGTAGCGGATGACCGAGGAAGGGTGACGGAAAGGAGGCAGATAGATTACTTTTTCTTTCCCTTCCTTTAGATGTAAAGTCAGTATGCCCGGACCATATTTGTCTTTCGCAGCCAAGTTGCTTTTGCGGGGAACCTGGTGGTAACGCTTCATGAAACTGAAACTCTTGATTTGGTGCAGTCCGATGTGCTGGTTTTGCAGCAGTTGTTCGGCTCTTTTCTGTTCTTTACTGGTCACTTCCATAGTTCTTATTTTTTAAGTTCGGGATAACTGATGCGGGTATGGTATATAGTCTTCAGCTTCTCCTTGAATACGTTCTTCACGGTGGCAATATCCTTGAAGGTGATGGGGCACTCCCTGAAATAACCTTCCTCCACCTGCGAATCGATAATCTTGTCTACCAGGTTGCTGATGCTCTCTTCCGTATATTCGGGCAGGCTGCGCGAGGCTGCCTCTACGGAATCCGCCATCATCAGGATAGCCTGCTCTTTGGTGAACGGGTTGGGACCGGGGTAGGTGAATGCCTCCTCGTTAGGGTCTTCACCGGGGTGCTCGTTTTTCCAGGAGATATAGAAATACTTCGTTTTCCCACGGCCATGGTGAGTGGTGATGAAATCCTTGATTACTTTGGGCAGGTTGTTCTTCTCGGCCAGTTTCAATCCGTCCGTTACATGTCCGATGACGACTTGCGCACTCTGTTCGTAACCGAGATTCTTGTGCGGATTGACACCGCCCGACTGGTTTTCGGTAAAGAATGCCGGATTCTCCATTTTGCCGATGTCATGATACAGCGCTCCGGTACGTACCAGCTGGCTGTTTGCGCCGATGCGGTTGGCTGCTTCGGCTGCGAGGTTGGCTACCTGCATGGAATGCTGGAATGTGCCGGGTACGGTTTCCGACATGCGCCGCAGCAAACTGTTGTTGATGTTGGACAATTCCACCAGAGTAACATTCGAAGTGAAGCCGAAGGTTTTTTCCACCAGGAAAAGCAACGGATACGTGAAAAGCAGCAACACTCCGTTGATGACGAAATAGGTGTACATGCTTCCGTTGATTTTTGTCAAGTCGTTTTCTGTAATCAGCTCGAAAGCAAAGTAGACGGCAGCGTAGGTCAATATGACGAGGAAGGCTGTTCGGAACAGTTGCGACCGTTGTGAAAGTTCCCTCAGACTGAAGATGGCAACCAGTCCCGCCGAGAGTTGCAGAAGAATGAATTCATGCGGATAGCGCAGGCAGATGGAGCATATCAGTATGGTGGTGACTTGTGCGATGAAGGCCGTGCGTGAGTCGAGGAACACCCGGATGATGACCGGCAGCATGGCATACGGGATGATATAGACATTGAATATGTTGTTGGCAACCATGATGGCCGTCACCACGCAATAGAACATGATGAGGGCGAAGAGCAGGGAGAGGCTGCCCTTGCGCTTGTAGTAATCTTTACGGAACAAGTCGAGGTAGAGCATGAAACACAGCATGAAGATACTGACAAACAATACCTGCCCCGCCAGCATCAACCGTTTTTGCCCGATGGACTCACTGCGTTTGATGGATTCTTTCCGTAGACTCTCAAGGATGTTGTATGTCTCCTGGCTGACAATCTCGCCGCGGTCGATGATTTTCTGTCCGCTCAGTACGATGCCGTTGGCCCATGAATAGTTGTCGAGCATCTCCTTCTTAGCGGTTTCGGTCCGCTGCTCGTCATAGGTCAGATTAGGGAACAGATATTCGTTCAGCGAGCATTGCCGTAGAACGTCCGGGCGGTAGTGGGCGGTATCGGCCGTGAGTATATAGTTATAGGCATCCTTCACCGAATATACCTTGTTGATGTCCTGCTGGTTGGCCAGTTTGTCGTTAATGACCATGATGGCGGTTGTGCTGTCCTTATGCAGTTGGTTCAGCTCTTCGGTAGAAACGATGCCGGCGCGATATACTTCAGAGAGTTTCCTTTCCAGAAAGCGGACGTAGTCGGTGGAGGGAAGCAGGCCGCGCAGGTGGGTCTGATAGTCTGCCTTCAACTTGGCGAGCACACTTTTCTCAATGCTTTTGTCCAGCTGGAAATACGGCTGGAAGGCGGCGAGGATACTGTCTTGCTCGCGTTTCACCACTTCATCGGCCTTATAGATGGGGAAGTCGAAGGTAGCCATCAGTTGCCCGTACTTCCAGGGTTTGTCAATGTCGAACTGGTAGTTGAATTTACCGTCACGTGGCAGAAAATAGACAATAATCCCCACAGTGCCGATGAATATCAGTGCTCTGTATAGCAAATCTCTGAGCGAGAACTCTTTTTTTGTACCTTTGAAATAACTCATATCGGTTGAAATTTTTGCGAAAAGTACAAAAAAAAACATTAGTGTGGAAAAAAAGGTTTAATTTTGCCGTCTAATTTAGTTATAAGTAAGATAGATTATGACAGAAAGAAAAGTCAGAGTCCGTTTTGCCCCGAGTCCTACGGGGGCGTTGCACATCGGTGGTGTGCGCACTGCTTTATAATTATCTCTTTGCGCGTCAGCATGGAGGAGATTTGATTTTCCGCATTGAGGATACCGATTCCAACCGGTTTGTGCCGGGTGCGGAAGAATATATCCTGGAGTCTTTCAAGTGGTTGGGCATCCCGTTTGACGAGGGCGTGAGTTTCGGCGGAGACCATGGCCCGTACCGTCAGTCGGAACGTCGGGAAATATACAAGAAGTATGTTCAGATTCTGCTGGAGGCCGGAAAAGCCTACATCGCTTTCGATACTCCTGAGGAGCTGGAAGCAAAGCGTGCGGAGATTGCGAATTTCCAGTACGATGCTTCTACCCGCATGCAGATGCGCAATTCACTGACCCTTCCTAAAGAAGAGGTAGACGCGCTGATTGCTGCCGGTAAGCAGTACGTGGTGCGTTTCAAGATAGAGCCGAACGAAGATGTGCATGTGAACGACCTGATTCGTGGGGAAGTCGTGATAAACTCTTCCATTCTTGATGACAAGGTTCTTTATAAATCGGCAGATGAACTTCCTACTTACCATCTGGCCAATATTGTGGACGACCATTTGATGGAAGTGTCCCATGTGATACGCGGTGAGGAATGGTTGCCTTCCGCACCGTTGCATGTATTGCTCTACCGTGCCTTTGGGTGGGAGGATACCATGCCTGCCTTTGCGCATTTGCCCTTGTTGCTGAAGCCCGAGGGTAACGGCAAATTGAGTAAGCGTGACGGCGACCGTCTGGGCTTCCCGGTTTTCCCGTTGGAGTGGCATGACCCCAAGTCGGGAGATGTCTCTTCAGGCTACCGCGAATCAGGCTATCTGCCCGAAGCGGTCATTAATTTCCTGGCTCTGCTGGGCTGGAATCCGGGCAATGACCAGGAACTGATGTCGATGGATGAACTTGTAAAACTGTTCAATCTGAGTCATTGCAGCAAATCGGGTGCTAAGTTCGACTATAAGAAAGGTATCTGGTTTAACCATGAGTACATCATGATGAAACCGGATGCGGAGATAGCTTGTCTTTTCAGACCGGTGCTGGAGTCCAACGGCATAGACGCCTCCAACTATAGCGACGAGTTCCTTACGAAAGTGGTTTCACTGGTGAAGGGACGCGTCAACTTCGTAAAGGAACTGTGGGACCAGACCCGTTTTTTCTTCGTAGCCCCCACGGAATATGCGGCAAAGGATGTGAAGAAACGTTGGTCGGAAGATACTCCCCGCATCATGACCGAATTGATGGATGTGCTGCGCGGTATCGGGGATTTCTCCTCCAAGCCTTCCGAAGATATTGTGATTGGTTGGATTACCGAGCGCGGCTATCACATGGGAAATGTGATGAATGCCTTCCGCTTGTCAGTGGTGGGCGAGTGTAAAGGCCCGCACATGTTCGACATTACCGAGCTGATTGGCAAGGAAGAGACGTTGGCCCGCATTCAACGTGCCATTGATATTTTGAAGTGAATAATTCTTCCTCATCCTTAATCCTTAATCCATATAGTATGCTATATGACTTGGCAATAGCCATCTACGATATTCTGGTGCATTTGGCTGCTCCATTTAGCCGTAAGCCCCGAAAAATGATGAAGGGACACTGGGTGGTCTATGAACTTCTCCGGCAGCAGTTGGAGAAGGACGTGCGCTATATATGGTTCCATGCCGCTTCTTTGGGGGAGTTCGAGCAGGGACGGCCGTTGATTGAGAAAATTCGTGCCAAATATCCGGATTACGGTATTCTGCTGACTTTCTTCTCGCCGTCGGGCTATGAGGTCCGCAAGAATTATAGGGGGGCAGACGTTGTCTGTTACTTGCCTTTCGACAAGTCCCGCAATGTGAAGAAGTTCCTGGATATCGTGAATCCCTGCATGGCATTCTTCATCAAGTACGAGTTCTGGAAGAACTATCTGGACGAACTGCACAAGCGCCGTATTCCGGTGTACAGCATTTCTTCCATTTTCCGCCGCGGACAAGTATTCTTCAAGTGGTATGGCGGTACGTACAGACATGTGCTGCGCGACTTCGACCATTTGTTTGTGCAGAATGAACGCTCCAAACGCTATCTGGCGAAGATAGGTATCAACCGTGTCACGGTGGTGGGGGATACCCGTTTTGACCGCGTGCTGCAGATTCGTGAGGAGGCCAAACATCTGCCTTTGGTTGAGCTGTTCAAGAATAATACGATGACTTTTGTTGCTGGAAGTTCCTGGCAGCCCGACGAGGATTTGTTTATCGAATACTTTAACCAGCATCCAGAGGTGAAGTTGGTTATCGCTCCGCACGTTATCGACGAAAACCATCTGGTAGAGATTATCCGTAAACTGAAACGCCCCTACGTGCGCTATACCCGTGCCGACGAGAAGAATGTCCGTAAGGCCGACTGCCTGATTATCGACTGCTTCGGGTTGCTCTCTTCCATCTACCGCTATGGCGAGATTGCCTATATCGGAGGTGGTTTCGGGGTGGGAATCCACAATACCCTTGAGGCTGCAGTTTATGGCATTCCGGTGATTTTCGGACCGAAGTATCAGAAATTCCAGGAGGCCATCCAGTTGCTGGAGGCAAAAGGCGCTTTCTCGGTGAAGGATTATGAGGAACTGAAAACTTTGCTCGACCGTATGCTGACAGATGAAGTCTTTTTGCGCGAATCAGGCATGAATGCAAGCAATTATGTGACCGGCAACGCCGGTGCAACGGATAAGATAATGAGTATGATAAACTTTTAGAAAAGTAAAGAGTGATAAAAGCGATAGGGCGGTAAAGGTGATGGAATGGCATCCCTTTATCGCCCTGCCTTTTTGGGGCGCCTTGTCTCCCTTTATTTGTACCAGTCGGAATACATCAGATAGTTGTGTGCAATCTTCTGGTTCAGCTCCTTGGCCTGCTCCGGATCTACTTTCTTGATGAACTTGGCGGGGACTCCTCCCCAGATGCTTCCCGGCTCGATGACCGTATTGCTCAATACCAGGGAACCAGCGGCGACAATAGCCCCTTCGCCCACTACTGCGTGGTCAAGGATGGTGGAACCCATCCCTACCAAAGCATAGTCCTTGATAGTGGCTCCGTGGATGGTCACGTTGTGCCCCACGGATACGTGGTCTCCTATCTCTATGGTCGATTTCTCGTACAAGGTGTGGAGCACGCTTCCATCCTGGATGTTTACTCCGTTCCCTATGCGGATTGAGTTTACGTCACCCCGCAGCACGGTGCTGAACCAGATGCTGCAATCCCGTCCCATCTTGACGTCGCCAATGACAACCGCATTGTCCGCCAAAAAACAATTCTCCCCGATTTCGGGAGTGAATCCTCTTACTGATTTTATTAATGCCATTTTTTTAGTGATTAGTGGTTAGGTTACTGCATGCTTCCTTCAGCCATTCCCGTTCTCCTTCGTTCAGGCTTGGCGAAAGTGTCTCGTATACATGCTGGTGATAGTTGTCCAGCCATGCCGTTTCCTCTGCCGTCAGCATCTCTTTGATGATACCTTTTTTGCAGATGGGGCAGAGGGTAATGGTTTCGAACTTCAGGTAATTTCCGAACATGCCTTCACCGTCCTTCACGGTCAGCACCAGATTTTCCGTACGTATTCCATGACTTCCGGCTTTGTAAACGCCCGGTTCGTTGGAAGTGACCATTCCTGGCCGTAGGGTTACCGGATTCTCATTCATGCGGATGCTTTGCGGACCTTCGTGCACATTGAGGAAATGGCCTACGCCGTGCCCGGTACCATGCAGGAAGTTCATGTGGTGTTGCCATATCGGCATGCGGGCCAGTACATCCAGTTGCGCTCCTCGCGTACCTTCCGGGAAGACAGCCATGGCGAGGTCGATATGTCCTTTCAGTATCAGGGTGTAGTCCGTCTTCTCTTCTTCGGTCAGTTTCCCCAGTGCGATGGTGCGGGTGATGTCGGTAGTGCCGTCCAGGTATTGCGCACCCGAGTCCAGCAGCAGGAATCCCTCGGGTTTCAGTGGCACGTCCGTTGCCGGAGTGGCTTCGTAGTGTACGATGGCTCCATGTTCCTTGTACCCGGCAATGGTGTCGAAGCTTTCCCCCATGTAGAGTGGCTGTGCGGCACGGAATTCGTGCAGTTTCTTGTCTACGCTGATTTCTGTCTCGTTGCCTGCGGAAACGGCCTCCTCCAGCCATTTCAGGAACTTCACCAGTGCCACTCCGTCGCGTTGCATGGCTGCGTGGATGCCGGCTATTTCCCGGTCATTGCGGACCGCTTTCAGCAAGGCTATCGGTGAGCGCTCGTCAAGTACCCGGCAGGAAGGGGGGAGGGCGGAATAAACGGCATAATTCGTCTTTCCCATGTCGAGCATGATGCTGCCGTCCGGTATTCTTGTCACAAAGGATTCGGTGTCCCCATAAGCATGGATGGTGACGCCGGCTTCTTCCAGATAGGCTGAAAGCTCTTCCGTTACTTTCTCGGGCTGGATGAAAAAGTGTGTTTCTTGTTCGTTGATTATCAGGTAGCTTACTACTACGGGGTTGCAATGCACATCGTTGCCGCGTATATTGAGTGTCCATGCTATCTCGTCCAATGCCGACACCAATAATACGTCCGCTTCACTCTTTTTCATCTCCCGGCGGATAGCAGCCAGTTTGTCCGGACAGCTTTTCCCGGCGTATTTCATCTCGTGGATAAAGGCGGGTGCTTCGGGCATGGGAGGGCGGTCTGTCCATATCTCATTCATCGGGTCGGCAATGCTCTTTACGGTGATGTCGTTTTTTGCCAGATCCTCTTGCAGGGCTATGGCTTGTGTGGTGGAAAATACCTTTCCGTCTATACCTACAACTGAATTTGCTGTAAGGTTCTCCCGCAGGAAATCGAGGATGCTGGGCGTTTCGGGTAGCATTTCCTTGTATAAGTCGATGCCGCTGCCTTCCAGCTGCTGCTCGGCTTGGAGAAAATAGCGGGAATCTGTCCACAGTCCCGCCTTGTCGCTGGTGATCACCGCCGTGCCTGCCGAACCGGTGAAGCCTGATATCCATTCTCTTGATTTCCAGTACGGTGCTACGTACTCGCTTAGGTGCGGGTCGGTACTGGGGATAATGAAAGCGTCTATGCCTTCTCTTTTTAACAATGCCCGTAGAGCATCTATACGTTGATTGATTGTCTGAGCCATATTTTTATAAATGTAATTAAGTAGGCGTGTAAATGAGTTTATAATCTCTCCATTCTCTGCTTTCAAAGTTACACATTCTCTTTTAAAAATGTGCTATGCTTCACGGATTTTAGCGGATTGGCTCAATAAAAACATCTTTCCCTTTGCTCATTCGTTTGATAATTAGGAATCATGGGTAATTTTTTTGCAGAAAGTTTTGTGAATAAAGAAAGTATGTGTAATTTTGCCGCTCAATTTAATCGTGAGATTTTTAAACCATTAACATTTAATTAAAAGAAAATGATTGTAGTACCTGTAAAAGAAGGCGAAAACATTGAAAAAGCGCTGAAGAAATTCAAAAGAAAGTTTGAAAAAACTGGCACAGTTAAGGAATTGAGACGCAGACAACAATTTGATAAACCGTCTGTGACTAAAAGACTTAAGAAAGAACGTGCTGTTTACGTTCAACAACTTCAGCAAGTAGAAGATTAATAATTCGTAAATTCCTTTGAATTATTGAATTCTTTTTCATACATTCGTTGCATGATTTTAGATATGTAGCGATATGTTGTTGACAGATTCTTTTCTTGACTATCTTCTGCATGAGCGGAACTATTCCAAAGGTACGGTTGAGTACTATCGGGCAGATATTCTTGAACTGCAGAGGTTTGGAGAAGAAATGTTGGGAGACTTGACTCCATTGGATGTAGATGCGGAACTTGTTCGTGAATGGATTGCTTCCTTGATGGACAAAGGACTTGCTTCTAATACGATAAACCGAAAGCTGAGTTCTGTCCGGACATACTATAAATTCCTTTTGAGGAGAGGCAAGGTTGCGGTAGATCCGTTGCGGAAAGTGACGGGGCCCAAGAAGAAAAAGCCGCTTCCGGTATTTCTGAGAGAGGGTGAGATGAATAGGTTGCTGGATGATATGGACTTTGGTGAAGGTTTTGAAGGGTGTCGCGACCATATGATTATTGAAATGTTTTATGCTACCGGCATGCGACTTTCAGAATTGATAGGGTTGGATGATAAGGATGTCGATTTTTCGGCTTCTCTCGTTAAAGTGACGGGAAAACGGAATAAACAACGTCTGATACCTTTTGATAAGGAACTGGGGCGTTCCATGCAGGAGTATGTCAATGTGCGGAATGAAGCTGTCCCGGTTCGCTCGGATGCTTTTTTTGTCCGGAAGAATGGAAAAAGGCTTGGCCGCAGTATCGTAGCATGCCTTGTGAAACGAAACCTTTCAAAGGTAGTGACTGTAAAAAAAAGAAGTCCCCACGTGCTGAGGCATACCTTTGCAACGGCTATGCTGAACAATGGTGCTGATTTAGGCTCGATAAAAGAACTCCTCGGACACGAGAGTCTGGCGACAACGGAAGTTTATACGCATACTACTTTTGAAGAGCTTAAAAAAGTGTATAATCAGGCTCATCCCCGAGCCTAAATAAAAAGGAGGTAAGTATGGAAGTAAGAATTCAATCGATTCACTTTGATGCGTCAGAGCAATTGCAGTCTTTCGTTCAAAAGAAAGTTGCTAAGTTGGAGAAATTTTACGACGATATAAAGAAAGTAGAGGTGTCATTAAAGGTAGTAAAACCAGAAACAGCCGAAAATAAAGAAGCCGGAGTGAAAGTATTGGTTCCCAATGGCGAGTTTTATGCAAACAAGGTTTGTGATACGTTTGAAGAAGCAGTGGATTTATGCCTGGAAGCTTTGGAAAAACAGCTGGTTAAGTACAAGGAAAAGCAACGGAGCAAATAATTTTCCGCTAAAATTTTGCGGGTAAAAAATAAATGCCTAAATTTGCAGCCGTTTCGCTCACACTATGAACGTTACGGTTGCATTTTTTAGCTTGCCTCTTTAGCTCAGTTGGCCAGAGCACGTGATTTGTAATCTCGGGGTCGTTGGTTCGAATCCGACAAGAGGCTCGCTCAAGGATGAGTGGAATGAGTCTTTCTTCACGAGGTGGAGATGATATGAGAACGGAAATCGTCCGGGTAAAGTTCACTCTGCGATGATTTAGTAAGGAAAAGAGTTCTTTTTGTAATGTAGGGGCAAATACCAGAGTGGCCAAATGGGGCAGACTGTAAATCTGCTGGCTTACGCCTTCGGTGGTTCGAATCCATCTTTGCCCACAACTCTTATTCTCCTTGCTGTTATAGCTCAGCGGTAGAGCACTTCCTTGGTAAGGAAGAGGTCCCGGGTTCAAATCCCGGTAACAGCTCATAAAGATGTAAATGCTGATTATTAATCAAATAAATAACAAGTAAAGCTATGGCTAAAGAGAAATTCGAACGTACCAAACCGCATGTAAACATTGGTACAATTGGTCACGTTGACCACGGTAAAACCACGTTGACAGCTGCTATCACTACAGTGTTGGCAAAGAAAGGTCTTTCTGAATTGCGTTCTTTCGATTCTATCGATAACGCTCCTGAAGAAAAGGAAAGAGGTATCACTATCAACACTTCTCACGTAGAGTATGAAACAGCTAACCGTCACTACGCTCACGTAGACTGCCCGGGTCACGCCGACTACGTAAAGAACATGGTAACTGGTGCTGCTCAGATGGACGGTGCTATCATCGTAGTTGCTGCTACTGATGGTCCGATGCCTCAGACTCGTGAGCATATCTTGCTGGCTCGTCAGGTAAACGTACCGAGACTGGTTGTATTCATGAACAAGTGTGACATGGTAGACGACGCTGAAATGTTGGAACTCGTTGAAATGGAAATGCGTGAACTGCTTTCAGCCTACGAATTCGACGGCGACAACACTCCGTTCATCCAGGGTTCTGCTCTTGGTGCGTTGAATGGCGTTGAAAAGTGGGAAGAGAAGGTTATGGAGCTGATGGATGCTTGCGACACTTGGATTCCTCTGCCTCCGCGTGATATTGACAAACCGTTCTTGATGCCGGTTGAAGACGTATTCTCAATCACTGGTCGTGGTACTGTAGCTACTGGTCGTATCGAAGCTGGTGTTATCCATGTAGGTGACGAAGTTGAAATCCTCGGTTTGGGTGAAGACAAGAAGTCTGTTGTAACTGGTGTTGAAATGTTCCGCAAGTTGCTGGATCAAGGTGAAGCTGGTGACAACGTAGGTCTGTTGCTCCGTGGTATCGACAAGAACGAAATCAAACGTGGTATGGTTCTTTGTAAGCCCGGTCAGATTAAACCTCACTCTAAGTTCAAAGCTTCTATCTACGTTTTGAAGAAAGAAGAAGGTGGTCGTCACACTCCGTTCCACAACAAATACCGTCCTCAGTTCTATCTGCGTACTATGGACTGTACAGGTGAAATCACTCTTCCGGAAGGAACTGAAATGGTAATGCCTGGTGATAACGTAGAAATCACTGTAGAACTGATCTATCCGGTAGCATTGAACGTAGGTTTGCGTTTCGCTATCCGTGAAGGTGGTCGTACAGTAGGTTCTGGTCAGATTACTGAAATTCTTGACTAATAACCAATATAATCTTAATCAGTTCCCGGTATACATCGGGAACTGATTATGTACAAACGGGAGTAGCTCAGTTGGTAGAGCACCGGTCTCCAAAACCGGGTGTCGGGAGTTCGAGCCTCTCCTCCCGTGCTAATATTTTTGAAATGAAGAAGATTGTAGCTTATTTTAAAGAAACTTACGACGAACTTGTTCATAAAGTGTCGTGGCCTACGTATTCTGAACTTACTAACAGTGCAGTAGTTGTTTTATATGCTTCCCTACTAATTGCAGTGGTAGTATTTGCGATGGACTTCTGTTTCCAGCATCTGATGGAATTTGTTTATCCACATTAAAAGTAAGGAGAAATGTCTGAGATTGAAAAGAAATGGTACGTTTTGCGTGCTATTAGCGGAAAAGAAGCTAAGGTAAAGGAATACCTTGAAGCTGATATTAAAAACAGCGACCTTGGTGATTACGTATCTCAGGTATTGATTCCTACCGAAAAGGTATATCAGGTTCGCAATGGTAAGAAAATTGTGAAAGAGAGAAGTTATCTCCCTGGTTACGTTTTGGTGGAGGCTGCTCTGGTGGGTGAGGTTGCTCATCATCTGAGAAATACTCCTAATGTGATAGGGTTCTTGGGTGGTTCGGAAAAACCCGTACCTCTGAGACAGTCGGAAGTGAATCGCATACTTGGTACGGTCGACGAATTGCAGGAATCAGGTGAAGACTTGAGTATCCCGTATGTAGTCGGCGAGACTGTAAAGGTGAATTACGGTCCGTTCAGTGGATTCAGTGGAATCATTGAAGAAGTGAACACCGAGAAGAAGAAACTGAAGGTCATGGTCAAGATATTCGGACGGAAGACTCCGCTCGAATTGGGCTTTATGCAAGTTGAAAAAGAATAGTGCAGGTGTTACGCTGTAGTATTCTTCATTAATGTTTATATATATAAATCAATTAGAAAATGGCTAAAGAAGTTGCTGGACTAATCAAATTACAGATTAAAGGAGGCGATTCAACGCCAGAACTCAAGACAAAGCAGGAAAGATTCTTCCTGTGATTATCACTTACTACGCAGACAAGTCTTTCGATTTTGTAATCAAGACTCCTCCGTGGCTATCCAGGTTGTTGGACAAATGGTTGACTTGAACTGACGAAGCTGCCAAAAATGGTTCTGCTGATGGGTATCGCTGTAAAAGGGAGTTCCCGTAATAAACTTCAATTAGAATGGGTAAACTGACAAAAAATCAAAAGTTGGCTGCAGAAAAAAATTGAAGCAGGGAAAGCATACTCTTTGAAGGAAGCTGCTCAATTGGTAAAGAAATTACTTTTACTAAGTTCGACGCTTCTCTGGATATTGATGTACGTTTAGGTGTTGACCCGCGTAAAGCTAACCAGATGGTGAGAGGTGTTGTTTCACTTCCTCATGGTACTGGTAAAGAAGTGCGTGTGTTGGTACTTTGTACACCGGATGCTGAAGCTGCTGCAAAAGAAGCCGGAGCTGACTATGTTGGTCTTGACGAATATATTGAAAAGATCAAAGGTGGATGGACTGATATTGATGTAATCATCACTATGCCATCTATCATGGGTAAAATTGGTGCGCTCGGTCGTGTACTCGGTCCTCGTGGATTGATGCCGAATCCGAAGAGTGGTACTGTAACTATGGATGTTGCTAAAAGCTGTAAAAGAGAAGTAAAACATGCGAAAGAATTCATCTCTACTTTGAATAAATTGAAACCGACCGCAGCAAAGGGTACATATATCAAGAGTATTTATCTTTCTAGCACAATGAGTGCGGGTATCAAGATTGACCCGAAATCTGTAGAAGAAATCTAATAAAACGGAGTAATAATGAGAAAGGAAGATAAAAAGTACGATTATTGAGCAGATTGCTGCTACAGTTAAGGAATACGGTCACTTCTATTTGATAGATACCACTGCTATGAACGCTGCTGATACAAGCGCGTTGAGAAGCTTTGTGTTTCAAGGCTGACATCAAATTGATGGTAGTTAAGAATACATTGCTTCATAAAGCATTGGAAAGCCTGGAAGAGGATTATTCTCCGCTTTACGGTTGCATGAAAGGTACGACTGCTGTAATGTTTTGCAATACAGCGAATGCACCTGCGAAACTGCTGAAAGATAAAGCAAAGAACGGTATTCCCGGACTGAAAGCTGCATATGCAGAAGAAAGCTTCTATGTTGGTGCTGACCAGTTGGATGCTCTCGTAAGTATCAAGAGTAAGAATGAAGTTATTGCCGATATCGTTGCCTTGCTGCAATCACCGGCCAAGAATGTTATTTCTGCTCTTCAATCAGGTGGTAACACCATTCACGGAGTTCTCAAGACTCTCGGTGAACGTCCCGAAGCGTAACTTCGGAAACAAAAAACATCAATTTATTTTAGTAATTAAACAATTAAAATCATACAAAAATGGCAGATTTGAAAGCTTTTGCAGAACAATTAGTTAACTTGACAGTAAAAGAAGTTAATGAACTTGCAACTATCCTTAAAGAAGAATATGGTATTGAACCTGCTGCTGCAGCTGTAGCTGTTGCTGCTGGTCCTGCAGCTGGTGGTGCTGCTGCCGCTGAAGAAAAAACTTCTTTTGATGTAGTATTGAAGAGCGCTGGCTCAGCTAAACTTCAGGTTGTTAAAGCCGTTAAGGAAGCTTGTGGTCTTGGTTTGAAGGAAGCTAAAGACATGGTAGACGGTGCTCCTAGCGTAGTAAAAGAAGGTTTGGCTAAAGACGAAGCAGAATCATTGAAGAAAACATTGGAAGAAGCTGGAGCTGAAGTTGAACTTAAATAACATTAGCCTGTAAATCAGGTAATTCGGTAAGGAACCCTTCGTGAAAAGGGTTCTTTACCTTTTTGTGTATATATTTAAAATTAAGTTCTCCAAATTCATTAATAGATGTCTTCAAATACTGTAAATCAAAGAGTTAATTTTGCTTCGACTAAGAATCCGCTCGAATATCCGGATTTCCTGGAAGTACAATTGAAGTCATTCCAAGACTTTTTACAATTAGATACCCCACCTGAGAAACGTAAGAATGACGGGTTGTATAAGGTATTCGCTGAAAACTTCCCTATTGCCGATACAAGAAACAATTTTGTTCTTGAGTTTCTGGACTATTATATTGATCCGCCGCGTTATACCATCGATGATTGTATAGAGCGAGGGCTTACTTATAGCGTACCCTTAAAGGCAAAATTGAAATTATATTGTACTGACCCTGACCACGAAGATTTTGATACAGTTATTCAGGACGTATTCCTCGGCCCGATTCCTTATATGACTGATAAGGCTACTTTCGTCATTAACGGTGCCGAACGTGTAGTTGTGTCACAGCTTCATCGTTCACCGGGTGTGTTCTTCGGTCAGAGTGTACATGCCAATGGTACTAACTTTACTCGGCTCGTATTATTCCGTTTAAAGGATCGTGGATTGAGTTTGCTACTGACATCAACAATGTGATGTATGCATATATCGACCGTAAGAAGAAATTACCGGTAACCACCTTGCTGAGAGCTATCGGTTTTGAGAATGATAAGGACATTCTTGAAATCTTCAATCTGGCGGAAGACGTGAAAGTGAATAAGACGAACCTCAAGAAGATTGTAGGTCGTAAGTTGGCAGCACGTGTATTGAAAACATGGATTGAGGATTTTGTAGACGAAGATACCGGTGAAGTTGTTTCTATTGAGCGTAACGAAGTGGTTATCGACCGTGAAACTATAATCGAGCCGGAACATATTGACATTATATTAGAGTCAGGCGTTCAGAATATCCTTGTACATAAGGAAGAACCGAACCAGTCTGACTACTCTATCATATATAACACTCTGCAGAAGGATCCCAGTAATTCGGAAAAAGAAGCAGTGCTTTATATCTATCGTCAGTTGCGTAATGCAGATCCTGCCGATGATGCCAGCGCGCGTGAGGTTATTAATAACCTGTTCTTCTCAGAAAAGAGATACGACTTGGGTGATGTAGGTCGTTATCGTATCAACAGAAAGTTGAATTTGACGACTGACATGGATGTCCGTGTACTCACCAAGGAAGATATCATTGAGATTATCAAGTATCTGATTGAGTTGATAAACTCAAAAGCAGATGTGGATGATATTGACCACTTGAGTAACCGTCGTGTACGTACTGTAGGAGAACAGTTGTCCAATCAATTTGCGATTGGTCTGGCACGTATGTCCCGTACTATCCGCGAGCGTATGAACGTTCGT